>Ga0065711_1042446_pt1 | contig 15375 bp, 22 predicted proteins | sample Hoacrofraction12_FD_59098 | JGI IMG/M metagenome (GOLD analysis project Ga0065711, IMG submission 59098) | Hoatzin crop microbial communities from Cojedes, Venezuela - Epithelial fraction 12 v2 (version 2) | ecosystem: Host-associated > Birds > Digestive system > Esophagus > Crop | place... | reverse complement strand
CTTGTCCTGTCACTGGGCACCACTGAAAAGAGCTTGGCCCCATCCTCCTGACACCCACCCTTCAGATATTTGTAGGCATTTATAAGGTCCCCTCGCAGCCTTCTCTTCTTCAGGCTGAACAAGCCCAGTTTGAGGCAGCTCGGGGCATTAGCGCAAGCCAACAGTGAAGCCGGGGTGAAAATGTGTCACACGGATCATGTAGTGATGCCAGGGCCAGATCCTGTACAGGTCTGAAGGGTATCGAGGCTTCTCTGGAGCCCTGGGGCAATTTGGGTTGTAAATTTTTTGGACCTCGTGTGCTTGTGGCATTTAAGCCGTGCCGTGGTACCCGCCTCTGCACGGCCCATTACAGGTTTCTATTAGGCTGGGCGTAAAGCAGCCGCTGTGGCCGTGGAAAAGGAAGCAATAAAGCTCAGTGGATTGGAGGAATTAAAACAGCTGGAGAAAAAAAAAAAAATTAGCTTTTCTGTATTTTTACGGTTGTTGTTTTATTGCTAATTTTCTTCCTGCTTTGTAGCCTGAATCGCAGGGAGAGGGATTGGGTTGAAGGCGGGGTTTGGGCGGCCACTGGGCGTTTGGGCAGCACAGGGCCCCTCGACCTTCTCCCTCCCAGTGATTTAATAAGCAGAACTGAGGTTTAACGACCTGTTATTTTTAAAGCCAGATGGCTTAAAGTACAGGAAGATATTAGGACCACGAAGGCTGGGTCTGAATTCATCCAAGGGCTCCATTTATCAATACAAAGGGCTGGAGGAGGAGAGCAGCTGCTTTTTCTCTTTTCCCGGAGCCGAAAGGTATGAGCTGGAGGTGCCTGGGGTCTCCAACATAGTGCAGCGGTAACAGGAGGGAATTTGCTAAATGGGTTGGAGATTGAGCAATCAGATTGCAGCCGGTGCATCCAGGCTGCTCCGGGGAGTGCTGTCCCCCCTCCAGCCCCTGTGCCACCCCGAAGCAGCTGGGGACCAGGGATGCGGGCACTCACGGAAAGGCTCCTCCATGGGCACAGCATGGGAAATTATCAGTACAACCCGGCTATGGATAAAACCCACCATTCCAAGCAAAGAATAGGTTGGAAGAGAGATTAAAATTGGGGATTTATGCCAGTTTTTCACCTTTATGAGGTGCGGTGCACGCATTTATGGTGGCTGGCAGGGTGATGCCGTGGGAAGGGTGTTGGTGCGGCATCCACGGCTGCTCTCATGGCTTCTTACCTGGCAATAAAGTGGGTTCGTGGAGGCTGTCCGCAGCTCTTCGCCCCTCTCGAGCGTGCCGGCGGCGACAGGGTCCAGGCTGGGGAGGACATCGCTGTCCGACAGGGTCAGGAATGCCGCTGGTCTCTGGGGAGGAAAGGCAACGGTCTGTAGGATGGATGGATGCGGTGACAGGGGCAAGGAGGGGGCACCCGGACTGAGCTGCCTGTCCCCTGTCCCCCCCTTCATGTCCCCAGTATGCCGCAGGACCAGCGTGATGGGAAAGAGCTGCAGGCTGGCCACGCTCATCTCATCTTTGCAAGGTGCAAGGGGAGCTTTGGGCATGGAGGGGATCCCTGGGGAACCAATGCTGGACCAAGAAGACAAGGAAGAGGAAGAGGAGGAGGAGGAGGAGGAGGAGAAGGCATCTTTCACACTGAAGCTTGTGTTAGTGGAAATAGCAGGTCCATGCCCAGCTCAAACCATCTGTCCCCTTCCCTGGCGGGCAGGAGGTGGGTGCCCAAGTCTTGCGGGCACAAAGGGATGCCAAGAGCCACTGCTCTGCTTGGTGCTGCGCTGGCAGTCCCTGCCAGGCCCCCAGCCAGACGCTGCCGGCAGCGGTAATGTGATTTCCCTGCCCCTCATTTCCCGCGCCCGGCTCTGCGCGCCCTGCTCTGCTCCCGCCAGCCCGGCTTTTATAGACTCCCCTCTAATCCAGTTAGAGGGGGAAGTCGGATCTAATAAAATAAACGATGGAGTCCGCGCGCTCCTCACTGCTGCCTGCGATGGCAGGCTCATGGACAGGGACCCTCGCCCTGTGCTGGCCATCCCAGCTCCCAGTATTGGGGATGGGGACGAGCTGGGCTCCTCGCTTCGAGGCACAGCACCCCAGCACCCACCTATTTCACTGCCTAAGAGCCAACAACCGCGACCTGGCAAACCCTCGGCTCCCCGCCGCCTCCCCACGTCGCAGATGCTCTCCTGGCTTCGCCGGCCGAGCAATCAGGCTGGGCGCCCTCTCCAAATTGGCTGCGGGCACGGGCAGCGGCGAAGTGGCCCATGTTGGGTATTACTCCGTGCCTGCGCCCGGCCTCGCCTCGTTAGTGCAGCTAACGAGGGCAGCGAGCATCCTTCCTCCCCGCGACGAGGTGTCCGGAGGCGTCCCCGTGCCCTTCCCCATCGCTGCCTCATTAACACCATCAGCATCATCGTCCCCTGTGCCACCGCATTTCATTACCACCTCAACCAAGCTCCTCCAGCATCAAAGCCGGGGTGAAGATGCCCCCCGCCCCGCCACTCTTCCCCTCCTTGGGGACCGGCATCATGTAAAATGCAACAGTTTAGGCTCTGCCTGCAATTACCGGGGCTGGCGTACAGCTGCTGCCTGCCGCGCCGGAGCGATGGCCAGCCCGGCCCCGCCACCACTGCCCACCGGAGAGCTGCTCGCCGGAGCGCGCGTGCTCTTAATTCAATTAGCACTGCCCTGAACGCTCCCCTGGGACCTGCGGGCGGAAACCAACAAATTCTCCTTAACAAAGACATTCCCTCTTGGTATTTTTCGGTTCCTCGCTGGCTTGGCTCTCCTCGACTAACGATGCTCTTGGACGGCAGCGATGCCGTAAAGCCCCTTGCAGCCCACCAAGTGATCAGCGGAATGGGTGATGTGTTTGATTGGCAGGTGTCGATCAAGAGCTGGCAAGCAGGAGCTCGGCAGCCAGCAGTTTGGCTGTGCCGAAAGCCCTCAGCCAGCTCACTGAGAGAAGATGCTCGGCAGGGAAGGGTGATGCTCCCCCAAACCAAGCCTTTCACCAGCTTCTGCATCCCCTGCAATGTGGTTTGGGGAGAAAAACCCGATTTTGCTGCTCGTGGAGGACAAACCTGGCCAGACAGGCTGGAAGAACAGGAAATGCATGGCGATTCCCCCCTTCCCAACCAATTATAAACCCATTTTTTTTTGCCAGCCCAAAAAGGGTTTGATCACTGGGCTGGCATGGTGACAGTTTACACCCCAGCGCTGTGACAATTTACACTAGGTGCCGATCTGCTTCTGGTTTTAAATGGCAGCAATTACATAAATTAAGGCTGTTTAAGCAATGATATAGCCAGCCTGTTGATTTTTTTTTTTCCCCTGCCTGGAAAAAAACAGCACTAGCTTTTCCCTTTTTTTCAGAGGCCGTCACCACGTGCCGGCGTGTCCCCAGCCCCCTTCTCGGGTGACATGACCAAGGGTGCTCAACAAAGCGGGTGGCAGAGGCTTGAGGTGACCCCGAAGGTCCCAAGCGCCGAGTTAATGCACTGAGCAAGGTGGGGTCGTGCCAAAACAAAGCACAAAACAGGGCTGGCTAATAAACAGGGGCGATGAACAAATCCCTTAGGAATAAAGATGCCTCCGGTGTGTATTTTCCAGCCCTCACATGGGGCTCAGCATCCCCTGGGCACATCGAGGACCGCATCCTGCTGACCCTGCGCATGGATTTGCCACTGGCTGCTGCATTGTCAAACTCCTCTTTCCTGGGAAAGACACCAAATTTGGGGTGGAAAATGAGGAACGAAGGGAAAACAGGAGCCCTGCCTTGAGCCCCAAGCCCCCGCGGAGACGGATGAAGTCGGCCACAGGTTTTCCCCCTGCAACAATTTTTCAGCGACAGACGTTAATTTGCTAAAACGTCAGCGTTTTGCTGAAGTCTTTGATTTCTTTGTCTCCCTGAGACGATCAAAGTCTTTTGTTCTCCTTTGGGCTCCAAAGACAGAGCGCAGGGGGATGAAGGCAGGCGGGAAAACGGGCTGGGTGGGGGCAAACCCCGGGGTCTCGGTGCCTTTACTGGCAGCGGGGGGGCTGCAAGGCAGCGCTGCCTTTCCCTGGCATATCACAACTCCTGTTTGCTCATCCCTGGTGTCAGGGCTCTTGGCTTTTAATAAAGCAGCTGCTCCAAACCCTTTCCCCGTGGCTATTACAAATGTAGCAGGGTTTTGAGACCCTGAAGAAATACTGGGAGGTGAGCCCTGTTATTCAGGACTCCCTTATCCCTGGAAAACTCTGGACTAAGGACATTTTCCCAACATGAAGGGTTGATGTGAGCATCCAAAGCCAAGCTCGGGAGCATCCAGACCCCTGGTAGGAGTCAGTGAAATCCCTGCAGAGGCCACGGAGCAGTCGGGATTTACGCCCGGCACCAAGTGCGCCGGGGAGTACAGATGGCCCAGGGTTTATTTAGCTACTGTTTGTTATAAAAAGCCCAGCCAATCTAGGTTATGCATTTTCAGCTCTCTACATTCAAATAAAATAAAAAAAGAAAAGAAATGAGACAAGCTCGGTGAGTCTGTTCTCCTTTGCCATCTGGCTGGGGAGAGCTGTGGGGCAAGGGAGCATGGGGCAGGACAGGCAGGGGTGCTGGGGCTCCTCACACCCCATGGATGGGCAGGGATGCTGGGGCTCCTCACATGGCAGGGATGCTGGGGTTCCTCACACCTCAGAGATGGGCAGGGATGCTGGGGCTCCTCACAGCCTGGGGACGGGCAGGGGTGCTGGGGCTCCTCATACCCCACAGATGGGCAGGGATGCTGGGGCTCCTTGCACCCCAGTGATGGGCAGGGATGCTGGGGTTCCTCACACCCCAAGGCAGGGATTGATGGGGTTCCTCACACGCCAGGGATGGGCAGGGATTCTGGGGCTACTTGCACCCCAGGGATGGGCACGGGTGCTGGGGCTCCTTGCACTCCAGCGATGGGCAGGGATGGTGGGGTTCCTCACACCCCAAGGATGGGCAGGGATGCTGGGGCTCCTCACACCCCAAGAACAACCCTGGTACAGAGGTTGCCCCGATGCCTCGCTGGGTCTGTTCAGGTCCTGTATGGACTCTCTTTGCCTCTTGGCCCTGCTTGGCCATTACTTGCTGTCCGAAAGCCAAGCTCAGGACTAATCCATGAGCTGAGGACTTGGAAATCCAGCCTTCAAGCATCTCTTGAAGCCTGGAGCTGCCTGAAGGTGGAGAGGAGAGGTTCTGTCCCTGCAATCTCGGCAGCATCTCCCCTGCCTGCCGGGCTGTGGTTTTGGGGTGCTGGGATCACCGCCAGCCGGCTGGGGCAACTTCCTTGGAAAATCCTGACCTCCAGGCAAGGAACAAGGGCCTCAGCAAAGTCAGGGGGAGCCGAACCTGCCCTCACCCTGCTCGGTAGCAGCTCACGCATTGATTTGCATCGCTCTGGGTCCGTCTGCCACCGGATGAATTAACCAGAGGCAGAGCTCAGGCCAGCTCCAGCTCTCCTGTTTTTTGTTTCCACTCCCAGCTCTTACATATATTAAGGAAGGCAGGGCTGGAGGGGGGGAAAGGGAGAGGTTGAGGAAGATGAGAAAAAAAAAAATTACAGCTCCCAGATCAAAACAATAATCAGCTAAATGAATTCCGCAGCATTTTCCCGCATGACTGCGAATGATAATTTAGTGCAGCAGCCAGCTGGAAGCAAAAGGATTAATTCTGCACTTAGTGACACCCATGTGAATAATTCATCACACGCAGACCCCTTTTCGTTGACCCCCCTGGGCAATCACTCCTAAGACCCCCACCAGCCGGCCCCAGCCCGCCGCGGCTCCCCAGGGACTGGGGGGGTTCAGTCACCAGTTCAGCATCCAGCCCTGTCCCAAATTCACTTTATGGATAGGGTTTTTTTTTCGCAGATGGGAGCAGAGGCTGGTGGATGCAGTAATTAGATCGATCAGGCTTGTGGTCATATCCTGACCTGCCCAAGGTCTGGTCCTGGAGCCAAGGACAAGCGGGGTTTCCCCCTCCCCGGGATGAAAAGCAGCCAAATTCCCGCCCTGCTGTGACATCCCTGGGGACAACAAATGCTGAAGGATGGAGACAGCTGGACATTTGTCACCACGGTTAACCAGCCTGGCCCTTCTCTGCATGGAGACAGTGAACGGCCTCTCCCGAGTACCCTGCCTGTGCCCTGCCTGCCCCCCGGCCTCCAGCCGTGGTTTCCCAGGAATACAAGCATGTGCCAAAAGCCCTGGGAAAGCGACAGATATGTGAGGGCAAGGATGATGCTGCTTCTTCCAGCTGCCCAGTGGCACGATCCAGAGCCCCGACACAACAGGCACAAGGGATAAAACCCGGATTCAGTCCTGCCTGAGAGGTTTGGAGAGAGGGTAGCAGCTCTAAAGAGCCATCTCCTGCCCTGTCTCTGTCCCCATCCCTCCCTGCCTTGGGGTTCGCCGTCCCCAGCATCTCACCTCCGATCGCAGGACCTGCAGGCAGAGCCCCACAGTTGGGATGGTCCCAGATGTGGTTCTGAGGTCTGTGCCCTGTGGAGGCAGAGGAAGGCTCACAGCCCGCGCTGGCCTCTGGGTTTCTGCCGGGGCTCTGGTGGCTTTGGCATCACCCGGGTGCCACCCTGGGGCCCGGCGCTGCAGTTTGGAGCAAGGGGTCCTGCCTTCCTGCGGGATGCTCGGGAGCTCTGCACCAGGCTGCCCACCCAGACACGGAGGTGGGATCTCCATCCCACCATCCCAGCAGCTATAGGTACCATCACCGTGCCACCCTGCCCAGCCTCACCCCACAGCCCCAGCTCACCTGCACGGCAAGGCCATCCACGCGCATCCCGCCGCTCCGCGCTGCCAGCTCCCGGAAAACACGGCTGGTGAGGGGCAGCACCGAGTATCCCAAGGGAAGGAGGGTGCCCGGAGCATCCCAGACTGGGGAAGGGACAAGAGGCTGGGTGTACGGCAGCCCAGGATGTGCCCCAGGCCAAATCCAGGGACGAGGGAGAGCATCCTTGGTGGGGTCCCCAGACTCACCAGCTTTGTACGGATAATATTCGATCGCCAAGGCGGTGTCTTCAGAGAAGATGGTGGCCACGTCTCGGCCTTGGAAGAGGAAGGAGGTGTCCCACATTGGCTGCTCTGGGGGTCCAGCTGGTCGGGACATCTTAGGGGACAACAGGGAAATTATCATCCAGATACCTTCTCTCTATAGAGAGAAATCAGCAGACAGATAGGAGGGAGAGGAGAGGTGCAGGTAAAGCAAAGCACAACCTGTGCAGCTGCATCCCACCCCTGGCTCAAAAGGAACCCTGAATCCCAGTTGCTTGAACTGGTTTTCACTGGGTCTTCGAGCTTGGTTGCTTCTCTCCAACTAATCCCTGCCAGCATCCTTCTCCTCGCAGAGCCAGAGGAGGAAAACAGCACACAGACCAACTACTCCATGCTTAAAACCATGTTGGGAAGAGCCTGAAGGATGAGCTGCAAGGGTGAGATTTTTGATGCCTGTTTGGCAACTCAGTGCTCACTCTCGGGAAAGGGTTTTGCGACAAGAACAGGCTTTCGGGGTCCGTATCTCATCGCAAAACCCTTTCCCAAGCATGAGGTCCAGGTCACCTGAGAGATATCGAACAGCGGGCAACATGTTTATCCCCAGAGCCGCGAGTTGTCGTTGGAAATGGCATCGGTCCATCCCCGCCGGCAGCTGCTCCCCTTCACCTTCGGAGAGCCCCGCCAGCTCTCCAAAGGTCAGCCTGAACACCGGCTGCCCAGCACCGAGAAATTATTGACGGCGGCTCCTTTTTAATGCTGTTACTCCATGCTCTCGGCCAGTATCGCCCAGCGGGGACGAGACGCCGATCGACTTTTCTGCATCAGCACATTTCTGTTTCGTCGGGGAGGTGGCGAGGAGGAGAAGGTGGGGGGGAGCAGGGGGGTGGGTCTCCTTCTGCTCGCGTTTGGGGATGCTAATGGGCATTACGCAGCTCGGAGACCCGCAGTGGTGCATTACCCAGCCCCGCAGCGGTGCATTACCCAGCCCTGGGGGCTGTCAGCAAGGGAAGAGCGGGGCTGGGATGCTTCAGAGCCCGAAAACATCTCCATGATGGGCTGCGTCGGGCAGTGCTGTTAGTGCTGGCTCAGCACCAGGGCTCCCTAGCATCAGCCAGGATTTTTAGCTGGGTTGCAGCTTGCTTTGACTGAGTCCGTGCCTGTAAGTCCTTAGGGAAAACCTGCACGGACTGGGGCAGCTCCCAGCAGCCGGATCCAGCTCGGCACCCTCCAGCTGCTTCTCTCCTTTCCCAGCCTGCATCCCAGCACACGGGGCTCTTTCGTCATCCTCAGAAAGCCAAATTTGAGGGAGAATCTCCTAAAAAACACTGAGCGCCGCCTCCGGTTACTTTTCCTGGCATCGACCTGCACAAGGCGCGGCGAGATGGTGCCGTTTTAGACTCAGCGGGGAAGGAAAAAGTCAATGGCGGAAGCATATTGTTAATTTGACCCCAATTGTCAGAGGTCCCGAGCCCACCTGGCTCCTCTCACCGGGACAGGGATGGGAGATGACATTCCCAAATTCCCCCTGCCCCTGATCTGGGGGGCTTGGGAGGGGGAGGGCAAGAGCGCTCGCCGGGGCCAGGCTGTCTCCCACCGGCTCGGCAGGACAGATGGACGCTCTGCGCCAGGGCGTCAGAGCCGATGCACTGATTTGGGCAGACGACTTGGCACAAATACCGCCTCTGCCCAGGGCCACCTGGAGAAACACAACAAAGGGGACAAGGAGGAGGAGGAGGAGGAAGGAGGAGGAAGGCGACGCCTTCATCCTCCTTGGCTCCGACATCTCGTCTCCTGTACAAAGGCTGGTTCAAAGGCAGCAACCCCAGCACGAGCAGAGGCAGAGGTGGCCAAGCCCACAGCATCTATCCTGCCTTCCCAAGGGATGGGGCCATCCCCTGGTCCTCAGGGCTGCCTGTCTAGAGGGTGCAGACTCCAAAAGAGAGCAAGAATCTCCAGGTAAGTGGGTTAAACTGGAGGGTCTCCAAGGGAAAGGAGATCTATCTTAAAGGGGACCAGCATCACAAAGGCTTGAACTTGGTGCTTGGAAGGCAGATGTGATGTGGCTTTCTGCAGGAGGCACAGCCCGGTGCCCATCTTTCCAAGCTATGGGTTTGCCATTGCCACCAGCATGTCCAAACCCACCCATTTTTGTGAGCAAGGAGCTATTGGCCCTACGAGAGCAGCTGTGGAGAGCACCCAACGCTCTTGCAGGTGGCTCTGTGGAGGTATCAGCTAACTCCTGGCCAGGAAGACCAAGTCTTTGGGATCACCAGCTGGGCAGGGAAGGGTTAACCACCCAGCAACCCAAAAATCCCCTAAAGAAGAGGGGTGCGGGTGCTGCCCTGCTGAAGGTGAACCCAAGCGCCATTGTCTGCAGACACTGATGGGAAGCGACAGGCGAGAGGACACGCTGGGCTGGCAGCATTATTGAATCCGATTAGCCTGCCCAGGACTTCACTCGGGGAAAGCCATTAACCTCTGGAACAAGAACAGCAACGCTCCCTCCTTCACTCCCCTAACCTTTCCTCCCAGGCATTGGGAGCTCCTCCTCCCTGGGGATGAACCACATCCCACAGGTGGGGAAACTGAGGAAGGAGATGGGGGGAGAGAGCGGATGGGGGTTACGCAGCTCCCCAGGGCACCCGGTCCCCGGGGAGAGCATCCTCCGTGATGTGCAAAGACAGAGCATGTGGGCGCGGAGAGGAGGAGGAGAAGGAGGAGGAGGAGGCAGCAGCATGCACGCAGGCCAGATGGCCGGGTTTAATCACTCGTCCTCCCGCATCAGGCTCCCACGGCTCCGCGCTGGCACTGCCGCCCGTGCCAGGGCTGCGGGCCTGGGCTTGGGCTCACTCAGTGCCCTGGTCCCATGAGTTCGCAGGGGTTTGGGTGTGTATTCATCCGTATAAATCTGAAGGAAATGCATTTTGACTGCCTTTAGAGGAGAGAAATATCCCTGCTCCGGCTGGGAAACCACAGCTTCGGGGTGCTGCATCCTGGAGCAAAGAGATCGAGGGAGTGGAAAATAGCACAGAGGCAAGCGCACGGGGATTTCTTTCCTAATATCTGCTCTGGAGCTGGCACGGGCACCCTGTCCCCTGAACCTCTCGCCATGGTGTGGCTGGGGGTGCCGGTCCCAAAGCGGGCGCAGACCCAAAGCAGAGGGTCCCCTGCAAAGAGCAACCCAGGGAGGCGGAGGCGGGGGCAATACAGTAACAATTATTGTAATGAATGAAACACACTAGTGATTTTTATGATAATTCACCATCTCGTGGGCGACTTGGCATTTGGCTGGCCTCCTCCAAGTAATATTTTATTTATGGGCTCCCTGAACATGTTGATACAGCGTGTTTCACTCCAAGACAATCAAAATTCAGCGCACGGGGGGAAGGATCGAGACGGAGAAACGTGTGCTCTGCTGGCCTCTGGAACCAGCTGGATCCATCTTTTCGGGGTGGCTGGACATCTGCCCTCGCCACACTTTCGGCTGGCACTTCTCAGAGGTGAAGGGATAGAGCAGCTCTGGTTTCGAGGGGCGGCAGCTTCACACCGGCTTCTGGCTTGGCTGCCCCATCACCCCTCTTCCCTGCCCCAGCAAGCCTGCCCGTCCCCTGCTTTTTACTCCCTGGCAATTTTTGGCAGGGCTGGGGAACAAAAGCGGGGCCCTCCTCCTGCTCGCCGATGATGCCGCGTGCTGAAAGCATATGTTTCCCTAGCAACAGCTATTTTGAAGACGTGCGTCGCTAGCTCTCCCGGCGGTACTTGAGCCCCGGGGAGGAGCAGGTCTCTGCCTTCGAGAGGCGGCACTCGAGCCGGAGGCGTGAGCGGAGCAGGGGAAAAATGAAGAACAAAGGCACAAACGAGGAGGTGCCCATGGGTTTCTGCAGGCAGGGCGAGGCGGATGTGGGGACCATGTCTTTGATACTCAAAGCATCTCTTTGCCCCTCAAGATTTGGGGTTCTTGGCTCCCCTGCTGAAGGAGGGATGCTCATCGGTACCCGAGTGGGAAGGATGCTGCTGGCCCCATGCATCCCTGCGGATGCGCTCGGCCTCGTACCTGGGGGCAACCGCGGTTGGCAGCTCGGGTGAGGCTGAAGGCTGCTGCCGGAGGGTCCGGGAATGTGACGGTGGTGGGGCTGACGCCGGGACAAGCGATGGGATGCTTCTCCATGCGGTGCCTGAGAAGTGATGGAAAAGGGGGGGAGTCAGTGTGTGTGGGGCCACATCGGCTCCCGGCAGCCAAGCACTGCTTGGGAGGGGACGTGGCACCAGGGATGCTCAGGTTGTCCCAAGCCCAGCCCTCTCCTTCCACGTCACCAGCTGCCCCCCACAGCCAGAACTCACTCATACTCCCGAATGTTGGTCACAACTCTGGCCACGGCAACGAGGGGCCCAGAGGGGGTGGCCAGGGGAGCCGACAGCCCCCGCAGCAGCACCTGGGAGGTGGCAAACTCATGGTGAGGGGTCAGCAAACGTGGGAGGAAAAAAAACCTGCCCTAAATCAGCACTGACAGCCACCGGAGCAGGAGACAACGTGCAGCAGCACCCTCCCCGAGTCGAGATGCTCTGGTCCACCCGGACCCTGCAAACCTGCCCTGCCACCTCCTGTCCCCAGGGCCACCTCTCACCTCCAAGGCCACGTAGCTCAACCCGTTGCAGCGAGGGATGAAGCTCCCTTTGCGGATGATGGTGACATGTAGGACCATCCCCACAGGGTCCCGTGTCCACGGCTGTTTGCAGAAGAGAGTGAACCGTGGGAGGAGGAAGGGTCAAGGCCACCAACCGCGGGTGCTGGGCACGCAGACAGCCCATCGCTGGTAATAAAGCATCAACTGATAATTAAAGCTCACCGTCCCCCGGAGCCTTCCCAGAAAAGATCAATACAATAAATCCTTCTGCATTTAAATATTTAATCGCTCCCAATCTCTGTGTAGGGGAGAGGAAACTCATTTCTGCCAGCCAGAGCAAAGGGGAGGTTAATCGGGGGGGAAGTTTTGAGTGAGTTTACCAGGTCTCAGCTGTACTGGGAGCTACCAGCCAAGTCCCCGGGAGTGTTAACGTGTTGGGACGGAGAAATGCCCACTGAGGGGTGTGGGAAGCGGCTTCTCGCTGGGGCTGGGTACCCACCCTGCATTAATTAATGCGCAGTGGCTCCTGTTTAACGAACGTTCTGACGTATGGCCTGGCCCCATGTCTCCTTCCCCAGGATGCTGAGGGCGAAAGCACTTCCCAGTTTGCAATCCCATCTCTTTTCCTCCAAGTTTTCCCACCAGGGAGAGATGAAAAAAGCCCAACACAACACCTGCCTTGTTCCCACCTCGCGGGAAGATCACAAGCCTCTTGAGCACCTTCCCCAACTTGCCAAATTCAGTTTTCCCACCAGGATTACGCTGTTACACAAGGCTCCCGTTGCCCGCAACCCCCAGCTACAGCCCGGGGGTGAAAGTCAAAGTTATAAGCAGGAATAAGCAGCGGGATGGAGGGGCAGGCGCCGTACCTACCAGCACCAGCCTGCAATGGTGGGGCTGGAAGGGCTGGAGGTGCCGCACCGGCAGCTGGAAGGTCCCCAATGCCTCCTTGGTGGCTTTGTCTGCCACGGTGAGAGTCAGGGCTGGAAGGGAGAGGGCCAGCCATGAGAATGAGCGGGTCTGGCCGCAGGGTTTGGGGAAGGGGAGAGCAGGTGTCTGCAAGGGGACCTAATATATGCCTCTAAATATCTGCAGGGTGGGTGTCAGGAGGATGGGGCCAGACTCTTTTCAGTGGTGCCCAGCTACAGGACAAGGGGCAAGGGGCATAAACTGAAGCAGAGGAAGCTCCAGCTGAAGATGAGGAAGAACTTCTTCCCTCTGAGGGTGACGGAGCCCTGGCCCAGGCTGCCCAGGGAGGCTGTGGAGTTCCTTCTCTGGAGATATTCAAGTCCCGCCTGGACGCGGTCCTGTGCAGCCTGGCGTAGGTGACCCTGCTTCGGCAGGGGGTTGGGTTGGGTGACCCACAGAGGTCCCTTCCAACCCCTGCCATGCTGGGATTCTGTGATTCTGTGACGGGGAGAGGTTTGGGGAAGATCTGGGTGAAGCAGGGACAGAGGCGAGGAGTGGATTGATTCATTTTCAGGAGCCCCTTCCCCTCGTAGGTCGTGGTGGGGTGAACTGGGGTGGGATTTAACCCATCCTGGGTTTATCTGCGCACACACACACGCATCTGCAGGAGCCATCGAGAGCACGTCCCAGGCATCCCCAAGAAAGCGAAGCCCATGAGAAACTGGCACCAACACAGCTCAGATTCCCATTTAAGTAGCCGAGACTTTCTGCTGATCCATCTAATCCACCTCCCTGCCTCCAGCCCACCCCGCTCAGCTGTCGGGATGCCACCCTGCCCCGGGGTCAGCTCGCAACCCCATGGGTGGGTTTTGCAGACACTTCCCACCATGGCATCCACGCTCTCAGGGTGCCTGGTCCCCATCTGTCCCCCCGCACCGCAGCATCACCCCCACAGGCGCTGGCACCCCCAGCTCTTCCCATAACTTACAGCAAAGCTGCAATTTAGTTGACAAGCACGAGCAGGAGGCTTTCATCAACAAAAAAAGGAGCTGATGGAAGGGAAAACCGCCCTCTCTTTATGCTGCCAGCAAGACTTGGGCTTCCCTTCCCCCAGCTTAATGACTGTGCCAACGCACCCGCCTTAACTGCTGCTTGGCCAACCTGGCAATGCCACAGGTCCTGCGCATCACCAAAATGAAGACGAGGGACCAGGCAAGTGCATGGACCACGCTTTCCTGAGCTCGTGCTTCTCAGCAAGTGCTCTATTTATAATGGAGATTTTCTTTTTCTCCCAGCCCCTTGTGGAAAAAGCACCAGAGAAAATGTCCTGGGGTTGAGCAAGAGACAAGTGGTTTTGCTGCTAGTCGTCAGCGATGACAGCTCGGCGGCCCTGCCAATGGAAAACCTATTTCTGGGCAAGAAAAGGATAGAAACCCTATTTCTGGGCAAGAAGAGGTGCGAGCTGCACCTGGAAATGACAGGTCCGGTCTGAACAGCTGGGGGATGACCATCTCCCAACGTCTGGGGGATGCTGGGAGGCAGATGAGCGGGGCCGGAGGTCCCACTGGGTCTCCCCGCATCTCTCCCGGTACCGCACAGGGCAGGTCCAAAGTACATCAAAAGCTCCTTGTTTTCATTTGGGTCAGGGCCTAATGGGGTTAGGCATGATGTGAAGATTGGCTCCCAGAGTTTGTTTTATAAGGGTTTGATTATAATCAAATCCTGGCCACTAAAGCCACGAGTTTTGTTACAATTGCAGACTTAGCAGCCCTGCGTGGGGATTAACAGCATCATGACGTGGGTCCAACTGATACAAGTTGTTGGGATGGCAGCTGGAAAGCTTTGGGGTGATCACCCCTGATACCGATTCCCATGGGATGCTTTGGAAGATGCCTGGAGCTCAGCATCGACACCTGCAGCACCGCGTCTGGAGTCACAGCCCTCCTGGCCCTACCCTGAAGCCACCACAGCCACGCACAGCTCAGGGCACAGGTTGTCCTCATCGTGGCCACCCTCTGCTTGGATGCTGATTGGGGTCCTTTGGAGCACGGGCTCCCGAATATCCCAAAATTAACCCTTTGAGGAGGTGAGACCTGCATCCCAGTCCCCAGCATCCCTGTCCCACAGTCCTCCGATGCTCTCACCTGCCCAGCCAGCATCTTCAGCATCCATTTGCACTGTCACCTCCTCCTCCCAGGTGGGTGCGTGGGTGGGCACTGACGATGCATGGGTGGCCTGCGCCTCTGGCTTCTGCTCATCCCCTCTGCTGGTCTTACTGGAAGGAGAAGGAAGGCAAAACAGGCTGGTTACCGGATGAGTAAGGGGAATGCATCAGCAGGGAGCTGGGCCTGGGAGAGGGATGAGCACTGACCCTGCTCGGTGCAGCTAACAGCGGCTAGCCCACCACCATTAGCAAAGCTCTGCCCCTGCTCTGGGGGGCCTGTGCTGGGGGTCTGGGGCCGGTTTTACTCCCGGCTGCCAGACCCTGCAGAGCCCCCAGTGATGGGGTTTGCAGCCCATTGTAGCCGAAAGGCTATTTCAGACCCCGGAGGCCAATTACCCGGCTGTATTGATGAAGGGACAGGGAGAAGGCTGCTGGGAAGGGAGAGAGAAGATTGAATGTTAACTACCACCGTCATTAAACTCAGCACATAACGAAGCCGAGCAATAATTACAGTGGCCTTAGTGGCTACAGCCCTGGGTAATTCTTCATCGATGCTGGTGCAAGGCCATCAGCACCAGGGCTGCTTTGGGGTTGTTCCTCCCACTTTTGTCAATTGATCATCAATTACTCATGAGCTTGGCTAATGATAACAACACCGCCCCCCCCCCCCCCCCC
>Ga0065711_1042445_pt1 | contig 15376 bp, 12 predicted proteins | sample Hoacrofraction12_FD_59098 | JGI IMG/M metagenome (GOLD analysis project Ga0065711, IMG submission 59098) | Hoatzin crop microbial communities from Cojedes, Venezuela - Epithelial fraction 12 v2 (version 2) | ecosystem: Host-associated > Birds > Digestive system > Esophagus > Crop | place... | reverse complement strand
TCTGATATAGCAAATGCCAGACAGCTCCAAGACGGACCCGCTACTGTCCAAGGTCAAGCCCATCAGCAACGATGGTAGCACCTCTGGAATAACATAGCAAAGAAGGGGAAAAAATTGCTGCACAGTGGCAATGGCAGCCAGAGAGAGGAGTGAGAACATGTGTGAGAACCAACTCTACAGACACCAAGGTCAGTGAAAAAGGAAGGGCAGGAGGTGTTCCAGGTGCCAGAGCAGAGATTCTCCAGCAGCCTGTGGTGAAGACCATGGTGAGGCAGGCTGTCCCCCTGGAGCCCATGGAGGTCCACGGTGGAGCAGATCTTCACCTGCAGCCCATGGAGGACACCACGTTAGAGCAGATTGATGCTCCTGAAGGAGGCTGCGACCCTGTGGAGACCCCCTGTTGGAGCAGGCTCCTGGCACGAGTCATGGCCCCATGGAGAAAGGAGCCCATGCTGGAGCAGGTTTGCTGACAGGACTTGTGACTCCATGGGAGACCCATGCTGGAGCAGTCTGTTCCTGAAGGACTGCACCCCGTGGAAAGGCCTCATGCTGGAGCAGTTCATGGAGGACTGTCTCCCATGGGAAGTACACCATGCTGGAGCAGGGGAAGAGTGTGAGGAGTCCTCCCCCTGAGGAGGAAGGAACGGCAGAGACAATGTGTGATTGACTGGCCACAACCCCCATCCCCCTGTGCCATTTGTGGGGAGGAGGTAGGAAAAGGGAATGAAGTTGAGCCTAGGAAGAAGGGAAGGATGGGGGGAAGGTGTTTGAAGATCTGGTTTTATTTCTTATTATGCTGCTCTGATTTGATTGGTAGTACACTAAATTAATTTCTTCGAGTCTGTTTTGCCTCTGTTGGTAATTGCTGAGTGATCTCCCTGTCCGAATCTTGACCCACAAGCCTTTCATTGCATTTTGTGTCCCCTGTTCAGGCGAGCAGGGGGAGCGATGGAGCAGCTTTGATGGGCACCTGTCATCCAGCCAGGGTCAACTCACCACAATGGCAATAGTCCTTTGTCAATTCTCCTTCACAGAAGAAGTGAGTTCTGTCTAATAATGTAGTGTATGCCAATGTAATGTTGTAGGAATAAAAAAGTAATTAAAACCTATCAAGGAAAAATCAGTATGTTTAAAAGTTGTGCCAAACTTTGAATTTTATTTTTACTTGTATTTTGCACTTACTTTTTATTTAATTTTACATTTACTTTTGTTTGTTTAGAATGAATTATTCAAAAAAGCTTCACACAAATAGATTTATTCAAAAGATATTTTTAGAAAAAAAGTTAGTATATTATGCTCTGATCCAATGACACTGAGGACACTGGCAAATCATCTGTTCATTTCAGGGATACAGGAACAGACCTCTGGTGAGTAAAAAAAAAAAAACTTTCTCTTAAGGATAATGTACTGCAGAGTAATTACATGTTCCTGTAAATGATCCGATAATTATACCCAGTAACTCCAAAAATAGTTTCACTTGCATTTTCAGACCCCATGATAAAACCTTTCTTCAAAAGTGAGAAGTAATCAAGAATATATCCTGTACTTTCATAATACTGATTGCATTGTCCTTAAACTTGCAATACATACTTATGTTGTCACCAAAACTGAGCAGGTACTGAAAGAAAATTCCTAGGAATATTCCTTCACAATTTATTAAAATATTTTCTGCCACATTTATCTCCCTTTCTATGTTGTATCTCATAGATTTATCTTCCTAATTAATAATCTTAATACAAGTAGAACTTGAATTACTGGCTATTGCCACAGCTTCTTGCATTTTTAAACAAATATGATTCATTGTAATCACAGATATATGTTCTAGAAGTGGGTTTAATTGCTGAATTCTGAGGAAAAACAAATTTAAATAAATGTGCTATTTCAAAATGTCAATAAGGAAAATAGAATTAGACCATTTAGTTACTGAAACTTTTGAGATAATTTTGAAAATGAGTTGGTTTGTGGGTTTACAACAGACACACAGTCTTAACCTCTGCTATTAAACTTTATCTTAGCTTCCAACAACACAGGATGACCACATCTGAACTACTTTTGGAAAGAGTCTCTAGACTGGGTTAATTCCAAAACTGCACTTTGGATGCATTTGGAGAGTCACAGAATCACAGAATGGTAGGGGTTGGAAGGGACCTCTGGGGTTCATCTCGTCCAACCCCCCTGCCAAAGCAGGGTCACCTAGAGCAAGCTGCACAGGACCTTGTCCAGGCACGTTTTGAAAATCTCCAGAGAAGGAGAATCCACAACCCCTCTGAAAGTGCTCTGTCACCCTCAGAGGGAAGTAGTTCTTCCTCATGTTTAGACGGAAGTTCCTATGCTTCAGTTTGTGCCTATTTCCCCTTGTTCTGTTGCTGTGCACCACTGAAAAGCGTTTGGCCCCATCCTCCTGACACCCACCCTTAAGATGTTTATAGGCATTTATAAGGTCCCCTCTCAGCCTTCTCTTCTTCAGGCTAAACAAGCCCAGCTCCTTCAGACTTTCCTCATAGCAGAGATGCTCCGGCCCTTTTTGAAGACTGGAGTGACAATGGCTTTCCTCCAGTCCTTGGGCACCTCTCCTGTCCTCCGGGACCTTTCAAAGATGAAGGAGAGAGGCTTAGCAATGACATCTGCCAGCTCCCTCAGCACTTGTGTGTGCATCCCTTTGGGGCCCATGGATTTGTGGGCGTCCAGATTACTTAAATGATCTCTCACACAATCCTCCTCAACCAAGCAAGGGTTTTAATTTCGCCAGGCTTCCTCTCTTACCTCCAGGGTCTGGAATTCCTGAGGGCCAGCCTTAGCAAAGAAGTAAAGAAGGCATGCAGTAACTTTGCCTGCTCTGTATCCTCCGTCACCAGGACAATCATCTCGTTCAGCAGCAGCCCCACATTTTCCCTAGTCTTCTGTTTGCTACTGATGTACTTCAAAAAGCCCTTCTTGTTGTCTTTGACATCCCTTGCCAGATTCAATTCCAGGTGGACCTTAGCCTTCCTCATCTCTTCCCTGCATGTTCTGACAATGTTCCTGTATTCCTCACAAGTCCTAGCTGGCTCATGCCAAAACCCTTTAAATAGTCTAACAATATAATAGTTGAACCATTTATATAATTTAACAATTTAAATGAGAAAGTTCCAGCAGCTGTAGGCATGCTCTGATGGTGTTGAATTTGCCAGAACAGACAGAAACTTCAGGTTCGCAAAGCTGCATTCACAGACAATGACCAAAGACCACTACCATAGCCTACAAGTGTCAAATGCGTTTTAAAATAGATAGAAGTGCAGAATGAGTGTGCTAGCACTTCACGAGATAAAGAACATATTAAAAGGAAGATACAGAAGAATTCCCATTAAAAATTCACATACAAAATCATATTGGCCACTATACACATGGAAAAATGGATGGTCTCCTGAAAGATCTGAATTATAGGCAATCTAAACATTGCTTTATTTGGCTGCACAGAAGTTACCATGGTTTTAGAATCTTCCCAAATTATGTTAGAAAACAAGGAAACCAGAGGGCAAATGCTCTTTGCCTGTCAAATGTCAATCAGTCTCTCCCATCCTTTACTCTTGAAGGGAAGCACAGAGAGAAGAATGATTTAATTTCCAGAACAGAACTTATCACAGCTGCATTCCTTTTCAGCATGAGAAAAGTATGGAAATGAAAGGGTAAGGTTTGGATCTATGTGAATGTATCAAGAGCAATGGCAATGTCTGCAGCAAGTGAAATGCACATGTATGCACTGCACATCCCATCCGACTGACTGCTGGTGATTGCTGCTGATCACCACATCCAGCAGCTGGTGTACCTTGACCTACTTGCTGACATACCACTGTGCTATGCACATGTTAGAGATAAATCCTTGTCAACACCCGTGTTTCTGAACATTTCAGAGGACAACTGCTCAGGGCTGCTGCACACATATACCTTATTAATCACTAGAAAACCTGAGTGAGAACTGCTGAAGAAAAGAAAACACCAAGGCCTTGAAACGTCACAACTGATAACTATATAGAATGTACAGCCCCTCAGAAATCAAATGATATTAGACCGTTTCTAGGTGGCCTACAATGAACCAAAGATCTAGTGCACACAACCACATGCAATTCTTGACAGCAGCACCAATGCATTACTGGGGGGGGACAACAATGTGAAAATCCCCATCAATATAGGCAAGGAGCTAAACACTTCGGCTGGTGAGCAATGCTGAAAAAAAACCAGGAGACTTCTTCTTACCAGAGAGTTTTATTATCTCTACCAGGCAAGTAATGGCAGGCAGGCAGTGCCTGAATTCTTTATTTATTTTTGTTCTCTGAGCAGCGTCTGGTTTCTATTCCTGATTTCTCGAAGTAAAGTAGCTGTTTGAAAGTCAATCAGAGAAGTGGATAGAATCAAATCTCTTCCCAGTGTGGGATACGAGTGATATTTGGAAAAGATTTTCAGCTTTGCTCTGCAGCCTTCATAGTGAAAGTCTAAAATTACAGTTTACTTGAGTCCTCTTCGGCCTTTTGGTTTTTTAATGAGCTAACAGTGAAGCATTACATACAGTATAATTCACCTATCTCCTTAGATCCTTGTCTTACTCTTGTACTCAGTTTTTAAACACAAATAGCAAACCACTTCCATCCAAAGTTTAACTTTTTAATGAGAAGAAATTTGAGGTTCATTATTCCCATCATCACTTATTTTCCAGTTCCCTTATTTTTTGCTCCTGGACGTATTTCCTGAATCTGCAGGGGAAAAAAAAAATCAATACATAGTTTGTCAAAGGGAGGATTTGACAGTTGTAATAGGAGTTTTAGAGACTTGTATCTCTGTAATCTATACCACATTTCTGTGACTGTGTTACTGAATGCTCTACACAAGATTTCATCTGAAACTTTTTGATAAATCGGAAGTAAAGAAGCAAGATTAAGTAGCATGGACCTGCTACACAGACATCAAATTTGCTCTTGGTTAATCTTCAAAATGGGTTCAAATCTTTGCAGACTTGGCAATACGAATAAATAAAAAAGACAGATGTGGACTTTAAGAAAAGTGTTGATGTGTTATCAGTAAAAACCTAGTGTATGAGGTTGTAACAATGAAACAGTGATTTTAAAACTTTGATCTAAGGTAAACTTGAAAAAATCATGATAGAATAACAGCTTCATGATGAACAGACAGATTTTGTAGGTAGGATTAATCTCATTTTTCTTCAGGCATTTATGTCTTAGATATTTACTTAATGGAGATAAGTATTTTTAGCATGCAACTCATCTGACACATCTTAGGCATCTATTTTTGGATTCATAAATACGTACCCAAATGTGATCCTTCCTCTTCACTGCCTATAAAGACAGTCTAAGTTATCTCGATATCTAACATCAACTTCATCAGATTAATTGTAGGTAGTCAGAAAGATCCTACTTATACCTATGTGTGAATAAAAATTACCCAATGAGATTATGAAATACCTGGCATTCAAAACATTTCTAGCAATTTCTGCAGTGATTTCAGCATCTTATTTTGTTTTACATTAACACTTTAATTGTCTTAGCTCAGAGATCTTTATAAAGACATAGTTCCTGATTTCCTTTTTTTCCAGAGAAATAAAACATTTTCAGTTGAGAAAACATACATTCAAAATTTATTTTCTTTGTCTCCCTAAGATCTATAAAAATTCTGGCTGACTAGTCATTTACTGTTGAAGAATAAGATAATTTGTCAACTCGGAAGAGGTCATTACACTAGCAAACAATCAGTAAAAACTTAACAGGAAGGTGGAACTAACTGAAAAATCCTACCAGTTTTCATATAGACATTCTTGTTTTGTTCTTTGTCAAAACTCGTTAATATTCTCATGAGGTACATTTATTCTAACACAGTTGGCTGTGATTTCACCTCAGAACAATATTTTACATTAATGGCAATGTATACTGCAGTGGTGGCAATAGAAGAGCTGATATTTTTATAATGCCTTCATTGGGTTACCTTACACATTGACATCAGTATGGAAATCAAAAGCAGCAAAACAATGTTGATCGGCTGCTTTATATGAATGTCATGCTGCACTTATGCAGAGGAACATTAATGTCAATGCCAAAGCCACATTACATAGAATATAAATATTGATGTTCCTGTGAGCCTTGTTTCTTATTTGTGTTGCAAATGGCAGGTTCAGAAAAACTAAAATACTATTTACAGTGTAGCCATAATGACTAAAAAGAAAATAATAATGATGTGAGGATAAGTAACACAGCTGTAACCATGGTAACATTGCAGAGTGAATAATTCACAGCAAATAACAGACTTGATGAAGTTAGCCTCCTTTTGCTGCAGTGGAATGACTGCTAGCAGATTGCAATTTTCTCTTCAAATGTACTTCTAACTCAAAAGTACCTGGCACATACATGAATATTTTGTATGCAATCCTCAGTATCTTAAAACTAAGTTGCTTTCGTAGCTGTGGCTGGAGACCAAACGCAATTTTTTATGCTGCCTGATCAGATGAGCACCTATTCCCAGAAATATAATCCAAGTTTCATTAAATTCAGCACAAAGATACCTATTATGTTTAGTTGTAACTAGATCAATAAGAAGGAGAGGAGAGTTTGAATGTATCTGTTTATGATGAATTATTTTTACTTACAGAATTGAATAACCAGCCATAGAACTGTGGGCTTCCTAGTCAGGAAAGAACTTACCTTTAATTTTGTTTCTACAGAGACAAGAAAGCTGTGTTCTGATTCGTTTACATAGTTAGGAAATATCTTTTCAACACATCTCTGAATCCAAAAGCTAAATGTGAAGTTGATTGGGAATGGTGTGGTCAAAAACTCACTGGCTGCTGTTGGCATAGCATTGTGACTAAGATGCAGAAGATTTCAATAGCCAGCAGCGCACCAGGAGCAGTAAAGATGGGATCACATTCAGCTGTCTTTAAGTCCCTAGCCCAGACAGGTGTTCATTTAGGGCTGGATCAGCTCAAGTAGTGGGATTTACAGCTCTAGTTCAGTGCAAAGTCCTCGTTCACATCTGTGGATTTTAGCCAGAAGGCTCATACACTCTTCTATTGTGTTGTCCCTCCCGTCTTTAATCTGTCTTTCTGGCATCCCTCATGGCCTGCATACAACCTCAGACTAAGTAGTGTTAAGGCCAGCTCAGAGAGGCAAACTACTGCCCAAGAAAGGATAGACGGAGTTTTGCTCTTGTTTCACCACCGGTGTCTCTTTGCCCTTCGTTGCTTTCTCCTGTCTCACCCTCCCATACCTCCATTTTCTCTGTCCCACATCCAGTGCTGGAAACTGGAGAAGGGATTGTGCTTCTCTGGATACAGGTGGGAGAATCTTGCTGAGTATTTTACTCTAGTACATGACAGACAGTTTAAAGATACAATGTGACATAAATAAAAATTAATTTGTCATGTGATAAGTTTTTGTACAATTCCTTTTGCAGTCGCAGATCAGCTATTTTCCAGTACTGCATTAAGAGAGCCTCAGAAGTGTCAAGGCTGGGTTTTTTTACTATTAGTGTAAAAAAGTTTGCTTGTTATAAGCCTAAAATAGTGGGAAATATTTTCCAATACACAATTTCAAAATTGAAATGCTACTGATTTGCTGAAATCACACTTGCTTAGGTGACAATCTTGATTCAGCGACACATTAATAGAAATAAAGAGCTGTAGTTTAGACGCATGAAAATTTCAACAAGTGTATTGCATTTGGGGATTTCTGAGTTTCTTGTTTGCTTGCTTGTTCTTAACTTTCAAGAACAGATTCTTTTTCCTTCCCTAAAAGCATTCTTAATTTTTGTTTGAAGATAATATTCAGCTGGCCACTGAATAATCAATCATTTAATTCCAAACTCCAACTTATGTCCTGTAGCTTTATGAATCATTCTGCATGCTTATTTTAAAATATAGCGTAATTTTAATAAGTCTTCTTCTGCACTGAAGTGGCTTCTGAAATGCAACTATATATGAACAGATTCCGTTTGAAGGCAGAATAGCTATGCTCCCAAAAGATTCTGGGCTACCACCGGTTAGCCCTGGTTAAATTCGATGTTTCGTATTGTTTATGGACCATTTTCTAAGTCACCCAAGATACATACAAGCACAATCCATATATGCCCTGTAGTTTACGTCCAGAAAATCGCTTTGGTCATGCTATATTTTAGATACCCAAATGTTAACTTGAGTCACAAAGACAATGAATCTATGAATAAGAAGACAGAGACAGACTCATTTTAGTGGTGTTCAGTGACAGGACAAGAGGCAACAGGCACAATCTGAAAGACAGAAAATTCCATCTGAACAAAATAAAAACCTTCTTTACTATAAAAGTTGTTGAACATGGGGACAAGTTGCCCAAAGATGTTGTAGAAATTACATCCTTAGAGATATTAAAAACCCACATGGAGAAATTCCTGAGCAACCTGCCTTGGATGACCCTGCTTTGAGGAGGAGGTAATCTCCAAATATCCCTTCCAACCTCAGTTGTTCTTTGCTTTTGTGATTCTGTGGATAAAAGGAAATTTGCTGATGCATAACCAGAATTGCTAACTCTTTCAGTTTATTTAGCAATTTGGAAGTTCTTAGTAGTATTATATAGCCTGTTTTTCTCTTATTTCATTTTTAGGATTAACAACACTGGAAGAAATATAGAGTGCAATAAGTCTTTTTCAACACTCACCATCCAAGCAAAAAATTTCCCCATACAGGATTAGCTCGATCTCTCAGTAGACTTTGTGTAATGTAACAGTTAGAGTTCAGAGCTAATAAGCCTTTACAAATTCCAGACAGAAATACATATTCATTTAAGGAGATAAATGAAAAACTTTTTAAAAACTGAAGTCTTCAAGGAAGTATTTACAATTTGTCCTAAGAACTCCCATCTTAGACCATGGTAGACCCAGCAGAAAAAAAAGAAAAAAAAAAAAAAAAGCTGTTTTCTTTGCCCTGCACCAATAATATCATCATCTCTAAAAAAGTCAGCTGTCTTAACCTGAATTTTGTTGGAGGCTTACACCAGCTGTCCCATGACTTTGCATAAGGCATGGAGCATGCCAAGGAGCATAGTAATGCACCTTACCCATGGAAGCATATGACCCTGAGAAGGGATAGGATACATCTACCAGCCAATGCCCTTTTGAGCTCCTTTGAGAGAACTGGCTCTGTGAGGATCATAAGAAAAAGCAATACCTTCACAAACAGAACTAAGCTAGACTGTTGTGGAGTTTAAAGGACCTCATTTTACAAGTATAATATATCTGAGCTCTCGGATTTGTAACTGTTCTCATCTGCAGACTCTTGCATCTACATGGAAGCCAAAGAAATCTCTGATAGACAGGGGACACCATCTGGGCTAAATAAATCATAGAGTTGGAGTCCTGGCTGGAGACAGAAGCGATGTTTTTAGCTAATTTTGATTCTATATTTAATTAATCTAGCTTTTTACCTCATAAAGCACTTTTTGTAAAATTTTTTAGTGATCACCAAGTATCAACAGATAGATTTAATTCAACCAACACTTGAGATTTTACATTTATTTTAATAAAAAGGTAATCTGTTTACTGACTGATTTCATTAGCAACTAAGATTTTGCCTAGCTTAAGAAAGGACCATAGAAAATCGATTGACCTAAATTTCTTGCAAGACAGATTTTTCATTCTTTCCTTTTTGTACATGGAAAAGGCATCAGAGAATTTTTCTTTTGGCATACTGAATCGTAGTTCATAATTAAATTAAATTTTCTGCAAATATATTATGCTTTCTGTTGCTGCACCATGTGAAATGACTGAATATCACCCACTGTGAGAGAGTCTTCTTTTCTCAAGATAGCCTGGATTTCTGGTAAATAGACCACTAATTTTTTAGAGGTAGATACCTAGGTTAAAGAAAAGCTTACCGGATTATTCCTTTGTGCTTTTAAAATACTATGCAAAAGTTCATTCATTTCTTTTGCACTTGGGAACATTATTAACTATATTTCATAGTATGCAACTCCGGTTCTCAGTTGCCATTAGTACCAGTGCTACTGCTTCATTTTTATCTTCTTTTACAATAATGATAATAATGCTGAAGCTTACAAACATGGATTTACATTAGACATCAAATGAAAGCCCCTGGTGAGTAGATTAACATATCAGGACAGCTGGCTGATGCATTTCAAGCAGCCTCTGAATTATATATGGCCCCTAGTGCCCTTATCATTAGGCAAAAATGTACTCACGGTTCATTGAAGGGGACAGGATAAGTGAAATAGGACAGCTTCACTGGGTGATTGGTAGAAGGGTGTTATGCAGCTAGATGAAATGGATTGTTTATGACATTCTGTTTTAAAGTTCAATAAATTCATCCCCAGAGCATAGACTGGCACTCGGTGGACTGTCATGGTTGTATTTAATATGGTAGAAGCCTTTATGAGATGGTCAATAGTCATAGATTTATACAGAAAGGGAAAATAGCCTTTCACTTAACAGGATATTCTTTGTCTATGCAGTATTTTAAAACAATCACAAACTTTCCTAGCCTGAATATATTGCCGATTGCTGAAGATGCAGTTTGCTGGTCCTCTTACAAGAGCAGTGGAAATGTAGATCAATTAAAGCAAAACACTAGGTAGAGAGTTTAAGAGAATGGGCAAGATATTTAAAACTTAATATATGTCTATTTGGGATCTGCTCATGCTTCCTTAGTTAAGGTTGAACAGCTCATGCTTCCTGAGTTAAGGATGAAGTTTCTTTTGTATTCAATCAGGAATTCAATCCTTTTGTTTTGTATGATGACTACAGACCATCTTATCTTTTAGTCTTAACATTCGACTTATTGCACTTACTCTTTTTGTATGGAACAAGTTTCCTGAGAACTACCAAGATAAATTTTTCTAAAGTCATTACCTTCAGCTTATTAGAAGTGTTGCATGATGGCTTTCTCTCTGGGATTCTAGTTCAGCCATTTTATGTTTTTTTTACATGTTAGGACTTCTCTAAACAAGTGTAATTAAAATAATGATCCCTATTCCCAGCTTTAAGAGTAAAATCCCAACAGTGTTGTAATTGTTATGAAACCAGCGGTGTGCCCAGGTGGCTAAGAAGGCCAATGGAATCCTGGTTTGTACCAGGAATAGAGTAGCCAGCAGGAGTAGGGAGGTGATTGTGACCTTGTACTGGGCACTGGTGAGGCAGCACCTCGAGTACTGTTCAGTTTTGGGCCCCTCACTACAAGAAGTTTGCTTGAGGTGCTCGAGCATGTCCAGAGAAGGGCAATGAGGACGGTGAGGAGTCTAGAGAACAAGTCTTATGAGGAGCAGCTGAGGGAGCTGGGGCTGTTTAATCTGGAGAAGAGGAGGCTGAGGGAGGACCTTCTTTCTCTCTACAACTACCTGAAAGGAGGATGTAGTGAGGCAGGTGTTGATCACTTGTCCCAAGTAACTAGCAACAGGATAAGAGGCAATGGCCTCAATTTGCACCAGGGGAGGTTTAGATTAGATATTAGGAAAAATTTCTTTACTGAAAGAGCGGTCAGGCATTGGAATAGGCTGCCTAGGGAAGTGGTTGAGTCCCCATCCCTGGAGGTGTTCAGTAAAAGTGTAGATATGGAACTTCAGGACATGGTTTAGTAGGAACGGTGGTGTTGGGTGGATGGTTATGCTTGATGATCTTAGAGGTCTTTTCCAATCTATGATTCTATGATTCTGTGATTTTAAATCCAGGCTATTCAGTATAATTGGACACAAAACACATCCAAACATGTATCTGTAAGAAGCACGGACTTAAGTTATTCTAGAAGTTTTTACGCTGTCTTATGGGACAGAAAGTTAAACACAGAAAAAAAAAAGCATGTTAAAAATCTAAAAATAACCTAAGAAGCAATGAGTTAGATTGTTTCTTCACTGTGTATCTAGAGAGAAAAGATTGTGTGAGTATTTGTATATCTGAATGTTTTTGCTGTTTATATGAACATACTAGATTTAATCATGTCAAGTTAGTGGAGAAGTGCAACATCCTTCTAAGTTTCCTAGCCCAGGACTACTGACATACATTTATGCATAAGTAAGCTCGGTAAAGAGAAATAATAGATTTTGTTAAACAAACCAATGTACCTATAAAATTGAACAAACACATACAAATCTAGATAGGCTTTTAGTAACACCAGATTCTCAGCGAGTCATCTGTGTCCAAAACTTGTTTTTCCAGTAAAATTAGTTAGTCTGTTGGAAAGTGTTAATCCTTAATATACCTTATGTTCCTATGCTTTTAAACAAAAAATGCCTCAGTAATATTATTACTATGTATGAGCTATTTCTGTCTTGAAAGAAAATAATTGCATTTATAACAAACATTGAACTTCAAAGAGAGTCATATTCAGCAAACCTAAAACCCAAACATAAAATACTGAGTATTTTGTTAACATATGCAGAATCTTGACTTCTGCTGATGAAACTGGGGCAACAAAAGATGCAGTAAGCAGTGGGGTCACTGCTGATACTCAAAGGACCTGACTTTTATGTCCTCAAAGTAGACATACTGGCACTGACTAGAACCCCATGTCCAGCTGTAAGTTATGCTATATTTTCAAAAATGACATACAAGAAATATTAGCAAAATTCATATGAACATAAACAACTGCTTTTGAGTATATTTTTTCCATCTTTGAGCCCAGAGGGAAAATTAATCTTTATTTTGCATTAATGCTTTTCTTCAGTGTTTTTCTGCCTCCTGTTTTCACTTGGTTGAGACAGTGAAGAGAAAATGAAGTACTGATCAGTGGCTTCCACAGACTACTCCAAAGATGTTCAGTCAGTCACTAAGTAGGCTGATGGGCAAGGAGAAGGAAAAGTCACTGTTTTTCTCTAACAGTTCAAAAATTGTTTCAGTAAACTGCTTGTGGTATTATTGGTTGCTCCTCGAGTCTGTACCTTGTACTTTTGTGTTGCTGCAGACAAAAAGATGGGAATGGAATGAAGCTCCAAACAGAATCCGAGGCTTTCCAATGTTTCTGGATTGTAGTAGCTTGATTTTATAATTCCCCGGAATCTGAGAAATCGTCAGGTGATTAGGTTGTTGCTACTGCAAAAGAAAGGAAGGAATTTGAGGTTGCCTTATTCCCTGGACAAAAGGGGCAATTGTCTTTGGCATCAGAATTGTAGGTATAGCAAAATGGATGAGATTTTACTGCCCGCTTCACCTTTGGTGTAGCCCTGGGTAGCCCAGTGAGATTCTGTTGCTGCAAACACCAAGTAAATAACATAGCTGCAGCGACAGCTGAGAATGTAGAGGAAGGTGCTCCACTGAACCAAGGCAGCAGTACCACCCTCCTTAGTCCTTACCTCTGATAGCAGGAACAGCAAGCCCTATCCAAATGGTTCTTCTTCTGGTTCCCTCCTGGGTTTGTCCTTTGTCTGTTCAAATGACAGTAGCAGCTAAGTCCTGGCCTAGCCTTCAGCCTTGGAGTGACAAAATTAACATTTGCCTACACTTTTCTCTAAAACATGTAGGTAGGCTGCAACATGTGGAGGAGTGAGACACGTTGTGCATCTGCCTCCACCTGACAGGTTGATTCTCTGAGTCTCTCCCCCTTATCAAAGCTTGCCTTTTATACATTCCTGATAACCTGTGCTCATACACCCAAGTTCAGTACCTATGGTGAAGCTGTGAGTAGTCAGGTAGGATGTGCAGAAAAAGAAAAAAAAAGATACCCTGGAAATTTTGGCTTTATTCTTTCAAGACTGGATGTATAGTCCTGTCTATCTGCATGCCTGATGTTTGAATTAAAGTTGGGCTAATGTGCACATCTTTAAAGTTCCAACAAGCCATAACTTTTATTCCTGTATATTACATTATACACATATATGACACAGAGAAAAATATGCTGGAAACACTTACTCCAATATAAATATAAAATTTTATTATTATTAACAAGAAACATAAAAAAATCCCAAACATCCTCCAAAGTTTTTCCATTAATATTTTATCATGTGGCTAATATCTATAAAAAAACTGAAGACGTGTAGTCACAACTGACCATAAAAAAAAATTTCAAGAACTTACCAAGCTAATCTTCTGTTTAAATGAAGCTCATTTACTAACTTCTGTTTAAATGAAACTTATTACTCAATACTACTATTTCTGTAGTATAGACAGAAATAATAAAGCAAACAAAAACATTTCTGATGGATTTTACACCGAAATAAAAGCTGCTGGTGAAGCAAACTCCAGCTCACCTTCACTTAGTGAGTTTGAAAACCACTGCAGATCTTAAAAGCTTGATAAAACATGTTGTGGGTTTGAGTGGCAAGGTTTTGGTAATGGGGGGGCTATAGGGATGGCTTCTGTAAGAAGCTGCTAGAAGCTTCCCCCATGTCCGATAAAGCCAGTGCCAGCTGGCTCTGAGACAGACCTGCGGTTGGCCAAGGCCAAGCCAATCAGCAATGGTGGTAGTGCCTCTGTGATAACATATTTAAGAAAGGGAAGAAAAAAATCTGGGGTGAGATGGCAGTTAGAGAGGAGTGAGAACATGTGAGAGAAACAGCTCTGCAGACACCAAGGTCAGCGAAGAAGGAGGGGGAGGAGGTGCTCCAGATGCCCAAGCAGGGAGTCTTCCCTTGCAGCTCGTGATGAAGACCATGGTGAGGCAGGCTGTCCTCCTGCAGTCCATGGAGGTCCACAGTGGAGCAGATCTCCATCTGTAGCCTGTGGAAGGGACCCCACACCAGAGCAGGTGGATGTGCCCTAAAGAGGCTGTGACCCCGTAGGGAGCCCCATGCTGGAGCAGGCTCCTGCCAGGACCTGTGGACCTGTGGAGAGAGAAGCCCATACCGGAGCAGGTTTGCTGGCAGGGCTTGTGACCCCATGGGTGACCCACGCTGGGGCAGCCTGTTCCTGAAGGATTGCACCCCGAGGAAGGGACCCACGCTGGGGCAGTTTATGAAGAGCTGCAGCCCATGGGAAGGACTCTCATTGGAGAAGTGTGTGGAGAACTGTCTCCTGTGAGAGGAACCTTCACGCTGGAGCTGAGGAGTCTTCCCCCTGAGGGACAAGGAGCAGCAGAGACAACAAGCGATGAACTGACCATAACCCACATTCACCATCCCACTGTGCCGCTCAGGGGAGAAGGGAGAGAAACGGGATTGAAGTTGAGCCCAGGAAGAAGGGAGGGGTGGGGGGAAGGTGTTTTAAGATCTGGATTTATTTGCTAACTATCCTACTCTGATTTGATTGGTGGTGAATTAAACTCCCTTTTCTCCCCAAGTTCACAGAATCACAGAATCACAGAATGGTAGGAGTTGGAAGGAACCTCTCTGGGACATCTAGTCCAACCCTCCTGCTGAAGCAGGGTCACCTACAGCAGGCTGCACAGGACCTTGTCCAGGCAGGTCTTGAATATCTCCAGAGAAGG
>Ga0065711_1042444_pt1 | contig 15377 bp, 8 predicted proteins | sample Hoacrofraction12_FD_59098 | JGI IMG/M metagenome (GOLD analysis project Ga0065711, IMG submission 59098) | Hoatzin crop microbial communities from Cojedes, Venezuela - Epithelial fraction 12 v2 (version 2) | ecosystem: Host-associated > Birds > Digestive system > Esophagus > Crop | place... | reverse complement strand
TTGGCACGCCAAGCCTATGCTCATCCCTAGTGAGCTGGGCAATATCCCCTTCCCCCTTCGAACCTAGTTTAAAGCCCTCTCAATGAGCCCCGCCAGCTCGTGGCCAAGAATTCTTTTTCCCCTTTGAGACAGCTGAGTTCCACCTGAACCTGATAATTCTTTCATTAGCTCTTCTGATGTACATGCATCACCCTGAGAGATCAGAAGGGTTGGAATGGGGTGGGGTCAGGGTGTTCATTCGAGAACATTGGGTATAGTCCCAGATGCTACAGATCTGCAACCACAGGGAAAAGCTAACAACATCTCAGAACTGTCAGGGTTTGGTGCTCTTCCACCAAAATAAAAAAGCTCCTTTAAGCTCCCTTCTTCCTTTGCACTTGCTAACGCTGGAGGCTGGGAGTGTGAAAGAGTTACCCTCTGAGAAGCTGCCAGAAGAGAAACTAAGATGTGCTGTAGTACGGCATTGAAATGAGCTGGTTCATTGGCAATGCTGACAGAGGAACAGAGGGAGGCTTTTCCACCTGAAAAACCTAGATAACAGACTGGGGACCCTTGATGTTAAGGAATTGAAAAAAAACAAGTTCCCAATCCTTAACAGAAGTATTAGTGTACTAGATAAAGGAAGGAGGGTTTATAGATAGGTAGGCAAGACAATATGCATTTCATGAGTTAGGTAGAAAGTTCTCAGGTGAGTTAAACTACAAGCTAATTAAACCACTCCTTCCAAAGTGTAACTTTCTTCCTGAATATCCAAGGCTGTGAGTCTCTGTACAGATTCCCCCAACAAGCATCTTCCAATGAACTCCAAATACTTTTTTAGTTTTTGCTTCTCCTTTACAGCCTTTCAAAATAATCTGAGAAGTTGATATAATAATCACCTACTGCAAAGGATAAATGCAGGCTAAGGAAACAAACTCCTAACCAGTTAGTTACCTAATGCTGCTTCTGACCCCTAAAGGGAAGTATGAACCTGGTTATTGTTTTGTAGCATTGTTATCATTCTGTCTTGCTTTCGCACTCATTAATTAAGTACTCTGCTATTTCTGTGATGAATTTATGAACTTAGAAAGGAAACACGCTACAAAACATACTTCAGTATTACTGTTACCAACCTCACCATCCTTGTCTTCTGTTGTGTAGGTGGTGAGAATTATCTGTCCCCATTAACTTGTCAGGTCTTGTGCTTGCCTTAATTTCAAAATGGCTGCATCTTTTCCAGGTTACAGATATTTTTAGTAAAAATTTCCATTAATTCCTTTTATTGCTATAATTGTCTCTAATTTCCTTTTCTAAATAAAAATGAAGCATTAGAAATATGAAACTTGGAAAAGGAACATATCCAGAGTCATAGTCAATTGAGATTCAATAGCTTCAAAAGCAGCTGTATTTGAAAAGCATTAGCCATGTACAGCTAGAGAGCTTCTGTGCAAAATAACTTGACCCAGGCAGTAACTTAGGTCATTTTTTTTTTTTTAAACATTAACAAAGAATGAAGAGTTGTTACCTTGGTATCCTAGATCTTGAAAAAATTTTCCCTTTTCAAATACAGATTCACTTTGATATAAAAGTCCTAGTTCTGCAGTCCAGTGAACACAGGATCTGAAGGGTTAGAGGGACCATAGTGGCATTAATCTTTTTCTGAAACAGACCCACAGCCCCAGGTCTAGGTAATACTAGTCTGGCATAGGTCACAAATTAGGCTTGGGTTTCTTTTTCCTTGCACCTGGACATAATGAGGCCCTGAAAAGCAGTTATAGTAGCAGTAGTGTCCCATCTATGTCCTCTCAGTGAAATATAATTGTGACACAAACATCCTTTTCCAAGACGTGGTTGCAGAGAAGAGTGAAATAAGGTAATTACTAGAAATCATCTCTGCCTGAGATTTCTTCACAACATACTGCTAAGGGATTTACTTATCTGGAAGATGGAAAGTGGGCTATACTATCCAATTACAAAATTGCTACTTACAGTTCCTGCTTTAGTAGGACAGTTTCCATATGTTTTGTGCATGGTGAATGTAGGAGAGATTCTTTCAGAGGAGAACTCAGAGGACTGTTAGGAATTCTCAAAGGAGCCAAGTTCTCTCCATTGACTACGCAAGGAAATTAATGGAGACTGGCTTCCTGATTTAGATGACTTCAGGTACAAAGTGTGGCCTTCTATTCATCTTCCAGGGCAGATTTAATAATTTTAATGATTTTCCAGGATATATGACAGCAGAGTTTGGGGCTTGGGGTTTCTTTCGTAATATAAGTTCTTACACAGTATTCAAACAGCTCTGTAAAAAGTGCTACCTGTTTCCTTGGGGGAATGTACTTTAGATGGAGTATCAAATGAATCTTCAAAACAAATGTGCTTTTACCTGAGAATCTAGTTTTTCTAGAGTGTTTCATTTGGATTGTTGATAATTTTATGGCGGTAGGTGCAGTGATCTCTGGCCTTCATACAAATTATAGTTCTTAAATTGCTATCATAATAATTACAATTATACCAAAGGAAATTATATTGGTGCAGGAATTTGAGGGGAAAGCAGAGATTCTTTGAGTTTTGATGGAAATCGCTGAGGGAGTCTATGTTTCCAGTCATTTTTACAACATAGGCTGACTGATAAAATTATCTAAAATCTGTTCCTCAAAAAGAGACTGTGAAAAAGTTACATTGTGGGGTTAGGTTGGCAGACAATACCTAAAAGTTGTTCATTGTTGGAAATAAAGTTGCTGTGTGATGACAGATGAAAGACTGACAGTATGTCCAAGCTGCAATTCTGAAGTATCCAAGAAAAGCTATGGTCACATTTTAGTATGGACTACTTGTATACAGTTTGGAGATGTTCACTGTAACTACTAGGTTACTAATGATGTGATTTACATAGTGGTATTCTCAAATACAGTCTTTTTTGTTTTGGAGGAAGATCGCTTTTCAGATGACAACAAGTTTGAGGGTGGTTTTGACAGTGCTAATACTTTGTAGGTGAGAGTTCTGTGACTGGATACGATAGGATCCCTTGGGGGACCACTCTCTGGGCAGCATGTAAAAAAAATCCAGGGAGCAGACAAAAGCAGGATGAGCTTTTGAGTTTCTTCCTGGAACTGATGAACCAATTCCTTTAGCATGATATCATGGTTTAACCAGACAGCCAGCAGCTGAGCACCAGACAGCCACTCGCCAACAACTCAGGTCACACAGCCCCTCACTCACTCGCCTTGTCCTGTCCCGCCCAATGGAATGGGAGAAGAATGGACAAGAAGTAAAATAAAAAGTAAAATCCTATGCAACTCTCTAAGCTAATACATGATCACGCAGACTAAATTTGAAGGCTCGGTAGTGCCAAGCTCAGAATATCCATTTCTGTGCACTGACAAATGATGACTTCCTTCTTCACAATGAATCTCATTTATTTCAGTATTGCACAAGGAAGCAAATTCCTGATGATGATGAGTATTAAACACTAATCTTTGAGTTTACCTTAATATTCCCTCAGGCATTTCCTCTCAATTCAGTTTACAGCTATAAGTCCTCCTCAGCAGCTGTTGGTATTTTCCTTTTCCTATTAGCCATCTTAGTTCGAAGTAATTTCATAAGAATTTGAATTGAATATATTTTTTATTTTAATTGGAGCTAGATTCAGCATTTTTCTTCTTGTCTATAATGACCATTTCTACTAATATCTAAGCTTGCAAAATGCCATCTTAAAATTTTATCTAAAAAAATAAGGAAAATGATTCTCCAGTTTTACTTTTATTGCAATCAGTCTGATGCATGAAGTTGTCTTTCATCTGGGAAATACTGAAAGGCACTCATAAAAAACAATCAGCATGCATCTTGGGTAGGAATCTGAAGAATCAGAGTAAGATCTCAGAAGTTTGTCTGTGAGGTTACCAAGACCATCTGCAGCACTGTCACTAAACACAAGGCACAAGACCAGGAAGTCCAGATATTTGCAAGATGAAATACTTACGAACTCTGATAAAAACCTAATTATTTTCTGTCTTCATAAGCCATAGTCACAAAAGATGACATGTTAGGAACAATTTAATATCCACAGATGCCCAGTGACAGGTAGTATTCTGATCTAAAATAGCTTTCCAATTATACTATGTTTTTTGCAAATACTGTTTTTTGCTTTTACAGAAGTTCAGACAAATGTTGCTGAGTGTTCCTGATGTTTCTGTACTCTAAAATCAGTTGAACTTGGTCTCACTGGTAGCATATTAAGTATCACTGACACATTAGTCAGTATCCCCTTGAGATTTTTTAAATTTAAATTTGTCCATTTTCTTGGAAATAAATGCATCATTCAGCCTGATTGCAGATGGTATCACTTTTGTACACTGTTATGAACTTTCTTTTCAAAATCCAAAATGATTTTACATTGATAATGTAACTATCTTTTCTTTCTTTTTTCCTTGTGCTGATTTCTGTGCTGGTTCGTCTGTGACTATTGCAGAGCTCTGCTTAGATCAGGAAGTTTTAGATGATGGCTAAAAGCCTTTCACGCTTTTTCTCCAGGGATCTGGAAAACTTAATAGAACTATGATGCAGAGATGATCTATGAATGCTATTAAATTATCCCTGAAGTCTCTCAGGCCTTACTGCTTTACTGTTATGCTTAGGGATTCTAGAGGAAAAGTCCGCTGACTTTGAGGAGGACTTGGCAAAGCATGGTAAGGTATCCTAAAATCAGTATATGAATGTAAATTTCTGAAATCAGTCAGGCCTGAGTTATGGACCGTTGTTTCCAATTAATTCACATGGAATCCAGTGATGATCAAAAGGTTGCAGTTAACCTGTTTTGGAGGAAGATTCTTATGGCTAATTAAAGTATCCCTAAAAAGTAAGTTGATTTTCCTGTTTCAGTTATTTTAATTCAATGCAAACACTGAGTTTGGGAAAATCAAATGGTTCTGTCTTGCTCAGGTTTACTATTTCAGATTCAAAACTCAGACAATTTATTTTAAGTGGAAGTAGTAAGAATAAGCTAGAATAAGGTATCTTTTCTTATACGACCAAGTAATTATAGTGTTATTAAGACATGAAACTTAAATCTGGTGCAAATGTTTAAGTAGATAGTTTTGGAATGCAATACATGAAAAATGAAAGGTGTGCCCCAACTGCAGCATAGCGTTTCAGATCTGAAATCTGTTTGACAGCATTCTTAGGTTGGATTGGCCATGTTATAGAATCTCAAGGAAAATCATAATGCATAGGAAATAGTAGCTAATTACAGTTTTTGTTTATGAACTGGTTCAGTGAAACACATGGGATTGTATATCTTCTCTACAACTACATTATGCTAATTAGATAATAACACATCTTCAAAATTATTTATATATAGCTCTTTAGATTCTGACTCATACAAGTAACAAGCTGTTACTTTTTTTGCATGAGCTACAGTGAGTGCTTAAAAATTATATGCATTACTCAAAAAGAAAAGTTCAGGTTTTACATAATCCTAAAAAATGCTTAGGTAGTCCAGTTGAAATGGAAAATGTGGAAGATTTGCCATTATTACAGGAGTGGACAAAATTAGATTTATGTTCTTTCTGTTTCAGTATATGAAAACAGGTCCTACAGTTTTAGCTTGACCCATACTGAACAAAAATGAATACACACTATAAAATAAATATTATTGTTTTAAAGTTAGTATAATCTACAAAAGGACAAAAAAATAGGATACATTTCTGTAACTGTTTCAAGCCAGGATTATCACTTGGAATTATCTGTTTTACTGTCCACTCATGAATCAGACACAAGTTACCAAGACGTCTCTGAATATGTTCCGACTGCCAGTGTAAGACTACACAAAACCCTCATGAAATAGAGATGAAAGCAAAACATCTTGAAAAAAAGAAGCATGACATGTCATAGAGCTTTATCCACTTTGAATAGTTAGTTAGAAAATAGCCCAGTTGTTTAAATCAGTTAAGAAGATATGAGAAGAAAGCCAATGCAGAACTTTGTATATTAATTTTTTATTTAAAAGCATTCTTGTCACTATAGGTTATAAAATGAAAAAGAGAAAGAAATCCCGGCAGATTCAGCTTTTTCTAAACATTGCCCAAGAATATAAAACCTAGTAGAAGTAGAGATCTAGAAGAACTCAAAGTACTCAGAGAACTAGAAATAATGCCAATAACTTATGCATTATAATTGGTTTTTTAAATCATCAGGATTGAATTCCAGTCATTAATACTGGTTTCCCTTTCAGTGTGACAGTGTGCTTATGTTTCTCAAAATCAACCTACACAGAAATCGGAATATTCTAACCTATAATGAGCATTACCTTGTATCCTCATTTTGCAAATTTGTTACTGAAGGACAAGTAAAGGGACCAAAGGTGCTTGCACAGTTAATAAGAAGGTTCATTTTCATTTTCTTCAGTCACTGGGAGTGTTTTGAACCAATATACTTTTGGAAATCCTTCTGAGATCACAATCTTCATGTTTTACAACATTTCAACTCCAAGGTAATGCCAAGAGCAGAAAAAAATCAATACTTCTTCTAAATAAACCTGCATTTATAGATATTACCGAGAAATTTATAATTAAGAATTATAATTGATCAGTCCTAAGTATTTACATGATTTTATGGTCACATACGCAGCACACTAATTATGTTACCCTTTTCTGCACAGAATTTTCCTTTAGAGCAGGCTTGCCTTAGGAACTCTTTCTGAATCTCATATGACTGGGTTAAACACAGAGATTCTGTTGATCACTGGTTTACTTTTGCTATCTGGATTGAGCAAATACAGGCAATAAACAGTTTTGATGCAATATGGTAGTACTACTTAGTAGAATGATCTCATCCTCATTCTGCATTCTTCCTGTCTGCATGGAAAGGGCTAGAAAGAAAAAGATACTGATAAATTACACCTTCTATGAAGCGTCCTTCTAAACCTCTTGAAAGTACTTCATTTTTTTTTTCCTCTTTTAAGAACTATTAAGAGCATTGTAAAACCCAAAGCAAAAATTCTGTCAAAGAACTGACCATTTTATAGCTTTATATTTCTGTAGTCTACATCTAATTTTAAATTCCAAGACAGTAGGAAATGTCTGTATATACTTTTAGTGAAAGTTAAAATATATATAATTTTTCTGAACTCTGTTATTCATTTGATGTCTGATATTGAATTAAGTTTTTTCATGGTAAGCACACTAATGTTGAAGCTTCAGTTCACATTTAAAACTTAATTTAAATAGTCTGCTAACTCCCTTTTATTATTTTAATTAATAACAGATCCATAGAAAATACAGAGAGCTAACTATAGGTGCCAGAATCCAAAAGTCCTTCTTACCACAGAAGCAAATCACTGGGCCAGAGAACCATACTCTATGTCCAGGCTCTTCTAGACCCATTGATTTTTGTATTCTTTCCTGTATGGCAGCACAACTTAAGGAAAGTTGGAAAATATTCCCTAATAAGTCTGATCAAAAGCTGTGCTGTCTTGGACTTCTGTTGCAGAGCTTTTAACATTGGTGTACTTTCATATTTAGGAGCCAGTGGTACACTGTTTCCACATTAGCTGTACAACTTCAGCTCATGATCGAAGATGCTGCTCTAGGTAGGCGAATCTGCTCTGAGCATCTTCGCAGAACTTGTGGAAGCATATTTCTGGGGGAGTGCCAAAGACTTTCTGGCAGCTCATGGAAATTATGGGTATATAGAGGAACTTACCATAATTCTTTGGAAAACCTCTAAGAAGTGAACAGATACTGACAACAAACGCTAGACCTTATCTCAAGAAGGAAACTAGATAAATGCTCTGATGTGAGCTCTTGCTCCAAACTCTATCTGAAAAGCAGCAGTAACAACACAACTGCAGTATGTCAGCAGAGGCAAACCTGGCAATGAGAATGGGGAAGCAGAGACGAAAGCTGTAGCTGATAGGAGCTATTGCCATAGCAGTTCCCCATCTGTGGTAGGCGCTATGCAGCACTTGACAATGATGTCACCTAAATGGAACATCTTTTTTAGACCTAAACATTGCTCACAGACTGGTGGATCAGAGTCAGATTTTCATTCTAGCATGTGTCTATCCTAGATACATACATTCAAACCGAAGGAAAAAAAGCTTGAACACCTTTTGGCTTAGTGACCTGTAGCAGTTCAGTGTATTGTAATCACAGCAGTAATACTGTTGCCTGCAAGTGTGACGGTCTAGCTGTAAAAGATAGATGTTTCTGAAAATATGAGAGCTGTTGTCGATCATTCTGACATGCTTCACCTCCAATAAGCCTAAGGGAGCTGCCACGTTCCTGAATGTGTATTAACAGGAAGTGGGAGCGGTTGGTATCTACAGGGCTTTCTTTTGTCTAAGTCTGGCAAACTTCTAGTCTGCATTTATTTTCTTTCCAGGCAAAGGGTGAAATGCCAGAACTTTAAAGGCCGTGCACAACAGGAATTATTTTCTCAGTTTACTCGTGCCAGGTTTCCAAGGGACTGCTGCTTCCAATACTTCTCTACTTTTATTGTCTGTTAGGCACCGTGGTCGAGGTACTAGCTCTATGTCTTGTATGTCGGTCTATTATAAACTATGTACACTGTTGAAGTATTTGTTGAAGCTAGATGACCTCTAAAGGTCGCTTCTAACCCAAAGCATTCTATGATTCTATGATTTTGTGATCTACTAAGAGAAAAAAATAGTCAGGATCTAAGTAAAAATTGCTTGTGCCTTCATAACTCTTGTTCAAAGGCTTCATTATCTCCTTTCGGATAATGAAGGTAAGCTTCATTATTATCTTCTGAAGTTTGAATTAATTCCTTTTTTTGGTCACTTTGCTTTTGCACATTTTACCTGTGACCATATGTGAGTAAGTTTTTCCACTGCAGTCAATCCTTTTCCGGGGCTTCAACATTGCTGTTTGTCAATGCAAAATAGACAGAAAAAGCAGACAGGTGAATGTTCACTGATGGTGACACACTCATCATCCTCGGAGGCACCAAGGAATTCAATGAAAATTGCAACTGTGATTCTCAAGTATCTGCCCAGTCTCCGTCTTCTTAGAAGTTAAATAGAAACAGTTTACAGAATGCAAGAGTTTTGCCTTGGTGCTTTAAAGTAACTCTACTAGTAAAAAAAATGCAAGAAAGCAGAAAGCAAGAACATTCTTTTTGGGATTTTGAAAACCAGAAATCATTTTCTGGATTTACAACACTGATCAGTGACGGATGATTCATAGATTTTATTTGGAGGTATAACAGAAATTGCACAAATAGGCTTTTAGATATCAGTGTAATTATTTAACCTCAAATTTGAAAACATCACATCATTTTCCATATATGTTCCATAATCAATATCTTGTTTTCTCTCATATCATACTGAAATTTGGGTATTTACTACTGAAATGAGAAGAATAATTTCTGCTTTCCATATACTTTTGTAACTGAAAAAATCCACCTCAGAAGGAGATCTCCAGAACTCCAGGTTCCACTGAGCTTCAGCTGTCCTGTATGAGAATATTTTGCAGTCCATCTGTGAGCATAAATTATTAATGTCTTAAGTAAAATAAACACCTCCAAAATTACAAAATTTTACATATAAATCAACATTGGTATAATCCTGTAAACTCATGCTCCAATATGTCAGTTAATAACACTATTCTCTGAGCTGGAATATGCAAAGTCAATATGCATCTGGACTTGCAGCATGAGCACTTTCAGCGCAGCTGAAAGTGACAGGCTCTGACCCATCCATTCAAAGAACACGGCTGTCGTTAGCATCCCCAGCTCACGCATGTCTACACTCCCTAAGATAAATCAGTGCTGGTTATATAGGGTATCTTTCTCACCATTTAGCGAGGATGTTTTTTCTGCTTCATTTGCTAGCTCAGAACAACCACATATCTGCATAGCTGGTGCTTCTGCAAAACAGATTGCTTCAAGATGCTGTAGTATGTGCCAGTGACCCCGTTGGGCTCATACATGTTTCTCTTCTGCATCTTCACACAATTCTTTCGCTGATGAAGCTTCTAGACTGGTGGCAACTGCAGTGACTGCTGCCCAGACTCTAGAGATTTTGATCTCTGCTAAAGATATCCAACAAAGGTAAGCAGAGGGCATATGCTCTATACATTCATTGACTCATAGAGTTTTCCCTTTTCCCCAAATGATAAGTGATTCTGTCTCTTCTGCAAAGAGTATTCCTCTTCCCGAAAACAACCATAGACATCCCACCTACCTAGAGGGTGATGGTCCCCAAGATTAGAAGTTTTGTTTTATTTTCAATAAGTCTGTGATGTGAAGGTTCCACATAGCAGAGCAATTGTGTCAGAGGTGTCAGCTGAAGACCTCTACAGCCAGGCAATCTTCTAGACAACATTGTCACAACCACCTTAGAATTAGCTCCAGAAGAGATGACATCTGCTTGTTTCTTGCTGATATTCCTTACTGATAGCAAATACTGACAGTCTTTTATTTTGCAAAACAAGAAGGACTTCTTGATTCTGGATCTCATGGGTAGAACTAGAACTTCCTTCTTTTGTTTACAGTAAGCTTTACTGAACACTGGGGAGCCTGAAAACTTGATCTTGGAACAATGGGGAACTAGACCTATTCACATTTTAAGATCTGGCAAGACTAAAGGAATTCAAACTATTTGCTTACAATCGAAAAAGTACCCTGTAACGAAAATCATGGTTTATTTTTCAGAATATCAAGTTCATGAATTGTGCAGCTCTTAAAAGTGAACAGAAATTTGTAGAATAAGTATGGGATAGACAGTGTTTGCATAGATTTCTCTGTCATTAACTAGATGACTGTGAATATTTCATTCCATTTTGAAGTAACTACTTAGAGCTGTTTTTCCAGTAACAAAGGTTTTTTTACACTTTTAATATCATAAAAGAAACTGTCTCAGTAAAACACAGACAGGAGACACTGTGATCCAGAAAAGGTTTTGTCAGATCACTAAGAACCTTCCTTATTAACTTTAAAATAAAATACATAATTATTTCAGCTGCACTGTTTCATAGTATGACATATCAACAGTAATAGTGTTGCCTACTATGAACTTAATTATTAAACATGCTTTATGCTGTAAAAATAACAAAAATTAGTTTTAAACCAATATTTTGAAACTTTCCAAAATAAACATTTCTACAGTGAAAATTAGCTACTTCTTTCCTAGACAGCTGTTGGTCCTGCCCAACTTGTCAATTTTTTGTCTTGCCATCTCCCAGGCTTAATATTTTTGCCCTTTCAGTTCCGGTCTGAATTATTGTAAGTCGTTCTCCTCATCAATCGTATAAATTGAAATTATTAGTTAAAAAAATGTTCCTAATTTCAACTGATCACAGTAAACATCTTTGTTTTAAACTCATATTAATGGTTAATTTTCATGAGTATATCAGTGTTAATTGAGCCAAAAATACACCCTTCATCTGGGTATCAAAAGATAATCACCACTGGGGTGTCTGAAAACAAGAAACATTGGAAATTAAGTAATTTGGTATGTCAGGAGCTGTGATTATTATATAAGAACCATAGGGTTAGGTTGTCCTTTTTAAAAAACATGACATACCGAATTGCTGAAAACTGGTGTTTACCACTGCAGCATTTCATTCTTACTTGTCATGTTAAATCTTGTCACTTTTTGTTATGTTGTTTCTCATCATATCGCAGTTGGATGTGACACATTCAGTTACATGACATGACTCATTGCAACCTGAGAAATCATAGACTGGTTGGAAAAAAATGTTACTGTAGAGGAAGAAGCTTTTCAGAGGAATATTTGTTAGGTACATTGCTTTTTTTCTCTCATAAATGTGTAATCTTTTACATACCCTAAATTTCATACTGATCCCCTACTCTTGCCTATTTATTGTCAGAAGTTATTTGTGGTTTACTCCTTTAAAAAAATCTACACAGAACTCATATATAGTTATACTTTACAACTGTACAATACTTATAAAAACGAATATTGTCTTTTGGCTTTATGGGCACAATATCATGTTATCCCAGAACATTTCTGCCATGGATCTATATTGACCTAGTTTTACAGAATGTGATATTAGATTCTTAGGAGCAGAAGTTAGGTATACTTGAGTTCTTGTTAGCAAATTTTTGCTGAAGCTGTTTCTGGAGTAAATTGTATGTGCACTCACAGAACCTAATACGTAGACTGTAGCAATTAAGCTGACAGATCACAGAGTCACAGAATCACTGAATCACAGAATGGTTGAGATTGGAAGGGACCTCTGGAGATCATCTGGTCCAACTGCCCTGCTCAAGCAGGGCCATGTAAAGCAGGTTGCCCAGGACCATGTCCAAACAGCTTTTTAATATCTCCACAGATGGAAACTCAACCTCTATGGGCAACCTGTGACAGTGGTCAGTCACCCTCACAGTAAAAAGAAGAGTTTTGTTGTGTTTGTATGGAACCTCTTGTGTTTCAGTGTGTGCCCATTGTGCTGTCACCAGGCACTACTGAAAAGAGCCTGGCTCCATCTTCTTTACACGCTTCCTTCAGGTATTTCTGTACATTATAAGATCCCCCCAAGCCTTATCTTTCTCCAGGCTAAATAGCCCCAGCTAAACAGTCCCAGGTCTATCAGCCTCTCCTCAAAGGAGAGATGCCCCAGTCCCTTAATCATCTTAGTGGCCCTTCACTGGACTCACTCCAGAAACTCCATGTCTCTCTTGGACTGGGGAGCCCAGAACTGGACATGGTACTCCAGAGGTGGCCTCAACAATGTTGAGTAAAGGGGAAGGATCCCTTCCCTCAACCTGCTGGCAACACTCCACCTAGTCTAGTCCAGGATACCATTAACCATCTTCGCCTCAAGGGCACATTGCTGGCTTCTGTTCAATGTGATGTCCACTGGAACCCCCAAGACCTTTTTTACAAAGCTGCTTTCCAGTTAGTTGACTGCCAGCATAATACTGATGCGTGGGGTTGTTCCTCCTCATATACAGGACTTTTCACTTCCCTTTGCTGAACTGTACAACATTCCTGTCAGCTCATTTCTTCAGCCTGTCAAGGTCCTTCTGAATGGCAGCATGACCCTCTGGTGTATCAGCCACTCATCCCAGTTTTGTGTAATCAGCAAACTAGCTGAGGGTACACTCTGCCCCATCATCCAGACTGTTAACGAAGATGTTGAAAAGAATTAGGCCCAATTTTGACCCTGAGGTATACCACAGTTACTGGCCTGCAACTAGACGTTGTGCAATTGATTGCCACTCTCTGGGCCCATCTGTTTAGCCAGTTTTCAGTCCACCTTTCTGTCTGCTCATCCAACCCATGCTTCATTAGCTTCTCTATGAGGATTTTATGTGAGACAGTGTTGAAAGCCTTACTGTGGTCTATGTAGAACTGTATCCATTGCTCTCACCTCATCTACCAAGCCAGTCACATCTAAATTCTTGAGTGCATGGATCTTGAAGGTTGCAAAAAAATAAAACTGATATGACATGCCATTTCTTTCTCATCAGTAAGAGCCTGCATGAGCTCACCAGAGCTTCTCCTGTGAAGCAAGCTGTATGATAATGTTTCCTCTGATCCGAGCTAGTCATGTAGAAGGCATCACTTATTTCAGAAATTTAAGGTCTGTGGTAAAATTAGAACTTTTGACTTTTTAATGTTACCACCATACCATTGGCAGAAAAGTCATGTCATGGCTATGTTGATCCCACAGAGGTGTGCATGTTAGCATCTGAATCCTTTTAGGAATGCCAGAAGAGCTCCCTATTTTTTCATGAATCCCCTGACACAGCACTCAAGATATAGTTAGTCTTAAGAATCTGAGCTAGAACTAAATTACTGAAAGTTTCTTCTGAAATTATTAAATACATTTTTACTTGCTTTTCATTTACCAAGAATATTGTAGAGAAAATTTCTTTATGGTTTCCATGGGAACACTCTGATAAATGTATAGGGATTCAAAATGTGAAGTGGTTGGTGAAAATCTTGTGAAAATAAAGTGCGTGTACAGTTTTTCTTCCTTGATAAATGTATGGAGAATGAAAACCTTTGACAAGAAAGGAGTGAAAGCATATGATTTTCTAAACATACGGGAAACGTGTGCAAACTCAAGAGGCGTGAATTATTCCTTTTGAGCAAAAAAGGCTTAGCAGATGTTAGTGTGCAAGAACCGTGTAAACATTCTGGGGGCTTAAAGAAGGGTAATTTTAAAAACCCATCAATAGGAATAAAGACACATGAAACTGCAAACTAAATATTTTCATAAAATTCACAGGTAATAAGTATTTCACTAGTTACTTTTCTCTGCTTTGTTTGAGCCCATGCCAGTAATTTCTCATGAAAGGTACTGGTCAGCAGGGATATGGGATATACTCTAGAAAGTGTTGTCATTCTTGATCATTACAACTTACAAAGATTTTACTGTTTTAAGTACATTAATCTGAGGATCAGACCCAGCTGTTCAGAGGACAGGGCAGGGTGTCAGCTGTAATTGCATCACATGACCAGAAGCACATATGCCCCATTGAGGTTTGTTGGTGGAGGAACAGAGAATTAACCCTTCCAGCACATCCCTACCTGCCAGCCATGAAACTTCACTAGAAGTTGTCTAAGTAGCTGAAGTAACTAGGAGGAATTTTGTTCAAAAGGAATGTTACCTACATGATAAATTAGGCTGTACAGGAGAGAGTAAATATGTTATTAATCTAAATGGAGATAAAACCCCAAAATTATCTGTGAAATATACATTTCCAGTTATATTTAAAATGTTTCACTCCTCTCAAGTATTTTGAAGAAAACTTTTGTTTTAAGAATGAGAAATGGATCTCTGACAGACCTAAAAACTGTTAATAAAAGTTTTATCTACAACTTATAAGGAAATATTTTGGGGAATAGAATATTTTCCAGAACCTTTTAATTTGTCTGATTAGCTTCCTGCTCTACTGACTGCTCTTTCAATCTGAGGTACATCTGTTTAGGTGGGAGATAAGACTCAAAATAAAGAAAACGTCTTGCTTGGGGTTCCCAAGCTTCACAGAATCACAGAATCACAGAATGGTAGGGGTTGGAAGGGACCTCTGTGGATCATCTAGTCCAACCCTCCTGCCGAAGAAGGGTCACCTACAGCAGGCTGCACAGGACCTTGTTCAGGCGGGTCTTGAATACCTCCAGAGAAGGAGATTCCACAACCTCCCTGGGCAGCCTGTTCCAGTGCTCCGTCACCCTTAGAGGGAAGAAATTCTTCCTCATCTTCAGACGGAACTTCCTATGCTTCAGTTTGTGCCCGTTGCCCCTTGTCCTGTCACTGGGCACCACTGAAAAGACCTTGGCCCCATCTTCCTGGCACCCACCCTTCAGATATTTGTAAGCATATATTAGGTCCCCTCGCAGCCTTCTCTTCTTCAGGCTGAACAAGCCCAGCTCCCTCAGACTCTCCTCACAGGAGAGATGCTCC
>Ga0065711_1042443_pt1 | contig 15378 bp, 2 predicted proteins | sample Hoacrofraction12_FD_59098 | JGI IMG/M metagenome (GOLD analysis project Ga0065711, IMG submission 59098) | Hoatzin crop microbial communities from Cojedes, Venezuela - Epithelial fraction 12 v2 (version 2) | ecosystem: Host-associated > Birds > Digestive system > Esophagus > Crop | place... | reverse complement strand
TGTCGCTCAATGTCTCTGCCCACCACTGGAAGGAGCAATGAAAAGATAACCTGTGCTCCAGATTCCTTTACTAATCGTCCTAGGGCTTTGAATTCTTTTTTAATTACCCTCGGGCTACTTACTGCAACTTCGTCCGCACCCAAGTGGAAGAGCAGTAGAGGATAATAGTCTGAGGGTCGGACCAGTCTAGGAAATTTCCTAGCGAAGTCCTTGACCCGTGCTCCCGGGAGGCAACAGAATTCCCTGAGAGGAGGGTCTACCCGGCATATCGGACCCTCTGTTCCCCTCAGCTGGGAGTCTCCTACAACTATGACTCGTCTCTTCCTCCTTGTGTAGCTGGTAGTGATACGAGAGGGAGGTCCTTCTGATCTTTGTGCCTCCTCCGATGTGGATGGGTCAACCCCTGCACCATCCATTGCCTTGTCCTCCACATCTAGAGCCTCATACCTATTATGCAGAGGCACCTGTGGAGATGTGATGGGCAAGGGAAGGGTTCGCCTCCTGCCCCGATTGCGGACTCGCTTCCACTTGCTGTTTTCCTTTGCGTCCCTTCCTTCAGCCCGATGGGGGGATGTTACTAGTGCCCTTTGGTCCCAAGCCTTTTTTACAGGTTGTTCCTGGGATTTTGAGATTCTTCGTGAGAAGTATCATTAGATATATACACATGTGAAGTATTTTAACATATGTGTGGTATTTTAACACATACGTTTTCTCCTTCTACACAAAAAATAAGAGGGATATACCTTTTACAAAAGTCTCCATGATTCAAAATCTCTCACAGGGATGACTGCTGGCCAAGTCTCACACATAGGAGGCAGATCGGAAAAAAAACAGGAGATGAGAGCCACCCACCCCGGGCACTGTAGGTGCATCTGTTCTTCATGGGGAAAGGATGAGATGTGGCAAAAAAAAATGCAGTGGAGTGTTGATTCCCTCTATGTAGGGGCAGGAGCTTACAGAGACACAGCTTTTTCAGAAACCAGTACGAGACAGGACTATTTAAGCACCAAAAGAAGCAGGTTCCCCACTACCAATTGTGGACAGAAAAGTCTGTGGTATGGGACACTACAGATAAAGTCTAGTGTTGACAGCACTATTCTGGTCCAACATCTATACAAAAAAAAGATAAGTAAATAGCTGCCAATATAACTTGGATGAAAAATTTAGAATTCTGTTTTTCAACATTAAAGATGCTCTGGTATCAATACAGTTTGAGCAAACCTACGTATAAGGCGTTCGTTCTTTCTCTGAGCACAGGGCTTAATTCCTCCCTGAAGTAGTTTCAGGGAAGTCAAAGAAGTTGCCTGAGGGATAAACTGAGGGATGTTCAGATGACCACAAATGATCAAATTACAGCACTTCATGATATTATGCTCTCACCAGGGATGTTCTAACAGATTGTATGTGTTTCTAACTTAATTGAAAGGAACCAGCTAACTTAATTGAATGGAACGAGTTTAAATATCCAGCCTGTATTCACACTCCCATTTCTCCTGTCTACCAGCAGGCAGGCTTACCTGTTCATCCCTCTCCCATTCCCTAGTCAATGACCTAAGCGACACACCTGCTCACCTCATGTCTGCTGGGCAACAGCGAGCCTTCGCAGTTGCAGTCATTTACAGGCAGCGCCTTCTTAACCAAAAGATCCTGCACTTACAATCATGCAAAAGCACAGCAGTGAGAATAGTCTTAATTCAGAATAATTGTTTTATACTTCACAACTTGTCACAATCTCACTTACGAGAACAATCCTGAAAAATATTTCTGGCTTTTCTTTTTTTTGTATTCCAGTAATGCAGTTACAATTCTGCAGCTAGTAAAATCTTCTTGTACATATATTCATAACAGATTGAGTTCTTTGGTCATACACATGCATACACTGACACAAACATCTGTTTTCTACCTTAATGTTGCCATACAGTTGGGTTTAGAAAGTATTTCACCGGAGGATACTCTGTGCATTAGGAAGACAAAACCAAAATTCCTTGCATTTCAGTGTCCATTTCCACACACACCCCACCCCCCCTCATCCCCCATGGAATGACTCTGAATATAGCAAGTCAACAGATGGTTTGTTTGTAGATGTATTTTCTGTTGTTAGTCCAGGAGCCCTTGGAATTTTTGTTAAGACTTTTAATTACAGCTACCCAGCAGTTTCACAGAAATTCCTTTGTGCTTTAGGAATTGAGGATGTATGTCAGGACAGGTGTCTTAAAAAACGACACAACAACAAAGGTTGTTACATTTTTTAACTCTATTATTCTCATTAACTCTCTGGGATCAGAGATTGCTGCTAGCAAGCTTTCCTAGGTTTTTGTTTTTCTGTATGTGTGACAAACAGTACAATACTTACGAGTGACCATATTTTAACCAGGAATAGAGAGTCAGGGAAAGAATGTAAATCTGTCTTCTTATGTGCAATGGAACAACTAACAGCAGAAAAACAATTTTTATACTTGGGAATATGAGCAGATCAACTACTGGGTGGGGACAACCTGCATTACTTTACATAATCATGTAGATTGAGGAATATAATTTATGATACCACACATTATAATTTCAAAGAATTATTTTCTTAGCTTCCATATACAAAACTTCTCTGATATTTTACTATTCAAATTTACCCTGTTCTCTGCAGACAGCTATGTCTATTAAACACTAAACAGCTAATTTATTATTCTTTTTATCCACTCCTCTCTAATATATTTTCTCCTGTGGATTAATAAAATAAGGGTCAGGCTTCAGAGGGTGACAAAGGATGAGTCAGTTAGGATGATTTATAGTTCAGCTGAGAGTGCCAACACACCATTTGATAAATATTCCAGTCAGTTTAAAGCTGTCTCCTAACAATGACAGTGAATGTTCGTGATAACTTCTCAAGCAAGAGCTGCCAGCATGCAAGAGTTAATAATGGCAGCAAAACAGGTAAAGGGCTAACAACTGAGGAGCCCTTGGAGGTCTTTTAAATTTGCATCTAAAAGAACATCACTAGACAACAGAAAGCAGAGAATATAATATCTTGTATAATCTTGGTTTTCAATTTAGAGAAGCATTCATCAGAATGAATGCTTTTTAGTGTTCTTGGTTGTTCTGTATTTTAGCATGGAACTCTTTTCAAATAGAAATACAAAGAAAAATGTATTTCCGTAAAATGTATGAGTGGTGTTAGTGTGAAAAAGGTCTTTAGAAACTGTTAATGCCTTGAGGGAATTCACCTACAAACAGAAAGCTACAGTCAAGATGTAAAATACTGAGGGAAGTGACTCATAACAAAGTATGTTAAAAAGGAGCATCTGCAGAAAATATGACTTAACACACTATTAACAAATACCTCTTAAGGAGCCATACTGAGCAGAAAAGAGATATTGTCTTTTGGGTGCTGCAGACAATGCAGCAACACTTTATTTGCAGAGAGGTATGTAGCTCCAGAAGAAAGTCACCTGCACCACTTGGACAAGAAGAACCTGAGCAATTCTGCTGCTGAGAGCAGTGCAGCTGTGCTTGGAGGAGAGCTGCCCTAGCTGGGGCTCCCAATCCCCTTCAGTGCTGTCACCTCCAATGCCCCCTGGGAGAAAGTAATGCCTCAGGATAAGACCATCTACAATACAAAATTATAGTGTGTGGGACTATTACTTAGAAGATTAAAACATTTTTATATTGATCTGAGACTGTTTCACACCCCTGAGGTAATTACAGGCCTAGGGAGTGCCTCTAGCTCTATTTATGGTAGGGATTAAGTGGATTGTAAGGACAGGATTACCGTTCAAATTTAATAGCTACTCTTTTGCTCAGAGATAGAATATTCGGTGACATGATTGGTAAGTTTCAAGGAAAAAAATTAGGGGATAAGACAGATATTCTAGGAACTGTATATTGAGAATGAAAATTTTGACTCCTCTGATATGCTACTAAAAAAACTCTCCTTAAAAAAACAGAAAACAAAACAAAAAAACTTGTGAAAGTGCAAAACCTTGCATCCTCAAAGGCAAAAACTACCAAATATGGAACAGTGGTGTATCGATACATACATCGTATTTGCTTAATTTGATACTGATACATTTCAGTATAGATTCAAATTTTTTATAGTATCCCCAACATACAGAAGACAATTAAATGAAGTGTTCTCACGCAGTATGTTTTGAGTTCTAAAATCATTGCCCACATTAGTTTGAGACTATAAATTGATATGCAAATCCTATTGGCTTCAAAGATATTCAAATGAGACCTGTCACAGTTATTGTACCACAATTGATTTCACAAATATTATTCATTTTTAAGCACTTCATAGAGTTCAAGTAGCCTTGAAGCTCATCTGATTACCTGATTGAAAAACAGCACCGCAGCAAGGATTTGAGAGCCTAGACAGTTTCTCAAGCAAGCTATGCAGCCTGGCATTTAAACTTCTACAGAAAAATAAATCAAGTTTTATGTATTTGTTTCAATGGGATGTCTCTAACCTGTTAGTCTTGGAAGCATGCTGGTAACATTTGAAATTTCTATTTCACAACCTATTTTCATGTAAATTGATTCAAAAATAGAACAAGTGCATCTCCACCAAAATTAGCGTTTTTGCAAGACAGACATAGTAATGAAAGTGCGATCAATAATGGGCTGCAGTGATTGAACATCCCTGCCATGCATGTTGACTGAAAAAACAGTTACTCGTTTGGTCCCTCACGCTCCTACATTGGGGGCAGGAATCCCTTTGGATACAAGCCCCAGCTCCTACATTAGTCCTGCTAAAAAGACAAAATTTGAGTTGTGTACATCACCTCTTCAAAAATCCACAGCACAAAACAGCTCCCCTTTCTGTCCCAACATTTAGGTGACGGGCCACGAGGCCTGAGAATTTTCATGCTTCCTGGAAGCCCTAGAAGATTCACTGCAGAATTTAGAGCAGGAAAGCACTGAGAGAATTCCTAACATTCACTAGCCCTGCTGTGCAGTTGTGAATTCATTACCTCCCATGGTCTGAGCTCTACCAAGGATTCACAGGATTCGTTCTTGGCTTTATAGCATCGCAACTTAGAATCTTCCCAAGCTATTCTTCTTTCCATCCAGTCACAACTACAAAATCTTGCCAGTTTTATCAGTCTGCTAGATCCAAGAGCTGGTCATTATGGCTGAGCCAGGAACCTTGCAATTTGGACTCCTAAATTCAGTTACTTTTAAGAATTTCAAAACACTTTTAAAATTTATTTCCTTCAAAAATGAAACTTCTGGAAAAAAAGATCCTTGTTCTGAAAGGAAATAACTTTACTCAAAATGTCAGTCTTCCACGGAACAGATCTAGCAACAAATTTTTGTCTGTCTTAGGCTGCAGAAAGCCTAAAATTACGGAAGCAATGTATTTTTTTATTATAATGATCATACACTGCTGGATCCTAGCAGGCATATCAGAGACAGTTCAAGTCTAACTTTTTTTCTTTTTAAATACTGTTTTACTAAAGGCAGAGGAAAAAATAATTTATCAAGTAGAGGTTTGCCCATAAGAGGAAATGAATAAATGTTAAGGAAGCTTTAGTTATTTGCTCGCAAGTGCTGGTACATGTGTTCCAGAGTCAAGTGCTGCTCCTCTGTCATATTCTGAGCACCTACAGTATCTCGCACCTCATGATGATACCTAAGTTTTGCTTCTGAAGCAGAAGAGGGTTGTCTTGCTTCACTTGTCCCCAGCAATAGAATACAACACTATGCACATAGAGGATTATATAAAACATTTGCTCAAACTGGCTATATATAGTTCCTTAATGTTTTCTTGCTAACGAACGGAATTATAGTAGCTAGTAATAACATCAGCTTTAATTAAATTTCATCTCTTATTTGAGTACATCCACTTGATTTAAAGCCTGAGTCATTTAAGTTCTTACTAATATGTCTTCTTTTGTAAACCAGATTGCTGTGTTTCTGACAAAGGTCTGCATTTAACTATAGAGAGAACAACAGCAATCACTACAGTTAAGATTAGAGAGCTAAATTTACTTTCTCTGCCTTCAACTTTTGAATAACAGGCATGATATTTTCTGTCGTCAGTCTGAGCTTGAAGGTGAATACTAGTTTGATCAAAAATAAAAATAAAAGCATCTTAGACTTGGGAAAAATGCACATCATCATAATATTCCATTTGTGGGGGCTTTTGGGGTTTTTTTGATGTTGGTTTTTGGTTTTTTTCCTTGTTGTTTTTTTTTTTAACAGCACAATAACTGAAACAGCAGTTTAAAGCTCAAGTTTACCATAGCAGTAGTTGTCAGTTGAAAACAGTTTCTTTGTTTTTTTTCTGATGGATATTGCTTTTAATTTGACCGAGTTACAGATATGTCTTTGCCACTCAGGTGCTATCTCCAAAACTCACACAGTTAAAGCCCACTCTGCTACCTTCAGTTGACCTTAAATTAAGCAACTGCAGTGATATATCGTGCACATGCTTGGATCTGAGGTGCATGGTAAACAGCAAGAAACAGACAATAACCAGTCAGATTGCCTGGATCATACAGACATGAACAAGTAAAAATTTTAAGGTGAAGAGAGGCTCTGATATGTCCTTTGCATCTTTCCTTTTACGTGCTAACTGATCAGGCTGCATACTTACAGGGAAATAATTTCTTGGCAGGGATGCCACAGGGATATCTCTGGAACACAATTATTTTTCCAGAACAAAACAACATGCTGTGACTTTGCCTCCAACGGTAACACTTCAGTGAAAGAAAAACAGTGCCAGCAAATGGCTGACTTTATCTTTAAATCTAAGGGTGAATATCTCAGATTAAAACAAATTAAAAAATGTAATCATTTGTGAATGACACACTTCACAGCCTTGCAGGCTTTTTTACACCAACTTATGTCTAGGACTCAGTAAGTGTATGACAATCCTAAAATCAATTATTCTTAGACGTTTTTAAAAAAAGAACAAGTATTTACATTCATAATTTTAAACATGTACCTTTCTAAAGCTCATTAAATCCTTCTTCTGTTCTGGAAATACAGATCACTGTTACATAACAAAATTAATTACCTTCCCTACAGCATTAATTTTTTCATATATATATGGGTTTTTTTTTATCGTCTGCACTTATTCTCTAGAAGTAAGCACTTTCAATCTTTTAAATCCCCTTCCTATGGAATACTTTTCTCATCTCTAACCATTTAATCATCCGAATATGAATCTCCTCCATTCATGTTTAGGAAGGGGTTTACTGTGAATCCTTGGACTTTGTGGTGCTAGAAGCTATGCTGTCTGCCTCTTCTAAAGGAGGCTGTAAATCCTTCCTTCTCTGAAGAGCATGGTATTTCAGACTGCATTTTCTAACATTTCATATTTTAGTGTTTTATCAAGGAACAGGAATGTTTAGGGCACCATAATTTCTACAGAGCATGTACCAAAGCCAAAGAAGTCAATTAGAAGAAGGAAGGAGCTAGGTAGTATTCTTTTTAGAAGAGAGGATGTTTGGAGTTTTTGAAGGCTTATCGCAGCAAAACATTTTATCAGGATATACATAAATTAATCAAGGGCAGTTATAAAAATTGTTCATAGAGATAAAGCTGAATTGGCTATTGCAGATTATCCATAGTGAAGCTGCCTTTACAGAGTAGAAAAGCAGCAGTATTTGTCCAGGTTACGAGCAAGCTCTGTCTGGTGCACTGAAGAGAGTACATGCACATGTAAGACAAGTACATTTCATGACTACTATGAGGTTAAAAGGCCAGCATTAACTGTGCCATTGCAGACGCTATCACAGCAACTTGCAAAAATGAAATTTAATGCAAATGCTCTTAACTGATTTAAAAAGGTACATTCCTTCTAGAAACAGTAGATTAGTATGACCAATTTGTTACATAGGTTTAGATTACATTTGCATTGTAACTAAAAGGTTTATGGAAGTATTACTTGTGTGTCTTCTGAAATGTTCTCGTTCAATATTTGTAATCGTATATAGGAGATTTTATCATTCCAGTCTGAGCTGTGTTCAGTCAATTCCAGCGTGCTTGATTATACTAAAATTCCCAAAACAGCTCTCATTATAAAGTAGAAATAAAAGACTTTCTGAAATAAACTCAATGATGATAAACATTTTTTAGTCAATCTAGTGGTACATGATCCTAGAAAATTGCTTTCTCTTTTTTGCCCTTACAGCATCTGTTTTTGCAGATTTGAACCCTAGCTGACAGTTTAGTTTAAAAATGAATTTCACACATTTGAATTGGTACATGAGTTACAGCCATGGCTAGTGGGATCAGAATGCTCTCAGATCCAAGTCTCAAAAGCAGGGAAGGTCAGTTTCTACAATGAGGTTGCTAATGACAAGGGTGAATAATTGGCACTTAGTGAGCACTGAAGAACTTCTCAAGTACTTTAGTAATCTTCCAAACTGCTTCACAAAATAACTAGCTGCATCAATGTTATAAATAGCTGAATCAAAACAAGGATACTTTTTAAACACAGCTAAAACAAACTCAGGAGGGACTAAGCTTTCAGCAAGATATTTACTTTAGTGACCACGTACAGGAAGTTTTAGATAAATCTAAAGCTCTGGCTCAGAAAATCTGGACTTTAAGGTTGCCCTAGAGCAAAACACAGAGCAAGGTGTTCTACTACTGCACTCCTGACTTAATCTCAGATGTAGCACTGAGGTCTCCTGCCCGTCTGCACAGCACAGATAATCAATGGTCAGTTTTGGTAGTAGAAACCTACATGCAATAGCCCAGCTTTGTGTGAGGATAATTTGCCATTCTGCCACAGCTAGACTATTTCTCATTTAACACTGGCTCAGTTTTTTCTCCCGTACATTACAGTGCAGACGTACCCTCAGATGTTATATCATATAGGTTCATTTTGCAACATGATCTGCCCCAGTAGATTCTTGTACCTACACAGCTTAGATAACAAAACCAAGACCTGTTCTAGTGTCTTTGTAAACTCTGTTTGCTATCCATTCTGTTCAATTACACAGCAGGAATACGAGGTGCAGTTAGCAACGGTCACTGTAGCTTTACCCTGCAATGTAATAAAAACCTCCCTAATTGAAAGTTAGTGCGAACCCTTGAAGTGATTTCCTTCTGCTGCTTTTTACACAATTATCATTGATAGCAGCAAGAGAGAGACTTCTGTTGTGAATTTATCTTTGCTTTTGGCATATTAGTCTAAAATCTGCTTGATCATTTGCTAAGTATTTTCTTCCATACTGAAAAACAATACAAAATGTGGGTATTTTAAATGTAATGCCTTACTCTTCTTCCCTTTTGTTAAACTGGGCTGGAAACAACAGGCAGAAATTGCTCTGGCTGTTCTGCAACACACAGGATTCATGTTACTGCAGAGTCTGAACCTTTATTTTCAAGAAGAATTCTGTTCCTTCATGATAGCTTAATGAACACAAAAGACCGTGATGTTAGTTTTACAGCAAAGTTGAAGTTTGCTCTGTACAAATATAAGGCTATCAAAACTTCTGACTCCTCTAATGGTCACAATCAGTCCCTTAAATAATATCTTGTATAACTATATTTGCATAGTTTGACTGAGGTGTCAGCAACATGGATGTAAGATTTATTAAAAGGCATCAAAAATTGCAAGAAACAATTTTATTCTTGCTGTTAATTATGTTTTTAATAAAACTTCTAAAACGGATCAGACAAGCTGCATAATACACAGTTGCAAGCATCAACAGTTCTATACTTCTGGATATTAAAAGTTGGAGTCACAAACATTTGCTTAAGCAAAGCTGGGCCTACAACTTAAAAAACAATTTAACATCCTTCTACAAACCAGTATATAAATTACACATTGGATGCAAAGATAAAAAAGGAAAGCAGAAGGACTGAATCTTGAAAATAGTTTAACTACTCAGAGATCATGCCTTGTATCTGGAAATTATACAAGTTCCTTTTTAAGTCCTGTGAGATTGTTGAACAGAATGTCTCTTAAATAATGCTTATGCAATCACTAGTATGCAGTTTCTGCCGCTACTAATTAGTTTTTCATAAATCTAAAAGTTCAGTTTGCTTTCCTCTTAAAAATAAAACAAATATAAAACTTTAGGTTGATGCTAATACACGGACCCTTCAGTCACTTTACTCGATATCTGTGCCTCTTTGCAACAAATGTTTGTTGTAGTGCTTAGTTTACATTCCTGACACAAAATTTTCCTCCATTCTTAATTGTAGATCATAGTTTTCGCAACACAGTTCTTGAAGCATAGTGTTTGATTAAATACATTAAAAGATTATTATATTCCTACATCATAAGGGGATAATAATTGCTTTATTATTAAAACATGTCTTTCATTCTGACAGTACTTAATGCCTTTTCTGAAATCAATGCAGCACAACAATATTGACAGAAAAGCTAAAGGCTATACAGACAGCAAAATGTCATGTGTTAGCATTATACTACATAGAAAAGGTTTCCATTTATAGATTTATCAACTGCATTTTATGTTCAAAATATTTAATCTGTCTTATCTCAGAATCCCATGCTAACCTTCATCTTTAGGAGGATTTAAACTGTGTACAATGCTGCTGTTCAGCCATCATTATAGATTTCCTGAAAATAGTCTATTAAAAGAGAATAAAAATGTCAAATTTGCTATTCATTTTATTCATTTTCTTCCCTTTCTATCACTTTTTGTTTGTTTGGTTGGTTGGGGGGAGAGTGGTTGTTTTCAGAGTGGTTTTTTTTTTGTAAGAGCAGGAGCCTTGCTGGTTAAGATATCCAGTACTTGCATCATCTTTGTACACAGACAAAAACGTAAACCTGTAATCATCTAGAAAGTAGAGATGTTAGTGTTTATGCCCGTTTCACACATATTCATGATACACTTCTATATACGTTTAGGAGTGAAGAACAGTAAAAACGCGATCAAAGGGATTGATTCTCCTACCAAAATGAGCCTTAAATAAAAAAGCATTTTTGAGGTCACTCTTACAAAGCGATCACAGTATACTATTACACCTGTGGTGGTGTTCTGAAAGTTTTTTCCAACTAGGTGACTGCAGACTTTCTTCAGTTACCTTATAGCCTGGTGAGCAGTACAAAAATCAAAAGGACTTGCCAAGATTTGTATTTATATGCTTCCATAAACTAGCATTTCTAGAAGGCAGTTCTTCAGAGATTGAATTAGGGTTTATATTGGAAACAAAGGTGATAAAAGTAGCTAGACTACTTATAGTGGGTTTTTGACAAATGCTGTTATATAAACATATAAAATATAAATAGCTTTAGCAAATTAAATTTGTAAATGGAAAGATAAGAGGATTAAAGGGGCAATCAAGATCAGTTCACTAACCTTGCCCAGATATCCCCCTACAGTGTATGTTGGCAAAGGGCCACTGATTCTCATCGAAGTATGCCAATTAGACAGTTAAGGACTTGACCTACTATATTTACATTTTAACTTAGTTTAAATTGACCTTATCATATACCTGAAATAAAATTTTTAAAAATTTAAAAGCTATTAGAAAGTTCATATGACGCAAACGCACAAAATACAACACAGCTTAGAGATACCAAGTCAAGCAATTTTAAAAATAGCATGTACAAAATGGTAATATTACAGGTAATATTACCAAGTGTCTTGGCAAACTAGAAGACTAAGACCACTTTAAAAATTACATGGTTACTTAACCTAAGTTCTACTGGCTGCCAGTGTGCCTAAATGCCTTCATTACATTTGAAGATAGGTTTTGGTACCTAAGAGCTACATACAAAACAGACTAAAGTTGCTGAAATGCTGACTTCTGAAGGGCATATATGCCTGTGCTGTCTGTTGCAATCCATGGTCCCTTGTTACACACCTATGCTCAGAATAATGGAGAGAAAATTAGATGTCTGCAAACTGGAGTCACAAAAAATACTGTGCGCAGAGCACAGCCATTACGATATGCTATGAAGGCTTATGGCACAGTTCTTGCCTCTTGGTTCTTGACATTCTCTCAACCAGCAGGTAACAGCCCACTCCAAAATCATGAAAATATTCCTAAGAGATTACGTAATGCTGGAAGAGACCATGCCTCAATGTCTGTCACTAAAACACTCTCGCTTGCAATTTCAAAAAGTTTCAAGACACCTGACAACTAAAAGGTTGGTAAGTGACTTGACGGTTGGACTTCATGATCGTAGAGGTCTTTTCCAACCTTAATGATTCTATGATCCTATATTTCAGTGGAAGACCTCAAAGACGTGGTGAATTTTGAATTCATAGTGCCTTAAGCCTTTGACTACTAAGCTGCATTTCATTATACTCTTTCTGAATAGGTTTATATAGTGCCCAGCTGCTTGCGGAGCATGAGCTTATTAATGCAGGTGCTAGAATGACTCATGGAGCTCATTCTCAAAGGTTCTTTCTCAGTGGTCAGTTAGCACCAGCCAGAAAATACACTGGAGGCTGAAATAGTTGTCTTAGAAGCTAAAAATAGTCTTACAACCATGATCTTCCTTGAAGACCTCTTTCCCCCTTCTAATTTGTGACCAGTACATATCTATGATTTGACACAGAAGGCACTCATGAAAAATGCCTGTAGGTTAGATGAACCCAGACTAAATCCGGAATATGGGTGGAGGTTAAGTTCGACATAGGGACTGAAGGTATTTGCTCCTTCAGTTAATGATTTCAAATTCCAATTAATGTTATACGCATGTGTTATTTACAGAGACCGAGATGGTCAGATCAGGCCATCGATGTGATTTAAAGAGACCATGTAACGTTCTGTTCTGAACACAGCACTAATCAGAACAGGACAAGTATCTCACTTTTATTTTGATGGTCTTGATACAGTCAGCTCTAGGACAGTTTGTCTTCCTTTTTCTGCTGACTTACACAATCTGTTCAGAAATACAGTGACCAGCTGGCATTCACACTCAAAGAGGAAAAATAAAGTCATTTAATGGAAGCATTTGCTATCACTCCACCTTTTCTCCATTGTACACAGATCAGACAGATAAAATTATAGCCAAAGCCACAGCAAAGACATCATAAAGCATTATATATGCAAAGGACTTTCTAAACAAAGTTTAGAATCAAAATACATTTTCCAATAATAGGAAGAAAACTATTTTAGCCTGCAAAAATGTTTTCCATCACAGTAATAGAAAGCATGTGACAACAAAGCCCTCTCACAATGGCTGTTCGTAAGTTCCTCAGGCTTTTTTCTTTGATAGGAAAAGTAATAAACAACTTCTGATGTATAGTGGGCATCTCTTTGTTTTACTCTTCTTGCTGCGTGGTCTAGGGCTACTTAGAAATTCAGAAAAAAGACCTTACAACGAGGCATGCATCAGCTGAAGGAAATGCATCTGTGCGTTCTGTTTATCTATGAATTTCTTCACACTTCACAATATAGATAGATTAAAACAAAGTCTTGCAGTCCCAATATGCATGTATTTACTGGGTCACTTCTTGGTGAAAATGCAATCTAGAGTTATTACAAATGGCCTGCAGTATTGCTTTGAAGTTAATGTAAATTTTTGGCCTTAATGGATACATTTATGATTCTAACAAAACCTCTCTGTAACTAAAATTCATTTTAGGATTAATATTCAATGTTCATTAATACTTAAAAGTTCATTACTAATATTCATCAGTTTCTGTGAAACTGATTTCAAGATCTCTAAACATGTCCCCTTGGACAGAAGTCTGCATTATAATTTCAACTATCCAAACATCCCTATATTTTCAGAAAGGAACAAGCACAGATTGACTTTGAGAAGTGAGAACTGAGCAGTCTCGGCTCTAACGTGGCCCCAAACAAGCGCCTTAAACACTGCTTCAGTCTCCTGCTGCCCACATAATTTAAAAGACAAGCAGTGAAAGGATGCTACCACACTAAGATGTTCAGAGAAAAGATGCTAATTAACCAAAAAATATTTTGTGCAACTATTATAGTTGTTGAGTGGGTAATAGCAAATATAGAAAGAGTGCAAGGCAACAACAACAACAAACTTGATCAATTTAAGCTGAACAGCCTATACGTTCAAACGCAAAGGTTTCTAAGACTCTTATGGCAGAATTAGGTGCTTGGTACACACTTAGCAGCTTTCCTTTTTTTCCTCTTCTCCCAACCTCTGATCTCCCAAGAGCCTTGATCTTCATGTCGAACTTGCAACGTAGCCCTGTACTCACTAGAGGTCAGCGTTGGGCTGGCAGAGGCACTGCCACGGCACAGGAGTAACGAACGGCAATGGATCCTCCACCCACACCGAGATGGAGGCAGGAGGTTGATACTAATATTACAAAGATCGGGAACCAATGACGACACAGCAGTTTTCAGAACAACAGAAGACAGAAGCTGGAAAGGGCAAAGCCAACAATTCTCACAGGTATCAAGGATCTTTGCAAAGGGTCATGTTATTTCAAAAGCTGCGTGGTGCACCTCCACTGCAGAACTGAACCCAGGCGCATCAGTGGAGGAAGAAGGTGCGAGCTGCAAGTCAGCTTGCAAGGATGGCTGTTAGAGATAATGGGGACTATGTGACACAGCAGTTCGTCAGCTAGAGAAAACTAAACAGGGAAAGAATCCTCTATGCAGGAAGAACTTTACTTTCTGACTGCACCTCGTTTCTGACACCCATTGGTGATTAGTCATCTACTCAAAAACCTGTTTGTTGATCTTTGCAGTGACTTCAAAAATTAAATTATAGAGGTTAACGAAACAAAAAGAAAAAACAAAAAAACACTTTTCCTTAGTTATTTGTACCATACATCCACCTTATGACCTGAAATATGTTGTAACAGTGCGACTGAAGCTGGCTGAGTTCTACTGAATTTAGCGGTACGACTTTTTTCCCACCCCTTCCGCAGTCATTTGTTTTCACTTGTTTGAGAATCTGGCCTGTGGCATTGCCTGATGGTCTTGGATTTTGCAGAACTATTTATGTCATTTTGTCTTGTAAATATGATGTACATACTATTTTTCTGCACAAAATTCCTGTATATTTTTATCTCCTTACTCTTTCGAAAACAATGAAAGCGAAACGTATTTCAGTCACTGACACCTCTTAGAAACTTCAAATTAATTCCATTTGTTTCCTTCAGATCCTTTCACAATATCTTTTACTGTTGGCACTCACTGGCATCAACGGAATGGCAAATGTTATTTTAGTATTTCTTTTCACATAATTACTGATCTTCAAGATATGTATATTGTTACTCTAGAAAATATTGAGGCCTTGGAATATACATAATTCCCATGTTTTATTTAATACTAAAAGGATTCTATTCAGTATTGCTATTTCACCGAGCTTTCAAAATCCTGTTAATTCTCAGAGGGCTTTCGCTCGCTCAGTTAGCCAAACCTAGTGCCCTTCAAGAATCAGCCTGCCAGATGGGTAGGTTACCCTTAAAAAAAAAAAAAAAAAAAAAGGCTTTGCATTGTTCAGAAGCTACTCAG
>Ga0065711_1042442_pt1 | contig 15378 bp, 11 predicted proteins | sample Hoacrofraction12_FD_59098 | JGI IMG/M metagenome (GOLD analysis project Ga0065711, IMG submission 59098) | Hoatzin crop microbial communities from Cojedes, Venezuela - Epithelial fraction 12 v2 (version 2) | ecosystem: Host-associated > Birds > Digestive system > Esophagus > Crop | place... | reverse complement strand
CCTCCCGCCCCCGCCCCGCCCCGCCGGGCCGCCGTCCGTCCGCCGCCATTTTGTGTGCGTGCGTGCGGGGCCGACTCCGTGGCGGAGCCCATCCAGGCCTCGGCCCTTGGCGATGGCGCCGCAGGTGCTGGGCAGGGCTCTGGTCACGGCCAAGTGGCTGTCGGAAGCCGTGCGGGCCGGGCGGGTGGGGCCGAGCCTGCGGGTGCTGGACGCCTCCTGGTACCCGCCGCAGGAGCGCGACGCCCGGCGGGAGTTCAGGGAGAGGCACATCCCCGGGGCGTCCTTCTTCGACATCGAGGAGTGCCGGGACCAGTCGTCTCCCTATGACTTCATGCTGCCCAGCGAGTCCCACTTCGCCGACTACGTGGGGCGCCTGGGGGTCGGCAACGACACCCACGTGGTGGTGTACGACGGGGACGAGCTGGGCACCTTCTATGCCCCCCGCGCATGGTGGATGTTCCGGGCCTTCGGGCACCAGGAGGTGTCCGTGCTGAACGGCGGCTTCAAGAACTGGGTGAAGGAGGGCCACCCCGTCACAGCCGAGGTCAGCCAGCCCGCCCCGGCCGTCTTCAAGGCCAGGCTGAACACGGCCCTGCTGAAGACCTTCGAGGAGATGATGCAGAACGTGGGGTCCCTGCGGTTCCAGGTGGTGGATTCCCGCCCCGAGGGCCGGTTCCGGGGGACCGAGCTGGACCAAGGTAATGGAGGTGGGAACGGCACCTGCCCCCCGCACCAGAGTGCCGATACTAGTCCAGGCATATCAGCTCCTCCCAGCCAGCAAACAGATTTTCCCAGTGCACAGGCATGCCTCAGCCTAACCCGTTGATTTACCTTCAGGGATCCACAGCTGAGCATTCGGATCCCGCTGCCCACACAGAATGCTTTTCTCGTAGTTGGCTGTAAAGCTGCAGGAGGGAGCAGCAGAAAAGGTCTGCAGTCAGTTGGCTGCAGGATCCCCCATCCCACACCCCGCAGAAGCTAATCAGACGGAATGCAAACACGAGAAGTGAGAACTCCCAGGGGTTTGCTCCAGGTCCTATCTAACGCTAGCAGACAACGCACAAACTATCGGTATTCATACAGGCACCGCACCGTAATGAATGCACCAGCAAAAGCCCAGGTTTTAGGCAGTACAGTAACCCAAGGGACATTTTCCTTCTTGCTCTGGCTCCCAGCAAATGTTGCTTGAGCTGATCTTTGTTGTTTTGCCCTCTGCCGTTAAATCTAACAAGACTAAGAAAAGCCCCAAACCCTTCCTGAATGTATGGGCTGTCAGCCTCTCTCTTTTGGGTGCTCCAGGTAACAGGAACAAAAATTGGTTTTGTTACCTCGGTCAAACACTGGACACAGAAGCAGCAGGGGTGGGAGGAGCCCTGTGCAGTGGGGACAGCTGGTACAGCAGTGTGCCTAGAATGAAATTCAAGTTGGTTGTTAAAGGGAGGCCCTTACTGTGTAATTTAAGCCTTGCTATATCCCAGAATAACCTCTCCTCTGAAAGGGAGTCAAAGAAATGGTTGAAAAAGAAATGCAGAGTTTCAAACTGAAACAAAGCACAGAAAAGCTCAGCAACAGTTGTTGGGCCTGAGTCCAGAGCTCCACACTGCAGGAGCGGGCATGCGGCAGGCTTCTGTGGTCCTGTGACGGTGCTGTGCTGCTGCTTCGTGTACAGGCTGTCATTCTGTTCTGGGTGTTGTCTTATGTGTGCTCCTGTACAGCTGTGGAGTGTGATGCTGTGTCCTGAAATAAATTCCTGCGTCCGAACCCCGGGAGCATTTGGCTGTAAATGGCTCTGTACATGTGGTTTGCAGAAGTGTCTACAGTGAGTCTGCCCAAACACACTCAACCTGTGCAAGACAGTGTGGAAGGTGGGAAATGTAACGGGAGTGACAGAGGAGACTGTTGCAGGGAGAGAAGGGGAGTTAGGCTTATCACTCTGTTTCTTTGCCTACTGCAGCCCATCAAAGCGAAGGTTGAATTTTAGCCTCAAGATGTGAATAAAACGCTCCTTGGTGGTAGCTGCTAGAGTTCACATTCTCTTTCCCAAAGGGGGACTTGTCACCAGGTGACAAATATCACAGCCCCTGACAGCATCTTGAAAACAGATTTTTCCTTTGAAATAAGTCAGCATGGAACGGTTTATTTGTAGTGGTCCGGTTTTGCTTCCCGCAGCAGAACCAGCAGGAGAAGCACTCCAGTTGCAGCTGCTCATTCCACAGGAGCTCAACAGCCTCCTGAACCAGGTTAGCAAGTAGCTGTGCTACAGCCAGCAGTGGGTAGAAGACAGTGCTTACACCTATAAGAGCAATTTGAAATCAATGCTAATTAATTACCAGGGTCATCCAATCAGGGAGGAGAAACTTTGCCTGCAATTTAGAGAAGAATGGTCTTGAGGTTAAGGAACTTGCAGTGTTCTCAGGTGATTTCAGTTTAATTATTGCCTCAGCTCTTGACTTCCTAATTAAGTCAATTAATCTCTCCAGTTCCATGAACGCCATCTCTCTAGAAGAGGCTAATTTCAGCTGACTCTTTTGCCTCTTTAGTTTTTCAGTTCCTTGTGGTAAGAATTAGTTGTCCCTGTTTTATTTTTATGCAGCAGCTACCTTGCTGGGATCTAGACCTCTGTAGCATAAGCCATAACACATGGCTGACTTTTAGTTGCTGGGAGAGGTTTACCCAGGTTGCCAGGGTGGAGAAAAAAGGACAGCGTTTCTATAAGCCAAGGCTCATAGGTCTTAAATGCAGGTATTGCTTTGGATGAAAAAGCTTGGATGCTCAGGGGTGGTGTGCCGCGTAAGCCCATCAGATGTGCAGCCCTGGCCTAGGCACGGAGTGGTTAAAGGTGTCCCTGCACAGTGCTGTGTTTCTGGAGGACCTAGCAACTCAGGCCTGCTCATTATCTGTGATTCAGAAGTGGCCCAGCCAGGTTCTGCAAGGGCCCGCTTACTCAGGCGCTGTAGGATGCAGGTCTGTGGAACCAGCCTGGACTGAGACAATCCCAGGGAATCCAGGGGCAGATGATGAAAATAATTCCATGATGGTTACCAGTGCTGACTCTCTCTAAGTATTGGGCACTGAAAACTGAGGAACAAAAATTACAACTGAAGAAATGCATACAGAAAGGTTGCAAATTTCTGTATGCATTTTTCTGCAGACACCTAAGAGGCGAAAGTTGCCAGACAAGAAATCCATCATCTAAAAAAGAAAGCAAACCCAAAGTCATTTCATGAGCTTCCAACAATTTTCCTTCTTATTCTCGGCCTTGAGGTAGTCCTTGCCTCCCTTGCACATGCACAACTCTGAAGGGTTTGCCCATTTTCCAAGCTCTCAGTTCTCCCTGCTCTAAACATAAAGCTTTTGCTCAGCTAGAATGTTCCGTGGCAGTGGGAGTGAAAATGAAATGTTGCTGCTTCTTCCCTCTCTTCTCTAAGTGGAGTCTGGAGCTGGGAATGGCCTGGCTTTACTTTGACCGTGAAGTAATACTCGAGGCACAACATGGAGAGTGAGAGACTGTCAAAGTCTGTTTCAACCCCCAGGAATCTACAGTCCAAAGCTGTCCATTCATGTGATGAGGCTGACAAACATCAGCTGCCAGAATTAGCACCATGGCGCTGCTGGTTCTTAGAGCTGACTCTCGTGGCTGTATACACACACAGTAGTTTGACATTGGTGGCGAAGGCGTATTGACCTGACTATGAGGACTTCATAGGGAGCTGGCTAGGACCAAGCTTAAAGTGTTACTTCCAGTGAGTTCACGGTAGGTTAAGTGAGATTACTTATGGTCCCTTCTGAGGTGTACAATTTGAATGGAAGAGAGAGATAAAAAACGAGGCAACAGAGCAGGCATTTGGAAAGGAACAGCTATCTGCAGCCAGCCAGCTCCAAGACCACGGGGAGTTAAATGTGGACAAGGCACATATTTTGTCTTTGTGACATGAAGAAATTCCATCTGAAGCTTTCATTGCAAAGGGAAAGGCTAGAAAGAAGGGGCTGTAGTCTTAGCTAGATAAATAGCCAACAAAAAAATATATATTTAAGCAGAGAATCTTAACAGATGTGGAAAATGGGATTAAGCAGTAGAGAAGTTAACACATTACACATTACAAATTGTGAGGGAGGATTGCCAGAAGCCATGCTGAGTGAGGCTTGGCAAAAGGAATTAAAACAAATAACAAAAACTGCTGGAGCAAAGTGAATAAAAAGAGAACAAGGAGAGAAAGGGTAAATAGGGTTGCTATGCAGTTAGCAGGGGTTCCAGATGAAAGATTATTTGTGTACGGTCTCAGAATTATACTGAGTCTGTGCTACCCTTTTTTTTTTTTTCTTCTGAGGATAAATGCAGAGTAGGGGGAGGGGTAGCAAGAAGAAGGGGAAAGAAGCAGAAATTTTAATTTCTAAAGAAGGAGTATAACCAAAAGATATCTCTATGCTCACATTTGTGAGGCAGATGATCTCTGTCCTAAATCTGTGTCAAAAATCAGTCATGTGACATTGCAACTCTATGAGGCAAGAATTTAACAAATTTAATCAGAGCATGGCTCTGCAGGACAGAAACACCGGCAAAGTTTGTATTTGTATTTAGGATAGGAGGTACAGCACAGCCTTGGCAGCTGTTGATCTTTTATCACAACATGGATAGACTGGAAGGCTTTCAGAAGACTCTTCAAGAATAATTGAAATGAAGGCAAAATTGAGTAAAATACCTTGGTAAACTTGCGCTGCAGCTAAGGGCTCTGTTTCCTTACCAACAGAATTGATTTGCCACCTGAGAGAAATGGGAACAACGCATGCCTGGAAGTTATAGATCATCTTTTCTTCCAGCTGTTGGAAATGCCTGTGAGGTAGACTTGTTCCATTTGGACTTCATTAATGCTTTGGACTTAATATTAGAGGGGCAATTATTGGTTTAATGTGAGAAGAGGGGAAATAGCACAAATACTGTTAAATTCAAAAAAAACTGGCTGAAAGGGAGGTAGTGGAGATAAGAACTGCTTATGCTGAAAGCAGATCTGTGGGGCTGGAATTTGCCAGCGTGGTCCCATCATTACGCTTCTATGTTGTCTTTCATATTTTTCTGAATCATAGAGGCATTGAAAATAGGGAGTTGCTACTGAAATGTGCTGCTGGCACAGCCTGGGGGAGGTTTAAATGATCACATGGGGAGTAATTATGTCAGGTACCACCTGCAGTGATAGAAGTGGCAGGAAATGTAATGCTACAGAGAGCAAGGTTGGATGCTTAGTAGCCTGAAACTCTTAATTCCTTGTGTTTCTCTTACAAGCTGAAGACCCACATTTGGAAGCAATAGAAGAGGATAAGACTTGGATTAATTGGTTGGGTACAAGAACCTCAGATGCGATTTGGCCTTAACAGCAGTTATCAACATTCTGTCTACCAGTCGACATGCTAGGAAATGCCACTTCCTTATGCAGAAGCCCGGTGGTTCACCTAGAACTGTTTCTAGGGTGGCTGAAGCAGGGAAAAGTGTATCTAACGAGCTCTTTCTGGTTTTAGGCTAAGGGCACAAGGCTGTTGGGAGTGCTGAGTGCTCGCCGTCAGTATGTTGGAACAGTAGCAGAAAGGGAGAGAAACTGTTTCAGCCGCAGGGCAGTGTTAGCTCAAGGATAAATGATGTATGGACTGACTGTGATGAACTTAACATTGGAAAGGAATACTCCTCCTCACATGAGCAAGGAGGTGCCTCAGCTGGAATTTTCATGGCAGGAATCCAAACTGGTTCTGAGATGGATACTTTTATGAGAGGGAGCCTATAAAGTGATCACTGCAGTAGCTGGGAGCCAGGCTCTGTAATCCTGTGGTTACTTCCAGGACTTTCTAAGTGTGACTGCATGAATCTGGCATGGAGTATGCTCTGCCTTGTATGAGGCAGGAGCAGATGTATCCTCTCCTGTGTTGAGATCCCAGCTGCGTCCAGCCTTGCCTTCCAGTGCTGTGTTTCTCTGCTCTTGTCCTAGCAAAGAGAGAGCTGATAAGACTTCCTCAACCACTCAAGAGTGCTTCTTAGGCAGTCCAAGGGATTGTGGTTGTGCAATGTCAGCTCATTCTTTCAGCTGAACACCCACACACATGAGTAAATGCAGCTCCTGCAGAATTCCCCATCTTTCGCTCTCAGAGTGCAAGCTTTGGTCTCTGACTCCAACAGACTTTTGAGTCTCTGAAGCAAGGAAATGTCTTTATAGATCAAAGTAAAAAATGCTCTCAGATGAGACTGTTCTGTTCAGATCTGCTCAGCTCCTAACTGGAGAGTTGTTTGAGAGTGGTGAGTATATGTCATGTCAGTCTCCAATAAGAGAGGGTACAAACCTACCTATTTTAAGGTGTGTGAACAGTCTAGAAAAGCAGTCATGACCATGGGACCTGGGACACCTAAGAACTGAATTGGCGGCCCAGCAAGCTGCCTTGAGCAAGAGCTGGCCCTTCTAGTTCAGTCCTGAGGACTTCTTGATCTCAGTACACTTCCCAGTGCCCGAGGATGGAGTGAGAGCATTGTTCCGCAGCTCACAGACTTGTCAGTATTGGGGTGATCACCAGTACTGCAACAGAGCCTTGCCAAATGGCAGGATCGGGACCATTCACTCTGTGGTAAAGCGGTAGCCTAACCCAGGCATGTAACTCTCCAGTAAGCTCTGCAGTATGAGAACTACCAACAAGGTTTTCTCACACTCATTTCTTGTATAATTGTTATTTCCCCTCTGTCATGCAGACGTTACATTAATGAGCGTGGGTTTTGCAGTTCTCTGCACTGAAGTGATGAACTGTTGTTTTCTGGAACTGGAAAAAATGTGGTGAAAGCATCAGTCCAAAACACTGTCTTTTTTTTTCTTTTTTTAAATGTTAGTCCCTCCAGAAGTCAGCAGTTTTTCTCCTGACTTCTCCCTGTAATGCTGAACACTTCTGAAGGATGCATGAGGTCACTAGCAGACAACAGTGCCAGATTTCTAAGGCACTCGGGGAGATGAAACAAGACAAAGAGGGTCCATCTGGAGCAGGGAGAGATCTTGTGAAGCTGACTCAGGGCAGCTTTGGTTGTGTTTAGGCTCTCACTCTTTGTCCAACAGAACAAAAATTCCCTCCTCAATACCCTCCCCAAACCCCGTTTTCCCCATATGACATGTCTCATCATGTCATGACATCACTCTGCGCCAGCGATGAAACTGGTGCCATTGTGACGTGTGATGCCAGTCTCTGACTGGGTATACTTTAATCATTTGAATGTGACAAAGGTTCCCTGCCCCAATCTCTCCCATCTCCTGAGATCAGTTGCCCTGATGACTTAGGCAAGTGGAAAGCTGTCAGTGAAATAGGTTACTATTTATGTGACTTTCCCAGCGCTGTCTCATTAGAAGTTCCAACCTAGCAAGGAACCATTCCCTGAAATGCATTTTCAGTGTAATATGTAATGTTTCCTGTCCCAATGAGACTTGATACAAAGCCTCAAAAAGTCAATGGAAAAGCTTCCATTCAGTGTAATGGACTTTGATTAAGCCTATAGTGACAGAACTTGAATTTTAAGAGCCTGATGAAAATCTTATCCATCATATTTTTATATCTGCTTCTCTCCAATGACCTTGTTCTTGAGATGCAACTTTCAGCTTGTCTGAAGTGGTCATTTATACCCATAGAAAAACAGAACCCATACTGATTTCATCCATGGGCTGGATAAAAAGTGATATGAAATCTAAATTCTCACTTCTCTGACCCCATTGCCCCAGGACAGCCACCTCAGCGGTAATGTGGCTGACTTTAAGGTTGCTTTACTTTTCTGAAATATGATTTTAAAGTGTCACAGGATTAAACTGTGAACAGATAGCTACTTTCACAAATTTCACATATGGGCCACGCTTCCTGCTTCTGAAAGCTGTGTCACTACACACTGCTGGCATACTTGGGGAAGGTCAGAAATGCGCTGCTGCGTTTCTCTTTACACAGATCCCCCTTAATGCCTTTGTTAGGATCTTTTCTGTGGTGGTTCTTTGATTCTTGTCATGTCCAGGGCTTCTTCAGATTCCTGCCTCTCATTGCATTTGGGGGGGAATAGTTTGTTAAATATTCTGGAAGTTTTGACTTCAGCAAAGTTGAGTAATCTTTGTCCTCCTCTTTTTAGGCCCATACTGCTTTGCATCTTCATCATCAGCTGAAACAAACTAGTATCTTGGAGGGAGTGGGAGTATCTGCAGTGATGTCTCTTTAATGTCTTTTTTGTAGGTGTCTTTCATCACCTATGTTAATGTCTTCTTGCTCGTGTTTCCTTTTTTTGTTTGCTCTTGCAGGGCTGGAATCTGGTCACATCCCTGGTGCTGTGAATATACCCTTCCGTTCATTCCTAACAGAAACTGGCCATGAGAAGAGCATTGAGGAGATCCAACAAATATTCCGTGAGAAGAAAGTGGATCTCTCAAAGCCACTGACAGCCACGTGCCGCAAAGGTGTTACGGCATGTCACATTGCCTTGGCAGCCTACCTGTGCGGCAAGCGCGATGTGGCTGTTTACGATGGTTCCTGGTCAGAGTGGTTCCACCGTGCCCCACCTCGCTACAAGGTCTCGGAGTTGAAGCGCAACAAGGCCTAGAGGGAGAGCTGCTTCCTGGGCAATGAGACCTAGCAGCTGTCTCCAGCCCAGGGTACAGGGAAAGGGAGGAGGTGGAAGTAAACAAAAACCACACTGATTTATGTTTTGCCAGTTTTTCTAAGAATGACAATGATTTTCTATCAATCTTGTGATTTCTTACAATGAATAAAATCTAAGATGATACATCTGTGAATATTTCTAATTCTTGTCTGTTGCCTGTGACCTGCTTGTGCTGGGTGGGAAAAGTGGCTTTGCAACATGAAGGAGAGTTGCACTCTTCACTGGAGACTTGCAGAAATTCCAGTGGCCTGGTGAGAGCTCAGGTCCATGGTGGAGCAGAATGGATGAAAAGTCCAGGGCTGAAATAAGGCACTGGGTGCTGGACACAGGAGGGCAAGCTGTGGTTCTGTCATTGACTCAATGTAAGAACTTTTGCCAGCCCACCATCTCCCCTTTTCTAATGTGGAAAATGGGGGCACCTTCCTCTTCCTTTCTGATGGGGGTCAGTGAGTTCATTTGAAGCATTTGGAAATGCTGGAAGATCCAGTTGTGCTGAAATACAATCTTGTTGATTATCATGACTGTGTTACAAAAGTCTCCAAGAAATCCCGTGTATGTGATGAGAACTTCTGAGCACAGCTGTTTCATGAGACATGAGCCTTTTACTCTCCTCATTGTTTTTCAGTCAGCAAGGATGACCCTGGTCTCTGCTAATGTTTTTTCTGGTTCCCATGGAGACCACAGCTCATAGAGGGAGGGTTGTTCCCTAGCAACTGTCTCTGCTCTTCAGCCTTCATCCCACCTCCACACCTGGACTTCAGCAGGACCTCCATGCTTGTATGAATCACTGTGGCACCACATCGGGGATCTTGGACCAGGTGAGAGAGGTAGTTACAGAAGAGGCTTTGCCTCTTGTTAAATCCTGGTTCTTTTCCTTTTAAAAAAAACAAAACCAAAACCAATAAAAGATCCAATGTCATTTTGACACCTATGGGGCTTCTCAGGTCTAGAAAGTCACTCAAATCTCATCATATTTTGGAGGCCCAGCCAGATGTGGAAGGCGTATGAAACCATTCTTGACCACATCTGGTGGCTGGGGAGAATGGCATACCAATTCCTATGCCTGTAAGAGGAGGTTATTTTTCTGCCTGTGAGAGACAGCTCCCTCCATAGCTGCATGTCAGGAAAGTCAGAGTGTTAGGCAACGCTGAACATCCATTTCTGAGGTTTTTTTTCATTCAGAAAGAAAGATCAAGTTTAATAATTTTTAGCTTTTTGATCAAGGTATGTCTTTTCTAGTACATCTTCTGTTGTCCCTCACAGAATTGGCTTAGCAAAGGAATAGGTAGACATAGTTCTGTGGCTTCTGTTATCCAGGCGGATGGTCAAATGGCCTTGAAGTCCGTCTTGGCATCAAGATGTAGGAGTCTCAGGGTGGTGCTTGGACTTCTGACCTTCAGGCTCAGAATTAAAATGAAGAATAAGCAATAACAACATATACAAACTAGAAAGTAGGAACGGTTGCAGGCTTCAGCGTCATTTTGTCCAGGAGGAACTGGGGAAGTGAAAGTTATCAGTGAACAGGACATGGGAAAACAGCACATTGCCTCATGACTCAGAAATTCTGCTTCGTTGGAAGAAATAGGAGAGGAGGAATTTCTACAACAGCAGGCTGGAAAGTTCTTTCCACTGCATATAGTAATAATAACAAACAGGCATGTTTTTGTTTTAAGTAGGAGGTGGGAGTTAACATAGGAGCTTATTTAGCAACACAGATTCCTGCACTTTGATCGTGTGTAAATATTTGGCTCTTCTTTAGAAAGAATGAATAGCAATACAGAAAAGAAGCAGATCCTGCCTGGTGAGCCAGGACTGGCTTCCTCTCTTCAGCTCTTGTGGCTCTGCTCTTTTTGTGGGAGAGGTTCTGTCTCTTAATACAGTTGCAGAGCACACAGCACTGACTCCTGGAGTCTGGCTGATACAGTAACTTCAGCTTCAGGATCCCTATATTACACCAGAGCCGCTGCTGCAAAGTCCTGGCACAGTGTAAGACACAAGCTGCTGGTTCAGGTCAGCCCTGGTGAGTTTACTCTGAAGCGGTAGACTCCCTGCCCCATCAGCAATTGTGTCTTCATCCCAATAACTAGCCTCAAGAGCAGAAGGTAAGCGTACATGTCATGTCATGAGCTAATTTGACAAACGCAAACATCCCATTTGTACTGCTGCTAGTGCCAGCAGGCTCACAGTTACCATATTCACCAGCGTGGGCCATGGCTTCAGTTGTAACCTGTCACAGGTTTCACATGGGCTGAGCACTTAGGGTCCTGCTGGGATGAGGAACGCAGACCATCAGCAAGACACGACTGAGGGTTATACAGACATTCCCTCTGCAGCAAAGACATCAGCTTCCTCCTAGTGCAGGAGGCAGTTTGCAAAGGCTGGGTGTTGGATCGATGACATCAGCAGGACTAGCAAAGCGAAACAGGGGATATAGGCAGTGCCAGAATCTTGGAGGAAGCCCTGTCTCCAGCCCATCTCCCTTCTTTTGCATAGCCAGCACTGCTCAGGCATTTTATGGTTATCACCTCCTCTCCCCATTTTTCTGGCCTTACTTGAATGCACCAAAAGAAGGAAATGCTGTAATTGTACAGCACATGACACGTCTGACATCTTTGGGTGCTTCAGAATAAAGACATCTTCACTGAGATTTTTTTCCATTTTGGCTTGTGTCTGCACCACTGCCCTTGAAAACTCTTGCAGCTCAGTATACCTCAGAGGCACTGGTTGGCCGTGTCCTGGGAAGGCTGTCCCATGTGAGCTGTTAATGTGAAATCCTGCAGGACTTTGGTGCTTTTTTAATCTGAGAGGATCGTGGATTGTAGGACCAACCACGCAGGCAGGCAGGGACAGCTCTATCTTGACCTGGGAAGGCGTATAATACGTTTGTGTGAGAATAATCTATGTCATCTAAAGACATAGATTCCTTCCCATCTCTGAGCCTGACACAGCCTTTGTTTCTCTTCCAAGTATGTGGTAGAGGTTCCAGCGTCTCCTATACATGATGTGACAAAAAGCGACTCTGTGCTGGCCACCAGTACTTCAGGTAAGCACATACAGCTTGTGAGGCTATGTGTCATTCGCTCCTTCCCTTCATGCCACCCAGATTTGCAGGTACCTCTGTGAGTGAAAGCTACTTGGACAGGGATACCATGTGCCATGGGCTGATGGGATAAAATACCCCTGCCCCGAGCATGTCTTCCTCCACTGGTGCACTTGTCTCACTACCTCCCTCCACAAGCACAATAACCCACTGCTGTGCTATAAACTCATCAGCAAATACCAATGAGCCACAGAGACTGTAAGCAGATGTTCACGAGCGTGAGAGTGATTATGGGTTGGAGGGGCCCCTACACGTGAGAAAACAGAAACCTCGGTGTCCGTATTTGACCAGAAGATTTTTACTTCCACACTTCTGTGCCTGTTCATCTCTTAAAAGCGTTTAAGACTCCCCAGGAACCTTCTCCCGGTTCAGCAGGAAGATTGGTATAATGCTGCTAGGTTATTGTTATTTTCTCTTTTCTTTCCCTCTTTGAGACCTTTACTGTTTCTTTTGTTGTCTGACAATGATGCAATGACGTCCCGTTGTTTCCAGCTCCATTTACGTTACCACCTGTTATCAAAACTGTATCAAATTTATTGAGCTATTATCTCTGTCTTTAAGTGGAATCTGAGGAAGAGAAAAAGGAGCGTCTTCCAGAAGGCTTGTGTCCCGGCAGACAGAGAACATCTGGAAAGAGCTCCAACAGAGCCTGCTGGAAGATCTCCAAGGGCCCAGTGGCTCAGGGAACTGCAAAGAACTCCGCATCTATTAAATCCCAGGCATCTCCTTCTGCAAAGTACGTTCAGCCTAGAAGACAGACCAAAGACAGTCTCCAGGCCAAAATTCCCTCTATGCAGGTTCTTCATTCAGGAAGACTTGAAGAGGAAAGAGAAGATACTTCTGCTACCGAAGACCCGACAGTGGGGCAGAAGCCAAGAGAGATGAACAGCACTTACTGCCTGTCTGCAATATCCAGGCAGAGGAAGGCAGAGAGCACCAAATCCATCTCAAATGCCAAAGAACCAGTAGCAGGCCAGCACCAAACACTGGGGTCTAGAGGGCCTGGATCTTTCCGGAAGAACATCAAAGCCAGCAATGAAAAAGCCAAGGAGATCTGCAGCAGATCAAGTGCCAAAGAGTCCTTAGCATCGTTAGGGCCAGGTATGAAAGCAGAATGGAAGCTCCTTCAGGAGAACAGAAACAGCTTGATCCATGCTAATGGCAAATATAAATCTGCCAGTGCAGGGGAACTTACCAGCGATGAAGAGGTATTGGAGGAAGCCATTTCATGTCTCCTTTGTGGCAGGTTGAAGGCTGTTTTTATGGTCTAGCAGTGGACTGAGTGGGTGGGATATTAGCAGTTTCTAGAAGACATGTAGATGGATGGATTTGGGCTTCACAGTAAGAGGCAGTGACACATTCTACAGACAGCCCTTCTCCATCTCTTTTGTAATTTTGTTTTTCCATCCTCCTTTCATTTATAAGGGTCCTGTAGCCAGGCAGAGTCCAACTCAGCAAGGCAAAACAATGTGGTAGCAGGACCCAGTTCAGGGCCCAACACCATCATCCCTTTATAATTCCTCCCTTTTTACCAGCCCCAGTTGTCCTATGCAATTACAATGCCTACAGAAGGCACTGAGGGAGACTCAAGGACAGTCCCAGGCCCCAGGGATTAGTCATAGCTCACAGATCTATGCAGGGCTGGAACTGTCAGTCATTTGCTACACTTGGGGAACGTGGACTGACAGTGGTTCCTTGTTTGTGTTTTCAGGAATGGCAAGCTCTGTGCAAGGCAGCATCAATCCTGGGACAGAAAAGACTCCGCGACCGTACTCGAATGCTAAAAAACCCCCTGAACTCTGCACCTTTTGCTGATTACAACCAGCTGGGTTATACGCTGAGGTCAAATATCTTCCAAGGTGAGGGGACACACATACCTATGGCTGACCTTCAGGCTGGTTCCATCTACACTTTGCCTGGGCAGCCATGCTGCTTTTGGTAGACATCTGACTGTAGGTGAACCTCACTTTGCCCTCTTATTCCTTCTATCCACATTTCTCTTCAAGACCTTTAGAAATGTGGGGCTCTGAAACATCTTCCCCAAACCTCTGTTTCCAAGATCCCCAGTGATCCCTCCATCTAAACAAACATTGGGAATGAAGTATTCATCCCATTCTTGTTATGATCATATCCAAGAAGCACTGAAATAATTGTCTCCGGTTCCAGTTTCTCATGTACCAAGAGGAGACAGATTCCTTTTCCTTATACAGTGCATTCCATGACAAGACCTTGCTGGGTATTGAAGACTGCATTGTCCTGGGTTTGTGCAGCCACATAGAAAGTAAGGACATCTTTCCCCAAGGAGTTCAAAATCATTATTGTCAAGGAAAGGGTACAATAAAAAGGAAGGTGAAGAGGAAGGGATGTGAGATTGAAATAAAGCCCCCTCAAATGGCTAAAAGTCAAGAGGGGATAAAAACAGAAGTCACAGTTGGGAACTATTTGTAAGTATTGTGGCAGAAAAGGAGCTCAAAAAAGGACTAGAGTGGTAAGATGGTCCTTTTTGTGGAGCTGTGCTGCTGAGTAGGAAGTTACTTACATGAATGAGGGGACTGAACAGGAGATAAGTGGACACTTGAGCAAAGAAAAGGCACTGGAATACAAATAAAGATGATACTTTGCAGCACCCTCTGTGTGTGTCTCATCCTTGAAGATGAAAAGCAGATAAATTGGCAAACACAAGCTCCCTCCTGGGTGATTATGAAGCTGTTATTCAACACCTAGCCCCACACCTGACACACGTCAACACATGCCTTTTCTTGAGCCCTTGAAACTGCTGGTGTTGCTCCCCTGCTTTAATTCCAGAACTGCAGTCGGGCAATTTCTGCGTACAGTTCCTTATTTGCTGTTCCTTGCAGGTGGCCCACTAGAGAGCCGGAGCTTGATGAAAGATTCCTACACCCCTGATGTAATTCAGAAGGCAATCAGGGATCCCAAGAACTGGCACGGAAGGAGGACTGATGAGCTAGGTATGGCTTCTGCCAGAAGTACACTGCTGAATTCCCGAGGTGGATGCTGCTTCTGCCAAGGACAATGAATGGGTTTGGGCAAGGGTGCAGGTGGACTAGAAATTGGCATTTTCACAAGAGAGGAGCTCTACAGCTAGAAAAATCCTTGAGGGATAACAGCATTAGAAGGGAGGCTATGATTCTATGATTCTTTACAGGGAAATGGCATCAGAAAAATGCCCTAAATCTTAACTTGCTGAAAGCATCGGAGGACAAATATGGGAAGAAAAAAGGCAAGCCTTAGAAGATGAAGACTGAGGATTGGAGGACATTCAGCGAGGGATCTTCTTCCTCAGCCATCTAATAAACCTCCATATAAAGCATGAACCCATTGCTTGCTAGTTGTCAGCAGCAGATTTGCTGCTGGTGCTCTCTTCCCCTCTCAACTAGGGTGTCTTTGGGGGGGAGCAATGCAAGATAAATCTGAATGTGAATACAAAACCAGTCACTGTGTTGGTCACTGGTAAGGCGGGCCTGGTTGGCATGTGAGGCACACACCCTTGCAAGAGGGATGTGGTGGTGAGAGGAGGCCACGTATAGATTCATCTGCTGAGCACAGTAAGGTGGAGTAGGACCTATGAGGCAGGGCCAGGAATCCTGAAGAGTGATGTGAGAGAAAGGGG
>Ga0065711_1042441_pt1 | contig 15380 bp, 5 predicted proteins | sample Hoacrofraction12_FD_59098 | JGI IMG/M metagenome (GOLD analysis project Ga0065711, IMG submission 59098) | Hoatzin crop microbial communities from Cojedes, Venezuela - Epithelial fraction 12 v2 (version 2) | ecosystem: Host-associated > Birds > Digestive system > Esophagus > Crop | place... | reverse complement strand
CGCGCTGTCCCGCAGCCCCGCCGCCTGCCGGCTCCCGAGTTTGCTGTGCCCCGCCGGGGGCGGCCCCCCGCGCCCTCCGGGGGGCGAGGCGGCGGGGGGCTCCCTCCCTGCGCCGCCTCCGCTGCCTCTCCCGCCGCCTCCCTCCCTGAGGGAACTGTTGCTCGAGGGAAGCCCAGCGGGGAAGTTGCGGCGGCGGCGTCTCGGCGCGGACCGGGAGCCGCCGTTTACGCCCCGGGGCTGAGCAGGCTCCGGCTTTCCCGAGCCCCTAAGGGTTGCTGACGGGACACGCGGAGGGAGGCCGGGGGTGATCGCCCGGGCGTTGAGGTGTTCCCCGGGGCCGGCGGGCGGAGCGCTGGGCAGAGGCAGCCGGAGGCGTCCGGGGCCGGCGGGTTCCGTTGTGCTCCCCGCAGCCCCCGGGGGTCCCCGCGGGCGCTTCCCGAGCTAGTTGTTTTCACTTTCTAAGTGCCGCGAGTTAAAAATAGCGGATGGTTTCAGTTTACGAGGCGTCGGGGAGGTCTCTTGGCTGTGGAAGAGCTGTTGACGTTCTTGGTCATGGCGCGGGTTGCCTGCCTTCTGCCTCTCCCCCATCCCAAAAAATACTAAAAATAATGTGATTTATTCACGTGTTTTTGGGGGTGTGGCTGTCTGTTGCATATATCATGATCACACTCTGATTGGGGAGGGGGTGGCTCTCCAGGGAAGATGGCTTATTGGTGGCAAACACATTCCTTTGTGCTTGTGTGGCAGAGTAATCCCTGCTTTGGGAGTCGAAACGTGGAGTACTTGGGAGGGAACTTATTCACAGCGTTGTAAAAAGTGTGCCTTTTGCTGTCTCCCAGGCGTTTCTGACTGTGGTTGGTATTGGTTTTCATTTGGTTTCCCGGTGGAATTTAAGGTGCCGTATCGCATTACCAAATAGTTTTCTGGCTGTGGTCTCCGAGCATTCAGTAATCCATAAAAGGTAATTGAGAAAAGTAAGGCTATTCCCAGTGGGTTTCCACATGTTGTAGAGAGTGTGCATGTGTGTATAGCACCTGTGTGCACCCAAGTCCTTCGCAAAAAAATTTTGAGATCCTAAAATTAAAAAAAATTTGAGAACTAATGGTCTATAACTGCTTTTGACTTCTGTTATGTCTTGACAGCTGTGCTTGGCCAAGTTTTAGCTGAGGAATGTCCTAACTTTTAGTGATCAAACATGGATATCCTTCTGACTGGATACTTAAGGATTTTTTTTTTCCCCTGCTCCAATAGGAGCAGAAAGGCTCAGTGTTAAAATTAGGACTGTAGTGTGTAGATTTTGAAGAAGCACCGTAAGGCTTTTTTTTTTTTTTTTTTGCTTTTACATGATTGTGTCTCTGACAGCTGAAGTATCAAGATTTGATCAGTAGAAATCATCTTCCCAAAATTTTTAAGATTTCTTTACTGGACACTGCTCCAATAAAATGTGCATAACTTTAATTGGAAACAAAATCCCTCTGGCAACTAGATTATGGTCTCGTATTTACTGTTTTTCATTTACCATGAACATGTTCAGTAGCTGTATAGCCTTGAGAAAATAGGACCTGGGGCAAGCTTCCTGCTGAATTGATGGTAATATCTGCATTGGTGGTGGCAAGAGTTGCTCTGTCCTTACTGACTTCTGCCTTTGATGAAAGGCTGTAAGTTGCTGCAAGGAATTGGAATCACATTCTGGAGTTGGTACGTGGTGTGCTTGTATTGTAGAGCCATTTATGGCCTTAATAGACCCACTAATTTTGCTGTTAGTTGGGTGTCATTGCTTGTGTGTAGATTTACCAGATGGCAGGCCTGTTGTGCCTTTTTATGTGCAGTTTAGCGTAGAGTGGGTTTAGTGGGTCTCTTTTCTTTCAGGCTTTGGTGGTTCAGTGTGTAGGAGCTTCGTTGTTTGGACACAGTGAGATTGCAGTGAAGTCAGATGGGTGACATTGATTGCTGGTCGCTGCTGATCTAGTCTGAATGGGAAGTACGGTTTCTTCCTATTTATGCTGTCTTACACTGTTTCAGCAGTCTCACAGAACAAATGCAAGTCAAACATTTCGTTTCGACTTGGTAATAGGATTGGGAGACTCGAGGCATTGCCCGTGTGCTTTTATTGCCCTTTTTTTTGTTTGTTCATTTCTGGTTTTTGTTTGGGTGCCTTTTTTTTTTTTCCTAGATTTGTCAGAACAGTTATGCATACCAGTACAAAATAGAACAGGTTATATGTCTCTTCATCTGCTGCTCGGTTTCAGCCTGCAAATCAAAGGAGAACCCTCATAGCAAGTCCATTACTAACAACACAGTTCACAATGTGTTGGAAGGAAGTGTATGTATGAGTGATACCTGCACAGTGAACTGTAGTGTTGTTATGCTACAGTGTAAAATATGGGAAATATTGAAGGCAACTATGTATTGAAGGAAGACATCTGAGAACTAACTCCTGTTTCCTATTTACTCTGAGTTTTAGTTTCATGTGAACTGGCAATCAAGTGGCACTCTATTTATAGCCTCTTTCGGCTTTCAACAGCTGCTCCAGGAAGGATCTGTACATCATACTGTACCTTACCATGCAGATAGGTCACTCCTGGAATATGTCCTTGCAAAACACTGTCTGATTTTTGCAAGAGCTCTAAATAATCGCTCTGAAACCTAGTCAGTTCTGGACAGAGTTCCAGAGAAAAGCCTTATGGAGATGGGGCAATATATACGTACCTGGGATGTGTCTTCCAGATGTTTTCATTTGGGAAGAATTCCCACTGTGAAGATAGAGGGAATATGTGTGTCTTACCAATGTGTGTAAGCTACATTTTCTTCAGCATTTGTAGGCAAATTAGTCTCAATTTCAGACAGTGCTGATATCTGAAGTCTCCAGAGAAAGCCAAGCCTCAGGGAGGCTGTCAGTAACACCCTTTTCTTTGATTCGGTTTGAGCATCGTCTTGGCCTAATGCTAGTGGGAGGAATTCTGCTGCTGGATCATGAATGGAAACTGAGTTTCAGACTACTTTCAGTTGTTAAAAACATCGTGCTGCTTTTACATGGAAAAAACATTGATAGTAAACTGTAGTATCTAATTTAAATTCTGCTTTTAAACTGTCTAATGTAATTATTCTGTCATGATACTTGCCCAGGAATCCCCAAATCTTTGTTGCAATTTTGTATGATTGTGTATCATTGTGGCAATATTTAGGTGACTAATGAACATATCAGTTCTGGTAGCGGGTAAAGTGTTTTGTTGCATCCCAACAGAGGTCTCTATGTAGATGAAGTATGGCATATAATAATTTGACTAGAGGAATAGCAGCGTGGGTTTCTTGCAAGAAAGAAGTGAGTCCATAATTCCTCTAAAGTGTTTAGTGTGATGGATTTATTTGCTTTTCTGTGGAGGGTTGCGATGTTGCTGAGGATGGCTCTGTTTAGCCAGGAGGAAGACTGAAGATTTTCCTGATTTTTTTTTTTTAATTGTTTTTTTTCCTTGACTGGCATAGCAGATTGTCCAGAGAAAATCTATTACACTAAAATAGTTTGCAGAGAGCAACTGATTCTGTTTTTTAGCTCAGAGTGATTGTCAGAGGTTGTGGTGCTTGATACAATGGAGGCAAGTATCAGAATGTCAGTTCTCCCTAATCTCTGATATCCCTGTTCATGTACTATTTTAGAACATCATCTTCCCTTGTGATATGAGTTTTTTAAGCTGGCCAGATTTCCTGGAGATAGTGTTTTGATGTTTTTTCCTGAGCTTTCCCTCCCTCTCTTTAAAGACTATTTCATATGTTAGGGCAATGTTTTTGTGAGGCTGTGACCTTTTTAATACTATGTTTTTCTTATCCTGTTTTTTAAGATTTGGGAAAGGTTTGAAGTCTATAAATTAACTGTAAGAAAACCAGTAGTTAGGTAAATTGTGGTCAAATTTTGTAACGTTTCAACACCTGCTGCTAAAAATAGAACTGTCAATATATTATTAGGTAGGTAGGAAATGTGAGGACTTATTAAACTAATCAAGTCAATAGTTCCCCCTCTTTACCGAGATGAATCATAGTAAAACCAAAACTAAGTACAGTTTTGAAGTATGTTAACTGTCCTGTTCAGAGATAGGGTTGAAAAACAGGATAGGCAAGAATAGCTGTTGCATGTGTGGACAGCTGATTAGTATTGATATTGACTGTGTTACATTCATTAGCTTGTTAGTTTATAAAAAGTAGTAGTGGCTCATTGAATGTAGATAGAATTGCCTATTGCTGTTGAATATTTAATTCTTCCTAAAATACATTGCCCGGGGTTTTAGAGTTAACGTTAATTCCTTAAAATACTGAAAACTCACATTCTTTCTGTGTCTTCTCCTTGGACAAACAAACAGACAAAACCCAGCAGAGATGGAAACTTGTATGTTAGGGAAAACAACTAGAAGGAGATGTGTTTTTTTCCCCAATTTTTGCTTCAGCTATATTTCAACATGTGGTATCTTAGTCTTTGAAAATAACGCAGACCAAGAAGGGTCAGACAGCTTTAAAATTATCAGCTTTGCAGTTGGTGCTTATGCAGACTTGGAGATAGCCACAGAGTATTTAATCAGCCTTTCTTCTTTAATTCTTTGCATAATGCTTTTGATGTTTAGTTATTTTCAGGTGCACTGTTACATTTCATGTCCTAAACTTCTGGCATTAATTTGCTTTTCCAGCATGAATTAAAACCGCTCATCTGTCACAGCTAAAACCCAGAATTGGTAGGGGTGTTTTATGTTGTTTTTCCTTCTACGGGTCTAGCAAATTAACTGCTGCTTGAAAAACGTCTGTTATAAATTTACCTGGTTGTCTGGTTACAAGGACACAAATGATTGACTACTGTTTTAATGTAAACTGTGTAGCTTCCAGATGTGTAGCATTTTCCACTGCACTGTGGTTATGCCCAGAGAACCAGTTCTGGCACACACCAAATGCTTTGTGAAGCTAGAGTAGCTGAAGATTTTAAAAAGATACGGTTGAACTTCACAATTTTTTTTTTTCATTAGTGATGTTTTCTGAGTAATAGAAATAGGCAGATTCAGAATTGAAGTTCACAGTGTAATGAATGAATTGGAGGAAAATATATCTTTGAAACAAAATAAAAAATTTTTAACTTGCTCAATCTGAATATATGTCAGGCAGGAAGTTTGGTGTAGTCATTGGATTTCGATGGTTGTATGGAAGTTTAAGACATATAAAAGCATTGCAGAAAAAGAATGTTGCTATTTAATTGTAAAAAACACAAGAGGGTAGAGTCATCACATATTGCCTTAAACTTGGTATGATTTGGGTTTTTTTCCCTGTTAATAAAAGCAAGACTTAGCAACTGTAGTCCTTAAAAAATTGCAGACGGGCAATTGAAAGAGCAGTGTGTCATCGAGACCTGTTGATAACAAATTGAATTTGGAGAACTTTAATGAAGAGACTGTCGAAAACAAATTCCCTGATACCATCTCATTTAAATTGGTACCAAGGAATAGAAAGGCACAATGCGTGTGTATAAAACAGCTTTTTGAAAAAAAGTTGGTTATCCTAGCACATAAAGGTTAATAATTTTTTTCCTAGTTCCAAGTAAATCAACTGAGATAATAAAGACACCCAATTTAAACATTTAAATAGAATAATTTATAGAATGTAGCACCCAATAGATAAAGGAAAATAAAAACATAGTATAGCAGAATGATCTGGATAAGGCAACAAAGAAAAACTGTCTGGTTATAATTTGGTACATACCAGAAAGAGATGTGAGCTGGGAGAAAGGATTAAGGTCAGATGAGTATTTCTGGTGTCTGAGTGCTGAGTTCTTAGTTTTAATTTCAGTCTAATCAACCTTCTGTTATCTTTGGGATTATTTCACTCATAGACTGGCTGAGCTGTGGAAGTGGAGGTGCAGGAGCCAGTTGGACCTGCAAGTGGTACAGCCATGTAGCACGACACTATGTCAATTTGATAGCTTGTTTTGCTACTGTCTCAGGAATCTTTGCTTGTAGTTAACAATATCATTGACCTTTTCTCAGTTACATCTTCCCTGTGTGTTTGGTTTAATTGTTATGGTTTGTGTTACTGCTTCTGTCTCCTTAATGTTGTCCCGTCTTGCTCCTACTCAGTGATAAAGTGTTGACAATCACTGTAGCATATTTTCTTTTTTTAAAAAACATATGATATACAGAATCTGGGATTACTTGGTGCCTTCTATCACCCTGTCCTGAAATAAGACAATGATATCCAATGTTAGCTTTTAGGATGTTGGGGATTAATAGGAGTACAGCTTCTGGTTTTTATGTACTAACATAAATTTGTGAAAACCTGTGGACCCTTACAGATCACATTATTATGTTCTTTGGTGGGTCTACTTCGTTGAAGCTTGTTTTTTGGGTTTTGTTTTTTCTTTTTTATAGTGCTGTCTAGATCCGATGTTGTTATCAATGAACCTACTTACTGAGTTTTGATATTTCAATTTTCTAAATCACCAACTTCTTTGCTGCTGCTGTATCTTCACATACAGCATAAAAACATTAATGGAAGGGGGATTTCTGGCATTGCATGCAGATACATCCAGCCAAAGTGGAGCTAGAAGGAAATGATTTAAAATTGGTACAGTGGTTTCAGATTGTTGATTTTCTGTCCTTCAGAAATGCAAGGGGCCTGTTAAGCTGTCTGCAGTTTTGTCAGCTTTGATTGACATGGGCTGAATTATGCAGATGTACTTTTTGTTTTTAAGGGATTAACCTTATGTGTAATGTCTGTGCACTGAACATTAATCATATGTGTTAATGATTACCAAGAAGTATGAGTGTATGTAAGTGTGTTGTGGTCCCAAAGCTTTACAAGTATAATTATATTATTTGAATGATATTCAGTCTTAGGATGCAAATGTGTTTGCTTTATATCCTTTGGAGTTTTGATCTTCTCATGCAAACAGCTGGAGACTGTAAAGATTTATGTGCACCTTAAATATCTTCTCATTTTTGATTGCAACATTTCACTGAATTTACATTGTATGCTTTTAAAGACAATCTTTGTAGAAAGAATGCATTTGCTTTGTAAGTAACTGCCCGTGTCTTGATACTGAGTGTTTCAGACAGCTTTGTAGTTAAATTACACCTTGATCTTACAGTAATGAGCTTTGGATACATGAAAGCTGTCTCTTGCTACAAAAACAAGTTGTGTACTGCATGTACTGGATTTGTATTTCAGGATGAGGCAGTGATGTGGGCGATCGCTTTAGGTCTTTTCTTTTTTTCCTGTAGCCTTCTTCCAGTTGGATTGCTTCCATTAACTGCATTAGGATAGACCATTAAGCCTATCTGTGTTTAGTCACTTTTAAGTTGTTGCACTGCAATACTATGAGTTCTTGTGACTTTTGCTTGTGATTCCTGATCTGCTATCCTTGAACGTCCCCTGAAATAGTCTAGTGGGATATAACTGATCATGTATCAAGAACTTGTTGACACTTGAGACTAGTCCTGTCCCAGCAGTGAGGAAGAAGATCAGCTCAGATATAAAGAATGCCAGCCTTCAAACAAAGCTGGATTTTTCACGGATTTAAGTGGCAGTCTCAGCGTTTTTATGTCTTTGCGAGTTAGTGAGTTGCTGATTCAGATATGTCCCAAATGCTTTAGTATGTGTTGAATCATTAAATATTGAATGTGAATGTCGTGTGATGGAATCTGAGTCACATCAATGAATTTTAATATCCCCTTATTTTCCTCATTTTGTTCTTCAAGGATTTGCAGGTTTTCCTCAAGAAAATTGAATGCATCGATAATGCTGCTGCTCTCTACTTAGTCGATACCATGAGGAAGATGAGGATCCACCCTTCCCCGTGATCTGAATGTGTTCTGAACCGTTAGTGATGTTTGTTCAACCTCGAACTACTGAAACTTCACCAATATAGAAAACTATGATACAAAACCAAAACCACCTCTGTATTTAGCTTACATGGCTTTATTCTTATTATTACTATTGTAGGGTGTTCCTGCTATTTGCCTTTCCTAGGAAATGAGGAAAAATGTGGTTCCTTTTTAATTTGTTTTTATTTTAGAAACACTATTATGTCCTGAAGACTCCCTTCAGTGAAAAAAAGAGTCTCTTGAGTTAAATAACAGGTTTTTTTGGTCATATAGGGTGAATACATACAGTTTAATGCACCAAGCAACATAATTTTTAAAAGTAAGCTTTTTTCACTTGTTTTTAAATCCCCAATGATCATTGAATTTATGTCACAGTGTTACTTAATGGTCATCTACTACCAAGACTCAGATTTCTAGTTCAGCTCAACTTTTGACATCATCTATCTTTGAACTCTAATCCTGGGCAATTTCCAAGTGTTTCCGCTTGTAATCTCATGGGGTTTTGTGCCTGTGTATCTGTTATGGTGTGTGTATCTATTATCTATTTCACATCTTCCCCCGAATCTGGCAGTGTATAATTCCCATACTACTCGGGATTAAATGGTATGTTTAATTAGGCAGGTATGCAGAATAGTAAATGCTTTAATTCAGTTCCACCCTGTCCAAATTCTCAGTTTCACTTGACAGGCTTGTGGGAAATGCAGGCTCTGCTTTTTTGCTACAAGACATGTCTCTAGATATGCTACTAAGCTGCTATGTAATCACTTCCTAATCTTTTAAATGTGTATTGAGTTAGCTTAAACAACTTTAAATAGCAGGCTTTTATTTACCCCAGAACCTTTGTCCAAAATGAGCTAGGGGATGTTTGTGTGGTTAGTCCTGCTGGCTGATTTGAAGAAGCAGTAGCCTCTGATGGATATGTAAAGGTAATGGAAGGGCTGGCAGCAGTATTAGGCACACGTCTTCAGCCTAAGAGGATGTGCCCACTAGGAATGTGCTTCTCTTAAGAGCAGATTCCAGTAACTTTTTCTTTCTTTCTGCTAGTGATTTTCTATGCTCCAGTATTCATTTTGTCTGAGTGCTTGGAGATGATAGAAGATCATGATTCTGCTGCTACCAGTCTTAAATTTTGTGCTGGTGCAGAGTGCAGTAATGCTGTTTACTCCAACTTGCAACATTATGCATAATATTTCTTTTTGCCTTCAGTTAATGGAAGCCTCCTTTGATGAGAAGAAAACAGGGCTCAAGTATATTTTTCTTGATCTGATGACTGTTCAGTTTTGTGTTGGTATCTGTGTTAGAATTCCAGGTAGCTGACTTCGGAGACGTAGTTTAGCGCTGGTGGAGAAAACAGAAAATGCTTTTGCGTTTGGCTAATCATAAATCCAGTTCATCACACTTAAGTTATTTCAAATAGTTTTGTGTTGAGAAGAGTAAGGTGGTATGGTATATGTTATCTTTTTGCCTTTAGTTGTCTTTTATGTAGATACAGCTTCTCTTTGTTTTATCACATTAATTTTTGTCCTCTGCTCTGTAGAAATTAGAAATACTTGTGGCACAATAGAAAAATTTCAAGTGTCTTATCTCAGTGAGTAGTTGGTATATGATCATTGGACTACTTTAAAGCATTGGATGAATATCAAAATTGCTGAAAACTGTGGTGTTTTCTAAACCTATCAGAAAAACATGCTCATTTCATCTTCTGCTCAGCTGCAATTTGTGGCAAGAACAATATAGAAGACTTTACTATGGGCAGTGTGAGGACAGGATAGCTGTCAGAATACGGTGTACTTGTGAATGAAATCCACTTGGTACTAGTCAGTACAGCACATGCACTTGAAAGCTAATATGTAGAATACACAGATAAAATGCCTTCTCTAAGGCAGATAGTTGTACTTTATGCCACGTTTTTGCCCCTGAGAACACCTTAAATTGATTTTGATATAATTGAATTTTATGTATGAAGTATCTTTCAAGCGTAAACCATGGTAGATATCAAACAGAAATTAAACACATTGATTTAAAGCTCAAATGCTTGTAGCCTTACCAATGATAAAGCCCAATGGAAGCTTGTATTCAGGAGCAGATACTTCTAGAATCTGAAATATGTTTGAAAGTTAATTACAGACATTGCTACTAGTGCGAACAAGTCTTTTCTGTGCACTTACCTGTAGTAACTTACTCTTGCAGATTCGGTAGAAGCAAACCTAAGCAGAAGTCTTTTGCAAAATGCTTATTAATTACCCTAAAATACTCAACATCGCTGAACTGGATTTTTTTACTTCTCTCGTTCTGTTTCTTTTGAGATCAAATTTTGTATCGTTATACTCACCAGGTGATATTATAGGCTTGCTGGGTTATAATTCAGCACATATTGTCCTATCTTCTGTAGTTTCTGTCTTAGTGTTAGTATGTGAAAATTCTGTGTTTTGTAATACATTCAGCTTATTCTGAAGTGCGTCTTAGGATTTGAGTGCAAGCTTGATTAACACCAAGCTGTTTGAGGCTGGGTGCTTAGTAGCAAAGCTCTTACATATTAAAATGGCAAGTAAGTGTCTTCATAGAAATTAAAATATTTTGTGCTTTCTGTATAGTGTTCAGACCTTCAGTCTTGATGATGTATCATTAAGCGCAGAGAAGAATTTGGGTTATCTGTTTTGAACTTGAACCATAATGTTTTTCATAGTAACTTGAAAGGTAATCTTTTAAACATTGATAATAGCAAGAGTTACCGGTTTTTGGCATTTATACAGTAGTACAAAACAATAAGGAAATACAACGCAGGGCGTTGATCAAAGGACTGGGGGTCGTGCCAATGGATTTGATTTCAGGCAGTACTGCTGATTCACTCTCTCCTTTGATGAATTGTTTCAGTTTCCTGTATCACAGTTTCAGTGTCTATAAAATGGGGCCACTGTCAGGCCACATAGCTAACAAATGTTTTTCAAGATTTTAATTCATCTTCAAGAATTTTAACATACCTTGATGAAAGTTAATTCAGTGCATATTATGTATAGTCCTGTTTACTGTATGGTACATGGAGAATTCTGGCTGCTGCATAGAACATTCAAAGTCATTTGCTGGGGAAAAACAGTGTGTTGAGACATCAATCGAAAGTTATACTGGATCACTGTGCAGAGGTTGATTTAGTCAATCCAGCAAAATAACCCATATACAAATGAACTGGACTTGCCATCTTTTCATGGATTGACTTCAGAAATATGTAAACTCTACCCTGGAAAATCAAGAGTAGTTTTTAAATGTGCTTAAGAGTCCAAGATAACATGTGCTCTGTATTGGGAACAGATGCTGGCTCTGTTTCAGTTTTAAACTAGGGCATTCCAAATGTCACAGCAAGCTAGCACTGAGGGACTTGGCCTTGGAAAGAGCCAATTTGACATAAAGGAGTGTTCATTTGACAAACAGGCTCTACTACTGGTTTTCTGAATAAGGGTTGTCTTTAAATGCCTCGTGCCACGGTGGTGCCGCTTTGGATCAAAGTTTAGTTGTATTTCTCTAGAACACAAATATACTTTAAAGCTAGACCTTCTTCATGAAAGTATCTGTACTGTTTCAATGGGAAATTCTGGGGTACAGTTTTAAATATATGAAGGTTTTACATGCTTGAAGCATTGAACTTCACTGCTGTCATTAATCCTGAAGTAGCATTGCTTAAGTCTCCTGCAGAAGAGAGGTAAGTGTACCTCTGCCAAAATAGCCATGTAGAAAGCACCAGAGCAGCAATTCCTAAACTGAGCATTATGACCTAAATTGTGTCATAACTTCTGTGAGCAGGGAATACGAGGGGCATTGTGGTATTTTGGCCTTGTTTCCTGAAGTGAAATTAGAGCTGTGTGTATGTGCCCAAATGCCAAAGTTAGGCAAGTCTCCAGAGGGGAGTGGCAAGGCATTGCTTGCTTTGACGTATGCAGTAGAACATTTTGAATAAGTAAGTTAAAAGGAAGCGGCTGCAGTTTCTCTTTTGCCCACTTTTCCATATTTAGATTTATATTATGAATGACTCAAAGTAGCACTTCTTCTGTACGTAGAATGTACAGATTCACCGACTTAACTCAGCTTTTAACAACAGCGAATGCAGGGACAGTATTTTCTTCAGACCAGTTCATTCGAGTAGTTCTGTTTTTTATTTTAGGAAAAAAAAAACATTCAGCATCTGGTGGTTCAAGTTTTGAATGATAAGATAAACTAAAAGCAATCTGTTCAGTTGTGTTATGGTGTTTAGTACTTTATCAAATAGGAAGGTTTTTGGAGGCAAAACATTTGACCTCTTTTTTTCCCTTGCCCCTTTTTGACTTTAGAGAATAAAGGAACTTTTGAGTGTTGCAGTTCTGCTTGTATTTAATTCCTCCCTCAAATAAATAGATAAATAGTGATAACATGATAAATAATCACATATATAACAAATTACATAGGATTGCATGTGCAATCCTAACAACTTTTTTTTTTTTTTTATAAATAGGGGAGTGTAAGTATGTGAGACACCATATGTCTCTATCTCAAGTTAAACATTTACTGAAACAAGTTAAACATTTATTGAAACTACTGTGTTCTTGTTAAGACCAAAAAATCCTAATCGAACAAGTCAGATCAAATCTAATTTTGTCAACAGACTTCTTTGGGGAAATAAAAATTGTAATTGAAGATGTGGTTAGAACATATTTACTGTTTCTTGCTTGCTGATTTAAGTGATTTGGATTAAAACCAGACTGTACGAGGAGGAAAATCTGTTGCTCTGCTTGTTTTTAAAAATGAGTTATAGTATCTCCTTCAGTGTTTCTGTACAGAGGATTCTCAGCAAGTGGCTGCATGTTGGTCTGCAGACGTCACCGCACTTCCAGATGTGTAATATGGATATAGTGCTGTGCCCAGGAATTATTGACTGCTGTCAAACTTTTCTGTTCTGCAGGTGAAAATGTGATGGGACTGGCAAACACTGGGTTTTTGTGTTAGCCTGTGGAGTATATCTTTCTTAGTGAAGTTACCCTACTGGGGGTCACCTGTTACTGTGCTGTATTTTGCATTACAGTAGCACCCTAGAAGCAAATTGTTTGGTTTCTGTTGTGCAAAGTGATATAGAAGCATACAGCGGGTGATATTTCCCACCTCAGTATTCACATTTACTTAGAAGCAAGTGTTGTAGAAATCAAATTAACCTGAAAATAGGAATCTTTACTGAAAAGACACGTTCGGTAATTTGAAAATGTAATAGGATTTCACTGAAAAGTACAATAAAGCGACCATTAAGGACTGAAGTTCAAAGTCTGTTCCTCTAGGGGAAAAAATGGATAAGGAACAGTGGTAAAGAAAGAATAGTGAACTGAGTAGCTGTATTCCCAATTCAAGAATACATACATTCTTGCTAGTAGTGCATGGTGCGTAAGATTAAGTTTGTTATTTGAATCTCTCTCTAATGATGGCTATTCCTGGTTAATGGAAATCGTAGCACTTCTGAGATGTCACAATTTCAGTGTCTATAAAATGGGGCGTAAGAGAGCATGGTTTTTATCTTTTTAAAGCTAGCTTAGGTGTGCTTTAAAAGCAAGCCATCCATAACCATTTCACCTAGTCAGTACCTCCTCTTAAAAAAGAAAAGATATTTTGCCAAATAATGATCTTCATCTAATCTGGTACTGGAGCTGCGTTATGTGTGATTGCGAATTTTGGAGGTGACTTCTAGTTCCAGCAAAAACTAGGCACCAAAACACTGCTTTTCATGGTGGGAAAGCTCTATGTACATTGAATGAGGAGCAGATGTACTTGCGGGAGCTGGTACTGCTCGAAGGGTTTCCTGGTCCTTGAGGGAGTGTGGCAGGGATGGTCAGTGCCTGCTTCTCAGCCAGCTGGTTGTGCTGTGGCAGTCTGTCGTTGTGAGAGACCAGGTATGGATATCAGGTGTTCTTTTTCGGTACTGGAGAGTATGTGGGACAAACAAGAAGTATTAAGAGGAAACAAGTGGAGAGAGGATAGATGAATTTTCCACATTTGTACTACAGTGCCAGAGGCAACACTGGGCTCTGAAATTATTCTGCCTTGAGCTGAACCAAAAGTTCAGAAATGTAGGGTTTTCAGATGTGGAGAGGGTTCTGTTGCAGTACTCTCCCTGACTCTATAGTTTCCTCGAGGGAAGGCGGAAAGGTTAATTTTGAGTGAATTCGAAAGGTTTCGTATTTGAAAAGAGTGCAGCCTAACATATGCCTACAGTCTAATAGTCTTACATGGACTTTTGTTCTGAAATTTGTACAAACACATGACAAAGAAGATAATGGTCCTTGACTTTAAGTGCTTTTAGGATTTAAATAAAAAGATTAGGTTTATCAGTATTTGTCTTTTCTGAAAGTGCTTTCTGGGCATTATTAAGTTCATTATAACCTCTTATGTGTTCATAGAATCGGGCACTTTAAATTAAATGAAAGTTGGAGCTATTTGTTTAAACATCTAATTCAGCAAGAGACCACATTGTTTTAATTACGCTTTGTTTTTCCCTCTTTGTGTGTGTTGTACAATAGTGGTTTTAAGTGTAGTGGTAATTCAGCTTGTATGTAGGGAATAAGGACATAAAGTTCCTGGGCCCTTGCCTTACTCAATATGCATTTATAGCTTTCTTCTTTCTCCTTCATCTCTTCCTTTCATGACACCTTTCCAAAAGTTCCCTCCGTGTTTTATCCCTTAAGTATATATCAAATGGAATGGTACTGGATTTCAATATTACTTTGCAAAATGCAACGTTAATAACAAAATTGAAGTTGGGTTTTCCCTAGTTTGAGAGGAGACATAGAGTTGTAGATAATGCTTGGAAGATCAACTTCCAGTTCTTTGCTGAAATTACGAGACCATGTTTTACTTTCTCTTTGAGACCTAAACACATACTTCTTTATCTTGCTATACAAAAGGTCAAACTTCTTGAACTACATTATACATGCTGTCTTTCAGCTAAGTTAACCAAATAACCACAGGGTGATTTTCTGCTTTGTAGCTATTAGTTTTAGAACATCAGCCTGTGAACTTGTGAAATGTTAATTTTGCCATTTCTGCAGTGGTGGAAGAGCTAGCAAATGTGATGCTTTTCTTAGCTTTTGTAAAATGAGAACCACATTAATTGTTTCAAGATTTATATTTATCAGACCTGGGTGTCCTGGTGGACGACAGGTTAACCATGAGCCAGCAGTATGCCCTGGCTGCCAAGAAACCTAATGGGATCCTGGGATGCATTAGGAGGAGTGTGGCCAGCAGGTCGAGGGAGGTTCTCCTCCCCCTCTACTCTGCCCGGGTGAGGCCTCATCTGGAGTACTGTGTCCAGTTCTGGGCTCCCCACTTCAAGAAGGATGAGGAGCTATTGGAGAGAGTCCAGAGGAGGGCGACGAGGATGGTGAGGGCACTGGAGCATCTCTCCTGCGAGGAGAGGCTGAGGGAGCTGGGCTTGTTCAGCCTGAAGAAGAGAAGGCTGAGAGGGGACCTAATAAATGTTTATAAATATCTCAAGGGTGGGTGTCAGGAGGATGGGGCCAGACT
>Ga0065711_1008351_pt1 | contig 15380 bp, 18 predicted proteins | sample Hoacrofraction12_FD_59098 | JGI IMG/M metagenome (GOLD analysis project Ga0065711, IMG submission 59098) | Hoatzin crop microbial communities from Cojedes, Venezuela - Epithelial fraction 12 v2 (version 2) | ecosystem: Host-associated > Birds > Digestive system > Esophagus > Crop | place... | reverse complement strand
AACTGGACACAGTACTCCAGATGAGGCCTCACCAGGGCAGTGTAGAGGGGAAGGAGAACCTCCCTCGTCCTGCTGGCCACACTCTTCTTGATGCACCCCAGGATCCCACTGGCTTTCTTGGCAGCCAGGGAACACTGTTGTTGCCTTCAGCAAAGCGTGTTTGAAATTCTCAGAGATGTTTGCTTGGCGGTTGGGTCACGCTGGAGTGCGGGACACCTCCCGTGGGCCTGCCGCGTGCCGTCCTGCCGCCCCGTCTCGCTGGGCTCCCGCACCTCTGTAGCTGTGGGACTTGCTGCTGGGCTGTCTCCAGCAGAAGCAAAGTGAGGTCTGCAGGGAGCAATGGTGATGTTCTTATTACTCCTGCTGATGTTATTAGGAAAAGAAATTTTGCCTCTGGGCGCAGCGCCCGGTGTGGCGGGTCGCTGCCCCCCCCTCCAGTTCGGAGAACTGAGATGTGACGTAAACTCCCCACCCTTCCTCCAGCCTTATCTTCCTCGCAGACGGGCTTTTTTCTTTGCTTTCCTGGAGCGTTTCTGCTGAACTCACTGCACCGTTCTCTCTCATCTGTGCTCCTCTGCCCACTTCCCCAGCTTGTGTCTCTGCTTTCTCAGTGCAAGCCTGTGTTAGACTCCTGTATCTAGAGACAAACAAATCACTCTTTGCTCCAGCTGAGTCCCATTCCTCTCTCGTGTCTTCCTTTCTCTCTTTGCTTGCATTTGCTGTCTGGAGATGCTCTGCTCAGATCCCACCCTAGATCCTCTTGGTATTTTTCTGTGTGGTCTCTGACACTGCTCTGCAGACCTGGAATGGCCTCTTTGGGGACAAAACTGGAAATACTTCATCCCTGTGCTCTTGGCACTTACCAGCATGCTGGTCTCTTCCTCGCTCGTCCATCTTCGTCGCTGTGTCCAGCCCTGTGCCCTGAGGATCTAGAGGACCTGCCACCAGTGGGGTTTGTCTGAGGCGCAGGTGCTGGCGGTGCCGTGGTCTCACATTTGTGCGTGTCGTGGCATCTCCCACGGTGACACCAACCACAGAAACACCCAGGAAAGCGTCCTGGTGACCTGCAGCACTGCTGGGGTCGGTTCCTCTCCTGTCCATCATCTCTAGCACTCCTGCAGCTCTTGCTCTCCTTGGGTCAGCCTAGTGCCCCGTGCTGCAGAGCCGGGCTGAGCGCATCGAGAAGGCTCTCGAGATTCAGCTTGGTGAGGCTTGTGAAGCATCGATGGTAGGGCAAGGAGGATGAGGAGGGGCAACCTTGCTCTGCAGCGTTTAACTGCTCTGCTTGCAGGGCTGGGGGCGTTTCTGGGGCTTGGCTTCCTGAACTGTGGGCGCTCTGCGGGAAAACATCCCTCTCCCCACCTTGGTAAAGGAAACGGGACCACCCTGCCTGGGCTGCCCACGGAGCTCGGTGGCCTGCAGGGAGGTTTTGGTGGGCGTCCAGAGAAGGGATGTGACGGTCCCTCTTCTGAAGCTGCATTTTTTGATTCAGCGTGTTTCTCGGGGCAGGGACAGGGCTGATGGTGCTGCTGTGAATCAAGGTCATGTTTTGCTTCCTGGCTTACATAGCCAGGCACCAGGTCAGCAACGAGAGGAGAATCAACGGGCGCCTGAGCAGCCACAATAGCCAGGCTGTTTGGTGGACGGAAGGGACACAGATGTTTTGTAATGCAACTGGCTTTCCGCAGCCAAATACTCCTGTTGTTGCAGCGGCTTGCGTCATGCTGTCGCTGTGAACCACGCGGGGAACTTTGTGGCCGGGTCAGCTGGTGAGACTGGCAGGTCACGCTGGTCCTGCACGGTGCTCACCGGAGCGGGTGGCCTGGCTGCGAGAGACCCGAGCGCGTGCTGGGCAGAGGCTGCTGGTCCCACCGGTGCTGGCTTCGCGCTGTGCTGGTCCCGCCTGGCGTGGGGTTGCCATCGGCTGGCACGTGCGTGCTGCGCGCAGTGTGCTTTGTGAAACGGGCTGAGAGCTCACAGCCCTGTGCATGTTGCAACACAAGGTAAACGAGCTGTAAAACGCAGTGTCAGCTGATTTAACACCCGTTTATAACCTCCCAGAACGACTGCGAGGTGCTGAGTCCCTCATCAGTCCCTTCCCTGGGGTCCCAGGTGGCAGAATGCAGCCCAGCTCCGAGACGTGCAGAGATGGACTGCCTGGGAGACTGCTCGAGCGCTGCTCTTGGCTTCCAGAGGAGCTGAGGAAGTCCTGGTGCCTTTTTCTGCATGCCCTCCTGCTGCCTTCGTCACCTGGGGCTCACCCTCAGTTCGTGGGTACCGCAGCACCCAAAGATCAGACATTTAACATCCTGTAGCCCTGCCGTGGGTCCAAGAAATGACCTTTCTTCCACAGCCCTGCTGATCCCAGTAGAAAGAACATCTGGGAGAGCCTCAGGATCATAGTGGAGGACAAAGAAATATGGTTGTACCCAGAATAACTTCTCGTCGCGCAAGCAGAGAGGGGTTGGTTCCAGCAGGGCGGTCTGGGGCCCAGCTCGCAGCCGAAGTCGGCAGCGAGCAGCCAGCTCTGGCTCCTTCCCTTTATTCTCACAAGTGAGTGCAGCATGGGAGCAATTGTTTCTGGACTTGGCCTGGAAGAGGACCAAGTTGTGCTTTTGTTGCTTTCTCATGTTTACTTGATAGTTTTCCCTACAAAAACTGTTTAATCTGACTAACCACTTTTTGGATTGTTTGCAAGGTTTATTTTAAGTCCTGTATGCACTGATGTGCCGCTGTGCCAGAAACCCTGCGCCCTTAGGGTGGCTTATTGTATTTTTATTTTTTTTTTACTGTGTCAGTGCATATTAGCAAAGTAAATCGACTGCTTCGAAAGGAAATTCATTTGCTTCCTGCCTTTACATATTTGAGGGGGAAGAAGGAGTTTCAAAGGTCACAAGGAATGTAAATAGAATAAGATGCAATAAAATACCTATCTGCCTTCGGTCCCTGAGATTCTTACTGTACGAGAGTCAAAAATGACTCAAGATGCCCTCTTACAGGGCACAGGGTGCTCTGGGGCTGCTGCTAGAGGAATGTTGGTCCGGTCGGGGTAATTCAGCGTTCACCGAAGTAGCCGGGGCAGCCCTGTGCTGGTTGGGGTGGGGAAAGTCAGGCGCACGGCCGGGGCTTCGAATGATGGGGCTGCGAATGCACTGTTTGTAGGAGCAGCTTTGCTGCATAGAGGAGCTGCTGTCCACCCTGGTGTCCTCTTGGGCTTGCTCAGGACTGCGTGTGTGGTCCTTATCTTCCCCACGCAGCTCATCACCACTAATCTCCTCGGCAGAGCCGCACAAGGGGGGACTCGCAGATCTGCCTCCCTGCTCCCAGCTCCTCCTGTCCAAACCGCAGCTGGGACTGCTCTGAAACTTCCTTCTGGCTGGCTGCCTATCGAGTCGGGCTCAGAACGGCTGTAATAATGCTTCTAACTTGTCCTCTGTTATTGCAGGAACTTTACTTGGTCCCCAGATCTGTCTGTGCTCTTCAGCTCCCAGCTTGCTCTCTAGCTTCACTTGTTCTTGCTCTGTTTGGGTCTCTCAGACGCTTCAGGTCACGTCTCTAAAATATCTTGCTTATCAGTCCTCCCAGCTGAAATTCCAGGCTCTTATCTGTTGCTGCAGCATTCTCTCCATTCTTGGCCAGCTCGTGTCCCGTCGCAGGTGTCTGCAGAGAGTGCTGCTACCATGGCTCTGGCCACCCCAGCTACGCTGCTGTTCTTGCCTGGATTTGCCATCTGCCCCTTCTCTTTTTCCCATTTCAACGAAAGTTATCTGCACTTCTCGTCTTGTCCTCACCCCTCTGCTGAGTCTCGTTAGACTCTCTCTGTAGTTAAATCTGCACTAACTTGTGTGCACCCTTCCATGCTCTCCTTCCGGGCCAACACTTTCTGCTTCTCTTTCTGGCCAGCCACGTCCTCAGCTTACCTGTGCTCTGTTTTGACTGGTCCCATTGATTTCCTGCGTAGCTGCCACCACCCCTTCTGTGTTGCTGTTTAAACTGTGGCTTCCCCTGGCAGGAAGGAGCTTTGTGTGCACAGTTCTCGGACGGGTCACTTTCCATGCTGCCTGTTCAGAAGCGGGCACCCTGCTCCACGTGGGACATGCCCGCCTGACCCTGGCTGCCCTGGGGGTATTCCCTTCCCTGCTCCGACTGTGCCTTTTCGATCATGTTCTCCAATTTTTTTTTTTTGAGGAAAAAAAAAGATCTTAAATGAGACCAGTCGTCCTCGTGCAGGAAAGAAGGAAGGATCCAGCAGCCCAGCATACAGAACTCCCAATAAAATTGTGCTGTGACAACCCTGGGTATTGGTAGGAACCAGAGCTGCTTGCTAGCCTAAAAAAGGAAAGGAAAGACTGAAAATAGCCTAATCCCAGGAAAACTAGAACAAATGCTGTTGTCAAAGTCAGGTATCTAAAATGAGCCCACACTGGAAGCAAGTCAGGACTCCTAAAAGTAGCGAACATTTAGAGATTGCCTGTTGAGGGAAACCTGCCTGCAGCAGAGCTGCCTTCATTCTGCAACCTGCTAATTTTTGAGACCCGCCAGAGAGCAGCGCTTGCAAAGCTCTTGGTGACACAGAGCAAAGCGCGGTAACCTCCGCTGCGATGGATGGATCACCTGCTGCCTGGGAGGCAAGAAAATGAGCCTGAAAGTGGGAAGGAACGCCCCAGAATTGGCTCGGTCCTGGTCGTGGCAGGTCTCTTCTGCCTGTGATGTGGTGGCCAGTGGATGGCCACCAGCAATGGAAAGGTCTTTGGGATTTCGCGGTCGTGAAGGTGGAGTTGTCAGCGGCTGCGTCTGTGTGATCGTGCCTTGTCCCTTCACGGTCACTTGTGATCCACTGAGATCTGGGAGGAAGCAGCCACCCCTGCTCCGTGTCCCTCCTCGCCCGACAGTCGTGCTGCTGTCTCGTTAGGAACGGTTCAAGGCTTGCTCTGTGAGGAAGATGCAGATTTGGGCATGGGTTGTTCCGTAAAAGAAAATGGGATGGTATTCCCTTCCTCTGCCGGGGCCAGCCCGACACCGTGGCCCCTTTGCTGCTGTCCTGCCCTGTGTGCTCAGGTGCCAAACTTTCCGCCAGTGACTCACTTTCTTTTTACTTTCCTACTTTTTTTCCTCCAGTCTTGGTTTCTTGGTTGCTGAGCTGATATGCTTTTTTCCTCTCTTTGTCTCTGTGAAAATACCGGGGGGGTGGGTGTTTGCGTTCCCTGCCGACGGCCCTGCCTGAGCAGCACTGCCCTGGCTCACTCAAGCCCTGCGGACCCTTGAGAGCTGTCCTTCTGCAGAGCTGCCTTGCCCAGTCTGTCAGGTGGACCTGGGCAGTTCAGATTTGACTTAAATCAGGAGTGAAACTCTAAAACGCCACGGTTCTCCAAAACGAACCAGCGGGCTGGATTTGGGATAGCTGCTCTGTGGCTTGGCCTGGCCACAGACCCCAGTGCCCTGGTTTCCCATAGCCCCTACACCAGTTGCAGAGTCCTGGAGATGTTTCTGTTGAAGCTCAGTCCAAGACCTGTCAGATCTTTACTAAGCCAGGCTTTACTGAACTGTCTGCTAGCTGCTGCCCGCTCCTTGCTAATCCAGTGGAGAGCCCAGGCAGCTCCTACCTTCCCCTGCATGTATTCCTCAGTCGTCTCTTCCCTTTCCCTTGTTGGTTGTTGAAAATATACTTGATGTTCTCTAGCTCTATTTTTGTGAAGGTTTATGTGAGCTCAGCGTATGCACCAGGTATGCACGGGCTGCGGAGAGCACGCGAGAGCTTCCCAGCGTGGCAGTCCTGCTTTGCTAGCACGCCGCGTGCTCTGCGTGCGCTGCCTGATGCCCTTTCTCCCTCCCTCCCTGCAGTGGCTGAAGGATCCCGGTCCCCGCAACGAGAAGAGGACCCTTTTCTGCGACATGGTGTGTTTCCTGTTCATTACTCCCCTGGCAGCGATCTCCGGCTGGCTGTGTCTGCGCGGAGCCCAGGACCATTTGCAGTTCAACAGCCGGCTGGAGGCCATCGGACTCATAGCACTGACGATAGCACTTTTCACAATCTACGTCCTTTGGACGCTGGTAAGTGTCTGCTGCCCAGGGCCTTGTTTCTGTTCAAAAGGGGGACAGAAGCCCTGGCTCTCACCGCATCCCTGCAGCCAGCTGTTTCTGACTCCCCTTGTGAGAAAACCACGGGCTCTTTCTCTTGAATGTCCATTTAATTATCTTCAAATGGGAGCTGCTAAAGTTGTTGCTGAGAAGGAGAAATCACTTCCTGATCATCTGCTTGCCAGGATGACCGGGAGCCGTGTTCCCGGGGTGTCAGGTACCCGCGCGCAGACGTCCCCCAGCGTGGCTGGGGCTGGCTGGAAGGGCTGGGGCTGGCGGCAGGCAGCGGTCCGGCTGTTGTGCCTGTTTTTTCAAGAAGAAACACAAGCTTGGTACCTGGGTGCTTTAGGGGAAAAATAAAATCTGGGAAATGTTTGACCCCTAAATAATCTGCCAGCGTGTCCCTCCGTGCTTTGTGCTGCCCAGCACAGGTTGGCCGTGCCCAAAGGAGGTGCAGACTGGCTCTGTTGGCACTCTCTGTGGCCCACAACTAAGCAAATTCCTACACAATATTTTTAAGATGTTAGCAGCACAGAAGGGTGTGTGCAAGGAACACTCCGGCCCTGGTGACACCTCTGACTTCTCTCTGATACTGGGCTTTTGGACTGGAGCCCTGAGCCAAGGCTGGGTAGCCAGCCTGCCTCGACGCGCCGCTGCGGCTTTACGGCTGCGCTGGCGGGGCTGGAGGCACCAGGGGTTAGTGGGGACCTGCGCTGGATGCTGCCTGGGTGCTGAGCTGATCCGTGCTGGGAAGGAGCTTCCTGCAGATGCTTGGAGTGAGTCCAGAAGCTCGGGAAAGCAAATGTGAATTTGCTGTGTAGCACATCTGTGAGCGCTCCGAGCCGAGCGCCCAGAGGAGCAGCTGGGCTGGGGAGCAGCTCCCTGCCCTGCCACTCCCCGAGCCCCCAGGGCTCCCCCAGCCCCACTTGCTCCCGGGGCTCCCACGCCAGGGACTTCCCTCCATTTCCTGTTCAGTTCTTTCGTGTTCTGTTGCTAGGTGGGTTTCTGGGTTTGGACCTTCATTTCGGCTCTGCTGTTCAAAGCCGTGTGTGTGCTCGTGTCCTGTTGATGCCATTTTGCAGCTGCTGGCGTGGAAGCGCCGTTTTGGGAAGGGAAGAAGCGCAGTTGCTGGAGGAGAAACAGTGGGACCTCGAAAAGCTGGCAGTTCTGTGGGCACTGGAAGCGCCACAGCCCGCTTCCCTGCCATCTCACGCTCTGATCTCCGAGTCACACCTTTCCCTGGGATTAGGATGTTCCTTGCAGCTCTCCCATGCAGGCTTGGGTGCCTGGGGAGGGTGAGCGGGTGCTGCAGCCCTCGCTCTGGGGGGGGATGCCTGCAGCGAGAGTGCCTGGGCGGTGCTGCTGGCAAAACGCGCAGGGACTGCAGCGCACAGGGAGCTGCCGAGGAAAGTCTCCGCTGCTGTGTGTACAGGGTTCCTTTCTGTAGAAAGCCAAGCTAAAAATGGAAACCTTAAGAGGAAGCGCTTCCTTCTTCTCTGTCCCAAGACTGGTCTGGAGGAGCTGGAAATCTGGAGGAAATGGAGAAATTGTGGGTTTTTGTGAAATAGGTAGTCTTGACATGAATGTCTTGGATACGTCTTGAATCAGAGAATCATGATTCTGTGACTAAAATGGCTCTGCTTCTGCTGTGCTTCACATTTCCTTGAACAGAGAAGGACATAAAGTGAAGCCCTTTGACTCACATTTACCGTATTCAACTGCAGTTCTTCCGTGCCCATCCCCGGTACGTGGGTGGGTGGTGGTGGCTGCAGTCGGGGTGAGGGCTGCGAGAGAGGCTGTGGCCAAGGCTGCCGCTCCTTCCTGTGGAGCAGGAGCTTTCCTGGAGGTTTGCACCATTAGCTCCCTGTTCACACCCTGTCTCTGAAGACTGCAAGATGCCTTTGCTTCTTGGTATTCTCACAGTTGTCCCTCTACAGCAGGAAAAAGGGCCCTGCACAGATCAATAAGCTAAATGACCCTAATGCCGTGGCACAGCTCTGTTTCTCGTAGCAGATGTCTGAGACCTATCCGGAAGTAATAGGAATACTGACTTTTCCTTGTCGGGTAAACTTGCTGGTACTTCTCTTTGCCAGCTAAATGTTTCCTGTACTTTTACAAAGTACAAAAGCCTGGGTTTGATGAGTGTCTGACTGGATTCAGTATTTAATTTTCTTGCTCACGATTTCTAGAAGAATAAATACGAGGGAAATATATGCTGGGTTTTATTCTTTCCTCAAGAAATTGTGGAAAAGAAATTCCAGCCCCGCCTGGACGCGGTGCTGTGCAGCCTGCTCTGGGTGACCCTGCTTCGGCAGGGGGTGGGCTGGGGGATCCCCAGAGGGCCCTGCCAACCCCCACCATTCTGGGATTCTGTGAAAAGTTTGATTTCAAAGCTGAGGGCTCAGCAGGAGCTGTGAGAAGGCCTGCAGTGGTGTTAATGATCGCAGAAGGACGCAGCGAGGCGGGCAGCCCGCTGGGAAGCGCAGCTCCAAGCTCCCCCTTGCAGGGCTGCTCTCAAACTGCAGACCCAGCTCATGCCCCTGGGCCGGGCTGGCCCGGGTCCCCTCCAGCCTTTGCGTCCTCTCCCGTCTCCCCCCGGGGAGGACAACCCTCCCAGGACACAGCGCTGGCAGAAGACACGAGTCCAGCCGATGTCCTGTTGTTGCAGACCAAGGAGAGGAGGCGTTTGCAGAGGGCCAAGATCCAGCAGGATCTGCGAGACGGGAGGAGGCTGGTCGGATTCAGCCGCTGCAGGCTCGTCCTGTGGAGGACCCCTCGTTTTGCCCCTTGTTTCCTCCTCACCGCATCTCCCTGGCCTGATACCCAAACCCAGCTGAGCAAACTCCATCCCTCAGTCCTGGTGCTGCCCAGAAAGCCCCTCTGGCTGAGCCGTGCCTGGTGCTACCGGGAATTAACTGGTTCCTTGTCAAAGTCTTGGGACGTGGAGTGCCCCAAACCCTTCCCGGGTCGGTGCTGTCCCGCTTGGCCGAGGGTGCTGGTGGATTGACGGGGAATACACTGAGAGCACGACAGGGCGGCTGGGTGGCTGCGTCTCCCCGGTCCGCTGTGGGCTCCGGCACTTGCGACGGGGCTTTGGTGACCAGACCGATGTCTTATCGCCCGCCAGGTTTCGTTCCGCTACCACTGCCAGCTGTACTCGGAGTGGCGAAGGACCAACCAGAAAGTCCGCTTGATGATCCCAGCCTCGCGGAGCCCTCACCCCGTGCCCCACTCCCTCCTCTCCGCCAAGCTGATGAAGAAGACCGCGGATGAGACCACCGTCTGAGCCGTCCCTCGGCCGCCGCGCCGCACGGCTGCTGGGGCGAGGGCAGCGCTTCGGGGCTGGCAGAGGCAAAGAGGGCCGAGCGTCCCCGCCTGCACGGGAACACGGCCACTGTGGAGGCCCTAGAAAGCGGTCCTCCCACCCAAAGGGACCTTGCGGTCAGCACGTTCTTTGTACTACAGCAGAGAGACAGATAATCAGCGTCTGTCGTGTGGAACAGCCCAAAAGATGGCAGAATGTGCCTGTCTGCAGGGACGCTTTCCCATAACTAAATACTATACGTGGAAAATATCTCCCTCTATATATATATATCTATATATATAATATTATTTTTTAATGGCCATGCATATTGTGTTTCAGTCCTTTTGTGTTGATGTTCTAAGCTTCAGTATAGAAGCTGGCAGCCTGATCTCATTCAGAGGTTAAATCTATGCCTTTTCTCCAAGCGAGCATACAAAGAACACTTTTCACCAGCCGTTCTTGGAAGTCCCCTGCTCCTTTGCACTAAATTGGTTTTGATAATACTGCAGCAGCCTTTCCCGTTACTCTCTGCTCTCTTTCGTGGTGTTCCTGTCCTTTCTAGAAAGTTGTGTGTTTTTAATAATTATTATAATCCCAGAAGGAGTAAAATGACGTAATACTGAATGGAGACATTTTGTATTGTAAAGTACTGTAATTTTGCGAATTGCAGAAGAAGTTTCAAAATGAGAAAATCTTTTCCTGTGCAGACGTGATCTCACAAAACGCTTTCCTTGCAGATCCTGGCTCATCCCCAGGACTCGGATGCGCTCAGCTCTTGGTATGTCTGGCAAAGGTAGATGGAGGATCTGAGGGCGGGAAGTGGTGGCTCGCGCTAGGTAAACCCACCGTTGCCTTTTGCTTTTAAAAAATTTGGAAAGGAGCTTTCCTGAACCCCGAAAGGTGAGAGCTGGAGTCTCTGTTTGCTGATGTCCCTTCACCATCTTGAGGCTGGACCTCGTGTCGTCTCGGTTGCACCCATACCTTGCGGGACAGGCCGTGCCCCGCAGCCGCTCGGCGGGACGCGGGTGGTCTCGGCTGTCTCTGTGCGCTGTGTTTGCACATTCCTCGGCAGCAGCCGGAGGAGCTGCTGTGGTTTGGTTCGTCCCCTGGTGTGTCCTCCAGCGAAACGCCCCGAGCTGGCTGCTTTCCGGAGAACGGGCTCTGGGTCGCTTCTCCTGCGGGGCTGGCATTCCTCCTCCTCTTCCTCCTCCATCTTCATCCACCTGCCTTTCCAGCTAACGACCCCCTCTCTCTGAGTGCCCTCTGCCAAGGGTCTCCCTGAGTCTGGCTCTGGTCCCTGCCCCTCTCCGCTGCCTCCAGACGATGCCCGTGCCTGGCACTGAGCTTTCCTGAGCCCCACGAGCGGGCCGCGCCGCAGGGACGCTGGCGTTGGCGTTGTGCTCCGAGGTGTGTGCGGCTGCTTGGCGTGAGCCTGGGCGCTCGCTCCCGTGATGGTGAGGGTGGCTAGCAGGGAGGAGGCAGGTTCTGGGGTGCCCCTGTCCCCGCAGTGAGGGGACGTAGTCACACGTTGCGTCCCGTTGCTGAACCCGCGTGGATCAGCCCAATGCCTTGCTAGATTGAGACCTGGAATTTCTGGATTTCGAAGCGCCACGTTGCCATTCCTCCTCCTCTCTAGCTGCAAAGCAGGATGCCTTTCCTGACATGTCCCCTGTTCCCAGACCCTAGGCCGGGAGTCGCTGGTGGCACAAGCAGCAGGGGCCAGTGCCGTGTCTCTCTCAGCGGGATGGCTCCAGCCCCGGGGCCTGGCCTGTGCCTGCTCTCCTGCTCCGTCTCCCGTCCCAGGGTTCTCTCGCGGCGCGGTGATACCCCAGCACGGCTCTGCCCAGCTGCGGGCCGCTCCGGGCTGGTCTCTCCGTGAGGGTTTCATCAGCTGCGTGTCTTCTGCCGCGGCCAGGCTCTGCGTCTCCGCTCCCCTCTCTCTGCCAGCCTCCCTGCCTGTCTCTTCCTGTCCGCCACGCACCCGCGGGCATCCTCCCTTCTCCCCGCCGTGCAGGGGTCACTCGGCCCCCCGCTCCCCGTTTCCTGGCATCCTCCCTTCTCCCCGCTGTGCAGGGGTCACTCGGCCCCCCACTCCCCGTTTCCTGCATGCGCTGCCTCGCTCTGCACACCCCTTCCCTCGACAGCGAGAGCCCCACTGCTCTGTGCCTTGTGCGGGGTCCCCCTTCCTCCAGCCCCTCCCCGGCAAACCCCGAGTCACCAGGGCATTCACTGCGAGGGAAAACGGGGGGGGGGCTAATTTAACCTTCCCAGCCCCGGCTGCCTCCCGGGAGCTTGGTCTTGTGATGCGCCTGGTTCTGGCAGGTAACGAAGGACGCGCAGTCCCACCCCACCTTCCCCCGTAAGGACGTGATGGAGCCAGTGTTTCAGTTTGGAAACCCGCTGCCGATCCAAATATGCAACTGTGAAAGCCACAAGTCCCTGGCGGGGGGCAGCCGGGACCCGGCCCTGCGCTGCTGCGCGGTCAGGGCTTCGCTCGCAGCTTTGCTGTCTTGATCGTAGCTGCCGATGACTGGAGATGTCGCATGTGCCCCTGCAAAACCCAGCCGCGACTCTGTGAGTCTTCTCCTGCTGCCCGGAGGGGAGGTCAGCGCGTGGCTGTGGGCTGTGGTGTCTGACCCGCCGCCTTCCAGTGTCGCGGGGGAACGGGCTGTGCAATTGTGTAAATAAAAGTGAGACGAACTCTGGGCTGTGGCGTTGTTACTGGAGGGGAGGGCCCGAAGAGCCCGCGCTGTCTCCCTGACAGCGAGCTGGGTGCTGCGTGGGCAGCTTTCCTACCCTGCCCCCACGAGAGTGGGCAGAAGGGCTCGGATTTACGCCAAAGCTGGACAAACCCAGGGGTTTCTGTCCTCCTGTGGGCCGGTTTCTCTTGTCTGTGCACAGAAACCTCCCTGGTGCGGGCCAAGCCGGGAGGTGATGGTTGGGCCAAGGGAGTCCTTTTGGCCTCTCCCCAGGGTGGGCGTGGGGCTGCCTGGAGCCATCCCAGTGCTTGCTGGGGTCATCCCAGTGCTCCCTGGGGTGTGGGAGGCTCCCGCACTGGTGCTGCCCCAGTGCCTGCCCAGCCCTTCGCTCCGCTCTGGGGTGCTGGGAGATGCTGGACCCATCATCCAGTCCATGTTCCTGTCTGAGCCCCGGCGAGGCCTCGGGGGGCCGTGTCCGAGGCTGCAGCGTGCAAGAGCTGCTGGCGGCTGCGGCACCGTGCTGCGGCACGGCAGGGCTGCGGGAGGTGGCACCTCGGCGCAGAGACCCAGGCACCCAGCGTCCCTCTCCCTTGAAACAGGGCACGATCTCCAGCTGCAGCGTTACCGGCCACCTCCATCTAATCCAACAGGAAGAGAACAGAAATGCCCAAGTCTGCTCATTCCTGGGGTGCTCCTGCCCTGGACTCTCTTGGGTATGAAAACCAAACCCAACCAAACAAGCAGAGGTGTCCGGGCTGGCACCAAGCAGGTTCTCCTTCCTAGAAGTCGCAAGCAGCTTCGCCGTCAGGAGTGGGCCCCGCCAGCTGACCTGCGGGTGCTGCATTTTTAGGAGCTTTCTCTCCTGAAACGGGCAGACACAGACCCTGAACCTGTTGCCTTCCGTTCCAGCTGGGTGTCTTTGTCTTCGTTCCCAATGCCCAAACCAAGCAGGTGACCTCCCCCATCGGAGGGTCCCGACCGGCACAGCCCTGGCAACGCGGCTCCTCGGCAGCTCTGTCCCACCTTGGCACCCTGGCACCGGCCCCCCAGCCCCACCGTTCCCCTCGCTGCAGCCACGCACGAGTGGTGAGGTGGCACCCGGAGCCGGGTCACCTCAGGGCCAAGCTCTTGTCCCTGGGGAAAGGCAGCGCGGCAGCCGCCCAGCACTGAGGACCAGCAGGATTGGATCCCAGCGCTGCCAGTGTTCTCCCAACTGGAGAACGGGACGAGGGTGGGGGGACTAAGAAGAGAAGAATGAGAAGGAAACCTCCAGAGGAGCTGGGGCAGGTGCAGGCAGTGTCTTTTCACAGCTGCAAACCATGAGCTACAAGGAGGAACAGGAGGAGATGTTCGGGAGCGCAGGGTTGGACCCAGACCCCAGCAAGGAGGCACTGGCTGCTGCGGATCTGAGAGGGGCTGCAGTGAGGTCCCTCACCGAGGGACCCTGTGCCACCTCCCGCAGCATCTCAGTAGGGTTCCTCTCCTTCGCGGCTGGCCAGGGAGACAACAGGGCTCTGGCCTCCACACCGTCGTGGATTAATACGAAGAGCTTGATCTCTGACACGGAAAATGTTTGCTTGCTGTGACACTGGGAGAGTTTTGCCTGCGTGCCTGCCCTGCCTGCAACGGAGGGGTGACAGACCCCATCAGTGACCGGCTTTCGGCTCAGGGATTTGCTCACCCACCCAGGGTCTGCCGGGAGACCGGCACAGACGGAGAAGTGGTCCACACACGCGGGTGGCAGGGGCAGGAGTGGATTAGAGAGGCAAGGAGATCTGGTTAAGTATCTTTAAATCCCTACAAAATGGCTATCGGTGACGTGCATGCCAATTCATGCCAATGCTGTCAGCACTGCTGATATTTAAATACAACCAACAGCTGCCGGAGCTCAGAATAAATGGAGGGGAGGGGGTGGGTGTGAGCAAGCAACAACACACCCGAAAGCAATCATCCTGGGGTTAATTGGGGCTGGGAGCAATCGCTCCGCAGGACTGTGAGCTGCTGCTGGAAAGTGGAGCACAAGGGGAAACGCCGAGGAAAGACAGAGCTGAGCCAAAATGGGCTGCAAACATCGCGGTGGAGGCTCCTGCCTGCTTGTGAGCGTGGGGGGAGCACCGTGAAGGGCGTCATGAAGCACCAGAAAATGAAAAGAAACTTTGTCTTTGCAGCTGTACAACCTGCAAAGGAGGAAAAGGCAGAGAGGGGAAAACCTGAATGGCTGTGGGCAGCGCGGACGTAGGAGGAGCAGGACGAAGGGGAGCTGGGCTGGGGAAGGGGGGTCTGCACCGTTCGCGGGGTGACCGATGGAGGACCACCTGCCGAGGACAGCGGGGCTCCTGCTGGGTTAGGCTCAGCCAGATCCGAACAGCGGTGCTGCCTTGAATTTAAACAAGTGCAGGACGGAAGGCGGGCTGGGGGGCTGTGTTCCCCTTCCTCAGGCTGTGCCGACCCGCCCGGGGGGTCCCCACAGCCAGGGGGTCCCTGACCCGCCCGGGGGTCCCATAGCCAGGGGGTCCCTGACCCGCCCGGGGGGTCCCCACAGCCAGGGGGTCCCCGGCCCGCCTGGGGGGTCCCCACAGCCAGGGGGTCCCTGACCCGCCCGGGGGTCCCTGACCCGCCCAGGGGGTCCCCACAGCCAGGGGGTCCCTGACCCGCCCGGGGGGACCCCACAGCCAGGGGGTCCCTGACCGCCCGGGGGGACCCCACAGCCAGGGGGTCCCTGACCCACTCGAGTCCTGTCTCGCTCCGCTCCCAAGACCGAAAGTGAAACCACCCAAGCCCTTCTGGCCGCCGAGCCCCAGCCATGGCGGCCGCCGAGGAGCTGCGGGAGGAGGCCATCTGCTCCATCTGCCTGGATTTCTTCTGCGCTCCGGTGATGCTGGACTGCGGGCACAACTTCTGCCGCGCCTGCATCTCGCTGTGCTGGGCCCGGGCTGCCGCCCCGTCCTGCCCGCAGTGCCGGGAGCCCTTCCCCGGCTGCACCCTGCGGCCCAACCGGCCCCTGGGTGCCATCGCGCAGGGGCTGAGGCGGCTGGGCCGGCCCGGGGCGGCCGAGGTGAGGCTGCCGGGCACCCAGGGTTGCTCCCACTGGTGAGGGACGGCTGCCTTCCCCGCACGGGGCCATCTCCTGGGGCGCTTGGTTGTGGGGAAGGGCAGCGAGGGTGGGGAGGGGGCTGGAGAACCAGTCTGATGGGGAGCGGCTGAGGGAGCTGGGGGGGTTCAGTCTGGAGAAGAGGAGGCTGAGGGGAGACCTTCTCGCTCTCTGCAGCTCCCTGCCAGGAGGGGGGAGTGAGGGGGGG
>Ga0065711_1042440_pt1 | contig 15381 bp, 5 predicted proteins | sample Hoacrofraction12_FD_59098 | JGI IMG/M metagenome (GOLD analysis project Ga0065711, IMG submission 59098) | Hoatzin crop microbial communities from Cojedes, Venezuela - Epithelial fraction 12 v2 (version 2) | ecosystem: Host-associated > Birds > Digestive system > Esophagus > Crop | place... | reverse complement strand
GCGGCCGGGGCGTCTGCGCGGACGGCGGCTCCGCCCCTGGGGCCGCGGGGCTGCGGGCGGGCCTCGTGTGGGGAGGAAGGGAGAGGCGGCGGGAAATGCACACAGAGAAATGGGGGGCGGATGTCGGAGCTGTTTCCAGTCAGGTTTTCCTCAAAACACGTTTAGCTCGGTTTTAATTCTCTGGACTCCGAGAGGAGAGGGTTTGGTCCCACCGCCCCTCGCCGGGGCGAGGCGAGGCAGCAGCGGGGCTGACAGCGGTGCCATCCTGCAGCTCGCACGCAGTCTTCTGCCTCGTCCCGCTCAGGACTCGGTCGTTTCACGCCGCTGTTGTACAAGCCCCAACCCACAGTGCAGCCTGGACAAGCCCTGAGGAGCGCTGAGCCCAGCGCCGTGCTGGGTCTGATGGGCAGAAACAATGTACCGGGGCCCAGACTGAAAAAACCCGCACAATTCTCACCGGGGACGTCGGCAGGGGGGTAGGCTGTGAGTCCTCCTAGGGCTTACAGACCTCATTGGCAATAATTCATGTGGTGATGAAGGAGATGGGAGGCTGCGCGGTGCCTGCAAGTTTGACAGGCAGCACGGTGGAAGCTTTGCAAACCTTGCTGGAAAATAGGAGACGAACCACGCTGAATGTGGGGCATACACGTCACGGCGGCACGTGGCACGGTGGCTGCATGCTGTGACAGCCACGCCAGGCGTGCTGAGAAGGACCCCACCGGCAGTCACGGGGGAGCGATGCAGACATCCTGACCCTCTAACAGGGGTGCGGGGAGTGCCCCCGGCCGGGTGCTTTCCCAGAAAAGAGAATATATCGTAGTGCCACCTGACAGAGCACAGCCAGGCATCCTGGGACACTGCCGCCGGCCGAGGTCAGGGAGCAGCCCTGTTTATTGTCCAGGCAGGCAGTCGGGGAGGAAAGCTGCCGGCCAGCCTGCTGGGGAGAAGTGCTGCCAGGGGAGAGCTGGCTGTGCTTCTTGGCACGCACGCCGGCAGTGAGACTGGGAAAGAGCTCGCAGTTTTTTACCAAGAGCCTTTGGACTGCGAAGCACTGGTGGCAAACTGATGTGTTTAGGAGGAAGTCATTAAAAGGAAGAAAATAAATTTGAAGTCCCGTGGCTGCCAGGAGGGTGTAGTTTTTCTCCCAGGTGAGATGGCTCAAGCTGGGGAAGGTTCCTGGAGGGAGAACCTTTGAGTCTGCTTTTCAGGCAGAGCAGCTGTGACTCTGCCTTGCACTTACAGCCTCCCTTGAGCCAGGCCTGGGCTTTTGGGGTCACCTCACAAGTAGAGATGCAAATCTAGCTACCTCCTGGGCTGTAACTAAATCGAGAGGCTGCTCTAGTGCCAGGCTACCTCTTGCCATTCAGTGTCTGTGCACAAGAGCTACCCATCCCTCTGGGAAGTGGGATTGCACCTTTTCTGTGAGCTGGAAGGCAGCACTTCAGCAGTGTTTCCTGGCAGGGAGCGGGGCTGGAGCTGAGCTGGGGAATGCAAAACATCAGCGGATCTCCTTTATTTAGCTGTGGAGCACATGCAATATTACAGCATCCAGAAACCAGCCATCTCTGTGATTTCATCCCACTGGATCATCCCAAGTCTCTGCCATCAGAACAGCTCTGGCCATGGGGAATACCGCTGGTAGGTACTGCCAGCTCCTGGAAAAGAAAGGAGCTCCCGCAAGTGGAACTGACAAGGTAGCCATAGTGCTTATTAACAAACATCTCAGCAGCTTACCAGTTTATATTTGTCATATGAGGTGGACAACCAAATCTTTGAACTTACCTTCATTTCCCTCCTCTTCCTCACCAGAAGGGAGAGGTCCTGCGCCCCCCCAGTAGAGCAGTGCACTCCCCTGGTCCTCCTGCCAATTGTAATCTACAGTCTTTACCTTTATTCCTTATGGACTACATTATCAGCAAAAAGATTACATTTGCTACTGTATTTAGGGCCAGTCTGTAAGTGGGTACTGTGCTCCTTTTGTTTATCGCTGTGTTAATGTTAGCACATGATAAAACTATGCCAGCAGCCGTGTCTGAAGTTGGTTAAAGCAGAAGGTACCCGTGAACCAGGAAACATGGAAATAAACCCCACACTTGACATTTAACAAAGATCAGACTACTGAGATTCACACATGGGGAAAAGGAAATACATTTTCTGACTATTGCAGCTCTGTTGCAATGTAACTTGTCAGAGTGTTGACAGTCTCAGGGACAGAGTCTTAAGCTGTACAATTTCATGTCATTGAAGCTAATGTGGATCTGCTGACTGACTTACCATCTTAAAACCTAATACGTAAGAAAAAAAGTTGGTCTTCATAAAGAGCAGAACTAGCAAGTTCACCTCTTTTCAGTCCTTTCCCAATGTCACACCACAGGGGAGCAACTCTGTCTACTCACTTCCTTCTTTCACAATAGCTACAAGTGAATTTGGTACATGAAAACAGAGCAACAGCTGAATGGCTTCTGTTCAGCAGGAAGTGCCCAGGGCAGAAAGGATGCTAAGGAGACACAAACAAGATTGACTTTCTTACTGTTGAGTTATACAAAAATTGTTCTGTCATTTAATAGAAATGATTAAGCTAAAGTTTGTAGTCTGCTTACTTAAGTGTTTTGAGTCCACTTCCTCACAATGGACTAGCCCCTTGTTCTCAGAACTGAAAGCAAGAAAGAATACCAGTACATTTACATCTATTATTTACTTGTATTTTACTTACCAGCTCTAGAGACTGTTACCAAAACGGATGGAAGATTGGGCTGTGCTGGATTTCTGTTCTAAAGTTCCCCTCAAGCCCTGCAGACAGCGCTTCAGTAGCCTTTGCTCTGGAAAAGCCTCTTGCGGTTACCCCTGGAACGAGTGTTTTCAAGCTTCAGGCAAGCCCACCTGAGAAACAGCTCTTTGAACCCACGAGATGAGAAACTGCAACCAGCAACTCATCACTCCTTCCAGACCAGTAAGGTTTGCTGGTGGCACTGCAAATAGCAAAGGGCAGAGAAAAGCTGGAAAAAGAGCTCTTTTCCACCACCCATGAAAGCTAAGACACCTGGCATTCTCAAGTAACTTTTCTCACAATCATCCTCCCTTCACCTATGGCCATGTCCTTTGTGTGCACACCATAGCACAGCATGGAAGGTGCAGCTCACCTACAGACGCAAGGGACATAAAGCTGCATTACAACAGCAGGCACACAAGGAGTGTCTCCAATGTTCCAGGTCTAGGCATATTATCCATCTGATTCCTACCAAGGTCAGACCTGGGTTAATGTAGTTGGGAGAATATACTTGCTTACCTGAGAAAAACAACAAACCATACCTGTGCAACCCCAAAATAAAAGGTTTGGTTGCCCTAAAACTCTTTGATTTATCTGGCTGTGTCAGCTGAGCAGATGAAGGGTATCACCTGTCCCCACAGATGTGCCACTGTTAAGTTTCCAGGACTGCATAAAAAGTCATTGTGTGTTTCACTTTTTGCCACATCAAAGGAAATTGTTCAAACCAGCAAACCTCCCTCTAAAGGGTCAGTTCCACTTAAACTGAAATACCTCTCCTTGTCGTCACTGTCTCCAAAGAGTGATAACTGCATGGCTAAGGCCTTGCAGAGTTTGGATGGAATATCACAGAGCACTTACTGCTAGTTCAGGTTCCTGGCTAACACTGAGGTCAACGTAGAAGCTATCCTACTTGTCTTTCTCATGCATAGTGAAGTAGGCATCTACCAAGTTACCCCAAATCTGTAAACTGTAATCCAGTACTTCTCTTCAAAACAGATTAAGATTATGAGCAGTGAGCAGTCTGCATTACAAGAAGTGGGTCAGCCAGGCAGCTGAAAAATTCTTGGCCTTCTCTTCCCTGGCCATAAGACAAGTAATGCTTTTTGCTTCCTCCTTTGGTAACCAGGAGTTTAAGCCTTTTGCTTGCTGCAATCAATACCCTGAGATACAGGAAGTTTCAAAGAACAAATGTTATTTCTGCTGTACCACGTGCCAGTAAATTGATTTCCACACACACCACCACCACCACCACCCCCCCCAGGAATCTGTTGCTGTGGGTCTGCCAGCAGTGTCTGGCTTTTTAAGGTGCCACTTCTAAACTCAACATGAAATCACGGTAGCCAATTCATGTATTAATACCATGTCTTGGAATTTTGTGATTTCAGGAGAAACTTGCTCGCTCTTCAAAAAGTAGTTTTCTGTGGCAAAGGCTTAAAAATGTGAATGTTGCAGATATTCCAGTAAAAGCAGGAGACAATTTTTTTTCTCCTACAGTCCTTTACCTGTCTCTCTCCTTTGAGAGCTTTTGCTGGAATGGCCACAGAAGCATGGCTCCTACCCCTCTGTTTGATATTACCTGTCCTTTTCCAGGCTACACCCTTTGCATCTGCTGATGCTTGAATCTACTTCGGAGGGAAGTTTTTTTAGGATGCTAACACTAGTATTCTTGTCCTGCTTCGGGTTTTAGCAGAGTCGAGGCAGATGTAGGGCTCTGTGGGGCCTCATTTCCTCCCTACAAAGAGACTTTCTACATCACCATTCACTAACCATAAAACAAAAGCATTATGTGACTCAAGGATAGACACGAAGCACACTGTAACTTAGCTCTCATCTTGCACCTAAGCACAGCTTGGGTCTGTCTTAGCTAGTGTTGTATTTCCTTCTTCCAGACTTCCCCTCTTGCAATTTGTTTCTATTTAAGTCTCCACACCCACGCTCTTCCCTTGCATTCCTGCTACCCAGTGATTTTGTACATCCTAATTGCTCTGCCTGTGCCTGTGACACAACTTCTGCCCGATGGCAATCCTGCACTTTGCAGCTGTGATGAAGGAAGCACATAGAAAGAGCAGAGACATTTGGAGTAACAGGACAGGTCTTTTCTAGGCTCATCTCTCAGTTTCTCTTTGGGGCAAAATAATCCTTTAAGCATTGATTTATCCTCTGCTGTTTATCCCCTTTCATTCTTATTTCTACTGTATGAACTGAGTGATCTACAGTGTCTTCAGCTTCTTAGTCACCATACACACCAGCCAGCAACTGGATTCCTTTAATTCTGGCAGGGAATGTGTGTCTGAGTTTCCAGTTCTTGTACTCCTGCGATCTGGATAGAAATTGTTACAGCTGAACCTACAGACATCTATACACACATAAATATCCACCAAGGATTTGTCATGTTCTCATGCTGTCGGGCCTTTAGGGAATTTCCAAAAGATGTTTTAAATCTCGCTTGAAATACATAGTCCCAGGATAACAGGAAATAAAGTCTGGCTTCTTGCCTGGATTTTACAACGCCTGATACAGTATGGAGGTCCAGCAAGAAGAGTCAGTCAACTGCAGTATTCATGCGCTTCACTACAAGTCCTCCACTGCCTAACAGCTAAGCCACTTCCACTGACTTTCTGCACTGCTAGGGTCTCTCCCCTGTCTAGTAACAGACTTTTGTTGCAGCAAGCACATGGTCTTGGAGATCGTTAACCGTCTGTCAGATTAGATCAAAGAGTTCAGAAGTAACTTGAGATGAGCACATCCACATTGGCTTTGTTTCTCCTAGAAGCCAGGCTCGAAGAGTCATGTCTTTCATCTAAAATGCTGGCGTCCTGCAAGTGGGGTTATGATGAACCGGGTGGAACTGAAGGCCACAAACAACATTGTCTTCTCCCCCAGGAGTTCTCTTCACTATATTGCTTCTAACTAATCTTTGCAGTTGTCAGCATATCATTTTACTTTAACTTGAGTTCTCATTCATAAGGTGTAGGATTGGCCATGGCTTTGGTATTAATTTCACACACCAATTCTAGGAGAGCATCTTTGTCACTTAAAATGGAGGCTCTATTCTGATCCTGTTCAGTGTATCTTGATTTAACAGTCTTATTACCTGCCCCATACATTATGGTGGAGTGGGTTGGGGCTTTTGGGGGGTTTGGGGCTTTTTTGGAGTAGCTACACCTTTTCCCATAATTCTCTTTTTATGAGGTTATGGCTGCTAAAGTCTGGCTCTCTGCTAAGGTCTGTTCAAGAAATGTCCACTTCTAGTACCTGCACTCTGGCTGAGTCACAGCTAAAGGACTAAAGCCAGGCAAGTATCAGTGCCCCTACACGAAACGGGCACTGTTGAGCTCTAACCCTCTGCAGAGATGTGCTGCTGATGGCAAGTGGCAAGAAAATACTCAGAGAGCTGCTGGCTTCCAGTTCTTCTCCAGTACTCCACCTGGGCAGGGCAGGGCTCTTTCCTGAGCTGTGAAATTCTCACAAAGTCCTGCTGGTTTCCCTAGGAGGCCTAGGAGTTATGCCAGGAGAAAAGGAAAGGCTTCCCTTCCCTGCTGCCTTTTTGCTTTGGGCTATTCAGCAGTAAGAGAGTGGCTTTGGGCATTCCTCTTCTGAGCTGTCAGCAGAGTACAAGCGCAATGGAAATTGTCCTCCAGCCTGGAGATTCAGAAGCAAGCAAAACTAAACCTGGTGGACTGATACATTAATGCATAAAATGATCTTCCCCTCAGTTGGCAGCAGCCTTCAGCTTGCTTGCAAATGTTCACATGAGCACCCCTGATCCCGTGTCACCAACACTAACAACAGGCTATCATGCAATAAATCTACATGACCACCTCAGAAGGAACACACAAACTGTCACACTGACCTCCAGCTTCAGTCCCTACATCTCCAAAAGCCCCCACTACTGCTGAAACATTTAAGCCAACAATGTTTTTTGTTTAAAGAGATTGGAGCCTTGTTGCTGGCTTTAGGCAGGTGTTTCTGGTGTCCTTCTAGTTGCATTTATTCATGACCTCCAAGTGGTATAGGAAGCCCATCCTGTAACACCTTTTGGAGCAGGAAGAGACATGCAGCTTCCAGGGCTGGCACATACCCACTGCTTCTCAATCTGCTTTTCCACTCCCAGTGCTGACACAACTTGGGAGAAGGAAGATGAAAGCTTTGGACTCGGGCTGAGGCAAGCGAACAACACAAGACCTCTGCCCTGCTGGAGCGTGATTTCATACACCGTGTTCTGAGTCAGCTGGAGATGGCCTTGAATTCCTTGGGTAAAAGCATCAGACTAAGACTGCCTTAGGCTCTGCATATGAACAGAAAAGGCCCTGCCCTCTGGCCTGAGGCTTATTTGTAGCCTAAAAGCAAAGATACATTGCAGATAGAGCACTGTTCTTTGTCCTTAGTCCCCAGACGTAAGCTCCTTAACTGCTCCATCCCTAATCTGTTATTTTTAGATTAGCTCTTTTTAAGAGATTGCTTGATGCCCTCTGTATACCTACTTACTTGAAGGGTTTTGATGCTTTACGCTGACAGACAGGCAGATATTCCTCTTGTACTTTCAACTGTAACTTTGAACTTTTCCCCCTAAAAAGCAGACGAGTGGGGTGCAGGGAGAACCTTTTATTCTCATGAAAAAAAATCTGAGTTTGCCGATGGAAACAAGCTACCCCCTGCAGTGACCTGCTGGACCAGCATCATCAGCTCCCAGTGCCAGCCACCTCTTCTCAGCACGACAAGCCACTCGCACTGACTTTCCCTCCTGTCCCCACTGACAGTTTCTTGCCACCCCCAACTCAGGTGGATGGCCCTACAAGACCATTCAAGGGGCACCCTGGCTCTGCACAGCCTTACCTTTGCATGGCCATGACCCTCTTCTGCACCCCGTCCAAGCTTACGTGGCAAAGGCTTGGATGAAGCATGGCTAACTGCAGTGCTCAGCTCCTCAGCCTTGGGAATTTCTACTTCCTTGTACAAAAAAGGAAACAGAAGTGTGCCCAGACATGGGTACCACTGTGTTTTTAGTGAGGAACCACAAGATTGGGAGTGAAGGAGTTTGTCACGCTTTGTTCACCCCAGGAGAGCATCTTGAGTGCCCTGTAACCCAGGCTTGCTTGCTGTTTTGCTGAAGGTTTCCATTAGCTGTCACCAAGTCCCTGATCCCAAGATGGCAACAGGCCCAATGTTTATTAATATGTTACCACTTTTTTTTCCCTAGTCTTGGAGGAAAAAATGTCAGAGCCATGAGCATAGCCTGAGACCTGAGAAGCCTGAGCTGGCTGTGGCTCTCTGCTTCCACAAGGTCTCAAAACCAAGGGAGGGCAGCGCCAGGACCCAGCAAGCCATAGCTCCTCTCCAGGGATAAACAGAGCATCTGGGGTGTTTGTGTTTAGAGGCATCAGAAACAGGTGGGAAGTAGGATACCTCTGTCTGCTACTCATCTAGCCGAGCAAAGAAAATCCTGGTGTGTTCACAAAATACTGTCTCGGTTTGTTGTTACAAGCCCACAAAACTGTATCAGGCTGTTGCTACCAATTTTTCCTCCCAATGGAGACAACCTTGCTGGATCCCATGTGCTCAGCTTCACACAAATCTCCTTTCTGGGTGGAGAAGACAGCAGCCTTCTGCCTTTTCTTCACCACAGTTCTGCCTGGAAGTCACACAGAGCCCAAACCACACTGCCAGTCACTGCAGCTTTGCACTGCGAGGCTTTCATATCTGTCCTGGTTTCACCTGGGAGAGAGTTGTTTCCTCCCAGTAGCTGCTGTGTTTTGGACTTAGTAGAAGAATGTTGATAACCCTGATGTTTTTAGTTGTTCCTATGAAATCAAGGACTTTTTCCAGTCTTCCATATTCAGCTAACAAGCAGGTGTGCAGGAGCTGGGAGGGAGCACAGCCAGGCAGAGAGCCCAAGCTGGCCGATGGAAATATTCCATACCACAGATGCTGTTAAGGGAGAAGCCGCTGTCCGAGCATTCACACACCATTCAAGGAGTCGCACACACACCACCTGAGACTTGAACTACTAGGACCGGAGTCCCTTCACAGCGGGTGACTCCAGCGAGCCGATGGGTGCCCCTTTTCAACTCCTCACACACACTCACTCTCTGGTGCTTCCTCATCCCTCAGGCTCAACCCTGGGTTTCCCGAAGCAGAGTCTCTGTCATGACGTACCACCAGACGAATGTATTGAATGGTACAGCAGTGTAAAACAGCTCAAGCTGGGTGGCTCCGTACATGGACTCTGAACAAAGAAATCCCCGGGCAATTATACACTTGCAAACAAAGGTCCCGCCCCACACAAGTTTTCCACGTGGCATCCAAGTGGCAGCTGAGCCAACGGTGTTATTTGGGTGTGGGGTCTTCTGCCCCAAAACAATGACACTTCTTATATTTTGGCTGCTTTTTTCTATAACAGACATCATGCTCAGTTTATAAATGGGGGTTGGCCTGGGGGCAGGGATCTGCTCTTCTCTTTTCTGTGAGTTCAAGTCTTCTCTTGTCTGGGAGTTTGAACTTTTCTGGGAGTTCAGTCTTTTTTGGGAATTTAATGAAATTCACAAAATCCACAATTTCCAAGTTCCGTGATCACTCCTCATTATTATCATTATTATTATCATTATTAGTAGTATTTCCTTTGTTGTCTTATTAAACTGTGTTTATCACAATGCATGAGTTTCCCCTTTTGTCCATTTCTCCTCCTCATCCCACTGAGGGGAAGGGAAGGGGTGAGCGAGCAGCTGTCTAGTAGTAGTTGTCGGCGGCCAGGTTAAACCATGACAATATCCCAACCCAGCAGATCAAAGTCAAATGTTTCCAGCTCTAATGATGACTGAGCTGACAAGAAATGCAGATGTATTGCAGGAAAGTTTGCAGCTTTTCAAGTGGCTATTAGAGTAGATGAACTTCTATATATAATTCATACACATATATATATTCGACCTGACAATGGTAAGCTTAGCAGCTTTTTGCTAATCATCTCAAGGAAAAACAGTATACAGGAGGGCTTCTGATACATGATCACAGCATCAGTAATGAATCTCTGTAAGAAAACCACTATTCCCCAACTACACCAAAGAGGAAAACAAAAGGCTTGGTTATACCCCAGAAGCTCCAGCTAGTCCTGTTCTTCTGACACAGGTTGCTCTGGGCTCAGGGTCAGAGAGAAGGTGCTGCTTATCACAGTTTTTGCCTCAAGTCTGAAAGATTCGAGCCAAGAGCTCATTCCAATAGCAGCACCAGTACTGACAAGCAAGCCAAGACACATGCTATGTGCTTTTGAAGACCAACAAAGAACTAACCAGTAACTTAAGAGATGGAAGTAACTGCACTTAGGTCTCCAGATCACTGCTGAAGCTTTGATTTAAACCGAGCATAGCGTTTTCATATTTTTAATGCAAAAAGCAAGAGCTGGAATGGTTTCTGTACGGTATCCATTTTTACTTTGGTACTGTGCTTTCTTGTTACTAGAGCTAAGTACCTTTCTTTCTCCATTTACCCTATGGTGGGAAGTACTTGTTTACTTCTCCAGCTGGGGTTTTAATACAGGCACAGCAGAAAAAGTCACTTGAAGCTGGGAGAGCTTGACCAATTCCTACTTTGGCCATGTGAGAGTCTGTGACTTTCTTTTCCAGTGTCAGAATGCTCTTCAGAAAGCAAGTCAGCCCCTCACTCTAGTGCATGAAGTCGTTGTGCCTACTATGGCAAAACTGTCATAGCCAAACCATGCACATCTGCAGTTTAGAAGTACCAAGCAGGTGTTTTTACCTCCATTTGACCTTTTACATCAGCGTTAGAGCAATGGTATATGTAATTTGGGGGGATCTGTCCCTGAGTCTAAGAAACAGCTGCTCTCTGGAACAGCCACTCCTCCTACCAGTATTGTATTGCCATAAATCAGTCACTTTAGGTAGCCAGGACTGCTCAGGAGGTGGCTACCATGCAGGGATACAGGGGCTAGGTACCAGAACCAGATCTCTACAAAGCTGTAATTTCCATGAGTCACATCATCTAACAGGAACTCACCGTCAAGGTAGCCTGCAGTTACTAAATAACAGCAACTTCCCATAGTTAGAAAATAAATCTTGCCATTTCAGAGCACAGCGTGTTTCATTTCACAGAAATAAAAACAACTACATGATTCTTGCAAGACCATTGCTCTTGCAACACAGACATCCTCCCTTCCTTCATTTTCACCCCCCTTCCAGTCCCCATCCATCAATTTTTGAGGAAGAGGAAAGCATTTGCAAAGCAGGCTTTGTTTCCTTTACAGTATCCTCATTATTCCTTTAGAAAACCTCTTCATTTCTTGGATAAATCAAGCCAATATTTCAATACTTAGGGTAACAAAAGTGTAAGGCCATAGGAACCTGAGACAGACAGGGGTTTACATGAAAGGAACTGGGGTTTACATGAAAGGAATTTCACCTTCCACTTCCCTCATAAACATCATGTCTCATGATGTTTCTCTCCCACTCCTAAACTCTGCATTGGCATTTGCTTAGCAGTTCCCTGGCACTAATTCAAGTTTCCATAGCAAAGGATGTTAAATGGGACTGTAATCACAAACTCGAGGAACTACTGAGTACAGAAAGGCAAATGAAACAGACATGAAGCAGCACAAAAATGCAAAATATCCTTGGAATATCCCTGCTGGGTACTCCTTGTTAGCACTGAGAGATGATGGGAAAAATATTCCCTTTAGAAATCCTGCCCTAAGTAGAGCATCCAGAAGTCTATGAGCCACAGTTAAAAATGCCAGACTAGATCTGAAGTCCAAAACTGTGACTGGATCAGAACAGATGCTCTGTATCTACATAAATATCAAATCCATCTAAAATCTTGTGAAAACTGATGATAATGGTATAAAACTTGAAAATCTATGGGACTTTCCCTGCAGAGCTTGAAGTGGAGCACTGAAACCATTGGCCATCAGAGAGCGAGCTGGCATCAGCTGGTGTGATTCAAGGGCTTCAGTATAAAAAAGGCTTCAGAAATGAATAAAAGCTCTATTTACAACACTTAATGCCCCTTAAAAGGGCTTCTGTGTAAGAGACCCCCACCTGTATTAGCAGGAGCACATCAGTCAAAGCAAAGTTTAACCCTAATGGCTCCCTCCACGGGGAGATGACACAGTGATGTCTCCTTAAGCGCCCGAGTCATTTTAAATCAAAACTGGCAAGGGGAAGGAAAAAATAATTTGACCTTTAAATTTTTTTTAAACACGTAGCAGGTCTAATACATCTTAGTGGGTGGGATCTCCCATAACAGAGACCTACTGTGAAGTTTATGGGGGTGTATACACCTTGCCTCCACGTGTGTTGCAATACCAGGGCTGGTGCTTGAGCTCTGTGCCACTGATGCTTAGCACAGACAGGAAATTTGAGTCATAAGGCGTTAAGGGCCTAAAGAGACCATGGGGATGGTCCCAGTGGGAAAGCCATCCCAGTTTTAAACAGGGGTAGTGGTAACAAGAGATGCTGGCAGAGGGCTGTACCCTCACCTTTGTCTCAGGCAGCTCAGCACCAGGTCCAAGCTCAGGATTACATGAGATTGCTGCATTCGTGGCTGCATCTCAGCCCCCTCCATCACAGTCCCAGGGCTGTAGGGTGCAATTTCACACCACGGAGCCCATTTCACAGCTGGCTGCTGCCAAAGCCAGCAGCTTCACCCTGTTCCTTGTACCCACTGCAGTGTTCCCCAAGCACCTTGACTGAGCCAATTCAGTGTGCAGGGCCACCAGTGCGGCTTTTACCCCCCCACAGCAGGTTAGTTTTGTGTCAGCTAAACCACCTCCCTGTGGAGCACACAGGGCTAGAAGGGCTGAAGAACCAGCTTTGGGGGAAGAAGCTGTTTGGCACTGGGGAACTATTTGACCACCTCCAGCATCTTGCAGGACATCACCCTTCAGCGCAGCAATGGTATCTCTAAACACTCACAAGCTGAGTGCTCTTGCTGGGCCACAGATGGTGGGCAAACCCCCAGGGGCTGCACCTTCTTTGTTCCACAGATTTAGCAGCTCAGACTGAGCCCTGCAGCCCTGCTTACACCCTGTGTTTACCATGGCTCAGCATATCCATGCTACATGGCCTGCAGGAAAGTGGATCAAGAACACTGCTGAAGGCAACAGAAAAAATCCAAACCAAACACCTTAAGTTGAACTGCAACAGCCAAGTCTGCTGAGGTGTCACTGTAGGGCAAACTCACCGGCAGGAACAGAGGACAGCCAAATCTTCACCTTCTGCCCTAAAATGTCCAGGGACTGCATGCTGAATCAGCACAGACAGGTCCAAACCAGGGCTGCCACCTCTCTGGTGACAGGCAGTGATGCCTGCTCCAGAGAATGCACACCTATGCTGGGCCAAGAAGTGAGCAGAGGATGGACTTCCACAGTTCAAGAGCTGGTGCCATCAAACCCCTTGCACTGAAGGCTGTGAATTGATCCCCACAGCTGCCCAAATGCACCCTTCCCACCCAGAGTACGATCAGAGGGACAAAACCTCACCATGCAGAGACTGCTCCTTGTTGCTGTCATCTAGCACTACTTCTCAGCAGGAAAAACATTATCTCATTCAAGACAAGCATGTATAGTGATTCATTAATTTGAGACTATGTATTGCTAATGGTACATTCAGGTCCCCCGAATCAAGTGAAGTGCAGTGGATTTTTCCATTAGCACTAATAATGGTTACTCATCCAGTTCCCTTGTGTAGCTACAAGATGCAGGATTCATCTAAATTTTCCCCTTGAAAATGTGTTGTGTAAGCCTTTGAAATTACAGACAAGGTTCCATCTTCCCAAAACCAAGGACTACCACACAACTGCCTCCCAGTAACACATGATGCTTCCGTAGTGCTCCAATTCCTTCTGTCATGGTTTCAAAGGCCTAACACACTTTAAATTAAGCTACATTTCCCCTTTACCTCCCCCCAAGTAAAATGACATATTGTTTACGTGGTCTCTTGCCTATTACGCTTTCAGGCTGTACATGCTGTCTTATTTAAAATACAATTCAAGACAGTAATTTAATGTCCCTGCCAAGAAATAACTGACCACTGATTCATTATACTGAATGCCAAGGAGACTAGCAATCCATAATGATACAACATGATAGCTATTTTTTAAAACACATTTAAGTACAATTTTCGGCCAAACTTAACCCCAGAATAGGCCCTAGATAATGTGTCACATACCTCTGGGGATGGTATTCTATATCTGGAGGTAATACAACCTCTGAATTATTGCAGTCATTAGCCTTGACCAGTGATAGAAGTTAATACGTTACATGTCAGCATAAACTTTAAGCAGGTACTCACACATAGGTATTGGACAGACTTGGATAAGATGTAGACAGCGAGGGTATGAGTCGTATGATTAGTTTTAAACAACACTTGGACTTTCGCATTTATTTTTTACTAGCACAGAAAGTCAGGCTCACCAGCCATGATGCTCTTTAGCTCTTTCCCTCCCCCGCCCCCCACGACAGCGTCAGCAGTGGGCAAATATCTTGTCTGTCTGCTCATAGCTCTAGTACATCCCATAGTGCAAGGGGTGTTTTCAGAGCACAGACCTGTCCTTGCAGCTGCCCCGTGTGTAGAGAAAGGCCAGAGGGGTTGCTTGCTGGTGGAACTTCCTGCAAGCTGCCCAGGAGCCAGCTGGTATCTGCTGCCGTTTGGGTTCTTCCTTCCTCCCACGACATGGGCTCGTCAGACTGGGCAGTCACAAATCTGCTGGCTCTGCCCTAGGTCTCCCCGCAGCACATGCCAACAGGCGAGACTGTCATCAGGAATCTCTGGAAGTCTCTATTCCAACTTCCTGCTCAGAAGAGGATGGTTGCCAGTGCTAAATCAGATCAGCTGCGGCTTTGTCTAGCAGATGCTTGAACCCTTTCCAAGAATGGAGGTTCTCCCAAACCCTCTGGTGATCTGCTCCAGCGCTGCATACCTTCCCCATGCAGGAGTTTTTCCCCAGCATCCAACCTGAACCTCCCAAGCCACAATTTGTGACCTATGCTTCTTCTTACACCATCTGCCACCACCAAGAAAAGTTTGGCTCTGCCATCTTTTCAAGCGCCCTTCAAGAGGGTGAAGGCTACTATTACATTGTCCTTTTGCCTCCTGGTCATGCCAGGACTTTGTTGTTGGCACCACTGATGGGACATTCTTCACTAAGGAGCTCACCAACAACATCCTGCTAGATGCTTGTGGGCACTTGGCACCTTTCAGCTGGAGTCACCAGTATTTACAAACAAGCCACGGAGCATCCACACAAGTGGATGCGTGTAGACAGAGACAAGCAATGACATGCCTTGAGTCAGGGTGCCAAGGGCAATATCCTCTGCCAGGAATGTCTTAGCAGCTGCCTATTCATTTGCCCTGCATCCTTCTTGGCAGGCAGAGGTGGGTGATAGTATAGAATCATAGAATCATAGAATCATAGAAAGTTTTGGGTTGGAAGGGACCCCTAGAGGTCATCTAGTCCAACCCCCCGGCAGCGAGCAGGGATACCACTAACTAGATCAGGTTGCTCAGAGCCCTGTCCAACCTGGTCTTGAATGTTTCCAGGGATGAGGCCTCCACTACCTCTCTGGGCAACCCGTTCCAGTGTTTCACAACCCTCATTGTAAAGAATTT
>Ga0065711_1042437_pt1 | contig 15381 bp, 7 predicted proteins | sample Hoacrofraction12_FD_59098 | JGI IMG/M metagenome (GOLD analysis project Ga0065711, IMG submission 59098) | Hoatzin crop microbial communities from Cojedes, Venezuela - Epithelial fraction 12 v2 (version 2) | ecosystem: Host-associated > Birds > Digestive system > Esophagus > Crop | place... | reverse complement strand
CCCCCCCCCCCCCAAAAAAAAAAAGTGCATTTGTTTTGACCTTACTACAAACAAAGTACATGAAATTTCTACACATTACAGATTACCCACAAAAAAAGAACTTCCATACATTTTGGTTTATTTGTAAAGGACCTTACCTCGATCCGCTATTCTCTTCATCAACTGGTGTTCTCCCCATTTAATCAGATATTTGAGAATATCTTGTTCACTTGCCTGGTAGACAGAGAAAGTCAGCAATCTGCATATGCTTAATTTAATGTCACACACACAAAAAGAATCATATACACAGGTCTTTTACAGCTATAAACACACACAGCTGTGCCAAGAGCGAAGCAAGTATTTGTCCTTTATGATCTACTATACTGCTTCCTTCAAGTATTTTAAGGTAGTATTACTCACGTAACACCACCATGATTTCTAGATTCATGTCACTTTTTTAATCCTTAAGAGGAAAAAAAAAATTTCTACAGAAGAAAAATTTTGTCTAGTATGAAAACTTACAGGTATTAGATTTGAATAAAGTGAATTAAAAGGGGCAGTTCTAACAATGGGTGTTTGGATCTCTTTGTTAAAATTAACAATTCAGCACCTGCACAGCCTGGAAAGCTATGAAAATAATGAACTAAACAATAATCTAGGTGAAGAAAAAGATTTTCAGTAATACTATAAACAAAACAACTTAGCTTTGCTCACACCTATACACATCTGCTAACCTCTCAATATTTTTAGAGAGAAAAATCATGTACTGAAAAATTTAAATCTATCTACCAAATTTCTTCGCAACTAGGGTAGGAAATTTAGTCATAATACACACTCTGATGGAAGAGATCAACAGTACTGTTAAACATTTTGGGAATTATAGTAAACAAAACTTTTTTTTACAAAAAAACACTTTAAATAATCTCTAACACTTCATACTTTTAAAAAAAGGTAAGATTGGGATGGATACAATTTAAAAAAAGAAAAAATCCAGTCATCTTTAAGCTACAAATGGCTGGTAGTCATTATAAAGATATCATCCCTGAAGAGAAATGGCAGCAAAAATCCACAAGCTTTCTATTAGTCAGTATGGTTTCCTCTCCCTAAAACCACACAATCCCTGCAGGAAAGTCACCAAAAGAGAAATTCTGCAATACTTGTCAGGAAAGGTATTTTTAGGTCTCCCCTAAAAAAATAAAGCCTTCTGAATGCTTATTAGCTCCCACTGCCCTCAACTAGGATGTACGTTGTTACAGTAGAACTACTACCGCATAATTTTAATAAAACACTTAAACATGCAGGGCAAATGTTAGGTTCAGAAATGCTTCGTTTAAAATAATTTGCAGCCGTTTCTAAACTATTATTAGGCCTCTAAGCAATAGCATATACCACCAGTTTGGGCTGTGTTACAAGCCAACAAGAAAATAGTTTTCTTAATCACTACTTCAATTTCATTTTTTACATATTAGAAAGGAATGCTTAGTCTGCATGCAAACCCACTCTTGCCTACAATTTAAAATGAGCTACTCCCAAGCACTTCTAGTAATGGTATAACATATCCTGGTTCAAGCAGGACTAGCTGTAGTCTACTGTAACTGCAGGTTACCTGTAAATAATCAGACTGGATAGCTGTGAGCAGGTGGTCCTTGCTGAGTTCATAGAAGACATCTGAAGTCATGACCTGGGTAAATTCCTCACAGAGGAAGTGTAGCGCTTGACGATGTACCCACTTGGAACCGTACGGCTGAGAGCTCCACTTCAGAATGGCAATTAAGGTGTCTAGTGAGATGCTCTCTGCAATAATATCTTCACAGCCTAGGAAACAAAAGCAAAAAATGAACTATGTTGTTGCAGAGGCACCTTGATACTGAAGGAATAATATACATGGCTAAATCTGTAATATAACGGGTTACACGACTCCCAGTGAGAGTAAAAACAGAAGTGCCCTACAGACCTAGGTTGCAAACAGGGTTAAATTCTGACTAAAAGTGTAATAAATTTCAGTTGTGGTTTAGGATTCCAACCATACAGTCATCCACCTTGTAACAGCACATGAAACATCATGCCTGCTGGTACACCTGGACGAACAACTGGAAAGCTAGTTCAGCTATACTAGAACCTCCTTCGGTTAACACATATTATCTGACTGTTTCACATATTTTGAAGTTGCTGATTTGAATCTCAGTCACTGTTGTTCAGGGCAGATTCACAGAAGCCTATAAACCATAACAGAGGTGGGATTATCATCCGTATCGCTTTGCACATGGGCCCTCCTGAGACAGGCCACGCAGAGGAGTGGAAACAAGAGCTGTGACGTACTGTTGGCACCCAGCTACTCAACACAGGGCGAGGGCAGCAAAGCCCCATTTTGGGACTCGCTGAGAAGGCTGGGAGCAGCAGACGGTTGCTCTAGGCCACCACCCTGGCCCCCAACCAAGCAAGGTACAGAGGGTGCCAGGACAGGGAGCACCTCCTCCGATCAGGAAGCAGAACGCGAACCCTCCGACAGGCCGGTATTCTGACTCACGGTGAGGCTGCCACAGTGCCTTCGTACCCACTGCTGCACTCAGATTTTTACTTGTTCACAGGGTACGTGTCTTCTGAAGAAAAGACAGAGGATATTTCAGTCTGCTGAAGGGAGATGGAGCAGACTGGAAGAAACGAGGGGAGACATACCACGGGAGGGCTGAGAGCACGAGTACTTCGGGTTACTGAGTTAAGACAGACGGTACCACAATATTGATAACTTCAATTCTCCAACAGCACTTCGCTGATTTCATTTGTACATCTGGTTTACATATACACAGGATACTATTTCTATTTGTGCTATAAAGATAGCAATTTAAAGAAAAAAGTATCCTAGTCCAGAATTATACATTCCAGCCTCGACCCACTACAGCCACAAAATTACAGCTGTGCTTATGCCCATGAGACGTCCCCAGACCGTACAGAGCAGCATGCTTACAAGGCAATTATTTTACTTCTTATACATCATCATTGTTCTCTCAGTTTCAAGGATATTTAAGAAATAAACTTTGACAGTTTAGAGAACTGTATCTCATCACTGAGCTCTTGGACTAAGCTGAGTAAAAAAGTGTTTAGCATGGTAATCTTCATGTTTGTCAAGACAGAGATCAAAGAGGCTCTCCTGATGCTAGATATTTTTGAACTGGTTGCATACATGTTAGACACACTAGCAGAAATTAATAGAATAAAAAGAAAAATCTTACTTTTCTACATAGGCCAGCATACAGAATACAAGCATTGATTCCATTTCTGGATAAGTTATTATGGAGTGAGTAGTAACAAGTGAACATGCTACTTCCAGTAGAAAGGTATTTGTCAAAGGAACTACTACTTAAAAACAAAGTCACCAAAAAAGGAAACTTAAACAGTAAAGAAGGTACTAGAAAGCAATAGTTTAAACAGGAGGCAGGTCATAAATTTGCCTGTCCTATTAAGCACATACATTTGTACTTAATAACTGTCAAAAAGCCCGCACAATCAACGATCAGTGCAGACACCGACAGAAGGGCTAAAAAAAGCACACACATTTCTGAACGATGCATTAAGGGCAGCATTATACTATTCATCCCAATTTAGACTCCATTTGCTTCTGACGAAGAGGTAAGTGTTGAGTCACGTTTCAATGCACCTGCTTTGTCTTTTATCATTACTTAAGTAATACAGTACTTCTTAGAGCTACCTCTCACCATTAGGTTACATATTATTATTGCTACTACAAGTAAGAACAGATGCCTTACTATAGATATTGACCTCTAACCTGCATGGTGAGGACTAGCCACAAGCAAGCAGTACATATGCAAAGACTGGTTGGAGGCACTTGGAACATCAGCGCGCTCATCACTGGTACAGATGAGTGCAGAGGATGAGAACTGCTCTGAAATACACTCCTTGCATTTTGGTACAGGTTAGAGAAATTGCCCCCTCTAGACAGGGGAATTCCCCAGAAGCCTAAAGGATAAGCCTTACTCTGAAGCCTTCAAAAATTGTGGTCAAGAACTGAAAAACAGTGTTTTCACAAAAAACCCACCTACTTCAAAAAAAGCTCAAAACACTTCAGTGTATGTCAGAAATATGAATAAATGAAATCTGAAGTTTTCCATTTCAGGATCCATTTTTACTTACAATTTTCCTTACCTTTTTACTTACACAGTTAATGGCTGACATTGCATTTAACTTTGTCATACAAGTCCCTCTTTATCTTCCCTTTTAGAGCTCAAAAAAGGAAAAGTGTTAAGTTAGCACCAAACCTGGCACGGCCAATGAAAGCTTACCATGACTAGCTGCAGTATGCTTAAAAGAGGAGTTTGTTTCTCTGAATAAGAAACACACAGCTGTTTGAAACAATTCTTTAGGGTTATCTATTGTGTTGCACTAAGTCTTGCCCTGTTAAATCCTAACACAACTTTTTGCATTCAATTATTCTGTTTGCATGCAAGCTGAATTCAGCAGCAATTATATCCCTCTGAAGTCTAAAGATTACACATCAGGACTGCTCCATTTCAAAGTGTAAACACACTCACTGAGATCAGTCATGAGGAAACTCAAACCGGGAGCAGAGACTTATCTCGAAGTGAATGCCATTCACAGTATTTCATCTTACACTTATTTTTGAAACAGTAAGTATACCCACTCCTGCAAGGACAGAAAACTACATTTTTGTGAGAAATACAGTTCCAAAGATCTGAGCAACACTGATTTATAGAAACAGAGCATCAGCTCAGTCTCAATCCTTCTGTCAGGTCCAATTATGGCACAAATACCAACAGTATGACATCATCAGGTAAAAAGCTCATTCAGGATGCCTAGCAAATGAAACAGTCCTCTTCCCAAGTAATTCTAGCAATATGTTAGAACTGCAGGATTATTAAAAGTATTTCTTCTGAACTAAGCATGAGCTAATAATTAAAGTGTTTTCTGAAAATCTGAATAAATTGGGGCAACCCAGTTCTAGATATGAAAGGAATCCAATTTCTTCTCTTCGGCAGAAGGGTTTTTTTGCTTTAACAATCAGCCACTTGGCAAAAAAAAGCAGTCATCTAATAGCCACAATATTGTTCTTCACAGTGGAACAGAGCACATTTCTCCTATGAGTACTATTTTATAGTGTTCCAGCAGCAACACCCTTTCCCATATCCATTTGCAGTGTCCCACAGTGCTGTACCACAAGTTTCTGTGACCATTAGTATCTTTCAGAGATTGAACTTGGAATCTACAGATACGAAAGATGACTATCACATTTCAGACAAGTGAGGCTATTCCATGCACTCCTTTTGCTGGATACCAATGGGTCCTGCCTACAGGCAAGTCCTCTGCTTCCCCAGTGCTCTCAAACACAATTCCACAGCCTTTCCAAACAGCAACAGCTTGAGCCCACGTTTAGCGTGCTAGCTAGTAGCTTGGGATCTTATCAAGACAGCTCACAGACCTACTAAAGACAAATTAAGTGCCTTCCACAGTCAGCAATACTGGAATTAAGCACAGTTTTTACTACAAAAATGTTCGCTTGATTTAACTCACTTTGTAGTGGAGACCTTTCCCCTAAAATTATGCAAATCAGTGGAGCCAAGAAAAAAAAAAGTAGTAAGAATTCATCTTGTCACTGAACTGGAGTCTAGAAGCTATTCAACGTTTTCTTAAGTCTGTCGCATTAGGAGAGACCATGCTGGCAACCAGGAAGCCTACTCTTTGAATTTGCCAGCATGTAGAGAACAGCTAAGAGGCATGACCTGTAGCTAGTCTGGGCTGCAACGTGTTTGGAAGTTCAGAGATGCGCATCTCAGCCACCCATGAGCACTCTTGCTGTTCTAACAAAGCTTCTGACCAGAAGGAAAAAAGGAAAACAATCTTTGTTCAGGCTCCTTCCCATGTCTTACAGACCCAAAGATCCAAATGTGTTTAGTACTTGGTGAGGATTCTTCAGAAGGCAGCCTACACTCACACACTGTGGGAGCAGCCGTGGAAGCTACCCTCCTTGTATAGTGGTATTAAACCAGACTGTCATCTTCAGTCCACATCTCCTGCTCTTCTGTCACACCAGTGCTTGGGTGGCCACTCAATGAAGTAGTCAACTAATTTCTGTCAGTCCTGCTTCCAGCAACATTAGATCCTCAATGGCACAAACCCCGCTGCCAGCACAGAGAATGGAAACAAGGAGGCTAATGCAGGAGGCAGCGCAGCAGTACCGCTTCCGACAACCAAACCACCTGCATCAGATTCAAGTAACCTCATACAACTTGAGACACACAGCAATACAATTTCAGGTTCTCCACAGCAGTAGGCTAAACTCACATACAAAGACCAAGTAAGACTTACCTAGTACAAACAGGAAACTACACCTTTTTAACTGGTTATCACACACGCAACAACTGCAACAACCTCTGCTGTATACAGATACATGTATATGTACACCTCTACCGTATATAACTGTATTGTGAGCAAGGGATCTCATTCAGCATCCACCTTCTGGATGCAGGCTGACTTTCCCAGTTTATTAACATCTCTTGCCTCCTGGCAGCACCATGTTCTCCGTCTTAAATGAATGCTACAGGTTTCTAGCTTCTTGAAGTTTTAGTGCTTTTCTTTCCCATCTCCTCCCTAAATTGTTTAAAAAAAAAATCTTCAAAAGGAGATTATTAGTTAACTGATCTCAAGCCTGTAACTTGCAAGTGCATTATTTTCCACATTTTAGAACTCTGAAGCACACAAGTTTTGGTTACATGGAGGTGCAAAACTATGTGAATATTTTGCAGAAAAGAAAAAGACCTAAGCAGCCCTGGAGATCAAGGAGGACTCGATGGGCATTAGTGGTCAAATACTGTTGAATTCTATTGCTACGTTCAGTACCTTGTTTGAGCTACTTTTAATCCTTCTGCTGATTTTTCTAAGCACAAAAATTTAAAGCGTTCATGTACTCCCATCCTTGAAAGGCTGAATTCAAAGTACGTGTATTATGGCACTGTTAAAGTATATAGTATTATTTTTTGCTTTATTCAAATACAAAGCTGATGACTTTATAGCATTTCAGATTTACTGTTCAAGCAAAAATAAAATAGGATCTGAAGGTTACATCAGGCAGTATTTTGTGTTATGCTAACCATCCTTCCACAGTGAAAACTCAGTAAGGTGCATCAAACCCAATACAGCATATTATCCAGCCATTTGAAAAATTAAATTAGGGAGCAGACAAAACCAATGCCACTTATATTATTTAAAAATATTTTCATTTATGATATGGCATATTATAAAGCTGTTCAAGATTCTAAGATATTAACAACTGGACTTTTGAAGTTTTAAGTTTAGCCAGAAATGTAAGGTAATTTTTACTTGTTTAAAGCCTTCACTATTTGTGGCAAAAGTTCTTTAATGTCTTCTCTCCCAAACAATGAAAACAAACTCACTCTTCTACTCCTGCCACATGCAAAATGCCTGAATTTAGGAAGCCTGAAATCTGCATCTACATTGTTGGCTGCCTGGCCACCAGTTGATAATGACCCTTGTGTATTCCTTGAGAGACAGATTCAGCAGCAGCGGCAGGCAGCATAGCTGATCCCGCTTGAACAGAATACATTCACAGGTCAGAAACAAGAAGTTGTTGACTCAACCATAACAAACCAGATGGAAGAACCTAACGTGGGAAAAATGAAGAGCCGAGGGAAGATGAGCTGATGTTCAGAGGGACCACTGCCAGTCATCACTGGTCAGTATTTAAGCTGTGTATTTCCCAGAACACAGGTGGCTGAAAGAAAAACCTGAAAACAGTGACCAGATCTGTTCATCTGCAAACTACGACACTGCAAACAAATACTACATGGCCAGTTGCACAACTCGGTCAAATCCTTTATCCTTGCATATAACCCTGGAACGTAACTGCTCTAAGGAAGATACTTCCCACTTCCTGCTTTCTCCAGTTGTCGTCTTCATAATATAAAAGCGAAGCAATAATTTCAGACTTGAGTACAAGTGAATCATTGTAAGGAGGTAATAGGTCAGATTTATGTTAATATTTACTTAGTCATACCCAATTTATTTTAAAAATGCAAGTGCCAGACTAGTTCCTTTGAACATTCCTACTACACTGAGATATAACTGACACTTGTTCTAATCTTCCCACAATACATTTGTGTGTAGTTAATACTGCTACTCTGGGCTTCCTGGCGTTTCTGTATTTCAGTCCTGCTGAGATCAAGGGTACTTTTGATGTCAGGCAGTATCTGCCTTTAGATCAAAGCCTGCACTACTGAGTATGGCTTTAAAATAAAGTTTCTTACTTCTTATTCTTGTCAAGGGTAAAGTCAACACCTAAAAATAAAACAAAAGCAAAAAGTCTCAAATGAATTTATTTTTTGTCAATTTTACTTCAGAAAACTTTTTGGAATCAGCAGGCAGAAAAGATTCCCAGGCAGAACTATTTCCTAGAGTCCCAGTATCAAAAAACTACAACAGAAAAACATACTGTACTAGCACCTCCGTGAGGCTATTCATGACAGTACACAACAGGGCCAAGACGCAGAAGAGGATTCATATAGTTAATATAGATACCCAATAAAATTACGATACCTGAAGCAAAACTTCTCTGCAACGGCAGCAGATGTGGTAGCACAGTAAGACTGGAAGAGGGGATTATTTTGACAACACATGATGCACAGGACTAAGGAGCTGATCTGGTTTTATTAACTCTGCTACAGAAGAGGAAGGGATAAGTAATTTTGAACCTGATCTTTGTGAGTCCATGTGTTGAACTGATCACACTAGGAGCTGACAGAGGGCAGCAAGGCAGGACGAAGACACAAAAGCAGGAGCAGAGTGCAAAAATAAGCAGGCAGAACATGGAAACATTCCACTTCGGGATGTGCTTGAACCTCCTGGAGAATGCTCTAATCCTCACAGCCCCCCTGAAAACAGTGAAGAGCTTCACTTATTGATAGTTGACAAATACTGCAATCCCCCTAATAGCAGTCTCAGCCTATTAGGTACATATAGGTTTCAGTAAGATCAGCTCTGTACATGGGATATGTTTTCCAATTAGTTCACTTATTCAAATGAATTCAAAGATCCAATTTAGTTTCTCTTGGAAGATAAGTGACAAGCATCAGGTGAAACAAATCTAGCTGAAGCCAGAGCAAATTCTAAATAAAGTAGTCTTGCTTTACTTGGACAGTACATATTCATAGCACGTGCCCATACTATCACTGACTTCATAGAGAAACCATCTATTAAAATACAACAGTCAGAAAAAGGAGTATCACTGTTAAAAATGGGAAGATTTCCATGGAAAGAGTCAAAGCTGAATCATCTGCTGAAACTGAAGAAAAATTACAACTTCTGGATACTTCAAAAGGTCCCTGAAGACAAATCAAACTAAAATCTGTTGAAAATAAGAACAGTTGATCAGAAGCTTTAAAAATGCATCAACTTCACTTGAAACTTAGTTACAGATACCCATCCAAAACTGAGTAAAAATCGAGCAAAATGCATTGGAAAGAGTATCCAGACTTACATATAATGAACCCAAAATATTTTCCAGGAAACCATGGAGACAAGCTTCAGCAAGTTCACAATTGGCTAGCATGAGTGAACTGAATCAAAAAAACCTCGAGCCAGGGGGTGTGGAAATCTAGAGAAGAAACATAAGACATTGGCTACTGCAAAAGCCAACTGACAGGATGGGTCAGAACTTGAGCAAAACTGGACATCTGCAGCACAACAGAGTAGAAAAGTGCTGTCAGGGGACCACACTAAGGGATTTCATGAGAACTGTCTGCCCAGTGGTGTCCAACACCTAGGCAATGCTGTCTCTTCTAGCATCGCTCTACATAACCCCCAGAAGTCAGATGTTTAAGTGACAGCTTCCAGCACAGAAGTATGCTAGCTATGAAATCAGGGAATGGGAGGGACACTACCAAAATGAAAATCTCTCATCTACCTCAAGTATTACAAGAAGAAAGGACAGGGTGCTACACTTAAGTGCTGAAACAAGAACGGCAGTCACTACTAAAGTGCATATTTTATTAAGTGATCTGTTAGTCAAGTACAGGCACATAGTTTTCCCTGATCAAATAAGCTTCCTTTTACTTTTGATTATAGGATTATACCAGAACAATTCTTCAGTGTCAGCACAGTACCAGTGACCTAAATTCATTCTTAATTTGCCAAGTTTGTAACTATTAGATACTGACTGCACTGGCATACACAGATTTTCTCCAGACTGCTTACTGCTTTCTCCTGTAGCCAGGGAATGCAGTACCGATTTATAAAATCCTAATTAGCTGATGTTAACACCTAGAATTTGAGCATCTGAAGGGGTGTCAAACTCACATTTTCTAGTATTGGATAATATAGTAAGCTTCAACCCTTGCCTGATTTTACTGCATTTCTCCCCTATGTATAACCACCTCCCCAAAGCTCACCACTTTTGTGGTCAGACACAGGTTTACCAGAGAAAAAAAAAAAACAAACAAAAAACCCCACATCTCTGAAGACCACCCCCAAAATGCTACAGCTCTTGATTCAACCAGAGGTCCACAAGAACCAGCCTGCACTGCTGCGCTCGCTGGTTCCAGCCACCTGAGCGTGCTGCCAAGGTGCTGCAAGCTCAGCGCCGCTCCTGCTGCTGCCATTCTTCTTCCAAGGTAGTGTTGGAGGAAAGCCTCCAGGGAGAAGTTAAGATCTTGTTACCACTGACTCACAGAACACATATTCCAGAGCAGCACCGGTCTGTAGTGCGTTACTGAAGACTGCTGGTTTAGGACACAGATACAAGTACGCCCAACTTAAAGCAAGCAGAAATCACAAAACTCAGCATCAAATAAAACACCAGCTCTGTTTTTCAGCATTTACTAACGCCTAAAAAATAAAAGCCATCTTCCTATCTATAAGTCTTACTAAGTTTCTCTTTGAAGTTCTCTATCATTGCTTATCTGCTTCAATATAACTTACACTGCTTCATCAGAGCACCTCCAGATTATAGTTATTCCAGTTTAGGTTTCCAATCTGAGGGAAAGAATTACACCCTGTTCATTTATGAAACAGTGCATAATTATTCAGTATCTTACTGAGGGCTTCATTCACAGTTTAATTCCCTCATTAGCATTCCCTGAACACACTAAATCCTTTCAGCACTTGTATATGTGCACACACCAAAACTGAGAAACTGTACACTTATATCACCTTTTAAATTTCAACTCATTTTCCTTTCTTGCTTTCAGCTGATCTGCTGAGTTGTCCAGCTCTCAAGTATTATTTAACCCACAAATGTTGTACAGGAATGAATTTCGCACTGTAGTTCAACCACTGTAAAACTTTTTGCCACTTCTGTATTCCATTCAATATTAAGTTTCTAGGTGTACTTAGAGAGGAACAACAACAAAAATTAGAAAGATGCAGACAGACCAGAAAGGGTCCAAAGGAGTGCCATCAAGATGACCTAAGGGGTGGAGAACCTGCCCTACAAGCAACAACTGAAAGAGTCGGGTCTTTTCTCCCTGGAGAAGAGAAGGCTCAGAAGTACCTCATCACAGCATTCCAGTACCTAAAGGGCAGCTACACAAAGGATGGAGGCTCTCTCTTCACAAGGAGCCACATGGAGGGAATGAGGGGCAACAGGTACACGTTGCAGCAAGTGACCTCTCAATATAGGGAGATGTTTTACAGCAAGAACAATCATTCACTGCAATGACCTCCCCAGGCATGTGGTTTACTCCCCGTCACTGGATGTTTTCAAGATGGGACTGGACAGGGTGCCAGATAATCTCACCTAGGCTCCCCTTCCCACAAAAGGTTGGGACAGATGATCTTTCAAGGCCCCTTCCAACCTGCGCTGCTCTACGACTCGATGATTCTGAGCCTAAGTGCACCTCATTCGCATTCCTGCAGCCGCGTATCTCAGAAAACTCATCTCTGTTTTCTGCCAGTTTTATTGCAGTAGGATTATTTCAGCTTTCAGCATCATGTGAAAATTAGTTTCCTAATACCAGCCTTCACAGAAGATACAATTAGTTTCCCATATCTTTATCACTCACTTTTGATGTAACTATTAGGAGAACCCATTGTAAGTATGATCTATTCCTGCAGTGCTTGCATCTGCTTTTTCCTGCCCACTCCTTAAGAAGTTTCCTATTTTAATGAAGTCTACTTAATATTATAAAGATTTCAATCTTGTCAAATCTCATTAGATACCTAGAAGTTACAAATGTACTGTGAGAAGTTATTTACTTAAAAAAAATAAACTAGCTTAAACAAATAATGTTGCTGATCTCAGTTAATTCCATTCTCCGTTTCTCAGCTCAAAAGCAAGATTCCTATCCCTCGCCAACAAAGCCTGAAGCAATTGTCATACCCCATTATGCATAATATGGCCATGAAATAGTTCAAACACCAACAGATGAAACAGCAAGCAAAGCTCCTGCCACCACAAGATATACTATTTGTTCACCAGTCAGTTCTCCGATACCTCACCGGAGGTGAGATTACATTAACCCTGGCCAGCCCCCACGAGCAGGAAGTATGTTATTGAGATCTGAGTGACCTTCAAGATTAACGGACAGAAATGAAACTTGCTAAACTTTAACTCTGAAAATACTGACTGTCCCTGACTTCAGTTCTGTACATCAAGAAACCGATACTAAGGACCTAGGACTAGTGCAATTAAGCCTTTTAAAATTACCTTCCAACAGCAAGATTGTAGGCTTGGTGCACCCCCTTCAACAAACTACAGAAATAATCATTCATGTTTACAGCCTTGTTAATACACAAGGACACTTCGTAAGAAGTCTATGTATTTCCTCCTCTCAACGTGGATCTCTCATATCCTCCCCCTGTCATTTACATCCAAAAAATGGATTACAGATGAAAGTAGATAAAGATCAGAAATATCAAGACCAGTTATACATATTTGTTATAAATAGCATGCTCCAATAATGACACACAACACAGTTAAAAGCTCTCACATGGCACTTCTGTCACTAGAAAACACAGACGCACTATCTACATACAGATGGAAATTAAATTCCTTTTCTTAAAGGAACTGTCAGCCACTGATAGCAAGACTCAATAGGCATACTTACACTGCAAAATAGCTATAAAATTACTCTAATAAGGTCATATATTCTACAGCAAGGACAGTATTACATACCTTGTGCAAGCATGTTAAACTCCAAGAACAATGCTATGTGGTAAAGCTCCATAGCTTCTTCTGCCCTAGTCATGTTTAATTTTCCCGCTACAAGAGCCTGAACTTCACTTAAACTGCCCACTGAAGGGCTGGAGTGCAAAACTGAGAGGTCCACCACATCTGTATACATACAGTTCAAAATGACCTTAGCATATTTTTTTGGTATGATAGATTCATCCAATATAATTCTAGTTGGAGTTCGTAGAGTTCGGTCTGTGATCTCTTCACCAGTTCGTATCCTCCTCTGCAGCAAGTGACAAAAAAATGGAGATCGTGACGAAATAATAGCTTTGTGAGCTCTGAGCTCTTCATCTAGACAGTTCTGACTTCCACCAAAAGTTTCAACTAAGTCAGAGTTGGATGAAAAGCTAAGAACCACATCATAGTAGCACATGTAATCAAACAGTGCACGCATGTCAACATCTAAGGAATTTGGTGTTCCAAATTCTTCACTAAGCTGCACAAGGATATCAACATTTTGGAATCTTGAATCCTCCATTCCAAACTCGCCTGTATAAAGGTAGTGTAACAAAGCAGAAAACATAGGCATATCTATGCCAGCTGTATTAATATCCATTATTATTTCTGCTCCATACTCTGGTGAGGAAGAAAGCAGAGTCTTAAAAAATGGACATCTTGCTGCCAGTATCGCACGATGCACAGGAAAACAAGTTTCTTGAAATATTAAGTCTACATCAGTACAGTATTTGTACTGATAAAGTTCAGCCATGTCTTTTTGCAGCGTCCTGGCTTCTGGTCTTGCCAAATTAGCTTGTAGATAAAGTTCCTTTAAGGCTGACGTTCCTTCGTATTCTTCTACTAACGCGTTAACATCTCTGACATCCCAGCCTGAGAGGAGTTCGCGCATCTGCTTGGCGTGATCAGCAGATCGGCTAGATTTCCGACGCTTAATGAATTTCTTTTTGAGGGTGGCAAGGCCAGAGGTTTTCTTTTTCTTGTCTTGAGGTTTCTCATGGCCATGGTCAAGGCTATACAGCTTTGATTCACAGCCATAACCTTGATGAGAGTAGGATGATGTCCCTGAAGGCAAAAAGGAAAATTGAACACATTTATTCTTTAAACTTAAAAGGAAGGTCCATAACCAAAAAGTCCATCAATGTCTCTGCAAGCTATAGAGTTTTCCCTTCTCTAGATAATTCAACAAGTTGGAAACCCGAATGAAGCCTTTTCTGGCCATTAAGAACAAAAATTTTTTTTTTTCACATCTACAAAGTTTATAGTTTTTTTTTTTTTGAAGTGTACTCAATTTTAAGGAACAAGCAGTGCCAGTTGATGTAGCTCGGTAGCAGGTGGCAGGCTTAGGTAGGCAGGAAGTGAACACTGTGGTTGTAACATTGCAAATGTCATTGTATTAACTGTAGCAAGTGAAAAAGACAGCCTTTTTAAAAACTTATATGATCGCAGTGAAATAGTAGCACCTCCCTCCCCCGCTTTCAAAGTGTTTTTCAAATTCTGTTCTTCTAGCATTAAGTGTCATTTGAAGAAGAAAAGCATACCTGGCACCAGATAGTTATTACAGTCACAAAAAAAAAAAAGGAAAAAAGAACACAGTACCAAAACATTCAGGGAAATGGAGGACAACGGATCAATTTTCAATGCTAGTTTAACAGGAAAGTAAAAATCCTGTCATACCATAATCAAGTAACGCCAAAAGTCAAACACTTAAAAGGGGCTCCTTTCCACGGAACTACAGATGCTAATTTGTGCGTACACCCCATTTAAAAGAATATGGAGAAACTAAGTTATACTGCATTACTAAACATGTCCTTTGACCAGAGCATTATACAATCAAAATATGTATGTAATCATCTTTCCCCTCAAAAATCATTTATAGGGAAGTTGTGTTATGAACCAAGAATGTTATAAAGTTAAAAATGGATTGAAATCAACATTATCTGTTACACACCTGACCTGTTCTGCTAAGTGAGCTTTGCCAATTGTCAGTTTGAGCCTAGCTGCATACACAGTAACACTGAAACAATTTAGTACGAAAAAGAGGAATTAGAATCTGTATTTCTAGAAGTAATGTAAAACTTTTTTAGTAAAAAAGTAGTTAAAAACTATAGTTTAAACAGAACGATGACTCTCACATTAAATGGTTATTTTCCAATTTAACTTTTTTCACAGAAGTTTCACTCTAAGCCAGATGGTGAAAAACCTCAGACATGACAAGAACATGGGGGGGG
>Ga0065711_1042436_pt1 | contig 15381 bp, 9 predicted proteins | sample Hoacrofraction12_FD_59098 | JGI IMG/M metagenome (GOLD analysis project Ga0065711, IMG submission 59098) | Hoatzin crop microbial communities from Cojedes, Venezuela - Epithelial fraction 12 v2 (version 2) | ecosystem: Host-associated > Birds > Digestive system > Esophagus > Crop | place... | reverse complement strand
TTGAAGAAGCCCTTCTTGTTGTTTTTGACATCCCTTGCCAGCTTCAATTCCAGGTGGGCTTTGGCCTTCCTCGTCGCATCCCTGCACACTCTGACCACATTCCTGTATTCTTCCCAAGTGGCCTGTCCCTCTTTCCACATTCCATGGACCTTTCTCTTCCACCTGATCTCCGCTAGAAGCTCCTTGTTTAACCACGCAGATAAATAAGGTAAAATTAACCATGCAGGTAAAAAAGGGAACATTTTAGCATTTTTTTAAAACTCTGAAAAACTTCATTTCAGATTAACGTGAAATGTTACATTCTCTTGAGGACACTTGATTCCTGTTCAATTTATGCGAAGAGGTCACTCTGTCCTACAGGCAGTGTGTCACATCCCATCCCAGTCGGAGGGAGTAAGCCAACCTGAGAGAGTTGAGAATGCCCACCTCACGCCTCTGGCAGTTCTGACAGAGAAATATTTCATTAAAACATTTTGGCAAAGAGCTAAGGAAATAGTTGTGCAAAGGATTAAACATCCTCAGGCCTGAAACAGGGCAGTATCTATCCAGTGGGACTTTATCAGGTGCATCACAGTAAATAATTATTTTGTTCTCCATTCGTAGGAGAAGAGTTTGCCTTTAAAAAAGGCAAATTGCTATGAAAGTGGTCAGGTCTGCAAGAACAGTCTGCAATAGTAGAGCATACTTTGAAACTCTGGTAGCTGGTGTAGAGCCCCAAGTCAGAGGGAGCAATTGTCGCAAACATCCGCCTTGAAAAACCGAGACAGAGACGCTTGAATCAAGCAAACTTATAAATGAGGCAATGTACTTGTACTTTCACGAGCAAACTTCCTCACTTGATAAGGGACCATGACAGGCAAGTGGAACCCTGTGGAGGCAGGATGCTGTCTTGCAAAACCCACCTCCCTCCCTCTGAGATGCCACATGGGCAAGGAAGTTAAATGCTTGTGCGAGGCTGAAGGTCAGCTCTGCAGAGGAGGACTGTGACACCACCAAGACCCCCACGCACCCACCAACTCATTTGGAGAATCTTCATGACAGTACTCCTCCCCTGAGGAGGGGTGACAGGCACTCAAAGTGTAAAAGGAGAATGGGCAAGCCTCTTGGTGTGCACCAACCACTGGGGGCCCCTGACCAGCAGCAGAAATCACCACTGGAATCAAGGGTGGTGACATCTTTTCTCTTATCTCTCGTTTCGTTTTTCTCTTTGTCTCTGACTTGATTTATAGGCACATAAAGGTAATGTTGTTGTAAGTTAGTCAATCCACTATATGTAACAGTTTCGTAAAATCAGACATTAGATCGTTGTAAGCTTTGACGAGTCAATATCCGTTGTAACCCCGTTGCATTAAAAATAGTGTTGTTATAAAGTCGCAATGTTACCATCTTCTGTAATTTTGCTGAATTCCAAGTAAAGCTTTGTTTTTCTGTTGAACCTCTTGGGTCATTGTCATGACTCCTGGATTCCCCACAGAGAACTGAAAAGCTCACCTCCCCTTACCCACTAGTAGGACGGGACAGTTGGCAATAAAATCTCTTTAGAAGTATTAGCAGTTCTCCTGCCTTGCCTGCCTACACTTTCCTCACCGTGCACCACTTGCTCCATGCCCACTGTACTGGGCTTTGTATGTTTGTGAAGGCTTTGACCTGAACCAAGGGACAGAACTAGTCCCATACCCACATCCCAGAGCCTGTTGCAGGGCCAGCAAGACAAGGCGATTCCTATCCTTGCTCTGTTTTATGGAAATGCACCTGAGTGGAGGAGACCGAGATTACTTCATTCCGTATCTGTGTCCACATGTCATTACCAGCCACTTTCGTGATGAATTTTCTTGGATTTCTGCTGAGCATGTTTCCAAGACAACCTTACCAAAACTCTCCAACTCCCTCAAATATATGGTGCCTATCTCGAAGTTCAGTGTTTCATCTTCAAGTGTGAAGAAAGGATCATGTCCATACACGCGTAACATTTTTCCCATACTCTCAGTTGAGAAACCTTTTATGACCTTCTCTGCACAAAAATGATTTCTTAAAAAGTCTCTGTGGAATCTCATTTGATCATTAGGGGGTACCTGAAAAGTGGTAGTACACACACAGGACTATTGAAAATATAATAATTAATGCTTTCCTGATTATTAGCAAAATCAAGATAAAATGACGGTCGTTTCTGCCCATCTTCACAGCTGAGCCGGGAAGTCTGCTTGACAGTATCTGTCAGGTAATTGGACACTGCTGATCATTTACAGTGGCTTTGCCACATGCCTGGACTTTTTTGTTCAGATGCAGACAACCAAAGATATAAATCCAACTCTGGGCATGAAACCTCTGTGTCACCTAACTCTAGATGCTGTTTCATTAAAGGGGGTGAGCTAACTGAACTACTCACTGCGTCCAAGCAGTAGAGTTTCCATCCCTCATCTCAGCTCCACACTCCTCCATCCCCTTGATGTCCTACTCGCCTATTGCTAGCTCTGGCAGCTTGCGCAGATCCCTCTGCGACCTGATTCAACTCAACACCCTGGCAGAAAACTAACCCATGTATAGATTTCTGTTGGGTAAATGAACTGAATCTTGCATCTTGTCATGTGCAATAGAAGCAAAACACCATCTACATCAGAAATTACTTTAGCAGAACAGAAAAGACCTATCCCTAAGAGTCAAGCTGAGTAAAAAAACAGTTACGATCCTGTTTTTCAGAACTTGTTCACAGGTCTTAGAATGAAAGCAAATCAGTGTATTTTCCCTACAATATCCAGTTCTTACAGTGAAGCACAAATGACATTTCAGAAGACGGAGAATTTCCTTGGTTCCCTTAGTTCCTGCATGGCAGAACGCTCCCATTGCTTATTCTTAATGTTCATCTCCTAGATCCAGAGACATGGCTTTCACTTATGCCTGCACTCCAGTGTCTTTGGCATGTTTCCTGATATTCTGCTACATTCCTTTCTAAAGTACCTCCTCTGTATTTGGTTTCCTGTCCTAACTAGTGTTAGCACCATCTTTTGGCTTAGCATGATCTCTGAATTTTATTGAAGTGCTATTGACTACATCTTTCAGATTAAAAATTACTCTTAAATTAGATAAAACTCACTTCTTCTAAAGCATCTCATAACAACTTTTTAATTGTCACTTATTATAACAGTTTGGTTTCAGGCTTTCGTTCACTTTTTGCAAGGCTGACAAACAGTAGTAGCTAAATTTGCTGTTCATAAATTTGCAGTTTCTATTATCAGTATAAATTTGTGTCTAATCCCTCAAATAGTTTTGATTCTCATATAAAATTAGCATCCAAATTCACAGAGCTCCTGCACAAAGGGGTCTAGTCCTAATTTAAAACATCTAAAATTAGGTGTATATATGTATATATCTACCTTGGAGGTACGTATCTCGGGATTGCTCCCATTGCAATCAGTTGCAATACGGTCATCATACTCACAAGAGACCCGGAGAGCTCTGAGATCTTTCTCAAAGTTGCTCATGCAGTGTTATTTAGGGCCATTTGAAAAGTTCATTATGTTATTCCTGGCCTCCAGCTGTCACTCCAGGATACAGCTCTCCTGTAGGACCTGTGTTATACCTGCCAGTTTCCTACTAATATGAAAGATGCAGCACTGAATTCCTCTGTAAAGACAAATTAATTACTCTCTAGAGTCCATTGGGTCCCTCTTGGCTAGACCTCCCATTGATACGAACCTACACCCCTAGGTCACACATTAGCACCTAAATTAAAGTGTCAGACTCACCTCTGTGTGATGCTGCCCTTTTTATTACTGAACAATTATAAGTTGTAGCACACATTCAGAATATGGGAGGCCAGGGTTCAATTCCTCTTCTGTATTTAAGGAAGTTTACAACTTCTGTCACTTACGTACCTCTCAGTATCAGCCAGCTGGGTATTGATTTCTATTTTTCTGCTGGAATGGTTCAGATTTTTCCTAAAATGCTCAATGAGTACGGGGGGAATAAAAGGCAAATGATACTTTATCCCACTAGTTCAGACCTTGCAGAAGTGAGATACTTGGATCCCAGTCCATAGTTAAGTGCTCCAGTGAATGCTTAACTGTTCTCAGACAATGGAATGAATAACGGCAATGATAAGCACAGCAATGTACGTCTCATAACCACTTTGACTCTTTGACCACTTTCATAGGAGAAGGAAGATACTTCTAAGAATACCTTGATAAAGAAGTTAAAATTGATCCTACGTTTTTAACTTTCTGACTGATTATTATGAGCAACTGGGCCAAACAGGAATATATCCCTTTTTTTTGGCTTTTTTTTTGAGTGAGGTAATTTGTATTGTATTAATCAAATACACTTTGTTTGAAATTTTGCTGAAAAACTGAAATATCAAATGAATACACTACCCTGATTTTCCACACCTATACTCATTCTACAAGCTTTTATGCTATTATTTCAGCTTAAAAATTCTGATTCCAAAGAAATCCATTGTCAGAGATGGGTATGTCAAATTACTGGTGTTCAGTAGAAAAGATATTCTAGCAAGATATGATCTTCACTGTGATTTTTGTGTTCAGTCTGAAAAAATGAAACATGTCTCAAATAATTGCTCTGCACCTCCAATTTAAGCCAGTATTTAAGGGGTCCAGAAAGAGAAGATAAAATTTTTTGGTTTATTATATAATCTTTATCATTATCAGCAAAAGATTAGCTCTTAAAACCTTCAAAAAAATAGCAATTTTCATCTACCTGGTTTCTTTTAAAAGAGAAAGAATTAATCACTAGAAGTAATGATTCTGCTGTCAGCCAAATGCAGAAAAGAGCAGTCCCAACACTCAAGGGATTTAACACTGTTAAAATAAAAAAGAACATCTGTTTTCATCAGGATAATATTCATAAGTGCATCTTCTAAGAAACAAAATACGCTTGAAGCCTCAAACTGAATCAGCTCAAAAGGAAACTACCAGATATGTTCAGCTGTTCTTCTGAACAGAACTTGTATGAACTATGATTAATAACATAATTTACAAATATAGAATACACAAATTATATACATCATTATTATACACATATGTGGGATAGCGTAAGCATAAAGAAGTGGCCATACTGTTAGTTACTAATGTAAAGTCTTTCAAAAGCATGCGTGTATGTAACAATGTAAAGCAAGCACGCAATTGAATTTTCAAAAGCAGTTTATGTATTTTAATGCTTTCAGAGGATTATAACAATTCCTTAACTTGCCTATTCCTCTTTTTAGGGACCTAAGATGGCCTTGGGCAGTATTCTAGCTTTAAAGTCTCTAGAAGAAGGAGAGTACTAAAACTGCTCATATAGATTTGTGAATAAATTCTTCTCAGATGTCATGCCTCTCACAGTAGGAATAAATTGAATTAACTTGCCCCCAGTGGGAGAAGTGTTTGAAAAAAGTTCAAGATAAAAATTACATTCAAAATTTAATTTCAAATTAGAATGAATGATCAAAATTTTTATATTTTCCACCACGAAAAACTGGACAGCACTGAAATACTTTAGTCTAATAATAGCAAAATGTTACTTCTTGACATGGCGAAGAGCTCCTAGAGCATATATGATTTCAAAATTAACTTAAAAAATTTCAACAAAGCAAAATTATTTGTTTCAACAATTCCCGGTGCAGTCAGTGACATTAACAGAAGTAGAAGCCAAGTACCCTGAAGATAACCATCAATCAGTGAGTCAAGAGCGGAAAGAGATTAATCCTTCTGCTGTATTTGTCTAAAACTAGATTTTTTTTTTCCCCAGAAGATCTGGAGAGAATATATTCTTGCAATGTCAACTAGACCTGAAGAAAATTTTTTCTTTAATAAAACCAAAATGTTTCCCTGAAACATGCAATTTTCTGTTCAGAAAAGGTTTGTTACATCTTGGATGAAATTTCTGGTCAAAATAAGAGAATGAAAGAGAGAGAAGAAATGGAAGCAAAAAAGAATGGCAAGACACACTGATGTTAAATCTTTCTAAGAGTCAATAACCCAATGTTTATCCACAACAGAAAAAACCCCTAGGTTCCAACCACTAGTCTAGTCATACACCAGAACCTAGTTCTCCTGTACTGAAAAAAACTACTAAAGATTTTTAGCGGTGTTAGGCTTTCCTTGGATTTTTCATTAGAAAGTAAAAAAAGAGATTAATTCCATTCTGTTAGAGAATTAAAACCAATTATAAGTTCTTGAAATATGTGGCCCCACAACATTCATGTTTTCCAGTCAACTCCAGGCTCAGCCCAGTGACTTCTCCTTGCACATGAAGTTTAATAACAACCTACAGGACTGGATCTCGGCATTGAGGGTGCACCAGTTCTCTGCCAGGCACTGGTCTGTACATTTTAACAAAGAGATCATGGTCTAATTACGTCTTAAGGTACAGCTGAACAAAGTATCTGCCTTCTTCAACTTCCCTCTTATTCTTAAAAAGCTTTGTATTTTTTGTGGAGAGACAAAGCCAGACACTTGTCTTGGTCCCCGTCCACATCCCCTTCCAACAGTGGTTCTGAGCAGTGCTCACCTTCACGGAGGCCAGTCCCTACTCAGTACTCTGCTTGGTGCCAGTGAACACATTTCCCATTTTACAATGTCTCTGTGTGTGTGCACCTTCTTACAAATTCTGTGCCGTGATTCATGTGCAATTATTGCATTGAACTGACTCAGCTCAGAGTGTTCATGGAGTCACTTGAAAAATCGTAGTAGTTGCAAATGCAGATTAGCCACGTAATTAACTAAGCTCATGGTGTACGGAATTATTTTAAGGTAATTTATGTGTTTCTGTCATTTTTAAGTGCTCTGGAAATAGAGTAGATATATCTATCTATACATATATATCTAGACAGCTGTTTTCTTTGTGTGTTATTAACACCTAGTAGTGAGGAAAATTACCGAGAAAAGCACATTCATGGCAAGAAAACCTAGAATCGTTAAGAAGATTCTTAAAAGAAAAGTCAGCGCAACTTTCTATAAATTGTCCTCTGTGCCAGTCTCAGAAGGTATGAACAACAATTAATACATACCTGAGTGTGGCAGGCCTATTTGCTTAAAAGAGTCTTCGTACTCCAATAACAAGTCACAGAAAATACGTTCCTTCAATATTGACTGTATTGACTAAATGTTGCTGTTTAACATTATTGGAATGAATGGTGAAGTCCTGAACCGCATCAAGACAGTAAGTGTTAGGTATACAGATATTACGTGCCTGTCCTATGATACTGATCATTGGCTAACCCTATTGCAGCACAGAGAACAAACCAAAAATATTCCTATATTGCCTAATCTTTCGAAGTTACTCAATAGTTTTGAAACAGTGTTTTTCAATCAGGATAACAGTTTTCAAATGTTTTGGGTTTGGGTTTTTTTTGCTTCATTCCTCTTCTTAACAATATTTAATCTGCCTAAAATGAGAAACATCAAGTTTTGTTTTGTTTTTTGTGAGAATTGAAAGATTTCTCTGTATTACAGATAAGAAATTAAGATGCTCATTTAAGTAACTAGGAATTAAGCTGTAACATGTCTGGAATTGAGCATGTAACATGCTCACTGCAGGGGGGTTAGGCTAGATGGTCTCTCAAGGTCCCTTCCAAACCAAAGTATTCTATGGTTCTATGATTCTGTGATTCTATGATTCTATGGGATACATCAGGTTTTTGCATGTTTGCAAACACTGCCTGCAAAGATGTCAGTTACATAACCTTCCAAGACCTTATTTATATTACATCCAATGTAATTCTTATTTATCCTATTAATCCTTATTTATCTTATATCCTCATTATCCTATTTATCTTATATCCTTTTTGTCTTATATCCTAGACCTTACATCCTCGTTGCTATTACTGAAATTTGGTGAGATGAATCCCATGACAGTGCAGCCATCAATGGCTATAGGCTGTTCAGAAGGTACAGGTGAGGAAGGAGGGGTGGAGGCATTGCCCTCTGCACCAAGAAAGGGATAGAGTGTGAAGAGCTGTCCCTGAAGAATAGCCACGAGCAGGTGGAAAGCTTATGGGTGAGAGTCAGAGACAGAGACAACAAAGGGAACCTTGTGGCTCGTGTCTACTACAGGCTTCCCGAGCAAGGGGAGCCTACTGACAAAGCCTTCTTCCTCCAGCTCCAGGAGGCTTCAGACTCGCAGGCTCTCATCACGCTGGGGGACTTCAACCACCCTGACATCTGCTGGAAAAGTAGCATGGTGAGATGTAGGCAACCCAGGAGACTCCTGGAGTGTATGGACGATAACTTCATAAGCCGGGTAATAAACAGCCCTACCAGACAGGATGCAGTGAGGGACCTGTTGTTCACTAGTGCCAGTGAGCTAATTGGTGACGTCAAGATTGGGGCAGCTTGGGCTGCAGCGATCATGCACTGGTGTAGTTCACAGTCCTGAGGGATAAGGGTCAGGTGAAGAGTCAACTCAGGACCCTGAATTTTAGGAAAGCAAAATTCCAGCTCTTCAAGAAGGTAGTCAATAGGACCCCTTGGGAAAAGGTCCTCAGGGACAGAGGGGCAGAACAGAGCTGGCAGATCGTTAAGGATGCTTTCCATAGAGCACAAGAGCTGTCAATCCCCATGTGTAAGAAATCAGGTGAGGAAGGCAAGAGACCAGCATGGCTGAGTCAAGACCTGCTGATCAAACTAAGGGGCAGGAAGGAAATGCACAGGCAGTGGATGCAGGGACAGGTATCCTGGGAAGAGTATAGGGACGCTGCCCAGTTGTGTAGGGATGACGCCAGGAAGGCCAAGGCACCGCTGGAGCTGAACTTGGCAAGGGACACAAAGAATAATAAGGGCATCTACAGGTATGTCAGACAGAAACGGAAGGTCAAAGAAAGTGTACCCAGCCCTGATGAGCAAGACTGGCAAACTGGTAACAACGTACAAGAAGAAGGCTGAGGTACTCAAGAAGATTTCTGCTTCAGTCTTCAGTGGCAGCCTCCCTTCCCACACCTCTTGAGTGGATGGACCACAAGACGGGGACAGAGGGAGCAAAGTCCCTCACATGGTAAGAGAAGATCAGGTTTTTGATCACCTGAGGAACCTCAACCTAACGAGATGCATCCCAGAGTCCTGAAGGAATTGGCTGATTCTAGTTGCCAAGCCACTCCTCACGATATTTGAAAAGTCATGGCAGTCAGGTGAAGTCCCTGGTGACTGGAAAAAGGTAAAAATTGTGCCCATTTTTAAAAAGCGTAGAAAGGAGGACCCTGGGAACTACTGACCTGTCAGCCTCACCTCTGTGCTTGGGAAGATCAGGGAACAGATCCTCCTAGAAGCTATGCTGAGGCACATGGAGGACAGGGATGTGATTCGAGACAGCCAGCATGGCTTCACTAAGGGCAAGTCCTGCCTGACCAGCCTAGTGGCCTTCTGTGATTGAGTGACTACATCAGTGGTTAAGGAAAGAGCAATGGGTGTTGTCTCTCTGCATGTTTGTAAGGCCTTTGTCATGGTGCTCCATAGCATCCGCCTCTCTAAATTGAAGACATAGGGATCTGATGGGTGGACTCTTCAGTGGATGAGGAATTGGTTGGATGATTGTATCCACAGAGTAGTGGTCAACAGGTCAATGTCCAGATGGAGATCAGTGACAAGTGGTGTCCCTCAGGGGTCCGTATTGGGATCAATACTGTTTAATATCTTCATCAATGACCTAGAGAGTGGGATTGAGTGCACCCTCAGAAAGTTTGAAGATGACACCAAGATGAGTGGTGCAGTCGGCACATCTGAGGGACAGAATGCCATGCAGAGGGACCTGGACAAGCTTGAGAAGTGGGCCTGTGTGAGAACCTCATGACGTTCAACAAGGCCAAGTGCAAGGTCCTTCACATGGGTCAGGCAACCCTCACTATCAATACAGGCTGGGGGATGAAGGGATTGAGAGCATTCCTGACGAGAATGACTTGGGGGGTAGTGGTAGGTGAGCTGGACATGAGCTGACAATGTGCGCTCATAGCCCAGAAAGCCAACCGTATCCTGGGCTACATGAAGAGAAGCATGGGCAGCAGGTCAAGGGAGGTGATTCTGGCCCTCTACTCTGCTCTGGTGACACCCCACCTAGAGTCCTGTGTCCAGCTCTGGAGCCCTCAGCACAGGAAAGACATGGAGATGTTGGAGCAGGTCCGGAGGAGGCCACAAAAATGATCAGAGATCTGGAGCGCCTCTCCAGGACAGGCTAAGAGAGTTGGGGCTGTTCAGCCTGGAGAAGAGGAAGCTGCAGGGACACCTTGTAGCCTTCCAGTACTTGAAGGGGGCTTGTAAGAAAGATGGGGACAAACTTTTTAGGAGAGCCTGTTGCAATAGGACAAAGGGTAATAGCTTAATATGTAAATTATTCTTGACCACAGCAATCTTTTCCTCTTATTCTATTTTACAAGAGAATTGCCTTGAAAATCAGAATGCATTTATAAAAGTTGAGATTTCTCAAGTATGACCCAAGACACTTCAGTGTTGATTGCTACGAGCTGGTATGTGTTGCTCTGGCAATCCACAAATAGGGATCTCTTTTGCAGAGCTCACTTCTGCAGCCATGTCTGCACTTCTGTTTTGTCAATCCACAACCTACAACACACAAATTTCATATCTACATGAATCTATTGGACAATTTTCAAAAGCCTTGCGCAGATCCCACCTCTATTTTGTATGTCAGACTGCGGTTCTTCTAACCTAGCACTAGTTTACAGTATCCAAAATCTGTGCTAAATGAATTTTTTGGGTTCAGTCCCCTTTAAATGAAAATCTATGGCTAAAAATATAGTCAAGAATAATGAAAGCACTGAATCTAGCGTCTGGGAGCTTTCAAAAAACCTTTGTGTTAAGATATGGCTACTGCTCAGAAAAAGGCTATTTTTTGTCACCAACTGTGTAAGGCTGAGGTTAGTAAATCCATTAAATCCTACTGTAATAAATGTGGAGACCAGCTGATACATGTATATTCAACTAAAAATCTAATCAGTCTATTCTGCTAAGCTGATTTTGTGCTATTCCAGAAGTGCTCTGGTCATAACGAAGAAGGAGGGTGATTCTGCTTTATCTTGAGCTCAGTACAGGGCAATGCTGTTACAGGCTTCTGGACTAAGGAGGGAGCACATCTAGTAGTTATGTCTTTGTCTGTCTGTAGAGACACACTCTGAAATAAACTAAAGGGCTTTCCAAATCCCAGAAATCTTCTCACCGGAAGTCTGTAACAGAGCACAAAGTTGAATCCAGGACAATGAAGTCCCAGGCTTCCTCAACATCAAGGCAAGCGTTCTTCCTTTGATGGGATGTAAATGCAAGTTACATAACATATGTTGGTTAAATATATTTTAATTTACTCACATGACTGTTGGTTGGAATGAATCTCTGAAGATTATCTAGTCCAGTCTTATACTTGCAGTAGGACTAACACCAAGACTAGATCAAGCCAACAATGGCTGTATCTGCTTTATTTTGTCTATTTTCCCTCACCTTGATTTAAAAAAACCTGAAACACACAGTAGAAAATGGTTTAAATTTTTTTTTCCATCTTACAGTTTTCTTGATTTTGGAACATTCTAACAAATCCTTAAATTAGAGAAAAGCCACAACATATTTCAGACATCTATGAGAAGTCCCTGATACTTGTTTTTGGTCATATCCAAAATCCAGTCCAAGTTCTTGGTTGTAAGGTCATAGGTGTAACACGGTTCTTAATGTTAACAGGGACAGGAAAGGATAAAACAGCTTTTCTCAGCTGATCACATTACATTAGCTCAGTGATCACCAGTTCTAGTTAGTTCTTTCAGCATTAAATCATATAAATAATACCATATTTTGAAATATGTTTTGTTATATGTATATATCATAAAAATCTAGTAATATGTATCTAGTAGCTACCTACTTCTGAGATGTCGGAAGCACCAAGTGTAACATTGCAAAGCCAGATGTAACTGCAAGTCATGTAAATGTTTTTCCAAAATAATTGTGACTGCATTACAATGTTATTCCTTCCTCCTTGTGCACCCATTCATTTGATATTATATTTTTTAATTCTCTGTCAGGAAAAATATTACATATTTTTTGCCCGTTTCAAGAAGAGATGGGCAGTGTTACTTGTGATTTCTTACCTGTGCATGCTTTTCCTATGCTGGCTGCATATTTACTGTAGCCTTACTATCCTCAAAAGAAGAATATTTACCAAGATTCCTGCTATAAACTAAAGCAGTGTTACAGCTTCTCATATAAAATGTTCTGAATAAACCTTTGCATTCCTACAGCTCTATTTCAAAAAGTTGCCACAAGAATAACCAGAAATATTGATGATAAAACATACTTCTATGGCACTTTTACCAGAAACTGCATAGGATAAGAATCCCTCAAAGGTAAGGTATTTTAGGAGACTGATGTGAATGAGGATCCCAAATCCCATTTGGACGTTCCATAAGAAAATCACCTACTCATCAGTTGAGCTAACTTGAACTAGTTCTGGTCCCAAAAGGAGTCGCTGAGCTTCTCACGAGCTAGTGTGCCCTGCCAGGACGGACATGCAGCTTGCAGAGTCCCACTAACTCATTTAGCGTTAGCTCAAGTTCCCCTGCAGTATCACTGTGCACAAAGCTTCAAAACCCCCACTCGAAAGCCTCGGTAAAGAGCTATGCATTTTTGCATCCAGCTGCATTAACATGAAACCGCAGAGTTAAGAAGCCTCTTTGTGTACAGCCATCGCAAGTGAAGGCAGCTGGAGCACCACAGCTTTAGATACTGAGAGCAGCAGCAGCCCATAAATGGCACTAGCAGCCACCCACCATTTCGTAAACACGCGTTGTGTCTCAAAAAACAGCCAAACTGCTGCGTGAGTGCCAAGTCCTGTGGCTGAGACACTCACATTGAGGAGACGGTACGGATCCTGGCTTACTCTTTTCCTGAAGGGGTTAATTTACACCAGCAAAAAGGAGATTTGAAACATTTAGCTTCAGGCTTTCCATGTAGCTTTTCACTGTTTGAGGAATAATCCAATGCAAATTCCTAAAATATTTAGTTATCTCAGGATATTTGTTCTCATCTACTCCTAACCTTTCTCTTAGCAAACAGTGGGAGTAACCTCACGGGACGAAATTCTGTGCTGTTACAGCAAGGGCACTACACTGAAAGGTTGCTAGGGTGTCAGCGCATGATAATTTGGCCTTTTTGTCATTTCTGCTAAGCTTAATGAAAATGGCAACATTAACCCTCCTCACTTAAGGCGTTCAGCTTTGTGCCTAAGCTGGCAGCCTGCGTACCTTGTGGAGCAGGGAGCGAGGGAGGCTCCCAACACGGCTGTTCTCTGTGGCGCTCTACAAGCTGCCTTTACTACAAAGGGACTCTGCGGTCCCAACACAGGCGTACAAGGCAAAGGCTTAAAATTATCTCCCAGCCCCAGCATATCCAGTTTTTATGCACTTCATAATATGAGGCTGTACATGACATTGTGATCAGAGCCACACCACACAGGGGTGCTCAGAGCCGCAGTCATTAGCTGCGCATAGCCCATCACTCCTGGAAAATTCTGCTGCCTCGGTAAAATATAATGACCTATAATTGTGTTTGTGGAGGACTGTAATTAGCGATAAACCAAAGCTAGGAAATCGTGTAGGTGAATTACAGTATAGAGAATTACAGGGCCTGTTCTTTCTGCCATTTAATTTTGTAGGAACAGAGCCATGAAATAGTTGCGGCTCCACTCCTCACACCCCCGAGTGGGGCAAAAATTGAACCTTACTCCGTCTCCAGTCAGGAATTGTTGCTGCTCAGCAAGCACAAAACCTGGAGAGGTGGAGAACGTCATAACCCAAGAATAACTTCAAGCTAGGATATGTCCAGGGACAAAAGAGGCCTGAATGCACTCTGGTACAAGAGGGAATAAAACCTGAGGATGGCACATTCGGAGCAAGTGCTAAAATATTGCACAGGAACGGCAGCATCGTACTGAAGGCTTAGTTTTAGAAGAAGTAACTGTTCCTGCCTCTGCTTTAGAAAGGAAGAAGAGGTGCCATCCCTGCAAAAGGATTCAGAGATGAGAGTCTCAAGTGGAGAGAAGCACTTATCTGCCACCCTGCATGAGGCATCTCAGCCCTGGGGAGAAATGACACTTAATGCGTATCTCATTTTCAGTGCTTCCCCGCAGGCTGACCTCAGGCAGCTTCCTAGGCGGTGTGCTGGGTGTTAGCTGCTCTCATCTTGGGCACTCGCTGTTTTGGGCACCGCTTTTCCTTCCTGGGCACTTTGTGGGGACATTCAGCGTATAGGCAGGTAGGGGGATTTCACTACAACAATGAAGCCCCTGAACATTTGATTGCACCAGCACCAGAAAAAATTAAAAGTCATACTACTTTCCCACCTCGTGACGGAGAACACTGCTGTGAGAGCCAGAGCACTAAACGTTGTGAGGTGCTTAGGAACCGCGATTAGGGGCTGTAGAAGAGCACCAAGGTGTGCTGAGTTGCAACTCATTTGATTCAGAAGCATCAGAACTGGCCTATGCCTGAAGTTACTGCAGCAGCTGTTTTCTGTGTCAGTGCTTAGCACCAGAGAATTCAGATTAAAGTTAAGTGAGCAGAGAATACTCTGGCAGTTTTCTTCTTCTAGATGCATAATAGTTTTTAATTGTGCATGTTAAGCGATAACTTCTGTTTCATTTTTTTATTTATTAGTTGTTTTTAACCAGGTCTTACGTTCAATTACATCCTTCTAAATACAGTTCAGAGTCTTAGCAGTGTTACAGACTGAAAGCAAAATTTTCCCTGTTTGGGAAAAATAGTATTGTATAACTGACAATTACTCCTCAGGCACAGAGGTCTATTAACTTTTTCAGTGGAGTTAAAGGGTCAGTCATTTCAATGCGTAGTTGGAGGTATACTGGAGGTCTGTGGAGAACATGAATTCCTACAATTGAAACCTTGGCCTTTCTTCAAGCTGTGAAATGCTTATATGAAGGAACATTATTATTATGAATATACGTGCTTGAATTGTAAGTTCTCAGGATGTAATCCTAGAGTTTGGTATGCCTATATGAGATAGTGATACAAGAATACATACGACTATTTCTTGAATAAACAGATGATGAAAGTAGTGATTTACTTTTCACTGTATTTTTGTCTCTTAGCAACCTCAATTTTTTTTCTCATAGTGCTTTTATGTTTGAGTTATGCATCAATTTACGGTACTTGAAAGTGGATATTACTATAATCTTTTAGGTTATAAACTGTTCTTTTGGGCTACAAGCTAATTACAAGAGAGGCTGACGCTTTCTGTATCTCTTAAATGTTAGAATCACAGAATCACAGAATCACAGAATGGTAGGGGTCGGAAGGGACCTCTGGGGGTCATCTAGTCCAACCCTCCTGCCGAAGCAGGGTCACCTACAGTAGGTTGTAGAGGACCTTGTCCAGGCGGGTCTTGAATA
>Ga0065711_1042439_pt1 | contig 15382 bp, 9 predicted proteins | sample Hoacrofraction12_FD_59098 | JGI IMG/M metagenome (GOLD analysis project Ga0065711, IMG submission 59098) | Hoatzin crop microbial communities from Cojedes, Venezuela - Epithelial fraction 12 v2 (version 2) | ecosystem: Host-associated > Birds > Digestive system > Esophagus > Crop | place... | reverse complement strand
TGTGTCTGTGTGTGTGTGTCTGTGTGTGTGTGTCTGTGTGTGTGTGTGTCTGTGTGTGTCTGTGTGTGTCTGTGTGTGGGTGGGTGGGTGTCTGTGTGTGTGTCTGTGTGTGTCTGTGTGTGTGTGTGTGTGTCTGTGTGTGTCTGTGTGTCTGTGTGTCTGTGTGTCTGTGTGTGTGTCTGTGTGTCTGTGTGTGTGTGTGTGTGTGTGTGTGCATGCTCAGGTACGCTGAATGGGTTTCCTTCGGTGTATACAGGTATAAACATTTTCTCATCAAAATCCAGATCTTTTCTGATAGGGTCCCACTGGGGAACTGCATGTATTTCTAAGGATCTGTGTCTAGAATAATCTGTGATTATTCTTTCCACGTCTGAATCTCTTGGCTGTAGACTACTTCAGTCTCCCTTTGTAGACAGTGGGGGCTTGGAAGCAGAAGCTCAGCTGTCCTGAGTGCCAGGTTCCTAGGTAATTCTCTGTGGGCAACAGGACAGGAAAGCCAGGGAACTCAAATTTGCAATGGAGTGCTTAAATACACGTATTCTCTCTGGTAAGGCTCAGGAATTCTGTTCCATGGAAAAGAAAAGGACGCAGTACTTCTCAGTGTGACCTGTTCCTCTTTTGTGAGTTGCTGGATTTTGAGGCAGAGTCCTTCCTGCCTGTGCTCTTTCTAGTTGAATTTTCTGTTTTAGGTGCTGGAGTGGTTTACTTGACCTAAAAGATGCTCCTGTTTTAAAGCAGTTACTTCTGTCTCACCTGCAGCTGCATTTTTCCTGTGTGAAGCTCTTAATTCTTCAGTACTGGTGGCCTCTAGGCTGCTCTTTCATAGCTTTTTATAAATTATATTTCATCGTATACAGAAGAGCACTAAGCTATCTACCAGAGTTTACAGATAATCACAAATACCTGAAAGATTGTCACAAATACCCTGTTCATTCCAAATTCAACCCCTGACTGACACTGGAAAATTACAGTTCAAACATCAGTGATGCTACCTCTTTTGTTGCTGAGCATTTTGGTAAAAACACTGCTTTACTATGGTAACACCACAATCCCTTGGGAATGACTCTTCAATGCTTTCAACCTTCAGTTTTTTTCTCGACAAATTTCTGGCTATACCCTGGAAAACTTCTGGACTCTGCTATGGATCTACAGCAGCTAAAAATATGGGGAGCAGCATAAACAAAAACACGTTACGTTTGGTATGAAAATTAATAACTTTGGGCAGGGGAGGTTTCCAGTGCAAATTAAAATGTTCACATTCACACTTAACAAGCTAAAAACTCATTAGAGAGCGAGGTAAAATTACTAAGAAGTTGTTACCAAGTTTCCACTCTATCCTCCTGGACATCTGCAAAAACTAAGCGGCTTTGCCACAGAACATAAGCTCTGCTTGACACAGAATGCTTTTGTTAATATTCCTACCTGGAATCTCCAACAGCAGAGTTTTTTTAGTCAGTCCGAGTTCAGGCATCACGGTGTTCAGATCTGGTCATTTGTTTGGAAACCACTGATTTTTATGAACTTACTTTACTGAGTTTAAAGTCTCTTTGCTGGAAGATGTTAAAAACACACAACATGCTTCCAAAATGTTGTGCTAATTAAAAAAAAAAAAAGGTAAAAAGAAAGAAAATGAAAGAAAACCCCCCTCACAGCCAAAGAAGTTATACATTGCAAGTTAAATCCATCCCTTCTTTGGACAGAGTGCTAGTTCTTGCACAGCCTGCTGTGCCTGAGAATGTCTTCCAGAGAGGCTGTGCAGGCAGCGAGCTTTGCATTCAGTTTCTTTGGGTGTAGTACGGCAGGGTATTTGAATCCGTAACACTTAGTTATGAAAGATGCAGAATGTGTTGAAATCCAGGCATTTCTGTATCTTGGGAGTACAACTGCATGTAGTCAACAGAGAAGCACTCTCCAATGCTGTAACAAAAAGCATTCTTTTCACGTCTCTTCCCTGTTTGCATTGGCCATGTCACACCAGAGCTAGAATATGAGGCAGACTTTGCAAACAGCTACAGCAGCTCTTACTGGGTTTTGGGTTTCCCAAAGAGAGCTGTGCTTGGTAGGTTGTTCTGCTGCCAAAGGTTTTATCATGTGGCCTGAGTATCGTAACGGAACAGACAACACCATCTTCGTGTGTTTTCAGACATGTTATTTACTGGGGTTTCCCTGAAGAAAGCTTAGGGATTCTTTCCTTATGAGTCACTAACCAAGTGATTGTTTTTATATAAACTTTCCTTCAGTTGGTTAGGGTTGGAACACAGTGTCTTCTGCTCCTTCTGGGGTCTGACTTTTCATTTCTTTTAATAGTTGTTCCTGCAGCCAACAGGATGGTTTGAACCTCGTGGCCTTCCCCCGCACCCTCTCTGAGTTCCATAGTCTTGAAAATCGCTGGTCTAGCCAGCAGAAGTGCTGGTGGCAATCACTATGTGTGTGTAATTCCCCTTCTCGGCTTTCGGTCTTGTGGTGCTTTTTCAGCTCTGCACCTTACTTGTGGCTTAGGGAGAAAGTGCTGTTGACATTAGCCATACTGGAGTTTGCATTTTATGCGCTGAATTAAAACAAAATGTTGATATTTGACTTCAGCGGCATAAAGGTTAAAAGCTCTAAAGTGCTGCGTTTCCATAATGGAAATCGCTGAAGCTGGAGAGACACATGCCTTCTCTTATGTACTCCTGAATCCTTTCCCACCCATTTTTGGTGGCTGCAGCGGAGTCCTCTTTTGCCAGCGGAATGGTGCAGAGTCACTTTTAATTACCTCCTTCCACTGCTTTTGATTTCAAGCCCAACTGATGGCGCCAGGGGCTGAACCACAGGGAGATCTCCAGGCAAGTCCTGCCTGTGTCAGGCAGCCTTGCCAGGCAGATGCTGTACAGCCCGCTGCACATCCTTGCGGTGTTTTTGTTACTACATCTTAATTTTTTTAGCTTGAGACAGGAGCGATGTTAAAATCGAGTAACTCTGTAATGCGCTTGTACATGTGAAATTCCAGGTTATGGTCAGCAACTTCTCTTCCGCTCCCTGACCTCGCTTCAGATATTTATACTCCGCATGTACACGTATGTAATTATATGTATGTTTGACTTGCCAGGTAACGTGTCCTGTATATACAGACTTGTTAAAATGCATGGCATTATTTTAAGCCAAGAAGTATGCAGAGTTCTTTGGGTCTTTTTCATAAACCAAGCTTGGATTTCTTTATTTTTACAGGAACAGGAATGGTTTAGCTGGAATGAAAATGTTCATTCCACTGCATCATTAGCTACAGGCAATCTTCAGTTGAAGCCTGGCCCATTTTTCATGCTAAAACTCTAACAGTTTGACTATTAATCAACATGTAGGATGTATTTCTGGGGCTGAGAGAGCTTGTCTGTATGCCTGTAATTTAAGCTGAACTTTTTTTTTTTCTTACGAAAGGAAGGTAGCCAGAAAATAAATTATATTTTAGAGAGTTCACCTCCGTCTCACCCCTTTCTACCATTCCTCTTCTGATAAACACCCCAAAAGTTTTCACTGGACGGATATGGAGGTTTAGCTGGAGTAGCAGATCCTCAAATGTGTCATTTGATCCTCCAGTAATTCTAAAGCAACCCTCTGTTAGATGAGGGTAGTCACTGACACGGTGATTGTCTCAGGTGTGCTACTCAGTACTGAGAGTCCAGTCCAACTTGCTTTTACCAATGTAAATGTTAATTTTAGGGTCGCAGATGAAGATTTTCTTCCCCTTCTCCATTACTAGGAAGCTGTAACCAGCAGCCCACATGGTAACGGGAGCATCAGGATCTTTAGTCAGCTGTTCACCTGCCTTTTCAGCAGCCTGCTCTTTTCTCTCACAAGGATCACACCCTGTTACCAAGCTGGGTAAAGGCTTCTGGAGGGGTGAGAGAGAAGGTGACAAGTCACCTCATGGGACCAGCTCACTGTTGTGACAGTTTCTGTTTGCTCCTCCTGCCATTCAGATCCCTCACTCTTTATGGCCAGGCCCCTCTCCTCCCTACATACAAGCCTGTAGAAGGTGAAGATTCAGAGGACTGATCCTTCAGTTCAGCAATGGGAATGAGAAAATCATACTTGGAAGGGCAGGAGTTGCTTCCTTACACCACTTCTCTACTCTAGTCTGGCCAAGCTCCCGAAAGCGCTCTGCACATGCCTGTGAAACATAGAGTATTTCTCCAGCCCTCTCTGAAGAAAGTGGTCGAGCAACAGTCTCCATGGCAGTGGCTTCTTAAGAAAAGTCTTTTCCGAAGGCCACATTCCTCTTGTCCCGGGACTAGTAAGCAGCAGGAGCAGCTTTGGGTCTATCAGCGTGTGCATGGGAGCTGTTGGAGACCACTTCGCTCTTTCCTCCCAGGTATACTGCCCAGCTGAATGGGAGGGCTGATGCAGAGCCCTTTCCGGCTCAGAGGCAGGGGAATACACTTTGGAGAACGGACAAGGACCTTGTGGGGGAGGAAGGAAGAGAGCCATGTGGTTCATATACGATGCAGAGCTATTTCAACTGTCTAGGGCTCTCAAAGACTGCAGTGCTCTAACCTGTGGAGGCTGAAAAGCAGTTTCAGTGCTACTGTCCTAAAATCCTCCTCTTCTAGCCATGCAGTTTCCTTTGACTCTTAAGGAAACAGTGCAGCAACTCTGGAAAAAAGAGAAACATAAAAAACCTTATCTTTCAGCAGAAGGCACATAGCCTCCTCCATCAGTGACCCAGACAAGATCGCACCAGGACCCTACCAAAGGGTGTTCCCTCTGTTGGACCTGCATTGCTCATAACACAGACTACCACCACATTTGGTCTTTTCATTGACACATTATACCAGTGTCTTAGAATTATCTGATGCTTAGTTAGAGGTGTTTGGGCTTTCTTTTCCTTTGTTATTGCTAGCTGATGAGCTCCCGGTCCAGCACAGCAGCTGTCATTAGTCCGTCAGTATATAACTATTATTTTATCCTGTTTCTGTTTTTCTGATCCTTGAAGTGATCAGTGTCTCCCAGTACACGGTTCAATCCCCCGTTGTGCTGACAGTACCTCACAATTTTGTGTTATGAGCAGAAACAAATTCAGCTGGCAAATTCACACTATTTTATTTCAGTAAGACCGATCCATTGGACACTTTGGTGAAATCCTTCAAGGCTGCTACTTCTTATTCCCATGTGATTATTTATTTATCTGTTAGACAGGGGTTTTACTGTACCATTCTTTCATTTATACTCATCTTTATAAACTTAATTGCCAGTGTCATAAGGGTATCACTTTGCTGAACCAAAGATCTGTCAAGTTTCCCTTAGTCAGAAAATCAGTTAACTTATTGAGTCTGGCATGCTCTGCCATCTTTCTTTTTTTTTTTTTATTTATTTTATTTAAAGTCTTTAGAAACATGATCAAAAGCCTTGCATACAGGCATGGTTCGACTAACAAGCCTGTGCTCGCATGGCTTTTCTTCCCATTTTGCTGAGCGCGGGCGCTGCACTTGCTGTCCTGTAGACCCAAGGACCATGCTGATACCTTCACGCTGGGATTCTCCACCCACTCCATGGGCAGCAGCAGAGCTGTTGTGTTACTGGGAGCTGATGGCTGGATATGGGTTTGTATCAATGGTACTTTTAGGAGATACTACACAATGCATCTTTCTTTTCTGAGGGCAGCATTTATTCCCTCACTGCTTCCCTTCACATCTCCTGTCCTGGCTAGGAAAGACTGATAATGATGCAGCAAGTTTTCTTTCACCTGAGACAGTCGGTACAAGAGTGCAATAACTTTTGTCTGTGAAATCCTGGTAGCTGAAATACTTTGCTCTGAGGAACTCAGTGGAAATTATCTTGTCGTATAGCAAGCTTCAGGGCCGATGACTCAGGTTTTTCCCTGCTCGGGTCTGGATGAGAAGCTGCCCATGACAGCCATGAGGAGCTGCAAGCAGTAATTCACCCTCCTGTGACACAGCATTTTCTGCTTTGATGTTATCAGTGAATTGCACCCCGAAATACAGCCTGAAATTCCAGACCATGGCCTTCCCTCCGTGCCTCCTTTGCTGCTTGCCTGGCCACTGACTGGTTTCCCTTTTCGGGGCTTTTCATTTTTATACTGCTTCAGTTCCCGTTCCTCTTCCAACACTTCCAAACACACAGTCGCGTTCCCTCAGGCGAGTTGATCTGTTAGGGCGTGTTTTGTGTAAGCCTTCACTCTCTCCAGCCATGGTCATTCATGGTTCGTGTGAACCAAGGCTCACATCATTGTAGATTTTCTTGCCAGTACCCATTGCCCTTGTGCACACGCGTGGTATCTGTGTGAGGGTGTAAAGAAGGGAGTGCGTTTGTAGGCATCTGAATTTAAAACGTGCCAGTTTACACTGAGGTATGTTTCTGTCTAATTCTAGAGAGTATTGGACACAAATAAGAATTGTTTAATGTGGAATATGTAATTATCAATTGAAAAATATGCCCCCTCTCAGATGCCTTGTCAACATTTCATGTCTCAAAATGTGTCGTATCCAGAGAACTGTGGTATTAACCTTTTCTAGTCCAGGCTGAACATGTGAAAAATCAGTCTTTTTTCTATGTTTGCATGGGATCTTTGTTCGCTGTGATTAATGGTCCACTAACAGTGTCCAATACAAGTTCAGTGCAATGTACAAAGTGCCTTTGATGCCAGACATTCTACAGTGCTGTGCAGAAACTAAAGCTAATAGTCATAAGCCTGAGAGGACTGGAATATTTTCAATTTACTTTCAAACAAATGACTTTATTGTGCCATTCTCACATGGGAGTAAATTCCGCAGCCTTAGTGCCACATTGGACAAAACTTTTTTACCTGCTGATTTCTGTTTATACTTGGAGAAAGGAAATTAACCTCAGTTAGGGACTGGGAGGAATAGGACAGGACTATTAAACTCGGTGGGAATTTTGCCCGGGGCTTCGCTAGGAGCAGAGTTGGATGCAGGAGTACAGGACGTAGCTGAAGGACGATTTGTGGTGCAGAGCGGAGTTCAGGAATTCTGTGTGCCTGAAAATCAAACTCACGAAGGGCACCTGCAGGAAAAGCTTTACAACACGTTTTACTGCTCCCAAAACACAAAGGAACTGCTGTGGTAGTCTGAGTAAATGCGGGTGGACTTTGGGAGGAAGATTCCTTGTGACTGCAGTTGGAGATACATAAGGCCCAACTCCTGAAAGGAACAATTCTTAAGTAAGTAATGGGCGTCTGTAGCCATACAGGAATGACCTCCCTTGATCCCAAGGAGAGAAGGTGCCTCTGAACTCACCGCATTGCTGTTGTAATGGTAAAGATTCTCAGACCAAGACAGGGAAGTGTTGAAGGAACAAGTCTTCAATGCTTATAGGATGGTCTGATACCCTAGATTTTTAAAAATATAAAATACTTGCAAAATGTCTAAGTAAGGAACATGGATCCATTCAGCGTTGCTCCAAGTGGGAGACCCTCTAATGCTAATAAGTTCATCATAGACTTCTGATAGGTATAATTCAGAACCCATTCCAGTAACTCCTTTTGATCACAACATCAGTGTACATTAATTACTAACAGAACCAAGAACACTGAATTATTAGGGGTTTTTTAACTGCTTACTAGATATTTTTTGTACGAAACCTTCTTTTACAGGGCTTTTGTTTTGTGCATGTTCTGTGGTTTTCTTGCTTTATAAATCCATAAGCAATGAAGAAGAGGTTTGAGTTTTGTTTTGACTAACATTTTTACTCTTACTTTGGCCATCTACAATTCGTTAGTATTTTATGTTACACATCACTGCATGGAAATCCAAATGGAAAAACTGACCAGGTTAGGTGATGCTGAGATAAATGCAATTTCAGAAATTGGATAAATAAATCCACTCACCTGAAAATAGCTTTAGGGCCTTTTGTCTTCCTCTGATGTTTCTAACCACTGTCTGGTCTTTTCCAAAACAATAAGTCTCTCTTGCTCAGCTCTGTACAGTGGCTTCCCACAAAACCTTACCTCAGTTACAAAATGAACGATGTAAATGGTGCAAATCGTTTTGCAGCATTCTCAGAGCCGTAAAGCCTTTGCTGCGTTGATTTGGCCTCGAGTAGCTGTACCTCCTAGAGGAAGATACTACAAAAGCTTTTGTAGGCTGTCAAGAAAGATACGGAAAAGAGTGTGAGAGCTATTTCCATTTCGATTGGTAAGGCAGGGAAATTCTGTCCAGTTTGCGTCTAGCTTTCTTCAAAAAAATGGTGTACATTGATTGTTACTGGGAAGAAACCAGTATGTGTATAGAAGGCGACAGCTTTCACATAGCCAAATGCTGCGATGAGTCAAAACTGTGATCAGGAGTGTTACTTGGCAGTGCTGGGAAGCTTCTCGGGGTAAAGACAGCGCCAGTTCCTTCCCAGGTGATGCCCATATGTGGTTTATTTCCATGAGCAGAACAGTGATTTTGTTACAAATCTGGATTTTCTAAAAAGTCTCCGATGTGTTTCAGGAGTTGTAAAGCCTCTCTCCCTGCGGCGGGGAAGAAACCGTGTAGGAGAGGGCAGGATGGCTGTTGCTGAGACCAGGCTGGGTGTTACTGGGCAGCAGCTCTCCATCCTGTCCCAGCAGCAGGTGCCCGGCTGCCCTCTTCAAATGGGAAACACGACTGTGGCAAGGGAATATCAGTAGGGCCCAAGGCTGTGTTAGCTTTCCAGGCTGGGTACGATGAGGAGCAATTACGTGCTTTTGCCTAAGGCTCTTCAAAGTCTCTCCCTAACCCGCTCGCTTCCTGCCCATCTGGAAAGGCGGGCCCCTCGCTTGCGAAATGCCTTGGGGAGAGGAGAAGGGAATAGGCTGCGGTGGAAGCATCTCATCCCCTTTGTCTCCCAAAAGCCTGTCTGCAGCAGGGATACAGTCTGTGCTTAAAGGTGGCTCCCTGGGGGGCCCCAGTTTGGCAGGCAGACTGGTAGGGAACACATGCTCTGAAGCCAGAGGGTGTCTCAAATGAAATGATATTTAAATCTCGCTGTGCGGGTCTTAAAAATCCATGAGTCTTAATATGGCCATAAGGCTATAAATTCAGGGATTTTGACCTCAAAGTCTTTGAGTGTGTTTAAAAATAGCTCACCCGGCCTCATTTTATCACTTCATACACTCTGACACAACTTTGGAACCTGCCTCCGTCCCATCTAGCAGGGGAACACTATAATTAAGAATCAGTTTTGAAAGCCTGTTCTCTCTTAGCTCAGGGCAGAATAAGGCTTTATATATTTTGCAGGAGATTATAAACAATTCGTCAGCTAAAATTAGCAGTAAAAAGGGAGTCCCAGTTCTTTCCTGCGCTGTGGTTTGTACCACAAAGACTTAATGTTTTTAAATCATGACAGAGCTCTCTAAAAACCTTGAAAGCATATTATGTATGTGTCACTTTGGCTCAGTTAGGAGTAGTCTCACCTCGAAGCCAGAAGGCCATGGGTTCAAGTTCCATGCCCGCCCTTGGATTTAGCTGTCTCACAGTCATTTTATTACAGAAAACATTTTAAAATAGAAGCATGGGGGGAAGAAGAGTGAAACTTTTATATCTGTAACTGTACTGTGACACATTCGGTCACTGGGATGATACATTCAACCACTGCTCTTACTGCATAAAGCTTCTGAAAAGAGAGGGGCTAGCCCTAATGGTGTGGCAGTTTTGTCTCTTCTTGACAAAACCAGTTATAATCCTTGGAAGTGTCTGTGAGCGGCTGCTCCCTGTCTGAAAGAAGTTTGCGTTTTCATTGTGCTGCCACAGGGATGGGGTTCCTTAATTGTACGTTGCTGCGCAAAAGCTGAAAAATGAGAGATGTCAGATGAGCCTTGACTTTACCTTTTGCTGCTGACCAGTCACAGAACTAAAAATGCTATAGGTCATTTAAAAAGTTATTTTGCCAAAGTATCCAGCTGAAGTGTGAGGTTAGGGTTGCGTGGGGCAACAATGAAGCCAGGTGATCTTAACTGCAAACGTAAAGGTCATATTGTGTCTGCTTGAACTTCAAAGCAGAGTGCGAATCACTGATGTCCTTTGACTTCCCCGCAGAGAGGTCAGAGTGACTTAAGGTTTAAACTTTAGCGTTTCATTTCAGTTTGTGCCAACAGTCGTGTGGTCTTATAACATTGAAGTGTTTATGTTTGTTGCTTACAGACGTGTTAACTTACTGGAATCTCACTGTCTCTTAAAATACAATTTGCTTGTATTTTAGGGAAGAAAAAAAAAATCTTTCATTTCCTACTGGTTTTGTAGGATACTTAGAATGGTTTTGGCATATTTGTACAAAATGGACGCCATGTCATAAAGCAGTATGTAATTTCATTTGATCCAGGATTATGTGCCGCATAGTTGCTCACAACTCATTTCTTCCCCTGAAAATAATTTTACCTGATAATTTTCAATTTCTGTTCTGGTGGCATGAATCCAAAATGCTCCTGGATGGATGATTTTCTTTTGTTTAGAAATATTTGTTACACGTCAGTAAAGCTCTCGGGTGTTTTCAAATTCCTCCTCTGACCTGTTTTGAGGCTTTTCTGCTACAGGAATGTTGCAGCTCAAATTTTTGCTTGCAAAGTTAAAGGAGTTCTTTAAATGGGGAGTATGGATGGTGGTGATCATTGACGCTCTACTAGGGTAAGAGTTCCTGCCAGAGTTTGTAGACCACTGTCACTCTGCCTGATGGAGGGCTTATGGAAGACCCATTAATGTGCATGAGGGCTTTGAATCCTAGGACCTGAGTTATCAAATGAAATGTTTTGACGAGAACTCTGGCCAAGATATATTTGGCATACGACTAACATCTGGGAAAGGTAGATTTATCTACATGAGATGCTGGTGGTTCTTCTATGTCCGCTTCCTAAATTAGACTAAATACATTCCTGTTATTCATTTTTTTTTTCTGATAAGCAGTTGCTGGGGGTGCTACAGAGACTATGAGAATTGGGGCAAGAGATGGGGGGATAATCCGTCTTGTCATGGCAGGAATGCTGGCCCATTTAGTCACATCTGGGATGCAGGTGGGGTGGTCTGTGCAAAGCTTGAGTTGGTAATGGTCTGTCAAAAACAGGGGTAAAGGTGAGGCTAGCCAGCTAGCCTGTGAGGGGAGGTGTCCACAAGACAGATTTCTGTACTAAGATGAGGTCCGTTCTGGGAGAAAAAGATTGAGAATCCTTCCCGTAGAGCCTGCCCTAGCAGCGTTGACTGAATGTGAGGCAAAGGGGAAAGGAAATGGTGCCGCTCCGGAGCACAGTGATCCGACTGTGTGAAATCAGTGTGGGTGCTATTAAAATGCCATCTTCCTCTCCCTTCCCCTGTCCTTCCTCCCTCCCTCCCCCTCTGCTGTCGGCCCGGCCGAGGAAAAGTCAAATAACGTACGACTGTGTTCCTTGGCATCACAACTGCAATTTCCCTTTAGGGTCTTCAAACTTGAGAATGGGAGGTTTTAAATCTTGCTGATTCGTGCTATTCCAGCAAGCATATGTGTGGGGAGAAAGAACAATGCCAGTTCAAAACAGAAATCACAAGTGAGAAATCATTGCTTCTAAATCAGGTGTTGCAGAGGCCAGTGGAAAAATCAGGCGCTAAGAAAAGTAGGAAATTGCTTTGTTTAGAGCTGGGAAGGTTAATGAGAATGAATTAGAAAATTCTCTCTGTGTATTCAGCCCCTAAGGATTTGAGCAAAGTTGGAGGGATTTATTTACTGATTATCCAGACTATACAACTGGCAATAAGATTAAGTGAGGAATTTTGGAACATGCTGACATTTCTTATTTGCATCATTTACTATGGAGATCGTTTGTCGGTACTGCACTGAGTTTGTGGTGAACCAGGGCTTAGTCTGGCCCAGCAGAGACAGGTCTGGTACTTCTCATGGCTCAAGGGATGTGGGGGTGAAAACAGTTTAACGTCCTCTTTTGCGTCTCAGAGAGGAAACATCAAGTTTGTCTAGGTGCTTATCAGAGGCGAATTTCAGAATATTTTCCTAGACACCATTAATTATGGAAAAGACTGCAGTTATAGGTGACACATTGCATTAGATCAACTGAAAATAAAAGACAAGGCTGTAATTTGTAGAGCCCCTGCACTGGACACTGTACAGAGCTTCCCCAGTACAAGGCCTCCTCCGAGTCCGTCCCTCCAGCATGCATACAGATACGCACACTGCCCTGCTTCTCCTGACTTCAGATTGCTTTAAACCAGGCTCTAAGTACTGACAAGTTACCATCGCAGCTGGAAGAAGTGAAGGGTGCCATGGTGCAGGAGTTCAGTACTGGATCTAGGAAAAACAGAACTGTGATTTTTATTCTCTGTTCTGGGTGCCTGCCTCTAAAATGATCACATTTTGTGAAAAACGTGCAACTCTTCTATATTATAGACACATGAAGTTATAAGCTATGCTTTAAAGATGTAATCTTGGGCAATGTGTTTTCCAAGATTTGCTTTCACCAGGCCACTGTCCATGCACTGGACACACTGTTACTCTCATAAAATACAACAATTCCCTGTCCCTGAAGGAATCCTTCAGCCGACTCTTGTGCACTGTTGCTGGAATAAGGAAAATTTTCTCAGTGACTCTCTCTCGCATGGTTACTGCTAAATAAAACTCCTCAATAGTGATCAGTTCTGCCAACATTTTTTCTAAGAATGGTTTTGGTAAGGAGGTAAATAACAGAGATGAAAGGCAAGGTGTTATTTCAGTCTTCGTGATAACTCTTAATGCTTCTCTGATCAGCATCACGGATGACTAATTCTCCTGCTTTTTATCTTCATCATCTTTTGTAGAAGCTCCAAGACTTGTGTTTGTTTTCCTTCTTAGGGGAACTGCATACCACAGCCAGTAGTTTTAATCCTTTAATCCTCAGATGTCCGGTTGATGCCTCCACCCATTGATTACCTCCTTTCACAGCAAATGATCCTGTTCCCTTTACAATTAATGTCTGCTACTGGATCAGGCTGTGGTCGCTGGGAACGTGTTTCATGCATTTGGTAACCAAGACACAATAAATTTCAGCCTGAACATCCTGTGGGCTAATCATCACACTTTGAGTCTTCATCATCATGACCTGAATTCTAGGGTAACCCACCACTATTTGAGACTTCCCAATATCAATTGACCTCCTTCTACACTGAAACAATGGCAAATATCGCACCAATACTATCTCACATCCTAGATTTTTTTTTCTAATGTGCTCTTATAAATGTGGGGCACTTCATGTGTTGTTATGACAAGGAAATTCTTTGACTGAAAAGTTTGCAAATTCCAAAGTAGTATTTGTTTTATAAACAAAGGTGCTGTTTTCCTTATGCCAGCCTCTTTCTGCTTTTGCTTGTCCAGCAGTCTGTTCTCAAAGGCACGGAGCAGCTGTTGGCCCTGAATCAAAACTTGCAGCGCAGGGAGGGTTATGTAAAAGTCCTTTGTGTGAGAGATGTACACGGCAGCAAATGGTGAAATTGGAGTACACGTTCTTTGAGGGGAGATGACTACTCACGGCAATGTTTTGTTTTTTTCCTTGATCTTTGCACAGAACAAAAATAAAAGAAGTTATCATAATATTTTTATGGATTTTCAGAAATACCTTTTCTTGTTGTAGTGTTGTTGGCTGGTAATTTCATGCTGCTTTACACCCAGTATCACCCACTAGATGGAAGGGCTGCAGGAAGCTGTCTAGTCCTTTCCCCTGCCTCGAGGCAGGATCTCTGTACCTAGGCCATTTTGAGGGATGTTGGTCTCACCTTTGGAGGAGATTCTGTAGCTCTCCTACTCCGTCTATGTCTGTGCTTCGCTATTCTTACAATGTAACACTTTCCAAATATTTGTTTGACATCCTTTCCTATCCATAAAGACATTCAGTTTCTCCCCTTCTGCAGGTCATTTCTTTTGAACTCCTCAGTCCCAATTCATCTTAATTTTTCCTTTCAGGTAATATTTTACACAGCCCTGAACATCCTCTTTGATGGCCTCCTCTGAACACACTCAAAATGTGCCACAAATTTGTTGTAGTGTGATAACCAGAATTAGATGCACAATTCTTGTACTGATTTCATAACAGCAAGACATTGTTGACTAATATTCTATTTATATTGCACTGTAGACACAGTTTCTTTTCTGCTGAACTGCTCCTTAAGTGGCCATTCTCATGCTGTATGTTTATAACTGATTTGTTCCTGTCCAAGTCAAATATTTTCTATTCGTAATGAATTTCATCTACATTTTTAAACGTTTTCTCTGATCATTGCAAATTCTGGTCCCATCATCTAACGTATTCTCATCCCTTCCAGTTTCCTCTCATCTGTATATGCAATAAGCACAGGCTATAATCCACCATCCTGAGCATTAAGGCATTAATAAGCACATTAAAAAGCGCAGCCCATATGAAAGTCCCCTTGATAGAGTCTTCCAGTTTGACAGTGAGCCACTGGCAGTTTTTCTATGGCAATGAGCATCCGACCAGTAATTGCAGGGAGAGCACACTTCCCTTTATGAAAACGTCACTGGAGATTGTGTCAAAAAGCTTTGCTGGAGTCTGAAATATGTGGCATCTAAAGTTAATACCTTACCCACAAGACCTGAATCCCCGCGCTGAAAGGAGATTGGATTGATTCGACATGATTAGTTGTCAACCTGTTACGAACCAGAAGACAAAAGTAACTCCAAATGTGTTGGAGTTCTGGTAATACATCATTCCTTTCCGTGTCATAGTTCCAAATCGGCTTCTTGATTGAAGAAGGCAGGAAAAGAGCCTAACACAGATTTTGAATGTTTGGGATTGTTAAAGCTATGTAAATATGTGGGGAGCAGTCTGTGGGTTCAGCAGAAGGTTTTAGGTCTGTACTATACAATGTCTGTAACCACAAAGAAGAATCTAAGTAGGTGATTGTTTAAACTCATCCAGAGGTTTAAATACTTTTGAATCAGCTTGAGCTAGACTGTATCCTTCTTCTGCGGGGGTATGAAGGGAGGGAGATGGTGTATGCAAGGGAAAGCCAGGTCATCACCTCTGCTTAGAGCAGTTCAAGGCTGCTAATGAAAGCAGAGTAGCTGAAAGGGGCAGCCTGTGGGTGGCTGAGTAAAGGCGACAGCAGTATAAAGTCAGGAGATGCTGAAAGCTTGGAAGAGAGTGGCAAAGTCACCCTCTGTGAGGGAAAAGGACGGCTTCCAAGCTACCCGGGAAATGTTCTTCTTCTGCTGCTTGCTTTGTTGTAAATACACAAAAGTAATGTATTGTCATTTCCTTCTGGTTCCTTCCAGTAAGAAAACCTCACTGTGTGAAGCCATCGTGTGGTTTCAGCAGTTCTCTGGCAAAAGGCACGCTATGTACAGCTGAGAGTATATGAGCTAAATTATATATACAGCATCAAACTGCAATGAAGAGAGACTATCAAGAACCAGTTGTAAAGATTTAGGAAAAGGCGGGGGG
>Ga0065711_1042438_pt1 | contig 15382 bp, 12 predicted proteins | sample Hoacrofraction12_FD_59098 | JGI IMG/M metagenome (GOLD analysis project Ga0065711, IMG submission 59098) | Hoatzin crop microbial communities from Cojedes, Venezuela - Epithelial fraction 12 v2 (version 2) | ecosystem: Host-associated > Birds > Digestive system > Esophagus > Crop | place... | reverse complement strand
ATAAAACTTATCTTTTGCTAATAATTATCTTGCGTAAAAATTATCAAAGATATAATCCCCTTCTTTGACAATGCGCTTTAATTCTAGCATAGGGAGTATCAAGCTACAAGACAAATCGCTATTACGAATATACTTATTCTATATTATATATTGTCGTCCGATTTAAATTATAATTAATAAGCACGTTTTATAAGATATGGAAGAGCATATTCAAAGTTTACACCATATGTATTGTGATTTTCTTCATTTACTGTTTTCTTTATTGCTTCAAGTACAAAGTCTACGGTTATAGCCATCGAATCTTCAAGGCTCTTTCCATTTACAAGATTTCCAAACAAGGTACTTGCAAAAATATCGCCGGTACCATGAAAACTTTCCGATAATTTCTCATTCTCATATATTATGAAATTATCAATTTCTCTATCATAACATATAGCACCCAGACTGTTTTTCGATGAACTAAATCCGGTCATAAGGACTTTTTTACTACCCTTATCCGCAAGTCTTTTTAACATATCCTTAATATCCGATACGTTATAATCATCTTTATACTCTATTCCCAGAAGAAGGCATATCTCTGTAAGGTTTGGAACTATCATATCCGATTTTTGACAAAGATTTGCCATTTCAAGAACAAATTTATCATCAAATCCTTTATAAAGTTTGCCAAAATCAGCCATAGCAGGATCAACCAGATGAATACCGTCTTTATAATATTCCATTAGTTTTTCAACGAATTTTACCTGCCAGATGCTTCCAAGGTACCCCGTATATACACCGTCCATTTTGAAATTTTGTTTTTTCCAATGTTCCAAAATCTTGTCAAGTTCAGGTGTCAGGTCTTTGAAAGAAAATTCTTCAAATGCCGTATGCGTTGAGAGTACAGCCGTTGGCAAAATCGCACATTCGATTCCAAGGACTGATAGTATAGGAAGTGCCACCGTCACGGAGCACTTTCCTATACATGATATATCTTGCATTGTTACTACGCGTTTCATTTACTTTTCCTTTGCACTATTAGTTATTGCCAAATAAATCTCTTGTATATATCTTCTCTTTTATATCTTTTATTTCATCATTCATTCTATTTGCGATTACAACATCACACATCTTTTTGAATTCATCAAGATCTCTTATGACTTTTGAATTGAAAAAATCATCATCTTTAAGTGTAGGCTCATATACGACAACAGGAATGCCTTTTGCCTTTATTCTTTTCATGATACCCTGTATAGATGAATGTCTGAAGTTGTCGCTTCCGGCTTTCATAGTGAGTCTATATACACCTACAACCTTTGGTTTTCTATCAATTATCTGATCGGCGATGAAGTCTTTTCTTGTTCTGTTTGCATCAACGATGGCTCCGATGAGGTTATTTGGAACATTCTTATAGTTTGCCAGAAGCTGTTTGGTATCTTTCGGAAGGCAATATCCGCCATAGCCAAATGATGGATTGTTGTATCCATCTCCAATTCTTGGATCAAGGCATATGCCTTCTATTATCTGCTTTGTATCAAGATTTCTTACTTCCGCATATGTATCAAGTTCGTTGAAATATGCAACTCTTAAAGCAAGATATGTATTTGCAAAAAGTTTTACGGATTCTGCTTCCATACTATCCATGAACAAAACTTTGATATCTTCTTTTATAGCGCCTTCTTTTAGCAGATTTGCAAATTCATGTGCTCTTTCATTTGCTTCATCTGATGCTCCTTTTCTTGTTCCTACAATTATTCTTGAAGGATATAGATTATCATAAAGTGCATGGCCTTCTCTGAGGAATTCCGGGCTAAAAAGTATTCTGTCAGTATCAAATTCATCTGATATTGAATTAGTGAATCCTACAGGTATTGTTGATTTAATTACGATATAAGCCTTGTTACTTGTTTCCATGACTTCTTTTATTACGGATTCTACGGATGATGTATCAAAGTAGTTGAGCTTCTCATCATAATTGGTAGGTGTTGAAACAATTACAAAATCAGCGTCTTTATAAGCCTTTTTTGCATCTGTCGTTGCTTTTAAATTCAGATTCTTTGCAGATAAATATTCTTCAATTTCCTTATCAACAATCGGAGATTTTCTGTTATTTATAAGGTCAACTTTTTCTTTTATTATATCAACTGCCGTAACTTCGTTATTTTGAGCAAGTAATATTGAATTTGATAATCCAACATAACCTGTTCCAACTACTACTATTTTCATATTAATTCCCTTCGTCTAAATATTTGTTTTTTACATTAGTTTATACCATTCTCAACATAAAATAAGCTTTCGCAAATCGCGAAAGCTTATATAAAACATAATTTCCATCGCACAAGATAGTATTTATACATGAGGAACAAGTTCATCCACGGTTTCATAAACGCCTATTCTCTGTCTGTCGGAATCAGGCATACCGATGAAAATACTACCATAGTTATATACTCCGTCACCTATAGTATCAACCCTTACTATCTGCACAAAAACATGAATAACTTCTTTTGTCCATATCGTAAGATTTGCTTCATAATTATCCCCAACTGCAAGAATTTCACGGCAGTTAAAGCCTATCCCATGACGCGAGCAATTCACAATTTCAATATCAACATCTCTTGATTCTTGCCCCTTGCCCAATGCCTTCAGTGCGATACTTCCGCTCATTGAAAGTCTTTTGCTCTTTCTTCTCTCATTCATATAAGTATCCTTCCTTTTCTGAAAAAGAATTCTCCTCATCAATATAATGATACAGCAGAAAAAAGACTTTGTCTAGAAAACGTATTTTTTTTATTTGCAAAGCGTATATTAGTGCTTTGTCATATCATTTGTAAAAAAACATGCATCCCCAAATGAAAAGAATCTGTATCTTTCCTTTATGGCTTCATTATATGCATTTAATACATGTTCTCTTCCTGCAAGAGCCGATACGAGCATTACAAGTGTAGACTCCGGCAAATGAAAATTTGTAATAAGGCAGTCCATGACTTTGAACTTATAACCCGGATAAATAAAAATTGATGTATTATCAGAACAAGCTTCCAAATGTCCATTCTCATCCGCTGCGCTCTCTATAGTTCTGCAGCTTGTTGTTCCAACACATATTACTCTCTTGCCATTTGCTTTTGCCTTATTTATCTTGTCTGCTGCCTCTTTCGTTACCTGATACCACTCGGTATGCATGTGATGTTCTTTTACATTTGTAACCTTTACGGGTCTGAATGTCCCAAGTCCTACGTGAAGTGTTACATATGCAATATCGATACCTTTTTCTTCAATCTTTTTTAGAAGGTCGCTTGTAAAATGAAGTCCTGCCGTAGGAGCTGCTGCCGAGCCTTCGTACTTTGCATAAACTGTCTGATACATATTTTTGTCTTTGAGTTTGTGCGTGATATATGGCGGTAGCGGCATCTCTCCAAGACTGTCCAAAACCTCTTCCCATATTCCATCATAGTAGAATTTGACAAGTCTGTTTCCATCTTCAAGAACATCCACAATTTCGGCCTTAAGTCTTCCGTCTCCAAATGTAACTTTGGCTCCGATTCTTAATTTTTTGCCGGGACGAACCAGTGTCTCCCAAGTGTCATTTTCAAGTCTCTTTAAAAGAAGAATCTCAACGGATGCTCCCGTATCTTCCTTTGTTCCGTAGAGTCTTGCGGGGATAACCTTTGTATTATTTAATACAAGGCAATCACCTTCATTTAAATAATCAATTATTTCTCTAAAAACGTGATGCTCGATTTCTCCGCTTTCTTTATCCATTATAAGAAGCCTCGATGCAGCTCTGTCTTCAAGAGGGTCCTGAGCTATAAGTTCCTTTGGAAGGTCGAAATAGTAATCGGATGTGCGAAGACCTATAAGGCTGCTATCATCTTGAGTATCATTCATAACATCTTTGTTTTCGTTTAAATCACTCATTTTAAATCCTTTTTTATTTCCCTGCATGAAAATAATCATACAGGGAAAACATACAATCAGTTATATCAAAAATCCATATCTTCAAGGAATGCAACATATCCTCTTAAAGCTTCGTATACATCAGCTTTGGATGTAGCTTCCCATGGTGCGTGCATATTTAGAACCGCAACGCCGCAGTCGATAACATTCATGCCGTATAATGCAAGAATATATGCGATTGTTCCGCCGCCGCCTGCATCTACCTTACCAAGTTCTGCTGTCTGGAAGTTTACTTTATTATCATCACATACTTTTCTGACAGCTGCAATGTATTCGGCATTGGCATCATTTGAGCCGCCCTTTCCTCTTGAGCCTGTGAACTTATTAAATACAAGGCCGCCGCCAAGGAAAGCAGAGTTCTTGCTCTCAAAAGATCCTGCATAGCTTGGATCAAAACCTGCGCTTACGTCAGATGATAGCATACATGAATTTGCAAGGCATCTGCGTAGTGCCAAATCAGAATACTGTCCGCAAAGATTCAAAACTTCAGCTACAGCATTTTCAAAGAAGTGAGATCTCATACCTGTAGCGCCTACAGATCCGATTTCTTCTTTATCAACAAGGATGCATACACCTGTTCTCTTTAGATTCTTTGCTTTAAGAATAGCTTTCATTGAAGGATATGCGCATACTCTGTCATCCTGACCATATCCAAGAATCATGGAACGATCAAAGCCTGCATCTCTTGCTTTTCCTGCAGGAACGATTTCAAGTTCAGCTGAAAGGAAATCATCTTCTTCGATTCCATATTCATCTTTCAAGATTGCAAGAATTCCTCTCTTTATAGCGCCGCTAACTTTCTTCTTTTCAGCACCTTCTTTTTCTTCTTCATCCATAGCATACTGCTGGCCTACCGTAAGCTTTGTATTCTTCTTGGATGACTTTGCTTTTGATGCTGTCTCATTTTCAATTACAAGTGGCTTGTTACCAACGATGAGATCAAGTGCCTCGCCCTCTATTACATTTGCAGCTTTCTTTGACATCTGATCGCCTGCAAGATGAATCAGAAGATCTGATATGAAAAATACCGGATCGTCTTCATCTTCGCCAACACTTAGCTGACATGTTGTGCCGTCTTTTTTGACGATTACTCCGTGAAGAGCAAGTGGCATTGCTACATACTGATATTTCTTGATGCCGCCATAATAATGAGTATCAAGATATGCAATTCCTTCTTTTTCGAAAAGAGGATTCTGCTTCACATCAAGACGAGGTGAATCAATATGAGCACCAAGGATATTCAAGCCATTTTCAAGAGGCTCGGAGCCGATTTGGAATATAACAATAGACTTATTCATCCAAACGCTGTAAACCTTATCGCCCTTCTTTAGCTTCTTTCTGCCGCCGATAAGCTTGGAGAGTTCAACATATCCTGCTTCTTCTACTTCGTTTACGATTTCATCGATTGCTTCTCTTTCTGTCTTTGCATTATCAAGGAAGTTTTTGTATTCTTCTGCGAATTTATTTACTTCCTTTAGTTGTCTTTGATTATATGTTGTCCATGTATTTTTTCTAACCATTTTTTCACCTTCTTAGCTTCTAAGTTCTATTCCAAGACTTTCAAGTCCGTTCATTATCTTCTTCATGGATGATGCTACTTCGTCATCCGAAAGTGTCTTTTCCTTATCTCTAAATGAGAGTGAATAAGCCATAGACTTAAATCCATGTGCTACCTGCTCTCCTTCATAGAGATCAAAAAGTTCAAGTTTTTCAAGCTTTTTGCCTGCACGCATGCGAATCATCTTTTCGATATCACCTGCAAGGACACTGCTTGGTACGAGAATGGAAATATCTCTTGTAACAGCCGGGAACTTAGCTATTCCCTTATATGTTCTGTCAAATGATACATGCTCTGTTACGCTCTTCATATCAAGAACAGCAACATATGTATCTTTGCAAAGGTCGTAGTTTTTGGCAACGAGCGGATGAATCTGGCCAATGTAACCTATAATTTCATCTCCAAACATGATATTGGCTTTTCTGCCCGGATGCAAATATGGTCTGTCAGCTTCAGGATTATATGATATATTATCTATCATTCCAAGCTGATCCAAGATTTCTTCAACTGCGCCCTTCATATCAAAGAAGTCGCCATCTTCATAGAATCCCAATGTAAGAATCATTCTCTCATCAGGAAGGCTTTCAAGCGGAAGCTTATCTGCAAGGTAGATATTTGCAAGTTCATACAAACGAACCGATTTGTTACGACGATTATAGTTTGTAGAAAGACTTGTAAGTATACCATTTAAAGAGATTGTTCTCATGATAGAGAAATCTTCTCCAAGAGGATTGGATATCTTTATTGCAGCTCTTTCCTTTGCTCCTTCCGGTAAAAGAAGCTTGTCAAATACCTTCGGACTTTCAAATGAATATGTATATGCCTGTGAGAAACCGCTAAATCTTGCAATATCTCTGACTTTCTGCTCTACTGTAAGTTTGTATGAAAGCTTGCCTGCATCGGATCCTGCTGTAGGAAGAGTTGTAGGAATCTTGTCATATCCGCTAAATCTTGCAACTTCTTCTGCGATATCACACATAGCTACAAGGTCTTGTCTAAATGAAGGAACAACTACTTCGTTTGTTTCTTTATCGTATGCAACTTCTTCTCTTTCAAGGATTTCAATCATTTCATCCTTGCTGATGTCTGTACCAAGGAGAGCATTTATTTTGTCATCTTCAAGTTTTATTCTTCTAAGAGGTGCAAGCTCTGCTCCTTCTTCAACGTATCCTTTGCATACCTTGCCGCATCCAAGCGTGTTTATGAGTTGGCATGCTCTGTTTATTGCATCAAGTGCATTTCTTGGATCAAGACCTTTTTCAAAGAATCCCGATGCATCAGTACGAAGTCCTACTCTCTTTGCACTCTTTCTGATATTTGGTCCGTTGAATGTAGCTGCCTCAAACAATACAGTACTTACATCACCTGTAATCATTGAGTTTTCGCCGCCCATGATACCTGCAATACCGATTTCTTTTTCGCCGTCGCATATCATAAGAATATCTTTGTCAAGTTTTCTTGATACACCATCAAGTGTTACGAACTCTTCGCCATCTTTTGCTCTTTTTACTACAATCTTATTGCCGCTTATCGTACTAAGATCATATGCATGCATAGGCTGACCATATTCAAGCATAACATAGTTTGTGATATCTACAAGGTTGTTGATAGGTCTGATGCCATAAGATGCCAGGCGTCTTTGCATCCACTTAGGAGATGGTCCTATTTTTACATCCTTTACAACTCTGCCGATATATCTTGTACACAAGTCTTTATCTTCTACTTCTACGCTTATATAGTTCTTTGTTTCATCATCAATTTCATCAACAACTACTTCAGGTGCGTGGAAAGGAAGTTTGAATGTAGCAGCTGCTTCTCTTGCAAGACCTATCATAGAATAGCAATCTACACGGTTTGATGTAACTTCATATTCAAAAATCGTATCATGAAGTCCTAGTACTTCTACAGCATCTGCTCCAACTTCTGTATCCTCATCAAATATATAAAGGCCTTCTTCAGGAGCTTCCGGATAAAACTCTCTTGATGAACCTAGTTCTTCGATTGAGCACATCATACCATTTGAAGGTACTCCTCTAAGCTTTCCTGCCTTTATCTTGATACCGCCTTCAGGATTTGGTGAGCCATCATGGCCTCCTGCAACTCTTCCGCCGTCAAGAACAACAGAAACCTTATCGCCTTCCTTCATATTGCTTGCGCCTGTTACTATCTGAATAGTATCTGTTCCTATATCTACCTGACATATTACAAGCTTATCTGCGTCAGGATGTCTTTCGATTTTCTTTATCTGTCCAACTACAATCTTGTCCAAATTCTCGTCAGTTCTATGAAAACTTTCTCCCTTTGTTCCGGAGAGTGTCATAGCATCCAAGAGTTCACGGTCTGTCATATCCAGTCCGTCTACATATGCTTTTAACCAATTACGTGATGCATCCATTTCTTATTTTCCCCTTTCAAATTAGAACTGATTCAAGAATCTTTCATCGTTCTCATATAAAAGTCTCATGTCGTCAATTTCATATTTAAGCAGTGCAATTCTTTCAAGACCTACACCGAAAGCAAATCCTGTATATTCATTCGGGTCGATATTGCACATTTCAAGTACATGCGGATGAACCATTCCGCAGCCAAGGATTTCAATCCATCCCTCGCCCTTACAGAATCTACATCCCTTGCCGCCGCACTTAAAGCAAGATACGTCCATCTCAGCAGAAGGCTCTGTGAATGGGAAGTGGTGAGGTCTGAATTTTACCTTTGTATCCTCTCCGAATATCTGTCTTGCGAATGTTTCAAGAGTTCCTTTAAGATCTGCAAATGTAACATTCTTGTCAATTACAAGTCCTTCTACCTGATGGAATGAAGGTGAGTGAGTAGCATCAACTTCATCTGCTCTGAATACTCTGCCCGGTGCAATCATCTTTATAGGGAGTCTGCCCTTTTCCATCTCATGAACCTGAGTGCTTGATGTCTGTGTTCTCAGGAGTATATCACCGTTTATGTAAAAAGTATCCTGCTCATCCTTTGCAGGGTGGTCAGCCGGAATATTGAGTGCTTCAAAGTTGTAATAATCCTTTTCGATTTCAGGTCCTTCTACAACTTCATATCCCATTCCGATAAAAATCTTTTCGATTTCTTCAAGCGCTATTGTATTAGGGTGCTTGTGTCCTACCTTTGTTTTCTTTGCGGGAAGTGTAACGTCGATTTTTTCAGCCTTCATAGACTGTTCAAGAGCGACTTCCTCAAGCTTTTTCTTTGCTTCTTCAAGAACACTTTCAACCTGCGCTCTTGTCTCATTTATCATCGCTCCGACTTTTGGACGTTCTTCACTTGAAACATCGCGAAGAGTTTTCATAAGTGTTGTTATTTCGCCCTTTTTACCTAAAAATGCTACGCGTATATCATTAAGTCCATTAATGTCGCTAGCTTCCTTGATGCGGCTAATCGCATCATCTCTTACCTTATCAAGTTGTTCCTTAGTAAGCATAAGATTCTCCCTTCTATTAAATCATGTAATTTGAATACAAAATAAAAAATCCCTATCTCTTACAATCTTGTAAAAGATAGGGACGAATAAACTAATCCGCGGTACCACCCGTAATTCTGAATAATCAGCTCTCTATTCGCGTAACGAGCGAAATACGTATCAGGCTACAAAAAAATATCTTCACCCAATCTGCTCCGGTGTGAAAATTCAATAATCATACTAAATCAGAAGACTTACAGCCGGCGATCTTCTGTCTCTGTAAATGTTATGATCAATCTTGGCACATGGCCGCACCATCAATGCATTTAATAATGATTTTAATTTCATTTACGCCAAAAGTCAATATAAAAAAATACACGTATATTGTTTTGTTTAACAATATACGTGTATCTTCAATTAGTTAGAGCTTTCTGTGCTTGCGCTATCTGTGCTGTCTGCACTTGTGCTCTCAGAGCTTTCTGCTGTGCTTGCATCTTTTGAAGCTTCTTTTGAAGCATCTGTTGATGAACTGTCACTTGCAGATGGTGCATCATAATTTGTTGAAATATTATAATCACCCTTCTTAGCTGTTATATTATCTTTTTCAAACTTAGCATATGTCTCATACCCGTCAAACCAGAATGAACGTTTACCGTAAGAATCTGCCTTAGTTGTATTTGTATCATATCTAAATGAATTATATCCCATATAACACTGGTCAAGATCTATAGAAAGTGTTCCATCTTCCTGCAAAATAAGATCATCAAATCTTCCTGCAAGATAATATTCTACGTTCTGATTGTATGTACCGCCTTCTTTTTTCTCGAAGTTGATATTAGCTGTAACTTTGTATACAACCATAACGGAGTTACCTGAATAGCTCTTACGATCAAATAGAACAAGTCCTACATAGTCCATGCTTGAAAGTGTAACATCATCGTTCCATGATGCAGCATCTGCTTCAATCTGGTCTTCCATTTCCTTTTTCATAAGTTCAACATCTTCATCAGGAATCTGTGAAAAATCTGTTACATATTCAGGAAGTCCGCTTACTGTATATTCTTTTGTTGTTTCAGCAGGAATACCGCCAAAGTTCTCAATGCAATACTGCTCAAGGCCAAGGCTTGAATATGTTGAAGCTGTAACTGTTATAACATCGCCGTTTGTAACATCGTTGTAAACATCTGCGTCATAGCTGATTCCATCATATGTACCCGGTTCTGTAACGCTTACATATCCATCAGGAGCTGTACCGCTAAATGTTACTTCTACATTTTTGAAAAGGTCGATTGTTGAAATCTCATCGAGATTCTCAACTGTTGTTTCGACATCATCGCATTTGATTTTACATTTGATGGCTTTTTCGATTTCTTCTTTATCGATATCCCATGTAAATGTAACAACATCGCCGTTTGAAAGACCATCTGTCTTATCAAGGCTTCCTGAATACTCAGCTGCAAGTGCGATTACAGATTCAGGTGAAATTTCACCTGAAATAGCATCTCCAAGTGCTGAAAGTCCAAGACTATCAAGTTCATCAAAAGAATCCTTGTATTCTTTCTTGCCTGATGATGTGAATTTAAGTTTTCCGCTATAGTCTTCAAGGAACTGCTCATAATCAAACTCATAGCTTGCTTTGCCGTATCCTTCATATCCTTCTGTAGTAACAGTGATATAGTTACTAAGATTTACAGTGGTCTTGTGAGTAAGTGCCAAAACAGCAACCAAAATCACAACAACCGCAGCTACTACCGCAATACCGATTGCTTTAGGAGATAATGGTTTTTTCTCCTTCTTTGGTGCATTTGCAGTTGCAGAGAACATATTTGCATTTGCATTGTTTGCCGTATTGTTTGTGGCATTTGGAGTAGAACTAAAAGCTCCGTTTGAAGCATTTGTGTTTGCAGAAAATGCACTTCCCGCGCCTTCATTATTTGCGCTTGTGTTTTCTGCATTTGTGGATGTTGCAGCGTTTGCTGCCTTGAAACCGTCGCAGTCACATTTTCCCTCGACTAGCGGTTTTCCACAGAATTTGCAAAACTTATCCATAATTTTGCCCCCTTCTTTTATTAAAATACCAAATAATAATACATAAAAAAAACTTTAAAAGCAAGGTATATATTTTTTATGTTATACTAATGTAGTTTGAACAAATAAAATAATATTGGGGCAAAAAATGGAAAATAAAAACATGTATTCATATTTGGATAAAGTACATAAATCAAATGAAAATCTTCTCCTTGAAGTGGACAGAATATGTAAAAAATACGATATACATTACTATCTTCACGGCGGAACATATCTTGGTGCTACACGGCACAAAAGTTTTGTTCCGTGGGATGATGACGTAGATATCACTATGAAAAGACGTGACTACGAAAATTTCATATCCGTCTTTAATAAAGAAAAAAAGGATAATTTTATTCTTTTAAAAGATGATGAATATGATGAATTTTTCGATTTCATACCTAAGATAGCAGATATAAGCGTTAAATACAAAAAGACTGCAATGGGTGAAGATTCTTTTTATAATTACAGATACAATCACCCAACTCTTGATATTTTCATATTGGATACCGTTTACAAAAGGCATAAATTACAGCTCATCCTTTTGAAATTTATATATGCACTTTCTATGGGTCACAGACCATATGTAGACTATTCAAAATTTAAAGGTATATCAAAAGTATGTGCTATCATTCTTACAAATATAGGAAAAATTATACCGTTTAAATATACGGCAAAGTTATACCACAAAGTGCAAATTATGGACAATAAATATGATGATAAGTCACGTTTTCTTTTCTTATCAAATGAACAGCCGCATCCGCACTATTGGGGACTTGTATATTCAAAAAAACATTATAAAACAGGCCATACGTCGGTTATAAATGGGAATACATATCCATCCCCGTATGCTCCCGATAAATGGCTAAGCTATGTATATGGAAACTGGAAGACTTTGCCAAATGAAGAGGACAGAAAACCTCAGCATATAATAGAACTTGAGTAACTTTGGAGGCGTCATGTTAAAAGCACTTGTAACCGCAGAACTTGATATAAATACGCTTATAAAAACAATAGATACTATAAAATTTGACACGGCAGGATATGCCAAAGACCATAAGGTTATGGAATCCAAAGACCTTGCAAATATTGTAGGCGCATACGATATCCTGATATCGGAATTTGAAACAATAAATAAAAATGTAATAGAAAATGCCAAAAATTTAAAACTTATCATATGCTGCAGAGGCGGCGTAAAATCAGTAGTTGATATGGATGCTGCTGCCAAAAAAAACATAACTGTCCTTCACAACGCAGGTAGAAATGCAAGCGCAGTTTCTGAAATCGTGATGGGCTATATTCTTGATATGTGCAGAAATATTACATATTCAAACAATCTGATTCACAACAAAATAATAACCACGGACAGCAGAAATATACCTACAGAATACAAAGATACTATTTGGGGACTTGATGATAACAGTCCGTATCACACCTTGCGTGGACGAAGTCCTAGACTTATGACTCTAGGAATTGTAGGTTTTGGCAATGTAGGCAGAGAAGTTGCCAAAAAGGCCGAATGCTTTGGCATGGATATACTTATATTCGATCCAATTGATGCTTCTTTTTCAAAAAGCGAAAATGTGAAATCGGTTAGCTTTGAAGAGCTTTTAAAGTCATCCGACATTGTGTCTCTCCACTGCCCTCTCACCAAAGATAATTATCACATGATTGGCAAAAAAGAATTCAAAATGATGAAAAAAAGTGCATTCTTCATAAATGCCGCAAGAGGAGATCTCGTAGATGAGGACGCTCTGATAGATGCTCTAAATAGCGGTGAAATAAAAGCTGCCGCTCTTGACGTAGTATCAAAAGAGCCTATTGATAGTTCATCAAAACTACTTGATGTACCCGGTCTTATCATAACGCCTCATATAGCCGGCGCCAGTGATGAAGTTGTTTTGAAAGGTACCGAAATGGTCATACACAAGCTCCTTACTTGGCAAAACGATGAGCGTGTATGTTAAATCTATACAGATTGGAGTTTTATTATGTCTAATATAGGAGTATTACTTGCCGCAGGACTTGGGCAAAGATTCTCGGAAAATGTTCAAAAACAATATGTATCCCTTTGCGGAAAAGAAGTTATTTCTTACGGAATAGATGCATTTAAATCTTCTGCTTTGACAGATGATTTTATAGTTGTTGTGGATAAAGAAATTTTTGAAAACGGTTATGTCAGTAAAAAATATAACGTCAAATGTATAGAAGGCGGAAACTCAAGAGCTAAGTCTTTCGACAATGCATTAAAATATATAAAGAATAATTTTTCAGACTGCGAAAAAGTAATTTTTCACGAAGCCGCAAGACCTCTAATTAAGCCTTCTGTCTTTGATGATTACTTTAAAATTCTTGATGACTACGACTATATCGAAACATGCGCGCATATAACAGATTCTCTTGGGTACGTAGGTGAAAAAGTTCCAAACCGCGAAGACTTTTTTTTGATTCAAGCCCCCGAAGCTTACAGGTTCAATCTATTATATGAAAACTTTGATGTCAAAAATCCGATATATTTTGCAGCGCACCAGCTCCCAAAAAACGCTCGCGGCTACAAAAATTTCGAAATCGGCCCAAACTTCAAACTAACCTATAGCGAAGATTTACAACTCCTTGAATATTTCATTTCATCTAAAAACAATTAGTAGCTGACCGTTATGTTTTGGGGTTCGCCATGCTGAATTTCGCCTTTGCGACATCTAAAAATTACGCCATTTTTGAGATATATGAGTTTGGCTTCCTTCATAGAAAAGGCAATCTCTGACACAAGCTGCTCGTACTTCGTCTCTGTCATAGGCACCACATAGTCATGGTGCTTATGCTCTGTCGAAATCACAGCAGTTTTGTATCTGTTATCATATCTTATTCCATGAAATTCACAAATTTCAGTAATTGTTTTTTCCGTATTATCCTGACAAACCATGCAAATAAACATAGCTTCCTCCTTAACATTTGCTAAACATGCGATTAAAAATATTTCCAAGCATTGTAAAAAGTCCATTCTTATCTCTGTATATAATCGGCTGTGATGCCAAAATGTGATAAGGTAAATTTCCAAGATATACTATAAGTCTAATTAAATTATACACAAAATATACTATTGCTCCAATACAAAATGCAAAACCATAAAATTTACTTGGAAGAAAAAGCGAATACACGCACCCCGCAATAGTGACCGCGGCAAAAATAACCGTTCCTACAGCCGCACCGGTATAATCCGTAAAATACATAAGGATAAGCATGATTACATTGCCTATGGCATAAACTCCGTATCCCACGCAAAGTATTCTAAAATAACCATCCATAAGATCGTTAAATCCAAGAGGCATTCTATTTAGAAACATAAGTCCTACAGAAAGCATAATAGCTGTTGTATAGAACTGTCTTTTGGCAGTATATGCTATCTCATGCCACATAACTTCTTTCATTTCTCTTTCCGCCTGCTGAATTTCATTTACATATCCTTTGCCGTTAAAAAGGTCATAGTAATGTCTGTATTTTGGATAAAAGTGCACTTCTACCGATGCCACAAAGTTTATATTTGTTACTATCATAGTTAAAAATGCAAAAAGTGCCGCAACATCGTGCTCAGGTGCCCCGTAATATACTCCTTGAACCTGTATTCCTATATCTGACATCCATGCTATAACAAGGTGCGAATAAAGTCCTACACTTGTGAAAAGTCCTATCACCATAAGCGATTTGTATTCGTCAAACCAATGCAAAAAATCAAAATAATTGTTTCCGCTTTCAGGAAAATAGCCATATAAAAGCACAAAATCTATGCACATCATAATTCCGTATCCAAGACAAACAAATATGAGAAGTACGCCTATCGTTGCTTCAAATACAATACATCCTATATATGAACCCACAAGAGATACCAGTACTGCAAAAACATATCCTATAAGTATACCTTTATAGTTTTTTATCGCACTCATATAATTCATAAGTATCCATGTGGTCATAAGTTCTGATACAAGCAAGAGATTTAGCACAACATATTCAAATCTGATACCTGCAAAAAGAAGAAACATTGCATATATTATATCTCCAAGAGGAAGAGTAATCGTAAGTACTCCAACAAGAGAACTGATTACATCTTTTTCTTTCTCACTATAGAGCATATCTGCTACATATCTTGTAACTGCCATCGAAATCGTTCCGGTCACAAGGAGTGAAAACAAAAGTGAATATGTAATCATACAAGTAAGGAGCTGTCTGTTATTTTCAGACATGCCAAATCTTGCACCTATAAGGCTTATGCCCATCAGGTAAAAAATACCAAGAAGCATCGGGCCTGCCGTGATTATTCCGGTATATCCGTAAGCCTTAAGCGTGCCGATTACACCTGTCGCTCTGAATAATTTTTTTAGCTCAAATCCTATTCCTGCCATATTTTC
>Ga0065711_1007214_pt1 | contig 15382 bp, 19 predicted proteins | sample Hoacrofraction12_FD_59098 | JGI IMG/M metagenome (GOLD analysis project Ga0065711, IMG submission 59098) | Hoatzin crop microbial communities from Cojedes, Venezuela - Epithelial fraction 12 v2 (version 2) | ecosystem: Host-associated > Birds > Digestive system > Esophagus > Crop | place... | reverse complement strand
GCCCTGCGTTATCCCTGCCCCACACTTGGGCGCCAAATTAATGTTTTGGTTTCGGCTGCCGCCGGCAACAAAAGCGCCACGCGGCCGCCCCTCCCCCCACCAGCATGCAGAGGAGAATGAAAAGAAAGAGGCAGAAACTGGTGGGTCGGGATAAGGGAAGTTTAACAGAACAGCAAACAAAGGGAACAGGAACAACAACGATACAAATAAGGAGAAAACACAACCACGAACCGCACGACCCAGACAGCCAGTCTAGCGAACAGCACTGGCGCCGCGCCCCCCCAAGCCGTGAGTGCGTTCCCGCCGTTCCGGCCCCCCCACCGGAACCCAGCGTGACGACACATGGTATGGAATACCGTGCTCTGTTTGGCCAGGTGGGTTCAGCCCCCACCCCCCGGCTGTGCCCCTTCCTGGAGTCTGATGAAAATTAACCCTGTCCTGGCCAAACCCAGGACAACGGGTAAGAATCAGAGGCAGAGGCAACAAAGAGAACATTGCCATTGGTGTCTGCTACAGGCTGTTAGATCAAGGGGAGCCTACTGATGAAGCTTTCTTCCTTCAACTCCAGGAGGCTTCTCACTCGCTGTCTCTAGTCCTACTGGGGGACTCCAACCACCCTGACATCTGCTAGAAAAGCAGCACAGTGAGCTGTAGGCAATTGAGGAGATTCCTAGAATGCATTGAGGATTATTTTTTAAGCCATGTAGTTTACAACCCTACCTGAGGTAATTCGATTTTGGACCTGATTGTCACCAATGCAAGTGAGCTCATCAGTGATGTCAAGATTGGAAGCAGCCTGGGCTGCAGTGGGAGTCATGAAAGATATGGGAAAGGTGAAAAGTCAGGACCCAAAATTTTAGTATATCCAATCTCCAGCTCTTCTAAGAATTAGACAGTAGGACTCCCTGGACAACTGCCCTCTGGGACAAGGGAGCAGAACAGAACTGGAAGAACTTTAAGGATGCTTTCCATAGAGCAGAAGAGCTGTCAGTCCCCAGGTGTAAGAAATCAGGCAAGGAAGGGAATAGACCGGCATGGCTGAGTTGAGATCTGGTGGTCAAACTAAAGAGAAAGAGGGAACTGCACAGGCAGTGGAAGTAGGGACAAGTATCTTGGAAGGAGTACAGGGACACTGCCTAGTTTTGTAGGGATGGGGTCAGGAGGGCCAAGGCAGGGCTGGGGAGAATTTGGCAAGGGATGCTAAGAATAACAAGAAGGGTTTCTACAGGTATGTCAAGCAGAAAAGGAAGGTTAAAGAAAGCGTACCTCCCCTGATGAGCAAGAAAGGCAACCTTGTACCAACAGATGAGGAGAATGCTGAGGTACTCAACAAATTTTTGCCTCAGTTTTCAATATCATCCTCTCTCATCACCCCTCCTCAGCAGATGGACTGCAAGATGGGCTCCAGGGGGTAAAGGCCTCCACAGTAAGGGAAGACCAGGTGGGTGACCACCTGAGGAACCTGAACATATTGAAGTTTATGGGACCTGATGAGACACATCCCAGAGTCCTGGGGAAAATGGCTGCTGTAGTTACCAGACCACTCTCCATAATATTGAAAGTTCACAGCAGGCAGGTGAAGTCCCTGGTGACTGGAAGAAGGGAAACATTGTGCCCATTTTTAAAAAAGGTAGGAAGGAGGACCCTGGCAACTATTGACCTGTCAGCCTCACCTCTGACCTAGGGAAGATTGTGAAACAGATCCTCCCAGAAGCTATGCTAAGGCACATGCAGGACAGGGAGGTGATTCAAGATACCCAGCGTGGCTTCACTAAGGGCAACTCCTGCCTGACCATCCTTGCGGCTTTCTATGATGGCATGACTATGTCAGTGGACAAGGGAAGAGCTACAGATGTCATATCTGGAGTTTGAGATATATGGATTTGGTGGGTGGTCTATTTGGTGGATGAGAAATTGGTTGGATGATTGGAGCCAGAAGACAGTCGTCAAAGGCTGAATGTCCAAATGGACACCGGTGACAAGTGGTGTCCCTCAGGGGTCTGTGCTGGGACCAGTGCTACTTAATATCTTCATCAATGACATAGACAGTGAGATGAAGTGCACTCTCAGCAAGTTTGCAGATGACACCAAGATGAGTGGTGCAGTTGGCATGCCGGAAGGACAGGATGTCATCCAGAAGGACCTGGACAAGCTTGAGAAGTGGGCCTGTGTGAACCTCATGAAGTTCACCAAGGCCAAATACAAAGTCCTGCACTGGAGTCAGAGCAACCCTTGGTATCAATACAGGCTGGGGGATGAAGGGATTGAGAACAGTCTTGCTGAGAAGGACCTGGAGTAGTGGTGGATGATAAGTTGGACATGAGCCACCAATGCATGTTTACAGCCCAGAAGGCCAAAGATATCCTGGGCTGCATCCCCAGCAGCATGGCCAACAGGGGGAAGGGAGGTGATTCTGCCACTCTGCTCTGGTGAGACCTCACTTGGAGTAATGCGTTCAGCTCTGGAGCCCTCAGTTCAAGAAGGACATGGACCTATTGGAGCAGGTCCAGAGGAGGGCCACAAAGGTGATCCAAGGGCTGGAGCACCTCTCCTATGAGGAAAGACTGAGTTGGGGTTACCGAACCTGGAGAAGAGAAGGCTGTGGGGAGACCTTAGAGCAGCCTCTCAGTACCTGAAGGGGGGCTATAGGAAAAATGGGGAAAATCTTTTTGACAAGGCCTGTTGTGATAGGAGAAAGAGTAATGGCTTTAAACTAAAAGAGGGTAGATTTAGACTAGATATAAGGAAGAAATTATTTACCATGAGGGTGGTGAAACACTGGAATGGATTGCCCAGAGAAGTAGTGGAGGTCTCATCTTTGAAACATTCAAGATCAGGTTGAACAAGGCTCTGAGCAACCTGGTCTAGTTGGAGATATCCCTGCTTACTGCAGGGGATTTGGACTGGATGACCTCCAAAGGTCCCTTCCAACCCAAAGCATTCTGTGATGTTATAATTCTATTAAAAAAATGTAAGAAAGCTCAGGGGTTGAGATAAAGGCAGGGAGACTACTTACCACTTACCAACGCAGGCAAAACAGATTTTACTTGGGGAAAAATAATTCATTGCCAAATAAAATAGATTTAGGTAGGTAGAAAACTCAACCTCTTCCCACAGAGGCCATCCTTGCAGGCCCTCACTTTCAAAACCTGAACACGGACACACAATACATCCACTTTAGCAGAAACAGACAAAAAAATCTGAGGAGTCACAGACTTTTGTATTATTCAAAGTCACCAGAAGACACCATTACTGTTAATCTGACAGTCTGGTGAACTGTATGACTAGGCAGTTAGATCTGGAATAAATGTCTGCTTGTTGTGAAATTCTTTTTTACCGGCAATGAATATCACCATAAAAGTCTGTTTTGTCCAAGTCTTTCTTTGACAGAACCATTTATTAGATGCAAAGCTGCTGCCTGCAGGTTATTATGCATAAAAAACAAATAAAATAATTGCATATTGTCAAACCGTAGCATTAAGAAAGGATCTGGAAATGTAAAAGCTGGCTAAGAAAAATGGATAAGTGATGAAAACTATGGGATTTGCTGGAGGTCATTTGCTTAGGAAAACTGAAAAATACACACTGTCTGAACACTGAAGGTATTCAAACAGATTTTCAAGTTATCTTTCAAGGATACTCAAATTAAACAGTGAGAAAGAAAAACATTCTGTGTCATACAAAGAGCTTTTAAATGTGTAACTCTCAGGAATAAAATCTCTGTCAAGAGTCAGAAGAGGGATGAGGGGCTCACTCGGGTCTGGTTAACATTACCTGAAAACGCTAAACATCTTTAGAAACTGTAAAGTCCTGCTGACATCCAGTAAAGGCACTGCCCCAAACTGAGACCTGAGTGGCAGATGAGATACTTATTAATTTTTCCAGAATAATCTCTTTAATGCTTGTTTTTCCAAAGGAATGTTTCTGTATCCATGGATCTATTGGTGAAATTCCCTGTGTTTATGCTTCAGTGATATAAACTGTTACCACACCAGCATGAATTTAGCCTGTGCTAGTTAGTGCTTTTCTGGCCAGTGCCCAAGTACAGTTTGCAAAATAGAAAGGGATGGGGATTTTTCACAGCAGTTATCATGAATGAGGCTTTTTTTTTTTTTTGAGGTTAGGTCATTTGGAAAAGAGTTTAGCCATATGAATGCAATCTATGCCACTTCATGAAGTCTTTGTCTCATTTTATTTCAGAGTTTTGACAAAGTTTATAGTCAAGAGCACCAGAACAAGTGCCAGTACTTCAGCAGTAGCCCTTGGACCTGTCTGGTCAGTACAAGATGTTATAAATATGCTCTGCACCGCAGCTGGAGACAATGGTCCTACCTGGAACCTCTGGCAAAAAACATCAGGTGAGGCTCAGGTTTGACTCTTAGATTTTTGGAACCGAGAATACTCGGTTCTGGCTCTTGGCTCTGAGGACAACTATACTCCAACTCTGAGGCCAACTATATTCCAGCTGAAAAAGATATATTAGCAGCATACAAAGGAGTTCAAGCTGCTTCAGAAGGGATCGGTACTGAAGCACAGCTCCTCCTAGTACCCCGACTGCCCTGACAGCTGGATGTTCAAGGGAAAGCTTTCTGCTGTTCACCATGCAACCCATGCTACCTGGATTAAGTGGATTGCGTTAATGAATCTTGGAAGTAATTATGGACTGGCCAAAAGATAAAGATTTTGCAGTGTCACCAGAAGAACAGGAGGTAATGTGTGCTGAAGAAACCCCATTCTATAATGAATTACCAGAGAAAGAAAAACAGTATGCCCTGTTCACTGACAGATCCTGCCATCTTGTAGGAAAACATCGTCAGTGGAAAGAGGCAGTATGGAGTCCTGTATGAAAAATCATAGAGGCTGATGAAGGACAAGGTGAGTCAAGTCTGTTTGCAGAGGTAAGGGCCATACAGCTGGCCTTAAACATCTCTGAACGGGAAAAGTGGCCAGTACCGCATATTTATACTGACTCATGGATGGTGGCAAATACCTTTTGGGGGTGGTTAAAACAGTGGAAGTGTAGTAAACTGGCTGAGCAGAGGCAAGCCCATTTGGGTTGCCTCATGGCAAGATATTGCTGCCCAGCTAGAGAGCTTGCCTGTTAAAATATGTCATGTGGATCTTCATGTCTCTAAGAGTCGGTCCACTGAAGAACATCAAAATTATCAACCGGCAGATCGTGTTGCTAATATTAAAGTGGCTGAGGTGAATTTGGACTGGAAACACAAAGGTAAACTGTTTCTAGCTTGGTGGGCCCACTATGCTTCAAGTCATCAAGGAAGAGGTGCAACATACAGATGGGCTTGCAACTGAGGGGTGGATTTAACCATGGACTTTTTTGCACAGGTTATCCACAACTGTGAAACATGCACTACAATCAAAAAAAGCCAAATGATTAAAGCTTTTGTGGTATAGGGGGCAGTGGTTGAAATACAAATGTGAGGAGGCCTGGCAAATTGACTATACCACTCTCCCTCAAACCTGACAGGGTAATTGCTATGTGCTTACCATGGTGGAGGCAACCACCAGAAGGCTGGAAACATATTCTGTGCCTCATGCCACTGCCCAGAACACCATCCCAGGCCTTGAAAAGCAGGTTCTGTGGCAACATAGTACTGCAGAAAGAATGGGGTCAGACAATGGCACTCATTTTACAAAAAGCCTCATAAACAACTGGGCTAAAGAACAGGACATCGAGTGGGTATATCACATCCCCTATCATACACCAGCCTTTGGGAATATCACATGATACAATCGCTTGTTAAAAACTACTGTAAAAGAAATGGGAGGTGGAACTTTCAAAAACTGGGACAAATATTTGGCACAAGTCACCCGGCTAGTTAACACCAGGGGATTGATCAATTGAGCTGGCCCTGCTCAGTCATATCTTTTACATACAGTAGAAGGGGATAAAGTCCCTGTGGTGCATGAAAGGAATATGCTGGGGAAAACTGTCTGAGTTATTCCTGCTTTGGAAAAAGACAAACACTTTCATGGAATTGTTTTAGCTCAGGGGCCTGGATGTACTTGGTGAGTGATGCTAAAGGATGATGAAGTCCGATGCGTACCAGAAGGAGATCTAATACTCGGTGAGAATACTCACTTTAGAACAATATGGTGTTAATTACTACATAGTACTTGCACTGTTCAGTAAGTGTCTACCAGGTTAATGCAGTGGTGGTGAAATCTGAGCTGGCTTTGATGAATGGCATCCAGTAACTTCTATAAGATTGACATCTGTAACATCTGTGTTTAACACCTGTGCAATTCTTGGACAAGAAACGCACCAAAGTACATACCATCTCTCTTGCCCAGAAAGACTGCTGTAACAGATAAAGACCCAAAGTTATAAAATAATGAACTCAATGAACTCTTTATGTAAAAAGATTAATCATAATATAGGGATATGTACATATGTCTGTATATATGCGTATATATGTATATATGTTTCAACAAGCAACAAGGATTTGCGCACGATATAAATGGTATGCAATAAGGAGTGGAATGTCCTGGTATTGGTTAAAACAGAACCAATTTTCTTTTAGTGAATCTTCCTTACAGCGAAGTTCTTCTATGTAACTGCATTTGCCTGAAGCTGGCTTCATATTTTACAGACAGTGTCCACTCCAACATTGTTAACACCTAATGTTTATTGTTACACTGAGGTAACGGTAGGAAAGGACTGCAGAGAAAGGCCCCTGTTTATAATTATTACTATAGCAGCCAAGGTCACCGATAGATCTCTTAGGTCTTGCAAGTGAGGAATCGGAAGGGGTCGTACTCACAGGGGGAGGTGGACAGAAAGGGTGACGTGGTATTGGCCAGCGAAGTATTCCATGCCATTGCACACCTTGCTTAGTTTAAAGCTGGGGGGTCACAAGGGTCTCGCTCTCTCCAACTGTGGCCGGCTTCTGAAGAGCACCCTGATAGTTATTCTGCCTGCGATCCTGATCCTGATTCTGATCTGTGCATTCCTGAGTCCAGCTCTTGTCTGCTGCTAAGGCCAGTCAGGGATTGCCTGGTGCTGCCTGGCCACTGCTGGCGGGATGCCAGCGCACCGGCACACAAATCTGGGAAACTCAGTATCAGTTTTGTATATTTTGTTTTATTTCTCTTATTATTAATATTATTAATATTATTAATATTATTAATATTATTAATATTATTAGTGTTGTTAGTAAAACTTTTTAGATAAAATTTGTAAGTCTCTCTCCTTTCTCCTCCTTTTTCCCTTCCTCTGCTGGGAGTGCAGGTGTTAATAGGCAGCATCAGCCACTCAGTTTATTGCCGCCCTGCTCTAAACCGTGACAGTGGTATACAAGGAGTGTGTAGGTAGAGACTTTCTGAGGATGTGAGTTTCTATCCAAGGTAGACAGGAGAAGGTTTATGCAGTAGCTCTCAGCCTTCAAAGCTTAGCTGAAGTCATATTCTGTTTGATTCTTGAAAGGCTGTAGCATTTGTTTGTGGAATACTACAGCTTGCCTCTCTCAGAGGACTTCTATTTTGGGAACTATATTCTGAGCACATCCCAAATCAACATCATTTAAGTATTAAAACACAAAAATAAGTACATGTAAGAGCACTTAAGAGAAGGAGAGGAGACTGAGTAGTAGAAAATTAGAGGGTGGACTGCAAAGAGACAAATACTTTGTCAGAGGGGAAAGAGCATCATAATGCTTGTGGGAGAATAGGTGCAAGGAACTGAGAAACAAAGTTGGACTCTAGGAACGACATTTGGGTATGGATGACAGACTGAGTGAAAACAGAATTTGGCAGGGCTTTCTGGACCACATTCTTTTCAATGCTCAGTGCGCTTGGATCTACAGTGAGTAGCACCGCTCTCTGGAGTATCTGAGCTACTGCATCTACTACCTCAGTGAGCCATGATATTTTTGAAATACAGAAGAAGACTGTACTTCTCTCCCTACACTCATATAAACCAGCAGCTTAATTCAAATCTTTAAAAACAAAAGCTTCCAAAATATCTTTCTAGATGAGATGAGAAAAACAAAGAAATAAAGGTTCCCATGTTTATAACTGATTCCTAGCTTAGAACATCTCACAAGAAGTCTTGTCTCAAAAGTCTGGCTCTCCTGTACTCCAGTGGATCCTCTCTATGCATCTCTATGCATCCTCTCTATGCAGCTGCTGAGCCTGATCTGTCATCTGTGAAGACAGACTGCATCTAGAACAGAGTCACGGTGGAAAAGAAAGGTCAGAGATGCTACCCCTCAAACTGCCAGTGCCTGAGATGATAGGCTATTTTATGGTGGACCGAGAAAGCCTCTTCTAGTTAAAGCCTTTCTGCTTGCCAGGGTAGCTGCCTTCTCTCTGCACCATTCAGTCGTGCTTTCTCCTCCATAAACTACCATGACTCAAGGTGGTGGGAAGTAGGTTCACAAGTAGTCAGAGAGGTGAAAACAGAGACAGTAACAACATGAAGGAGACAACTTGCATCAAGGAGAAGGACAGAATCAGAATGGCCTTGGTAAAACAACACTCTGCAGCCCAGCTGTGCAGGCAGAAATGTAGTACAAGGTTGATGTAGGTGGTCCATGCAGAAGACCAAACTTTGTAACAAAGAACCACCTCAACCAACTAAAGCAAGTGGTATATGAGAACAAAAATCAGCTGTCAAACTCAGTGGAAAACAAAATTATCTATAGGTCATATGTTAAATGGCTTGGGAATTTGAAAATCAAAAATCTTCAAGTATGCTTTAATGGAATATCATCACTAGATGTGTGAACATTCAATATACTTATTTCATGTTAAATGATGACAATGGAATTGCTGCAGAAAACATCCTCCTAATAAAGATAGCATGGTACCTAAGGGGGCAGATGTTATCACTCTCTACAACTACGCGAAAGGAGGTTGTAGTGAGGTAGGTGTAAATCTCTTCTCCCAAGTAAAAAGTGAGAACTGGAGAGGAAATGGCCTAATCACAGAATTACAGAATGTTAGGGGCTGGAAGAGACCTCTATGGGGCATCTAGTCCAACACCTGTAGAAGCAGGGTCACCTACAGCTGGCTGCACAGGACCGCGTCCAGGCAGGTCTTGAACATCTCCAGAGAAGGAGACTCCACAACCTCCCTGGGCAGCCTGTTCCAGTGCTCCGTTACCCTCAGAGTGAAGAAGTTCTTCCTCAAGTTCAGATGGAACTTCCTGTGCTTCAGTTTGTGCCCGTTGCCCCTTGTCCTGTCACTGGGCACCATTGAAAAGAATCTGGGCTACCTGCTAGGTTAACCAGGACAAAATCATCAGTATGAGATGTACTCTGTGAAATACATCATTATCTTGTACTTCCTCTCTTTTGGTTTTATATCACTGCTACCATACATAGTTTCTTAACTCTGCAATAATTTTGGTGACGTTAAAATATACCTGTACTTCAGAAGGGTATTGATCTGTTTCCGTAGTCCTGTACTGCTATTTGTCTACTCCCACAAAATCTAATGTCACAGCCTCTCTGTTTCTTAACAATTATGTTCAACTATACATACGCTGTAAGGAATACAAACACTCATTATGTATAGAAAGATGTCTGCTTAACTATATCAGATACCTGGGCTTGATGTGTTCCCCAGAATCGCATTTGTTCCTGAGCTCCAGACAGTCTGTATCATTTTATGTCTCATTTGCAGCTGGGTACATATGTATTTCCATATGGCTATTTAAAGGCTCTTTTTGGACACCTTCCCTCCACATCTCATTGCAAACATAATATAATTGTCTTGGACAATTCCTTTGAAGGCTCTACTTCTGTTTGCCTTGTGACGAAATTGATGTGACTGATACCTCCCTGCACACCAGAGGTGTTGTGATCTTACGTTTATGCTTTGAGGCCCTGGTATTAAAAGAATCAGATGTAATTTAAGCATCTGAAGGGAAAAAATACCAACAAAGAAACAAAAGGAATACTGCAGTACACAGATTAAAACACAGACACTACATATATTCTAATAAAAATACAGTCTTTCTGTATTGTTTTATTTATTTGAATTTGCCTACTGAATACTGATTTTTTTTATTTTTAAACAACTGAGATTTCTCTTTCCAGCTCTGCTGCTTGCTATGTTGTCTCTACAGAGGGATTAATACAGAAGAAGTTTTTTGCTCGTGTCATATTTACTGGTGCAAACATGTAATCTAGGAGACAATACAATACCTTCTGGAAATACAGCTTATATATGTGCTAAAGTAAGCAGGTGATTTGCAGTCTCTTATTGATTTCCAGCCTGCTTACATTGCAGTACACATGGCACCTTGGGAAGTTTCTCCTCCAGCGAGGCATGCCCAAGAGCTGCATCTGCAAGAGAACATACATCTGTCCTCTCAGACTGAGGATCTCACTGCTGAAAGGAGAGCTATAGTCAGTACTCTGGGAGAGCAACCACTCTATAATTGTGTAGCTCTTGATATCAGTCTTGCTAACTTTGATGAGGGTCTTTCCAGTAAACGGTCTGTCTGTTGAGCAGCTGAGAGGTGATTGCTTGTTGGCTCAACACCAGAAACACTAATACTTACTGACACTGCACTGTCCATACACTCTGCTGTCTCCAGCGCTGGATTTAGCAGTATTTCACACGTAAGAAGACCATGCAATAAGCTGTTCTGTCTTCACCTTCAACAATAACTGTTCTCATTTTCATATCCGGATGCATATACATAGTGTAAAGTGCTCAGCTCTTCAAATCTGGTATCTTTTTTGCAGCAGAACAGAGGAATGAGACAAAAAAATTTAAGTCATGGACCAAAATTTCATAAAAACTTATGAGAAAAAGGAACTCTCTTTAACTCAACTCTTATCTTCCAGCTCAGTCACTAGCCTAATTGTCACTAGCATATATGGACATTTCCAGAAATACTTTTTTTTATGAAAAGGAAGAGAAGAATAGGCAGAGAGATTCTTAGGACTGGGATTAAAAAAGGAGGTTTCTAACCTTGAAATCTATGGTCATTTGTTGACACAGTTCTGTTTCTTGTAACTAGTTTCATCCTTACACCAATAACCTCATTGAGACAAACTGAAACAGTAATATAAATTTCTGGGAAAGATGGTATAACTTGTAGATTTTCTTGGACTGTCAGTCTGAAATTAACCAACTGCAGTCTGCAAATCATGACTCAGACATTCACCTGTACCATGTGATATTTAAAATAAACTTTATTAGGAGTCACATAACTGTTACCTTTTCCAGAGTTTGTTGTGCTCTGCATAAGAGTTTGTAAAGACTTAATGCCCTTACATATCACTTCTGAGTTTAGCCTAGTATGGTATATGTATCCTTAGACAAAGATGGTGATTAAAGATGGTGAGTGAAGAATTAACTGAATTTAGGTTATAAGATTTCTGTTTATGTAATTTCTGTTTTCTGTTGTTACTCTTTTACATTTTTCTACCATGGGTGTTTTATAAATATTTGTCTCTTTATGCAGCTAAATATCTGCTCTTTTTATCATCTATCTCTGAAATGATCTTTGCAGTTTTTCTGAGGGGTGATTCTAACTGAAGGCAATTCAAGGAGGGAGTCAGTATTATTACACTCATTTGGACAGTAGCCTTGGTGGACTGGAACATCCACAAAGCCATACAAAGTTGATGAAAAAACCTGGACAAAGTTCAGCAAATATGTGTAATTTACCAAGTATTCTAGCTTTTGCCATTTTTAAAGAAAGGCTAGACACTGAGTGCACATGACCATCCTTCTCATATCTGCAAAATCCAAAATAATTCAGACTACTGTAGTCATGGAAAGTTGTGGTGGGGAGATTGCCCCAGTGCTGAAGTGCTCCCTCCTGAGACAAGAGTAAGAAGCAGAGACACATCCCTCTGGGAAGAAAGTGTTGCTTTTGCCTTTTGCTTCACTCCAGCTCTTCCCTGGATTAAACTGAAAGCTTCTCGTTACTAATACTGTCAATCTGACACCTTTCATGAGTGTTCGCTTCTCTGTAGTATAAATATCACAGTAGTTACAAAACATAATAAAATAGAAACATTTTCTGAAGTGGCTCTGCACTTTAATATCAGCTGGAGGGCTTCAAGCACTATATCTCTACTCTAGATATTGGATTTATGAGTTAACTTGTAAACCTAGTCTGTTTGTAATACATCTTTTGACAGAACTAGGGCATGTTTTGGACGTTACTTACCTGCTACCGAAGTTGGTGGTCTTCTACGAAAAGAAGCTTCTTTGTATTCTGTTGGAAGTAAGGAGGGACGGGAGGTGTTAGAAGCTTGTTAATAATTCCTGGTCCTCTGAAAAGCCCTGGGTGCTTTGCTCAGATAACTTTGACAGATCACAAATCTTAAGAGGTAGATATGAATCAAATTGTTAAAAAAATTCATATCACTACAACAGAAATAGTGCAGCTTGCAACTCATACTTGCACAAATCAATAAAAAGAGTTCCTTTACACAGGAAATTTGCACCAATATAATCTAGAGTCTGATTATAAATCAATATATCCATATTGATCCAAACTCTTCCATTCATTTTGGCAGAATCAGTTTTTTATTTGTTTCTTTGTTCTAATCTGAAACAGATAACAAAATAAATAACTCCTAAATGATAGGACAGAATTGAACAGAGGTTGATGCCAATTTAACTGTATTAATATAAAAATTAACTTAAGCAATTTGATTTTTTGCATGTATTTTTGTATTCCCCAGCTTTACTGAGGTTAAATCATTCTCCTCTCCTCCTTTATTTATTAAACAATTTTTTTTTAAAAAGAAACAAAAGTTTCATCACTAATGTTTTCATATGTGACACCAGCAAACAGAATAAATAAAAAATTAGTAAAATATTTTATACAAAATAATACTTCTATGTCAATAACTACTTCACTGAAATGTTTTGATTTAGTTTGCAAGTACAAAAGCATTTCTCTTCATATTTCCTAGTAAAGCAATTATATTTACTCTATTTTACCCTTGCCTTTTCCCAAAACTTGTTTGGCAGTTCAGTTTCTAAAGTGTATCGCAAGGAGATGACTGAGTTAAGAAACAAACTTCCTTTCCTAGATATTTATTTTGGTGTTTAGCCATACATCCAGGCTTTCTGAACAGAGAGAATTGTTTCTGCTAGATCAAACCTGGTGCTCATCTGAATCGTTAACTTCTCTGAAGGGGACCCTTGTGAGTTGGTTGCAATTCTACATGTACTTCTCTATTGCACCACTTTTTGCTTGATAGTATTTTGAAATCTCTAGGGTTCATCTGCTATGGGACAGAACTTCACAGAAAGATGATAAACACAACCTTAAAAAATACTGACATACCAGTTTTGAACTACATTTAAAGATCAGTTTGTTTGAAAAACACTTGGTTTTACTTAATGAAATGGAGGTAACATTCCCTTCCAGTGTGTATTACTAACCTACGTAATATTTTATCCAACAGTTACTTTCTCGCTAAAGAAGTCCTAATGATATGAACAGACCTTGCAGATATTATTTTTCCATATCTATTTTGGCATTTAACATTATATTTTGCCTGCTGATGTACCATCTGTTTAGATAATGACTCTGTACAGTTTTTCACCTCAGTCGTAATACTTTATGTATATTTTTCTTTTAAAATAAGAAAATAGTTTCTGCTTGAAAGAGGTGGTTTAATGAACTGTGCATAGTAAGGATGATAGTGTTTTTTTTTTCTGGGTGTTTTTTTTTTTTCTGTTCCCTTCCTCAGTGGTTACAGCTGAAGCACAATCCAGTAAGCAAGTTGTTCTTTCCATTCCACATTATATTGTTCAATTGTATGCATCTGCTTTGTTGACAATATCAACAATATTATCCTTGTCTTTGTTTTTTTTCCTTATTAACTTCATAAGAACACGATTCTGTGGAGAAGAGAAAATGAAAGACTCATTTGCCAAAAGTGTTTAGTCATTAGTGTGTTTCAGTGATTTAAGCATTAACAGGGAGTATCAGTTTGGCTGTAAAGGGACTCATTATTTTCATGTTGAGCTTCTCATCCACCAGTACCCTCAAGTCCTTCTCCTCTGGGCTGCTTTCGAGCCACTCTCAGCACAGCCTGTCCTTGTGTTTGGTTTTGGCCCCACTCAGATGCAAGACCTTGCCCTCGGCCTTGTTGAACTTCATGCGGTTCACACAGATCCAGCTCTCCGGTCTGTCAAGGTCCCTCTGAATGGCATCCCTTCCCTCTAGTGTGTCAACCACACCACACAGCTTGGTGTCTTCGGCAAACTTGCTGAGGGTGCACTCAGTCCCATTGTCCATGTCGCCGACAAAGATATTGAACAGCACCGGCCCCAGTACCAACTCCTGAGGCACACCACTTGCCACTGGTCTCCACCTGGACATCGAGCCATTGACTGCAACTCTTTGAGTGCATCCATCAAGCCAGTTCCTTACCCAATGAGTGGTCCATCTGTCAAATCCATGTCCTTCCAATTTAGAGACAAGGACATCATGCGGGATGGTGTCAAATACCTTGCATATCTCCAGGTAGATGATGTCAGTTGCCGCCCTTTCTCCACCGTCACTGTAACCCCATCATAGAAGGATACCAAGTGGGTCAGGCACGATTTGCCCTTGGTGAAGCCATGTTGGCTGTCCCCAGTCACCTCCTTGTTATCCATGTGCCTTAGCGTGGTTTCGAGGAGGATCTGCTCCATCATCTTGCCAGGCAGAGAGGGGAGGCTGATTGGCCTATAGTTCCCCGGGTCTTCCTTTTGTCCCTTTTTAAAAAAGGGGATGATGTTGACCCTTCTCCTGTTAGTGGGGACCTCCCCAGACGGCCACGACTTCTCAAATATGATGGAGAGTGGTTTGGCAACTTTATCCGCTAGTTCCCTCAGGACCCACAGATGCATCTTATAAAGCCCCACAGACTTGTGCACCTTCAGGTTCCTTAGGCAGTCTCAGACCTGGTCTTCTCCTACATTGGGCGGTTCTTCATTCTCCCAGTCCCTGCCTTTGCCTTCTGCAACTCGGACGGTGTGGCTAGAGCATTTGCTGTTGAAGACTGAGGCAAAAAAGTCATTAAGCACTTCAGCTTTCTCCACATACTGGGTAGCCAGGTCTCCAGCTTCCTTCCAGAGAGGGCCCACATTATTGCTGTCTTCCTTCTATCATTGACATATATATAGAAGGCTTCCTTTTTCCCTTTGACATCCCTGGGCAGATTTAATTCTGTCAGGGCTTTAGCTTTAACTTGCTCCCTGGCTACTTGGATGATTTCTCTGTATTCCTCCCAAGATACCTGTCCTTGCTTCCATCCTCTGTAGGCCTCCCTGTTCTGCTTGAGTTTGGCCAGGAGCTCCTTGATCATCCATGTAGGCCTCCTGCAATTTCTGCCTGACTTCCTCTTGGTTGGGATGCATCGCTCCTGAGCTTGGAGGCGGTGATCCT
>Ga0065711_1007212_pt1 | contig 15383 bp, 10 predicted proteins | sample Hoacrofraction12_FD_59098 | JGI IMG/M metagenome (GOLD analysis project Ga0065711, IMG submission 59098) | Hoatzin crop microbial communities from Cojedes, Venezuela - Epithelial fraction 12 v2 (version 2) | ecosystem: Host-associated > Birds > Digestive system > Esophagus > Crop | place... | reverse complement strand
GGTTGGACAGGGCTCTGAGCAACCTGATCTAGTTAGCGGTGTCCCTGCTCGCTGCGGGGGGGTTGGACTAGATGACCTCTAGGGGTCCCTTCCAACCCAAAACTTTCTATGATTCTATGATTCTATAAATACCTCATAGACAAGGCAGCCACCACTTCTGTGCCCCTGGAGATGGCTGTCTTCCTAATGCCCATCTCCAAGTCAGGACTATGGGATGGAACGAAGGAAGGAGTGCATAAAAACAGGTGACTGTTGCAATGGGGAAGGGGAACCAGCCTTGATAAGGAGGAAAAAATATCCTTTTCTTTACACACTTACATCTTGAATAACCAAGTGAAGCAGTTTTGGCCTTTTGTGAGAGATGAATTAACACACGCCCATGTATGGAGCCTCAGAAACTGCTCCAACAGGATACTCTTCACAGTATTATTCACAGTTTCTGAGATGCAGAACTAAGCCCTAACAGTTCTCTCAATCACTTGATATTTGCTCCTTATTAATGCTAATTTGAATCTTCTTGAGGGAGTTGGTAGCAGATCTGTCACAGGCAGAATGTATCCTTTTTATTTTTATTTTTTTCTTTTTATTATTTTTTCCTTTTATTATTTTTATTTTTTAAGGAAGGAAAGATTATACTTGGAATAAAATATTAGTCATTTTAATTTGATTTTTATGTGAATCACTGTGGTGCTGCTCCATGACTTAACTTTACCTTGTTGATACAGTTATATAGAAACTCTCCAGTGGCCTTTAATCCCTAGTATTTCTTCAAACACCTGTTTCTGAACACAGAGCCAAGGCATATATATGACATTACTAGCAACTTCAAATAGCCTGTCCCATGGATAATTATTGTCTCATTAAATAACTCGTGAAAAGGAGTTTGAATTATCCACATTAAATGATAGCTAGGAGACTTGCGTAATGAATTTATAAGTTTATCCTAATCAAATGCTGTTTTCCAGAAATAATTTCTTGACTGAGCCCTGGGCTAGGGACAGCTCAGTAGGCGGCTGATTATAGTGGCGCTGCTAGAATGAAAAATAGTTGCTTTCCCTTACGGGAAAGTTTCTGTAGACTACTAGGTCAAGATAATGAAGCACTGTTTGGCAGTCTGGAAAACTGAAAATAACCGTTTATTTTTTTAGACGTTGATGTGGATGATTTTGATTAAATTTGTGAAATTCTGTGAAATACTTGTCACTGCTTCCAGAGAGTAATTCCAGTGAGTAGGACAAATAGGCTACGGTACTTTATTTAAGACATTACATTACAAATGTCAGCATACATGAGAATAACATATCATGCGGGTGAAGGAACCATTGTTTCTAAAAGGAAATCAATATATAATAACCACTAATATCAAGCCTCTATTCAGTGTAATGGAGGACAACAGAGAGCCTGCAATCTGCGTGCAAGGAACACTTACTCAGCACTCCAAGAACAGGTGCTATAACTGATCTTGCCATTCGTGCATCATAATACCCGTTTGTCCATTACATTTTTGGGTTTACACAGTGAGCTGTAACTCTGTAGATAAGGAGGAAAATGAAACTTTTCTTTGTAGCTGTACAAAAAATAGAAATTAATTTTACTGTTGTGCATACATTGTAGGAAGGGAGCAGAACAACAGAGTTAGAATCTCGGGATCTAGGGTAACTAACACGTTGGAGAAAAATGTATTATATGGATTGCAGAATATTAGGACAATCAAGCTTTTGGCTTAGGCCTTAACTGTTACGCAGCTATTAGCACGTTTCATACCAAGGTCAGGGAGATTTTTCTCTTCTTTTTCTGGAATGAAGATGTATATTTATGTGGTCTCAGAGGAGGAAGAGGCAAGCAGATCTGTGTTTGAATTCTTAGGTATTGATTAAAGTCTCTGAGGCTGGGTTCTGAAATTATTTTGCATGTTTTTTGCTGCCACTGCATCTAGTCTGTTTTAGTTTTAGTTTAGGGAACAGCTTAATACAGTGCTCTCAGTGAAGCATTTGTTTCTCATTAAAAGTTGCCAAAATTTGCAGTACAGAGTGTAAAGTTAATGAAAAATTACTGATAACGTGGTTTTCTAGCATCAGCTGCAGTTCATTGTAGTTCTACGACTATGGTGTCTGCATGGTGGGTGGATGAATTAATGTGCACAGTTTACAACAGGATTGGGTCATATGAATCTTTTTAACATCTTTTATGTCAAAGCTCCATCCTTACTATAAGAAATTTAAGAAATCAGTAAAAAAATGTGGGAAAACAGCATTATCTTTCCAATATGCAAAAAGTGTCAGAATATTCTTTCTATTGGTTTCGTTCTGATAGAATCATCCATATTCATTTTTTATTACATCTTTTGCCATTAATAACTATTTCTTAGATATAGTTCTCTAACTTAACCTTTTTAATAGTTACGGATGGCTGGAGGAGTTTTGACTTTTCCTTTGTCTAATGAAATAATGAAAAATTGGGCCTTTGAGATGTATATGTTTCAGTCTCTTTTACTTCTCTTCAGAGGGTTTAAAGAGAAAAAGGCTGTTAATTTATAAGACTGATAAAATATACAGGTTGGAATGAAGGGCTGCTTTTCAGAATGCAATACATAACCTGAAGTAAATAAAAGGAGAAAAAAATGCACCAAAAATGGGAAATGACAAAAAAAGTGTACAGTATTTCATTATAATCTCAGAATTCCTGTTTTACCTTAAGAATGCTATGAATAGTCATTTTTTGTTTCTGTTTTATAATCAATAAAACATTTTTGATCCTTACTAGGGACAGAAAAAAACCTTAGAAAAAAATTACTGGTCTAAGTACGCATACATTAGTACATATTTTCTACTATGATGGAAACACAGACAATGAAGTAACTTACATTAGAGATGAGGATAAAAGAAAGAAAGGGTTGGTCTTTGTCTTAGTCTTGTCAAAAATCTTCGTAGAACTTCACCACACAGCTCTGAGGGTTTCTTTCCTGAAAATTTTAGACCATATGCAATTTTGAATAACTGATATGGCTCCCTCATCATTGGATTTAAATGCCAGTAAGATCAGAGGTGACATGGCATCTGACAGTCTAGTTTAAAGAAATTTGAAGGTAACAAGTGTACGTTTTTCTCCTTGATGCCCAGGCATAACTGTAATGAGCTTTGGAGATACTGAGTTTTGAAACAAACCCATTTCCTTTCAAAAGTATGAAACCCAAACTGATGTGCAGGTCTCTAAAGTATATGCAAGGTATGAGTAACTCTGTCAGATTTACTCTTTCAGCATTCAGCAGACTTCTTAAGGAAAGATCTATTAATTCATTTTTAATGTTAGGAAAATACAGTCATTAAAAAGCAGATAACATAAAATGCCAGAAATGCTTTTAACATTACATGAAGTGCACTACTTGCCTAAATAGCTTGCTACTTTTGGAGATCTAGATATGCGGAGGTATTAAATATTAAAATAGAGGTTGCTTCTTAAAATGCAGTGTTTCTTATCAGAAAAACAGTCTGAACAAGCAGTGCTGTTGTATAATGTATGATGTTGCTAATAAGAGAGTCTTGGAAAATCATTTTTCACGCTGTAAGAGTGACTGGTGTTTTGAATAAGAAAGATTCTTTCTCTGTTCATGTTCTCTTAACACATATATAACAGTGCTATAAAGCTGCATGCAATTATAGATTTGCAATACATTCTGAGTCACATGAGGTCCATTCTGGGCTTTTATTCTATTTTGTATATTTACTGGTTATCAACTCTGTTAACAGGCTATACATAACCTTGATTGGAAAGTCATTCTCAAAGAGTAGTTATCAGTGTTTCAGTACTGGTTTAGATGAATGTGTTGGAAGGCTTCTGCGAGGTCTGTTCTATGTCTAGTGTTATTTAATATTCATGGTATTGATTTGGATGAGACAATAGGAACAAGGCTTATTCAATTTTCCAATGACACTGCCCTGTTCACGGTTGAACCTGCAACATTAAAGGAAAAGATTCTGATATGTTGGAGAAACCATTGGGAAGAAAATAGGGTGAACTTAAGCAAGAAAAAAACATGAATATGGAAGAAACAGGAGTTTAGGTACAGGCTAGGAAATGGTTATGAAATTTTTAAGATAAAGGTTTCTATGGCCACAAAGCATTACAAACTGAGCAGAAGTCAAAAATTACAAGACATTGCCAAAACCGCCCAAAGTATATAGTGGGATGGATAGGCAAGAACATTTTTGCAAACATACATATATACACTCTGTGCTGTGATGAAGGGGCATTTTTTCCAGGTTTGGACATAACTGAGAAAGGATAATTGTAGAGAGTCCAGCCAAAGTAATAAGAACTACCAAACAACACAACCTCTGAGAAAAGGTGGGGGAAACTGAAGGGTTTAAGTTAGGAAGAAGTCTTGAAACATGAAAAAAGTATCATAGAACTGTAGAATAGTTTCAGTTTGAAGGGACCTACTAAAAAAATAAAAGTTAATTTATAAGTTCTCGAGATGTATTAAAAACAGAAATAGGTATTTGACATCATAAGCTTTCTAACACTAAGGCAACATAAGCACTGGAATAAGAGTTCAAGAGCAGATTAGACAAAAATCTTTCAGCGATGACAGAGACATTGAGAAGTGAGAGACAGACAAAAGCTGTGTATTCTGTTGTGAGACAGATTTCCTAGGCACAAAGAGCAGTTCTTGTCCAGCCCGGATACCATTCTTCATCCCGCAGAAGACAGTAAACCATGGTCTCACTTCAGGATGGATTTGGGATTGATTAGAGCCTATGTGACCTTATAAATCAGTGATATTTAAACCTTGCTATGATTTTTTCATGGTAGAAGTTATGTGTGGTAAAAACCAAGTAGTGTAGCTGTGAGGGCTTTGGGGGTGTGACTTTGAATTTGTAATCAAATGGACAGACTAACACACTTCTTATCTATGCGAGTAGTTCTTTTAAGCAGATTCCCAAAGTGTTCGAAAATTTTCAGACCCGATAAGTAGGGATATTAAAGCAGATGAGAGTCATACATTTGTTACTTTGTGCTTAAGACTATATGTGAAAATCTATTTTTTGTTTGGTTGGTTTGATTTGTCTTGGTGATAGCATGCAATGACATGGCTTAAAAGCGAGTACAGTAACATTTTCACTCCACATTAAATATGAAATGATCACTATTATGGGAAAGTGAGAGGCGTCAAATAAGGCCATATGATAATATGGAGCTAAATGACTTGAGAGGAAGGGACATGAGACTGGGAGGACCTGGACAGTATTTTTGCACTTGACTTGCCGTTGCCTTTGAGAAAATCCTTTTGTCTCTTCCTTCCTTTCCTCTTGTCTCCCCTTGTCTTCTGTAAGCTAATTCTCCAGAAAGGAGNGCAGTGCATCTCTCTCACTGTGTGTTTAACAACATGGCCACCCCTGTTCCATTGGGTACTTTAGGGAACTATTATTATTTAATAACAACAACAATGTAAGACAGAAAAGGAAAGGTTGTGAGGTTCATACACGCAGCACTCATCTGGGCTGGTTAGACACAGGAGGCCTTGCAGTGAGAGATCAGTAATATTCAGCCAAAATCTGTTTTGCTGCTTATTCAATTTAAAATATTCATATTCATCACTTACTGCATTATTCATGGCAACAAGAACAAAAGGAATGGAGTAAAAAACTTTAATAATAGTCACTGTAGTAGTCTGCATATATTCATTGCGTAATCCCGGTCCTGTTGTCTTTCATCTCTTCTCATATTATACAAGTCTTTTTCAATAAGTATTGTAATTAAGACATATTCTTAATGATATAAATACTAATGCTGGACATAGTGTGTGGTAGCTTGAAGAAGGTAGTCATATTACCCCAGAGTATTTAATGTATACAGGTTTATATTTACATCTTGCATGCATTTTTGTTGGAGTCAGAAGTGTCAATGTGGTGATTTTATAACCCATTGATTTTAAAGTCTACCACTCACAATGAACATAAACTTTCCAGTAATCCATTATTTGCAAGCACTGTAAGTGAATTTTTTGGCTGCCTGTGAAAGGGATTAGGTCCCTTGAGGCAATTTTTGGGTAACAGAGTTCCCTCAGTGTCAGGCAGAATAGCTTTTCTGAATTATTTCAGTAGACTAATGCCTCCAACCTAATCAGTTCTGCTGATTTAAGTGGTCCACTCTGGAACCTGTTGTGAGTCACAGCCAGGATTTTCAGATTCAACAACACAACTTTATGGGAATCAAAAATATTCTGGCTTCTGGTGCATTCTTGACCAGTAGCTTAACTGGAAGACATTAGAACAAAGTATTCAAGAAGAAAATTAAAGCTTATAAGACTCTAAGAAAAAAGGTGTAATTGCATCTGACCTGTAGTAAAGTAACATTTGAGGGGGGCTGGAGGGCAGAGGACTCCAGAAGAATAAATTGTAACTTTCTGTACTTGCTTGTAAATTGTTCAGTCTGGTTTATTTGTTTCTGTCCAAAAATTAGTAATAACAATACGTAGGATGATGATGAATGGAAAGCCTGAGATCTTACTAACACTTGATTGAATATTTACTACTGCTAATACATCAGCACCTAGAGATCTAAAACCTTATCTAGGCCTAGTTTCTGTTGCAACCTTCAGTCTGCTCATGATTTCTCATGGAGAAGATAGGGGCTGACCCGCAGGTTTCATTTCAGCCTTAGACTAACTTTTTTTGAATTCAGTGAAAAAAGCAATGACTGAGGAAAGCCACATTTGGCCACCCTTGAGATACTGAGGAGTAAAGTGTTCTCTAAATAGACCCATTGACACTGCATTCGGTAAGACTATATCAACATGGCAGTAAAGCAGTGCGGCTTGCAGATCATACTCAGAATAAAGACTTCAAAAATCGGCAGATTTCCTAGAGGGAAATACATTTTTATAACATTTTGATACTGCTTTTAAGATTTGGGTGCTACTGCTATGAGGTTTTTGTACAACAGGCTCACTAAATATTTTAGCCATTTACAATTTAAATTATTCTCAAATGTTTTAATACAGTTTTCTTTTTCAGAAAGAGTTCTCATTTACATTTATCAAGATTAATGTTTACTTTCTGTGATAGCCATGCACTGTTTCAACTTGGAGCTTTTACATTCACATCAAGTGTCAGTTGTTTGTATCTTGCAGTCACCATGGATAGCTTTAGACCATAATTTAAGTAACTGAAATTTCAGTGTCCATGCTTGAACTCCCAATTTCCCTTTACAGTCAAGAGAGGTATTTGCAAAGAGCAATTCATCTCATCCTGTAATAGGTATCTACATGGGTCAAACAAATTTCCTTCTAGTTAAGTCTATTTTTCTCCATCATTGTACATATCCTAACACTCAAATTTAGACATTTAATTTTTAGATGTCTGAAATCAGTGAAGATAAGTCTTACCATATTAGACAATAAGTAATGCACATAGAAAAATACTTAGCAGAAAAGTGTTACCTAGAATTTCAGATGTTGTTGTTGATAAATTTCATGACTCATTGGTTGACTTTCCAATGAGAGTTGTTTATATTTGTAACATACCTTGTAATGAGAGCAGCCTGCAGTATTCAACAGCTGAGAAACATTCTGATTTCCTGCTTTGAGGTATCTGAAGTCACTTATTCCCAAGACAATACTGTATGCCTGTATTGGTGAAAATTATACAGGCATTTTTCATGGCCAATTCTTTGATTCTGTAGGAAATAGCACATTTAATATATTTTGTCATGTGTAAGTAGCAGTATGTGACTAAAAGAGGCAATGTGATGTATGACAACATAACAAAAAGATTTTGGTAAAGAGAATTATCACCCCTTAATCCAAAGTGAAACTACTGCATAATCACCCATGATGCAAAAGCAAAATTGTAAGAAAGATAAATCAGTGAAGCCACTACCTTCCTCATTCAGGGAGTGATATCGAGCCACAAGAAGCATTTCTTTTCCTGTGTGCGTGAAAAAGAAATAAATGAGACATTCAAATAATGGAAGAATCTGCATATTCATCACTTACACGGAAATGAAAATTGCTATGTGGACATGATAAGAGTTGCATCTCAGTAGCATTGATAAGTGAATGTCAAAGCATACATTTTTAGGAGACAATCTGGTTACTTTGGCAACTCAAGCATCATTAGTCACTTCTGATAAGACATCCTTCTTTCGTTACCACCTGTGGCCTTTGTCACTCTGTTTCCTAGTAACATCAAATTGTTTTTATAAAAAGTAATTAGCATATTCAGTGGTAACAAGACTATACATACATTTGATCACTCTTTATTGTTTCTTCTTGAGGCAGCATAGCAAATATAATATACATAAGCTTTGTTTCCTTTTCTTTCTTCCTAACCAAGCCCGAGTCCATTACACTAAATTTCTGAAGCATCTGTATATCCAAGCCCACTAAAATAATACAATTAGGTTTAAAAATGCCAGTTAGGACTGCTGCTTTAGATCCGGGGATATTTGATTAACAAGGGGAAAAAATAGCCTGGAGTTATAATAAAATAGAAAATTATTATTGTAAGAGCTTTGAGAAAATTGCAGCAATTCAGAGATACAGAAAATAGTTAAAACCCCTTTCAAAATATAATTGTGAATGACTTCTGTTGAGAATTACCTTGATTTATTCAATCACATTTTAAAGTCCTGACAGTCCTAAGTCAGGAAAACACTAACTTTTAAGAGGTTCTGTACAAGGAATATTGTTAGGTTTTATTCTGACGATTACTTATATGAACATATAGGAAAAAAAAGTGTTCATATGTATGTATATATGTGTGTATGTTTGTATGTATGTGCTAGGGACTCTACTTTTCCGGACGTCAGTTTCTTTTCTTGCTGATGCAGTTAATATGGCAAAGAAGTCAAGGCAGGGAAACTGTACCGCTGGTGGCAGCAGCAATTCCCTGAATTAAATTATTGATTACTTCAATATATTGCACAACGGCAGAATGGGTGAGCTTGGAAGGAGTCTCTGAAGACCATCTAGTCCAGCCCTTCTGCTCAAAGCAGAGTCAACTACAGCAAGTTGCCAAGGATGGAGTCCAGCTGGGTTTTGAATTACTCCAAGGCTGGAGACCCCACAACCTCTCTGGGCAACCTCTGCTAGTGTCCTTACAGTAAGAAAGCTTTTCCTTGTGTTTAAATAGAAGTTACTGTGTATCAGTTTGTGCCCATTGCCTCATATCCTGTCACTGGACACCACTGAAAAGTATCTGGCTCAGTCTTTTTTACTCCCATCAGGTACACACTGAGAAGATCACCCTGATACTTCTGTTCTCCCATTGAACAGTCCCAGCTCTCTCAGCCTCTACTCATGAGACATTCTCCAGTCCCTTAATCATCTTTGTGGCCCTTTGCTGGAGTCTCTCCAGTATTTCCATGTCTCTCTTGTGCTGGGTAGCCCAGAGCTGGAGACACAGCACTCCAGGTGTTGCCTCACCAGTGCTGAGCAGAGGGCAAGGATCACCTCCCTCAGCCTGCTGGCAAAACTCCTCCTAATGCAACCCAGGAGGCTTTTGTCCTGCATTTTTTGCTGCAATGGCACATTGCTGCTTCATATTCAACTTCTTGTCCACGAGGCCCTTGTCTGCTAAATTCCTTTCTGGCCAGTCCGTCCCCAGTCTGTACTGGTGCATGGGATTATTCCCCCCCCGATGCAGGACTTCTGATTTCCCTTTGCTGAACTTCATGAGAGTCCTTTTAGTCAATTTCTCCATCCTGCTCAGGTCCCTCTGGATGGCAGAACGACCCACTGGTGTATCAGCCACTCCTCTTTGTTTTGTGTAATCTGAAAATTTGATGAGGGTGCACTCTGTCCCATCATCCAGGTCACATCCTTACCAAGATCAAGATAAAATACATCCACTGTTCCTCCTTCACCCACCAACCTAGTCATTTCACTATAGAAAGCTATTGGTTTGGTCAAGCATGATTTCCCCTCCAAAAAATCCATGCTGACTGCACCCAGCCACCTTCTTGTCTTTCATATGTTTAGAAATGGCTTTCAGGATTGTTTGCTTTAACACCTTCCCAGGGACTGAGATGAGGCTGACCGGCCTTTAGTTCCCAGGGTCCTTCTCCTTGCCCTGCTTGAAGATAGAAGTGGCATTTGCTTTCATCCAGGCTTCAGAATCCTCCCTGGTTGCCTTACCTTGCTTCTTACTTTTCAAAGATACTTGACAGTGGTGGTGCAATGATGGCAGCCAGCTCCCTCAGCACCCATGGGTGCATCCCATGCAGGTCTAGATTGTGCATGTCCATTTAGTTTACATGTTCCCTAGCCTGCCCCTCCTCTACTGAGGTGGGTCTTGCCAGCAAAGATCAGGACAAGGTAGGTGTTGAGCACCTCAGCCTTTTCCACGTCCCATGTCACCAGGTCCCCATTCTCATTCAGCAGTGGGCCCACACTTTCCCTAGTTTTCCATTTTCTGTCAATATACCTGTAGAAGTCCTTCTTGTTGCTTTTCCTGCCATTGCCAGATTCAGCTTCAGGTGGACTTTGGCTTTCCCAGCCAAACATGCCTTCATTTCAGAGCAGCTAAAATTCTCAGGGGAAAGAAATTATGCAAAATATGCTAGTGTATGTGTGGGTGTGTATTTACGTATGTGTATTAGCGTGTATATACATATGTGCCTGTATATATTTAATATGACTGAGTAAACATAAATACATTATGTTGGTAAATTCTATTGACCGTTCAAACAGACTGAAATGTCATCCTATTCCATATATGTCACAGATTTCAGAGGCCTGACAGAAAAGAATCCTTAAAAATCAGCGCAGATAGCAGAACTGAGGATTTGACTGCCTGCCAGATTGCTGGTGGAGCAAGAAGTAACCTTTCCTTGTCCTTGAAATGTGACCTCCCTGCTCTTGAAAAATAGGTGTCATGGAGCCAGTTACTCGTTTAGACTTGTGTTGGTGGAAATTTAGTGGTTTGGGAGCCTATTGTATGAAACGTTTTCCAAGAGCAGATGCATATAACAGAAAGATTGAGTATCTACCAACACCATATATATCTCAAAAGTTTGTATGTAAAGTAATGGAATTAATTTTAAATTTAAATAGGTGTAATTTCGTTTGTATTGCAGAAACAGCAACTCAACAACTGATTAGTCCACACCTTATACATCATTACATACTACGTTCATGAAACATAAAATAGAAAATTTGTGTCTGTATATGAATGTGAGTTTGCACTCTGGAGTGATGTGCATTAGAGTGTTGGCAGTATCAATCCCATTGATTGCAATCTAACAGCACCAGTAAATAGCAATTTACAGAGAGAGAAGAGGAATACTTTTTCAATAGTTACAACTGAAGGCAGGGAAATTAGAGAATATTTTTTCTGTTGCAGTTCAGACAGATATATTAAATATTTTCAGTCTGGGTTTTTTGGTTTGTGAAAAGTGAGAAATGCTGAATATATTCATTCACAAAACAAAGCACTCTATTAAAACATTGTCAAAATATTTACCATTTTATGATGTCGCGTAAAGCCTTTCGTTAGCAGTCATTCACATTGGTTTTTCTTTTTTTTCTGTAGATCCATATAGTTGCTAGAAAGTCCTGCACATTGTGATCATGACATTTTCTGATTGCCTCTCCTTTTTTTATTAACACTCTGTGATTTTATTTAAGTGTCCAGAAATGTGTCAGTAAGTCCCTACTGAGAATCAGCACTTGCTAAATAATGATACTGATTGCCCTGGCATTTTTTGGTATGCAGCCTAGTTCTCAAAGATTGCAAAAGATTAGAAACCAGTTTGGGGACTCCTACGAATAGTCTATGTGAACTTTAGTCCTCTGTGCAGTTCTCTGTAAGACAATGGCATAGGGTAAAGTAAGAGTTGTTACAGAAATTAACATTGAGTAGTACGTATTGTTAAGTACCTTTTATTGTTTCATTTCCGTGATGAAATAGTTTTCAGAAGCCTGATTATGAATTTCCTTGACTTTATACTATTTTTCTCTGATTAGCTTTGCAAACAAAACTCTCCACATTCATTGGAAGGAATGGAAGGAAACAGCTCATTTTATGTTATGACATAGGAATCAGATGATTTCTTGCCATTATCAGCTTTATTTCATATTGTTAATAACTGAGAGTATATTATAATTGTATTTATAATCAGTTTTTTTATAAAAAAATCAAAAACATTTTCTCTACCTAGTTATTTCTCATATTAGACTACTGCTGCAACTGAACGGGAAAGAAGCTTAATGTAAATTGTAAATTGTGTACAAATGTTACATAGTATTTGCAGAAAATGAAACTGCAATTTTTGTTTTTCACAGACTATTCCCTTCACTCATAAAATACAATGTAAAACTCTGGTCAGAATTTGTTCAAACCAGAAATGCTAAAATATCAAATAAGGTACAATTTTTTTTCACAAAGCACAAAGAAAAATATATTATGAATTTTCTGTTACTCAGTCTTGACCGCTACCTTTGAGAAGAGTATGAAGTCTTTGTGACCAGAGAAAAGGACAAAATTTGTCAAATAAATTATTCATTAAAAATGATTGCCCATCTATAATGACATCATGGAGAGTAATGGTCTCTTTCTTCATTATACTGTTCAGGCCAAATTTAATCCACAAGTGCATTAATATTTGAATTTGATATTCTAAACTAATTGAGTCAGCATTAGGAAGTTTAATGGAAACAACAATTTAAGACCTTGATCTTGCTATCTTGTTCTAAGAAATAGGCTCTTGCACTCCTCATACTAGATTCTTTGCAGTCTGAGTCACTACAGGAAAGATTGGTGAAAATTCAGAGTAATGATGAAGTTGTGATAAACACAGGAACAACTTCCTCACAGCAATGAATCCAAAATTATGATGTCATTTTATACAGTAAAAATCCTTTGTTCGAATACCAGTGAGATCAGCAGAGCTCCTTGCTGTTTGTCGCAGTATTGAATTTGTGCCTGGAGCTGTTGGGAATGATTCAAACACACACTAGCATAAGTTCAAAAAGTCTTTTTTTTCAGCTTATCTAGAAGTAAGCACTACAATTCATCTCATCTAATTTCTAAGACATTTATTTTATTCATTTTGTCTAAGTTGTCAGCTAGGATGTATTTGTAGGTAGGATAGACAGTCAAGAATTTCTAAAAGCGGCTAAATTATCTCCATTACCTACAGAGAAAGGACAGTGGTGAATGCACATACATGTACATCTGGTAGAAGAGGAACAAGCGATACGATCGCATGTGACTTGGAAGACTAACAACATTTCTTTCAGTAATGTCATGATCATACTCATTTTACCTGGTGTAGACTTCTCTACGTCAGATGAATCCCCCCCAGTGTCACATTATTTCCTCTGACTTTGAAAATACCATAGCTTGGGTGAATATGTGGCAAGCCCAAATGTAGACAGATACAGGTCTATGTCAATGTGTATGTCAATGTAGAGAGATATATAGTTGGAGTAAATAAGTACTACCTTCTTTGTCTCTGAAGTTAAATTATATTTACAAGAAAGGCCACTGGTTATGTTATGTGAGAGTGAGTCAGAAGTTTGGTACTGAGTTCCTTGACTGCCTGGTAGAAGGCACTTGAGGCGAAATCTCTGTGACTGGCAGCAGCTGGGTTTTCAGTCTCTGTAAATGGCAAGGGACATTTTACTGTGACTTTGACTTTAAAAAGATACCTGTGATTATGTTCTAGAGAAATACTTCTTATTATGGGGACAAAAAGACCCAAAAAAGGAACAATTTTAGCTTAATTCCTGATCCTTTTGCAGCTCTTTCAGGTTTGAGTAGCGTAGCAAATGAATTTACTCACTCCCTGCTAAAAAACACTGCAGCTACGTGGAATGAAAAAGGAACTAGAAGCTTATATGTGAATTTGCATATGTATTTCTATCAGAATCTTGATCTGAAAATCACATATCCAGAGCCAAATCCTAAGTACAAATTACATATACTATAACTGTACTCCCATATAAAATGTGTTGAAATTAAAGGGCTGTAGGCATAGTGCAATTTTAGGGATATAATTATGGATCAGGACTTATAAATGGAAGCAAAAATAAAACAAATGTGTCAAGCTCAAGCCAACCAGTCCTGCTATTCAAAAGATGCTTCACAAGGAATTCCATCATTTAGATTGAGAGCTGTTTGAAAAATTTTTCTCCAACAAATACAGTTTTGTGGCAATAAATTCAGGTACACTTCTAATCCAGAAAATAAGTTACTTCGGTAAAGTAGTAACTGCAGTGAATCCCTTTCTAAGGTGTAAAGGAATGGGGCAGAAATGAATATTTATGTATGTGAGGGGGAGTGTTATTAATATTCCATAACTTAATTTTGTTCTTTGTAACCTGAAACCTGAGTTTGGAGTTATGTCGATGTTAATAGTTCCTATGTTTTTCCATTTGAGAATGATAATTTCTACACGTTTCTACAGAGAGCTGATTAACTTGCCTTGTATGTTTGTAAGTCTTATTTCTTTCAAGGGAGTCCATTCAAATGGCACTGCGTGTGGAAGTGGAGATTTGATTTAAATGCTACATCTACTAACAGTATTCAGGTTTTCAGCACTAAAAATGTGTTAGAAGAAAGAATATTTATGCTTTGATTTTTTTTTTCCCTGGAACTAGAGTATTTTTCACTTGTGTTTGAAGCTTGTTTAAATATGCGAGAGTATGTCAGAGACAATATTTCCACAAAAAGAGCTGAAGACAGTGATGGTATCAACATCACAAGAAAACAGTTGCTGTATAGTTAATGCAGCAATATCACCTTGAGATATGGAATCTGTATTCAGGGAACAGCAGGATAGCAGGAAACATGAGCTATGAGTATAAGCAGTTGTTTAGAAAGAATGAGGACTACGGTAGGAAAACAGATATTCAGCTTTATCCTCCTGTGTGCCTGGGAGTTGATGTAGTGGAACAGAGTACTCTGCTGGGATCAAGGAGAGATGGCATGGCCATCATCAGTAAGATGAGATGCAGCTGACTCGAGAATTTCGCTTTGCAAATAAATCCAACTTCCAGGCTAAGAAGAGGAAAATAATTTTGCTAATAGTATTGTACTGCAAGAACACAAAGTTCTTGGCTAATCTTTGGGTATGGTCAAACTCTCTGATGGGCAATAAGTTTGTTTAGCTCTATTGACTGATAAGCAGGTGGTAGCAGCTTCAGATAGCGGCCAAACAGATGAAAAAGAGCAAGGAAAGAAGAAGTAAAAGGTGAATAAGCTTTATGTTTAGAATTTGATATATTTTGGGTTTACTACTTTCTGTTTAAGTTCTGCTTTGGAGTATTCCTCCACACAGTTTTGAAAAACACTCCAGAGGGAAATACAACCAAAAGTACGAGAACTTGAATTGCAATTGAGTGGTGACTTACTGGGGAAAAAAAAAAAAAAAAAAAA
>Ga0065711_1042434_pt1 | contig 15385 bp, 15 predicted proteins | sample Hoacrofraction12_FD_59098 | JGI IMG/M metagenome (GOLD analysis project Ga0065711, IMG submission 59098) | Hoatzin crop microbial communities from Cojedes, Venezuela - Epithelial fraction 12 v2 (version 2) | ecosystem: Host-associated > Birds > Digestive system > Esophagus > Crop | place... | reverse complement strand
AGAAGGAGACTCCACAACCTCCCTGGGCAGCCTGTTCCAGGGCTCCATCACCCTCAGAGGGAAGAAGTTCTTCCTCATGTTCAGACAGAACTTCCTCTGCTTCAGTTTGTGCCCATTGCCCCTTGTCCTGTCGCTGGGCACCACTGAAAAGTCTGGCCCCGTCCTCCTGACACCCACCCTGCAGATATTTGGAGGCATTTCTAAGGTCCCCTCTCAGCCTTCTCTTCTCCAGGCTGAACAAGCCCAGCTCCCTCAGCCTTTCCTCATAGGAGAGGTGCTTCAGTCCCCTCCTCATCCTCATAGCCTTCTGCTGGACTCTCTCCAGTAGCTCCTCATCTTTCTTGAAGTGGGGAGCCCAGAACTGGACACAGCACTCCAGATGGGGCCTCACCAGGGCAGAGTAGAGGGGGGGGAGGAGAACCTCCCTCGCCCTGCTGGCCACACTCCTCTGAATGCACCCCAGGATGCCATTGGCCTTCTTGGCAACCAGGGCACACTGCTGGCTCACGGTCAACTTGTCATCCCCCAGCACACCCAGGTCCCACTCCGCAGAGCTGCTCTGAAGTTCATAACTGATGCTGGAAATCGTGTGCTTATCCTGTTGCTATTCTGGTTCTTCCAGTTGTAGCTGAAATAAGGCTGTAAAGAAGTGGTTTTAAAAAAATACGAACAATCCAAAGCACTATCTTAAAATAAAAAGGTGGAGGGGAAGGTGTGGAGAGACGTTTTGGTGCTGGTTTGCCCCACTGGCTGGTTAATAAGTCACTTGTGTTTTTCTCAGTCAGGACAGCTGAATGAGTACACGGAGAGAAAGGAGATGTCGGCTGACGTCGTTTGCATGAGCCTGGCCAATGTTCCCCCTGGCGAGCAGCGCTCCCGGTTCCTTGCTGTGGGGTTGGTGGACAACACCGTCAGAATTATTTCCCTTGACCCTTCGGTGAGTAGCTGTGCTGTTTCTGCCTCTTCCATTGGCTTGAAATGTTCAGAAGGGTACTTCAGAGGTGGACTGTGTCCGTCCAAGCTGTCTTTCCATAGTCAAGTGGATGACCAGGAAATGAACAGCTTGCCTGGCTTTTTTTCTGCTGGTTGGGAGGAAGCATGGCCCTTGATCCTTACCTGTAACAGATTCCCTTGTTTGGCCTAGTCTCACCCATGCTGGGAGGTTCAGCCAATGAAATATGAAAACATTTTCTTCTTTTGTTGTTTTGTTTGTTTGGTTTTTTTCTCTATCTCACTGTTTATACCTGCAGTAAAAGCAGGCTCATTCTGCAAGCAGGTCAGCTGCAAACTGGCATTCTCATTCCTCTGCCTGCAACAGACGAGTGTTCAAAGGATGACTGAAGCAACATAAGCTTTGCTCAGGTCTCTCAATGCTAAAGAGCTGCAGGCTGTGCTAGAACAGTTTGGAAGGATCCAGTTTATCTTTTCTAAAGCCCGGGCCTTCAACCGTTCCAGCTTGCCAAAATCCACAGTGTCTGCTGTGACTGTTTCCTGTGCCGAGTATTCCTTTGTGAAGATTTAAAAGGGCATCTTTAAGCTTCTTAAATGGAGTTTGAAGCCCCTCTTGCCATGCTAAGTGTGCTGACTGGTGTGGTACCTCTTCTGTCTTGCACAGGATTGCTTACAGCCACTGAGTATGCAGGCCCTTCCTGCGCAGCCTGAGTCGCTGTGTATTGTGGAGATGGGCGGCACAGAGAAGCAGGACGAGCTGGGCGAGAGGGGCTCCATTGGCTTTCTGTACCTGAACATTGGACTGCAGGTGAGGTGCTTGCCTGGTTCTGATGGGCATTTCTTGATGCGCATTCGCATGAAAGATGGATTGCTGTAGTGGCCTTGTCGTCATGCAGCGCAACACAAAGCCTGACTGTTTCCCCTTTGTTACAACGTGCTTAACTGGGGAATTCACGGTGTGACTTAGTAGAGGTGCAGATTTCCCCATATGTTCCTAAACTTGAGACTAGTCAAAAGACAGCATATTGGCGCAGACTTCATGCAGGACAAATTGTGCTTTTCCCCTTCCAGAAAGAGGGAATGTTCTCAAACAAAAATTTCTGGGTAAAATGTTATTGGGCAGTTCTGTAAAAATTGCCTGTAGGGCAGAGTATCAAAGAAGTAACTGCCCGCAGCCACAGGCCTTGCTCTAATAACTGTGCTGTTGCACAGCTTTTCCTTGCATCCAGTACTGGCTCTGTGATCTTTGACCAAAAAATGTTGTTTTGACAATTCAACATGTGGTAAAAATAATCAGAGCCGTCTAGGTTCTTTCACATGCCTCGAGTTTGATGTCAGAATGCAAGCTCTTTTTAAGCAGTGTGAGTTTTTGGGTAAATGCTTTGTACCGAGAGGGATTAGGATATGAAATCAGCCCTCAGGTTTTTCATGGCTTATGTGATGTACCAGACTTCTTGGTCTGTTCTTTGGCTTTTTTTCATGTGTTTTGCGGAGGGGTGTTGGTTGGTTGGTTTGTTTTACAGTAATTCCCTTCTACCCCACAGGAGTGTGCAGGAGTTAGGCTTTTTAATATTAAGAGCCAATTTAGATACAGTGTGGTTGTAAAAGGAAGTTGTACCAGAAGCTAGGAAAACAAACACCTAATTCTTCAGAAATTACCTCTCTGTTTTTAATAATGGCTGTAGCTAGTTATTTCTTAACTGTAATCTTGATCTAACTTTTTGGCTTGCTAATTTCAAGAATGGTGTGCTGCTGCGAACTGTCCTGGATCCTGTTACTGGCGATCTTTCCGATACCAGGACCAGATACCTTGGCTCACGGCCTGTGAAACTCTTCCGAGTCCGAATGCAAGGCCAAGAGGCGGTAAGTGAGGCGAGCTCTCAGAGGGGTACACAGCCACTCCCCAGATGCAGGATGCCGGTTTTCCTTGTTGATAGGCAGGGTGGGGAAGCATCCTTGCAGCACAGCAGGACCCTCTGGGTCAGGGTGGGAATTAGAATGACTTCATTATGGAGCTGCCTGGCTTGCAGCTTGCTCTGTCACAAACAGCCTTCTTGGGAAGTAATGTGTAGTCCTGCCCTGCCTTCTTTGAACTAGGACTTGTCTGACCCATAGGATGCGTTTGCACTGTGTCTGGAAAGCTCTGAGCAAATTATTGGGCTTAGAGACGCTGAAAAATCTTGTCTTGCCTGCCTTGGTGCATAGGGGCGGAAAGATCCTGTGTGGAGTTCTTACCCCTTGACTGCTTGATGCAGTTGCTGATTGTGTCCTGTGCATGTTGAGAATGGCTCAGCCAGGGACTGGACAGCTGCCATGCATGGTTCAAGGAAAATACTTGCAGGGTTTGGCGTAGAGGGAAGAACGTGTTTTGTCAGAAATGCCATTTCCAGCCCTTCTGATGTGGCACTGGGGAGATCAGCCACCCCCTGCTTGACTCATTTTTGGATGACACCTTCAGAGTTGAGAAATAACTGCCGGCCAGCGTAGGGGGCTGGATCTGGGAATCTGAGCTCTGCTTTAATGTTGTGGTGGTGCGCTGGGTACACTCTTCAGCTTGCTTCTGCCAGTCTGCCAGCTGTAACTTGGAAGTGGGGTGCTTTGCAGCTCCAGCAGAGAATGCTTATAGTATAGCCGAGTACTTTTCCGCTTTGAGAGCGGTCTTGGTTCCCTGTCTCACAGTATGGGGCAAAAGACCATATTGCTTGTGGCCATTCAGTGATGGCCTTGGAGGAGCCTGTGAGTGTTTCAGTGCAATTCCAGCTTTTCATTCACTCGGGCAGAAAGTAATGTTGTACTGAAACTGATTTAGCCAAATGCATAAAGCTGAGGAGCTTAGCAGTTCATCTGCTTCCTGTGTTTCCCGTAACTGGATTGAAAATGGGCTACTGATTATTTTAAGGAAATTTCACTGAGAGTGCTAAAGCATTTGGATTGTGACAAAGCAGTAAATATTTGTTTTAAAAGATCTGTTCCCATTAGAACAGGCTATTGTCTTAAAAATATGAAAGTATTTGTTGATCTTGGCTTTTTCAGATAACAATTTTTCTTGCGCCTCAGTTTGAATATTTGTTGTCTTGGTAGCGCTTTCAAATTCCTCTTGGTGCCGTACGCAATTTCCGGGTAAAACTCTCTTGACAACAAGCAGTATCTCTGAAGATAGGCTCTGAGCTGGGTGGAGTCCACCTGCAGAATTCAGTCGTTCTGGTGTGCAGGAGTCCAGCACTGTACACTCATTCCTGTGGCAAGGAGTGAGCTTGCCTCCAACCCCAGACCTGATAAATTGGCTGCCTTATCTGTTTCCCAGGTGCTGGCCATGTCAAGCCGTTCCTGGCTCAGTTATTCCTATCAGTCACGCTTCCACCTGACTCCTCTGTCTTATGAGACACTGGAGTTTGCATCTGGTTTTGCTTCTGAGCAGTGCCCAGAGGGCATTGTAGCCATCTCCACGAACACGCTGAGGTAAGAACTGATGGGGGAACACAACTACTTCGCGGGCCGGGATGCTAGGCATGCAGAGGGGTGGTGAATTCTCACTAGACATTTGAAGGGAAAGGTAACATGACTGAACTTAAGAGTTAAGGCCTTTTTGAGGTTATTTGATTATGGATAATGATTTGGTACAAACACTTGGATGGGTTTCAGAAAACAAATGGAATACAAGGATAGTTATGCTGTCAGAAAGAAATAGTGTGCTTCTCTGATTTGTGTTTTCTAGCTTTTTTAAATAACAAGTGTAATTCAAGTTATCTTTAAACTCTGATCCTTAGAGAGGGAAGCTTTTAATAAATGTGAACCTATTGTGTGTTAGGATCTTGTGGTTTGTGATCTGAATTGGCTACTTAGCAGAAAATAAGCCACGTGATTGAAGAAATTGGAGGCCTGACAGGGCTGTATTTGTTGCCTTGTTGAAGTTCAGCTTAGATACTAAAAAAATAAATGAAAATAGTGGACCACAAATTCAGGAGCTCTGCTGTATGTGCCTGAACAGGCGCTTTTTTTCCACATCTAGCCTCATTGAAATATTAGAGCATTCATTGCGTTTAAAGGAGTCATTCTTTCTCAAGAGACTGGTGGCTTTTAGTCACCAAATGCCAGAAGAACTGACATTTCATCTGGCAAGTCACAGGAAGAAAGAGTTGGCATTGCATTTTTCATACTCAACTGAAGTGCCTCTGAGGAGCATTTATTACGTGTCGAAGTCTGTGTCACGTTTGGGGAACACAGATGATGTGTTCCCCAAACGTACAGTTTCCCTCTTCCGTATGCTCTTTGTTCCTCTCGGGACAGACTTGCTTCAGCACCACAGAAGCCTGTCCAAAAGGGACAAGCACTCGAAACGCACCCTGGGACGGGGAGAGCCCTCGAGTCAGGGCTCTTATGCTGCGGAGCACACCTGTCCCACAGCATAGGCTCCCATTTAGGGTGCTAGTTTTGCTCTGCTCTCGGGAGCTGGTTGCTCACTGGCCCGAGAAGGGCGTTGCTTGTCTCCATCACTAGCCAGTTCCACAGACGTAAAGCTCAACTCCACTTTCATTCTTTTGGACAGCTGTTTTTGGGCCTTGCTTAACACATGTCACTTCTTTGTCCCTCAGGATTTTGGCACTGGAGAAACTGGGGGCAGTCTTCAACCAGGTTGCCTTCCCGTTGCAGTACACACCCCGAAAATTTGTCATTCACCCGGAGAGCAACAACCTGATCATCATTGAGACAGACCACAACGCTTACACGGAGGCCACCAAGGCACAGAGGAAGCAGCAAATGGCTGAGGTAATGGGAGGGGCGACAGGTACTCGCACCTATTCCCCAGAGGTGACTTCTGCAGCCGGAAATTCTCCTGCTTACCAGTTCCCAGCTGCTGTTGCCTGCAAGGTTTTGTGCATGGTGTGAATGCAGGGGCTGACGGGAGTGAAGACCTGCCTCGAAACAAAAATTTCAGCAGAATACGCTACTTCCCAGTGCTCCTTTCTTTGCATGTTGTTACGGCAGGCTTTAAGAGCCACATACTGGAGGACAGTTAAGCTTGTATAACACCATTCTTTGGGGTTTCTGTGACTTTGACGTTTAGATTTCAGTGGGTTGTTTTCTTCTCAACCAGAGTTGTTGATGGGGAGAAACAGCTCCCCAGACAATGGCCCCTGGGGCAGGGCAGAGCTGACATTGCTGTGCTCTGAGCTGCTGAGGCTCCCTTGGGAATAAGCTCAGGGCAGGTGGAAGCTTTGGGATTCGATGGCTTTTATGTCCTCACAGGCAGTACCTTGCCCTGGAATATCTGGGCTTAAGGGAAGTGGGGGGCTATATTCTGCTCGGGGCATCAGCATGTCTGTAAAGGAAATCCACTGAGCTGCTCTTTCTCCTGTCCTTTAATGTGCCCTAGGAAATGGTGGAGGCTGCGGGTGAAGATGAGAGGGAGTTGGCTGCAGAGATGGCTGCAGCCTTTCTGAACGAGAATCTTCCTGAGTCCATCTTTGGCGCTCCCAAGGCAGGGAATGGACAGTGGGCCTCTGTTATCAGGGTGATGAACCCCATCCAGGGAAATACGTTAGATCTGGTCCAGCTAGAGCAGAACGAAGCTGCCTTCAGGTAAGGAGCAGTGCCAGATGCAGCAAGAGTCTCTGCTTGTGACAAGTCTGACGTGGTTTTTCCTTCTTTGGCTCAGCTGTTACTGGATTGAAATCCAGATGCAGCATGTTATCAGGAGACTGTCGGGAAATTCCAGAAGGGGTTGCCACATGCTTAAGGCTTTTGTCTCACCTTTCCTTCCCTTCTCACCCTGATCTGTCAGCATGTGGCATGAAGAGCTGGTGCTCTAGATGTGTTTGCTGGACCCCAGTGCTTAAAGAACAATGCAGGGATGTCAATGGCAGATAAGAGAGCCGGGAACAAGAGGATGTGCTGCTATCTCTCCTTCCCCTTCTCATCCAGATAAACTGAGCACAGATTAGATGGAAAGGAAGTGTTAGAGGGACTGGAGGGGAAAACCAACATGATAACCACAAAGAATTGCGAGTGTCTGAGCAGGTGAAGTGAAGTTAGGTCATGCTGGTCCAAAAGGCTGACTCTGTCCTGTTTTGTCCAGGATTCCCCACCTGGCTGACCTAGGGCAGGAAATAACACTGGAAGATGAGGAAAGTTGTATGTACATGTCCCAGTTGAAACAGCCTTTGAAAAACAGCTTCCAGTGGAGCTTTGCGCATTGCTAGGCAATGTCCAGCCTCTGAAAGTGTGAAAGTAATGCTTTGGGAATATGTGACAGCTAGACCACATGTTTTGTTTTGGTTTTTTTTAATGAGGAGTGTGGAAGAATGGAGAAATCTACATTAAACATTTCTACAGGGAGGAAGAAAGATCTCTGAAAAGGAAATGTCACTGCTGGAAGGTTGAGCCGCTGAATCTGTGCCTGGTTAGGTGCAAGCTGTGTTATTAGGAAATCCAGTCGGTGTGCGCAGTGTTAGTTTGTGTCGTGATCACGCTGATCTCCTGACGCCTCTTGTCATCCCCAGTGTGGCTGTGTGCCGGTTCTCCAACACTGGTGATGAGTGGTACGTGCTGGTGGGAGTTGCCAAGGACCTGATTCTGAACCCACGCTCGGTTGCTGGGGGATTTGTCTACACGTACAAGCTGGTGAATAGTGGTGAGAAGCTGGAGTTTCTGCACAAGGTGAGAGGGATGACTGGGCCCTTTGCAGGCAGAGTGTTGGAGTAGCTGTTACTTCGCTGCAGTATCCAGTGAATCCTGGGCAAGATCATCAGCTGATGTTACACACTGGAAGCAGCCTCAGAGAAAATAAACTGCATCCTCCAAAATCATTTGGGACATCTTTTGCAGAGCTGAGAACTGAACACAGATCTCCCACGACATCTGTGTCCCAGTCCTTTGCCTTAGCTATAGTCTTACCCATCAAATCAGTAAATGGGAAAGGAGCGGGGGTTTTGATGGCCTCGTTAGGGAGGGGAGAGAAACAGGTCAGTTTCCTTTTGGGAATATGAGCTCAGAGAGCTGCTCTGAGCACTTGTTTACAAAGTCAGTTCATACTTGGGTCACTTGAGCCCTGGTGCTAAGGCGCTCTGTCCTTGGCTGGCCACGTGAAGCTGATGTGAACTGTCATCTTTCCTCTGGTGCTGTTTGGTTGCATGCAGAAGTGATTGGTCACCTAGTGACCAGCTTGCTCGGTGGGTCTCTGGGGATTTAGCGGGGGCTTTAGCAGAACTCTGTGAAAACAAAATTCTGTTCTCCTTCCCACATGCTTCCAGCATGGCCGAGATTTGAGCAGATGAGCTCGTGGAAAGGAATGTTGTGGCTTATTCACTTCCTACGGTCCTGATGCGATGAGTGGGTTCTGTCCTGGACCAGGGCCTTTTCTGGTGCCACTGAACACCCACTTGGAAGTTGACAGAGCTGATGATGCGAAATAACTTCTCTTAGCCAGTGCAACCAAGCTGGGAGTGCTGTAACTGGAAGCTCTCTACGTGTTCCCCTTCTCTGCTGTGGCTGATCCTTTTGGATTGTTTAGTGGTGGGAGATTTTTCGGCCCTGTCTTGAGTTCCTGGAGTTGTGGGCGCACTGTAGTTGCTCAGATTTAACAGTTTCTTCAGTGGCAGCTTCAGACCATCTGTGCCAGATAGGTGAATTAGATTCATGCCTTTGTTTTTAAAAACAGACAATCTGGATGGATTTAGGCAAAGTATAAAGTCTTTCTGTCAGGTAGAAATCAAAACTAAGAACTGAGGCAGCAAGATCCTTGGTGTCTTTGGCTGCCTGCCGGGTGTGGGGTTCTTGCAGCAGTCCTACGCTTCAGTTAAGGTACACTGCCAGCGGTCTGTGGTCTCTGTAGTACCCAGAGCTCTGTTAGCACCACGTGTGGTGTGTGCTGCTGTCAAAAGGCCTACGGAGGACTGACCTTTTGCCCCTTCCGTAGAAAAAGATCATGATTAACCTTTTACGTTGAAAGCCTTGCCACAGGCCAATGAGCTTCAGCCAAACCATTAGCTGAATCCTTTCTGAAGCTCAGTGTAAGGCAGGCTCTGTGAACAGGGGTCCCACAGTCTTTCTGTTTGCTCTCTAGACCCCTGTGGAGGAGGTTCCTGCAGCCATTGCTCCGTTCCAAGGTAGAGTCTTAATTGGAGTTGGAAAGCTCTTGCGTGTGTATGACCTGGGCAAGAAGAAACTGCTTCGGAAGTGCGAGAATAAGGTACTGGCTTTTGTTCTAGACCAGAGCTGTGAATTTGGAGCGAGTGATGCTTTGCAGCAGGAGTGAAACAAGGGTTTAGCTGCTACTCCAGCCTGAGTGTGTCTGTGCTCTTGGAGCTCAGAGCTGTGCCTGTGCCTTGCTGGTGTGTGCAGGGCGCATGCATCCGCAGCAGCGCTGGCAGCTCCGGCTGGACTGGGCTGTTGTGATGCCCCTCTGCACCCCGAGCACCCGTCGTTTTCCCTTCGCTATGCAGATGGGCCTCTTGCAGGTTCTGTTTTGTACCAGCTCAACACAGGCTGTTAATGGGTGCGTGCAGGAGTTTCACAAGCCTGTACAGACCATGCCTTTGGCTGTCTGCTGTAAAAGTGAGAGGTCTTAGCCAGATGTGAAATGACAACCGCTGGAAACGTGTCCTTAGGTTAGGTGATCAGCAGGCTGAGGGCAGAAGCTGGAGGTGCATATGAGCACCTCTTCAGATCCCCAGAATCTTGAAAAGGGGATTTTCTCCTTGAAGTAGACGGTCCTTCTTGGTGAACATCTCTGGTGCTTTAGGGAAAAGAAATTGCAGAGCGTGCCTTCCTAACTCTTAATTGCCTGCTCCTCCCTCTTTCCTGCAAACTGCAGGACCTGCGCCAGTTCCTCATTACTGCGCAAAGGAACTCCAGCAGGCTCACAGGCAGACTGGGAACTTGTGGGGGAACATTGTTTTGTGTGTTGGGCATTTTGGGAGTTCTTTCCTAAAACATGACTTGCATGAAAACTTGAAGCTTTCCTTCTTGGGTCTTTCACGGCCACGGTTGTGAGGGGACACCAAAGCAATGCCTGTTTGCAGGACTGTCCCTGGCATCTTGGTTTGTGGGCTCACCAGCAGTGCTTCTTCTCAGGAGGTTGCTCATATTCAGCAGGCGGAGAGTGACGCGTGGTGGATGTTAGATGGCAAGGCCCAGTATTGACAGTGTGTTTAGACTGGGCTGTAGCGTGCCAGAAATGAGAGGTAGTTTTGGAGGGAGTGATGGGAAATTGGGAGTGAGCCATAGTTCACGGGGGGGAAATAGTGTTGGAGTTGAAGCAAGGTAGAGTGAACGGGTCATGCTTCCCTGTTGGAGCACTCGGGTTTTGTCCTTTCTCTCTCAAAAGCACATTGCCAACTACATCTGTGGGATCCAAACCATTGGGCACAGAGTGATTGTTTCAGACGTTCAGGAGAGTTTCATCTGGGTGCGCTACAAAAGGAATGAGAACCAGCTCATCATCTTTGCTGACGACACTTACCCGCGATGGGTCACTACAGCAACTCTCCTGGATTATGACACCGTGGCTGGAGCGGACAAGTTTGGCAACATCTGCGTGGTGAGTGTGCCTTGGAGAAGCTGGGTTTTTTTGAACACAAGGTATTTTTCCTTAAAACATCCGTGATTTGTCTTAAAAGAATAAGAATCTGTGCTTAGCTGGAGACAATGCCCTGTTCCATTCACTTGTTTTTACCGGGTGACTGGCTGTCGTCATAGCAGACGGCTGCAGTTTATCAGTTTGTAAATTAAAGCAAACAAGTTGCATCAGCAGGTCAAAAAACGTATTTCTGAAGCCTTCAATAACTTGTGTTAAAATTTCCATGAATAGGCCTTGAAACGAAGCTTGTGGCTGTGAAAGAGCCCATGAGAACTCGCCGTCAGGGTTATCACTCTTACTTGCCCTGGCTAAACCTCGTTGCTGGCATTTAGCTTTCTCTGTCACTTCCTTGTGAAAGCTGGCTTTGTCAGGGCTGACACTTCCCCACTTGGCTGGGTTTCAGCAGGGGAGGAGGAAAGAATAGATGGTCTTTCTGCCAGTGCTTTGATCTCTTTCTGGAGTGTGCTCGGGTGCTTTGGAGTGCAGAGTTCAGCCAGTGTCAGACGCTGTGCCTGTAGGACTTGGCCAACGCAAGCGAATCGATCCTCTTAGGTTTTCCTGCCCCACATCCATCAGACTCTTTCCTTAGCGGGAACCACCTTCACACCAGTTTGACCATACCTCGCAGGGTGACCTGCAGGTGCCAGGCCGGGCAGAGGTCCTGCCTGTGTTTGCATGATGCGCAAGTCATTCTCATAGAGTCCACAGAAGAGGCCTTTCCAAGGCCGCAGCTGGTTGACTCTTTCATCCTCTTTCAATGCAGGTGCGATTGCCTCCCAACACCAATGATGAGGTAGATGAGGATCCCACAGGCAACAAAGCTCTCTGGGACCGGGGGCTTCTTAATGGAGCATCGCAGAAGGTAACGCTTGCTGGGAGGCACGTGGTTGTTGTGGGAAAAGAATGCACGGCTTCGCTGTGAAGTCCTCTGCGGTGTTGTCCAGGAGGTGTGCTGGCAGTTCTGCTCCCACACATCTACCGTGCTGTGGGTGATCGGTTTTCACTGTCACTGGGAGCCAAATTCAGTTTCTGAAATCACCACCGGTGCCTGCTCGGTGATGTTCGATTGAAGCAGCACGCTCATTTTCTTTCCCTGCGTTCCCTCATTGCTCACATCCGTTTGTCCAGCTCAGGAGGGTGATTCAGCGGCGTGCTGAGTTTTGCCATCTGGTCGCAGGTGGAAGGCACTTCCTCTTTAGAAAGGCGTTTCAGAACTAGCAGGTGGCCACATATATTCTGCTCCCCTCTCTCAAGCGCTCTGATGCTTTTATATAAGCTAAAGAAAAAACACGCTTCTGCGGTTGACTTTCAGGCTGAAGTGATTATGAATTACCATGTGGGAGAGACGGTGCTTTCCTTACAGAAGACCACGCTGATCCCGGGAGGCTCCGAATCTCTTGTCTATACCACCTTGTCGGGGGGGATAGGAATCTTGGTCCCTTTTACGTCCCATGAGGTAAGCAGACCCCATCGCTAATGCTGCAGAGGTGCTGCTTTTCTGTGTGCTCATCCCTTGCCAGGGTATGAATGTGCTGCATCCCTTGAGGGTAGCTCTGGGGCACTGCGGTGCGTGAAAACCTGGGCTGCAGGAAAGCCTGTGCCTGTGAGACAGGCTCCGATGCAGAGGGGAAGAGAAGGAGCTCGCTAACTCCTCCTTCTGTGTTGGTTCTGGGAATTGCTGAGAGCTTGGCTGATTGCACTGCCGTTCCACGGCTGTTGGTGCTCCAGGGGAGCAGCTGTTGGTTGACTTGGTGTCTGCGAGGAGGCTTCCTTTGGCATGCTTTGTGTAGCCTCTCAACCCTATTGATGGGGCACTGTGCTCCAAGTCCTGAAGAGAGTGTTCTCCTCTGTTTGCTGTGGCCTCTGGAGCAGCAGGTGCCAGGCCACTCGCTCTTTGGGCTGCACCTCTGTGCTGCACATCTGCTGGGTGCTGCGGTGCCGGGGAGGCCGACCCTGGCCGAGGTGGCACGGCTGGCTGCCTAGCTCTGCTGTGGGTGCTCCCAGGGTGGAAGTGGTGAGGGGCTGGCCCTGACCCTGGCTGCGGTCTGCAGAACTGGGTCATGGCAGGGCTTCAGCTGGCGCAGGGGCATTGTCCTGCCTTGCCGGTGGCACTGTTGGGTCGCAAACCGTTCTCTTACCGGTTCTTAATCTCTCCAGGATCATGACTTCTTCCAGCACGTGGAAATGCACTTGAGGTCTGAGCACCCTCCTCTCTGTGGACGAGACCATCTCAGTTTCCGCTCCTACTACTTCCCGGTGAAGGTGGGTCTGAGTATTTACGATCAACAGCTCGCGGGGATGTGGCGACTTGCTCTGGGGCACAGAACTGCTGTGAGGCCTGGCAGAAGAAAGTCACGGTTGCTGTTAAGTGGGGAAGACTGGGGCAATGGAAACCATAGCTGGTGTCGTCACTGCGGCGGGAGCTGAAGCCCGCTCTGGAGTAGCACTCCGTAAGGAGAGCACTTAATAACCGTGCCTGTTTTGGTTTCTTAAATCCTGGTAATGAGCCTGCTGAGGGTTGGTCTTGAGACCAAAGCCCAGCGGTGCTGCTGCTGCGCTTCTCTGTTGGCCTCAGCATCTCCTCTGGCTGTTGGGAGAAGCGGCAGCGTTGCGGAGCTGCTGGTGTGGCCGGGTCGGACTGGGTGTTGCCTGGGGGAGATAGTTTTTCCACTGCCCTTGAAAAGGAAAATCTCCTAAGAAACGGCTGTTCCTGCCTATTTCTGCTTTTGAGGAACTGTATTTGAAGCCGTCGACTGCTAAATGCTGTGACCGGAAGGGTCCAGGCCACTGGACCAGAGTCACTACGTGGTAACTACTACCAGAGTAACGTATGTAGTATCGGTCGGAAAACTGTCCCGGCAGCTGAACTGTCCCAGCACAGAGGGTGTTGCTGCTCTTGGTGAGCTCGGGGCTGACCTGCAGCACGCACGATCTCAAAGCTTCCTCGCGTCTGACTGAAGATGCCTGTCGGTGTGCTGGGACCCGTGTCGGATCCGTCTGCCCTCCCCTGGTGCGATTCCTCAGCCGTGCCCAGGCTCTCTGGGTTTCTCCTTGGTTAATCAAGCTGGCCAGTAATTAATTTGATGCTAATTGCCGCTATTCAGCGGATGAGGTCACCGAACGTGGTCTTGTTTCCAGCGCAGGATTAAGATGCTGCTGGGAACAAACTGTTTGTTGCCGTTTTTCCCGGTTTAGGCAGGGTTCAGTGCCTCTGTGCTGGTCGGTTCAGTGCTCTCCTCCTTGCCCCTCCAGAATGTGATCGACGGGGACCTGTGTGAGCAGTTCAACTCCATGGAGCCGAACAAACAGAAGAACGTGGCTGAGGAGCTGGACCGGACCCCGCCCGAGGTGTCCAAGAAGCTGGAAGACATCCGCACGCGCTACGCCTTCTGAGTGGCAGCTGGCTGGAGCGGAGCCGCTCTTCCAGGCGCAGCTGGGAGGAGGAACGTGTGCTTTCTTTCCCTTTTTCGATATTGGTTTGCTCCTCTCGGTTTGATGTTTCAGGGTAATGTGACTCCAGTAAATACAGTGTCAGATATTAGGTCTCCCAGCACAGCCCGCTGCTTACGTGAAGGCTCCTGACCTTCTGGCCTCCAGCCGGAGCGATTCCCTCCTGGGAAGTGCCCAGGGAAGGGTGCAGACCGCCCCTCGGCCCCATCTCCTTGGCCCCCCTCGAGGATGGGGGAGCCCGAAGATGCCTTGTGCTGCCCTTGCGGAAGGCCCAGTAGGGCAGATCCAGCTGAGCTTTTGTAGGATCAAGTGGGTTTGGCGATTTCCCAGCTTTTTGGTAAAGGAAGCAGCCGTGGCGTGACTGGGGCTTACTGGGCTCCTCCTGATAGCCGGTGGTGGGAAGCTCTGGGCTGCCACCAGCCCTGGGAAGCCTGGGCTGTGGCCAGGGCACGGCTGCCGTGCTCGAGTGTTTCCTTCAGAATTGCGAGGGGTTTTTGGACTCACCGTTCGACTGTTTTCCCTGTAAATAGAGTTTTGTACAATGTTGACTCTCTTGGGGGTGGGGCAGAGCGAGGCCTGAGTCCGGGGCTTGATTTGTTTCATAAGAACTTTTGGCAAGAGCGGCATCTCCAAGCTGTGACCGCGAGCAGCACATGAAGAATAAAAGCTTGTGTTTTTTTTTTAACTAGCCGGGCTCTGGGGCTCCTCTCCTTGGCGGAGCTGGGTGCGTGAGGGGTGGAGGAGGAGCGCGGGGCCATGCACACCCTGCTGCTGCCCTGGCCTTTGCCCTGGGGCTCGGCGCTGCCCGAGTGCGTTGGCAGGGCTTGGAGCAGGGCTGGACCCCTGGGCTCTGCCGGGGCTCCCGGGCTCGGCGCGGCGCTGCACCCCGCACAGCCAACAGCCCTGGGCCTCGGGCCTGGCGGTGAAACAGCACCAGTCTGGGCTCAGGGTCTTCCCAAACTGCTTCCCAGCACAAGGTTTGCCTTCCTTGGCCCGACCTCTGCGAGTGACCTGTCCCCGGTGGGCGGCAGAGCCCAGGAGGGGCAGGGGGCTGCTCCGAGGGGGGTTTCTTTCTCCCCGGGCTCCTGCCGCCCCGTGGGAGCGAAGCCGGAGCCGGGGGCTGCTGGCCTTCCAGCTTCCCTGCATCTCCCGCTGTCTCTTCCTCGCCCGCTGCCTACGCGGGCAGGGACCGCCGTTAAATGGCTTCCCCCGGCGCGGGCAGAGTCCCCGCGGCCCCGAGGTGCGGGGCTGGGCCGGCTCCTTCCCCCGCTGCCCGCGGAGGGGAGGTCCGGGGGGGCAGCGCCCGGCCCGGGGCCGCTTGGCCGGCGAGCGGCGGCTGTGCCGGTGCCAGGGGAATCCCAGCGCTCCCCGCACGCAGGCGCGCTCCTTCCCACGCCTTTCCCCGGG
>Ga0065711_1008908_pt1 | contig 15385 bp, 7 predicted proteins | sample Hoacrofraction12_FD_59098 | JGI IMG/M metagenome (GOLD analysis project Ga0065711, IMG submission 59098) | Hoatzin crop microbial communities from Cojedes, Venezuela - Epithelial fraction 12 v2 (version 2) | ecosystem: Host-associated > Birds > Digestive system > Esophagus > Crop | place... | reverse complement strand
GGGGGGGGGGGGGGCTGCAATAAGCCCCTCGAGTGGCTATGGGGCAGTAACCCCCTATCCTACACCACCAGCAACTGAGGCGGTTTATCTCATTGCACCGCCAAGAACTCAGCAGTGTCTTTATGCATTGTACACACAGAACAGCCATTGAAAACACCAGCTCCGACCGAGGCAGCCCGCGTATCCCTGCAAGGCAACTCCACTTGCTGTTGCAGGTCACATATGACATCGGGGCGCATGCATGTGGAGACCTGAAGCACCTGAAAGGGGCCTAACGAGAGGAATTAGGTGCTTTCTGTATTTGAGAATTTCCTTTTGCTTCCTGAGCAATTAGAAGGGAGGTGGAAGGTGGGGAGGAGTTGTTGTTTTATATAATTAATTAGGTTGTTTTAGATGCACAAACTAGGCAAGTAATACAAAATTACATCTTGTGAAGACACCCAATTCACAGAGATCTGTGTTCTTCTACAAAGACCACATCAGGAGCACCGTGTTAACGGAAGCCTATTGTAAGAAAGGTAGTACTTTCCGTGTTTGTTAGTTTAGTTTGAGAAGATAGTCCAAGATAAGAGCTTCAAGCTTTGCAACCTCTCTTGTGGTACTTTCACAAATCCCCTTCCAGGTGAGCGGGTTTCCCCCCTTCCTTTCCCAGCAAGCAGGAGTCTTCCCCTTTTTCCAGAAACAATAACTTTCTTTCTTAATTTGGTCACCTGCACACCTGTATACAAAACGAAAAGCTAATAGAAACACAAAATAAAGGCCAGCTGGGGAGAAGGTGGTGGAATAATTGTGCTATGAGAAGCAGTAAAAGAGGGGGCTGGGCATGCTGTTACTTCTTTAGTTTCGTGGTTTAGTGTGGCTTTTTTGAATAAGAGGTAGGTGTAATAATTTTTAATTTTCTCCTCTTTAATTTTTGGGTTTTATCTTGTAATAACTTAGCTTTTATTTTCCAAATTCCATTATACTCTTCTTCGCTTTCTGTTTTCTTTTTTGTGGTTCTTTTCTGTAAAACTTTATAGCTGAAGCAGGTTGGGGTTTGGGGGGATGTTTCTATTTTGAGTCTAAATTTGTACTTACTTAATCCCATTCTAAGTTTCCAATGCTAAGCATTTGAATTTGCGTGAAAAACAAGAAATAGCTACCTTTTTTTTTTTTTTTACATGATCTGTTATGCTGCCTTTCTCTAAACAAAATTGAGGGCTACACCTACTTGCAAACTTACTTTAAGTGAGTGGAGGTAGTAATGATCTCCAGAAAACTGGACTTTCTAAATACAGAATTACAGGGTGCCCAGTCAGTGAGCAACAGATGTACCAAAAAAGATACAAGAATTGATACTGGAGTGCAAACTAACAGATTTACAGTGTGATTTTTTTTTTTTTTTAAATTATTATTACTATTTTGAAACCAATTCAACCTTTTCAGTTAAAGAACTAACTGCCGTTAGGAGGAGGAGAAGGAATATGCAGGTCACTTAATATTGAATGTGTCAATATTGCTTACAAAGTTTCCCTTGTAGACAATCTGTCTGAATATATCATGGTCAAAGTTCTGCCCTCCTTTAACCAAAGAAGCTGATCTCGGAGTGCAGATGTGCCTCTTGAAAAATGCCTAACAGATTATTCAGACAGTTCTGTAAGTGCCAGAAATTTAAGGAGGTATAATCCTAGTCCTCCGGATAAACAGAAATAAGTACGCTTGTGATACAGAAAACTTCTGTGATTCATTTAAAACTGGTTTTTGTTTTGCCACCACTCCCTACTGATGCTGCAGTCAGCCCTGTTTCCAAAAACATTATCAGCACCACTCCCAAGTGTAAACGTATACATCTGTGCTCGCAGCCAGATGCACTGAAGTGACTGTGCCCCGTCTTCGCACCCCGGAGACCACACAATATGTTCTTACAGCAGAGGGCTGGCACTTGCTATGGGCTGTCCCTTGCCACAGGCAGCTGTGCAGCTAGAATGCTGGCAAGCAGAGTGTGCACTGGTGGCCCAAGGTGCTGGACCCGCTGTGCACGAGTTGGTGACCCGTGCTAGTGGTGCACCAGGAGATCCCTCTCTGTTCCCAGGAGCAGGGGGAGGCCGTGGCCACTGAGGAGCCATTCATGCCCTCTGCTCTGAGCCATAATATACATATTCCCATAATACATTTCTGTAAATGTTTTCACAGACTTACAATACCAATAAATACAATTTCTCAAAAATTAGTCTAAATGGTGGGAGAATTCCTTATTGTATAGATCTGTCTGAAATTAAGACGGACTCCTCTTTCTCAAGCCTGAGGACTCTGCATGTCATCAAAAACATCTGAGTTGAGAGCTTATTACACACTTTATTCTTCTTCATGTTATTTATATTTTTCTCTTTTGAAAAATTTTTAACTTTGGAAAGCTTTTGTAGGATAGCCCATATGCAAAAGAGCCAAAAGCTTCCAGCTGATGTTTGAGAGCAGGGATGTGTCACAGGCCAGACCCACCCATAGCCACTTGACATACATTCCTCATACGCTGAGCTGTGACCAGATCAAAGAGAGGGTGGTTTTGTTTCATTTTGTTTTATCTTGAGGCAGCTCTGCCAGTCCTTGAGCACAGCTAGGTATATTGTAACACAGCAAATCCTTCTTTCAGGGTATATTGTATTGGCAATGGTAAACCTTTTCGTCTTTCTTTGCATTTGTATCACAGCTAGTGACCCATTTGTCAATAGGTCTGATAATCCTGAATTGCTGGAGGTCAGAACGGGTAAGATACGAAAACTAGCAACACAGGGTAAAAAAGTGTTTCCTTCTAGGATTCATTGAACAGTCTTTTTTGTTATTCCTTCAACATGTAGAATTTCTAATGTATTTGTAAGCAACCTAAAACTCTTTAGAAGCACCTGGAGCAAAGGCTTCCAAATTTCTCACCTGCAGAGGTTTGAAAATCTATTCTGTGTGCAGTGAGCTCCTGATCAAAGGGTCCAAGCCAGTCTATGCATGTCACAATTAAACTGGATCTCAAAATAGCTGTCTGTTGCTAAAAAGTGCTTTCAAAGATTAATGGTGACACAGACTGCACCTTTATCTGCAAGCCTGATTTCACATAAAAAGCTCTCTACCAAGTTGAAAGAAGAGTTGTTGCTTGTAGTTAAGAAACAAGTCTTAAGTTTGACCTCCTAATAATCTTAAATTACATGCAATGCAAGGTAAAACTGACATTACTTATTATTTTCATTTACAGTATTAGCTGGTCGAGGTCCTTGAATGTTTCTAATATCTGCTCATCCCAAGAGAACAACTAGGGAATAAGCATTAGCTGGTAGCGAGGTCTTGACTCAGACATGGTGTGAAGAAAGAAGGTTGTAGTTATGTACCTGAAGCAAGGGCTGTCTATGTTGGGCCACGGTAGCCTCCATTTCCTAGATACTCTCAGGGCTGCTGCTCTGGTAAGTTCCTCCCACGGTGAGCCTCTTTACTTGGAGTATTGTCTTAAGTAAAGAAAAGTATTTGAGAGCCAGACAAGAAGTGTTTGAGAGCTAGTCGGATAAGCAGATCCAGGCAAAACTTTAAGTGTATAAACGCCCTTCTGTGCTTCACTTTCTTTGCTGCTCTGGAATGGCCTTCAGGCTTCAGCTTGAGACACTTAAGGTTTGGAGAATCCTCTTACTATAGGCTTCGCTATCTGCCTCTCATCTTTTCTACTGTTTCTCTAAAATCACAAGTCAGATAGACAGCTCTTTGTAACAAACTTGTCAGTTGTAGCCTATTGTATTGGTTGGCACCTCAAGAAATCTCAGCCTCTAGCTAACTGGGCAGACCAGTTTTTGCAGCTTGTTCAACTTCACGGGTCAAAGAGGATTCCACTTGGCCTGGAGATTATCCGTGCTTGATGGCTGCCTACACTTACCACTATACAGTACACTGGTTATCTGCTTACTCTCATGGGCTTGATACAATTTGCCAGGAGGCAACAAACTAAGTATTCTAGCAACTCCTGTAATGGCTACATAACTTCAAAAACTGAGAAAATTAACACAAATACATGTTAAATACTCCCTAATTTATCACAGTTTGTAATTAGAAAATGAAATGGCTCCAGAAAGAGAATGAGGGATAAGAGAGGCAGAGATTTTTAGGAAATTTAATTAGGTGAAAATGGAAATGTTTTGACTGCAGTCCATCTGCATGGGAAAAATAATTGACTGCACCAGTAGTGGCACATATGATTATCTCTAATTTAAATACATCTTTTTTAAAAATGGAAATGTGTATTAAAAGGCTCTTTTAAACTATACCCTTCTTCAGTGCACATGGAATACCCATGACAGTCTAATCAATTCACCAAAACATGATCAAATCAAAAGCAAACTGTTCTGGGTAGTTGTAGTTATAAATTTTGGGGTGAGTTTTATTTGTATGTTTGTGGATTTTTTTAGAGACCGAAGTGACAATATAAACTAAAATGAGTCATGTGAAACATTAAACGCCTTTTTTCAAAATAAAGCTCTAATTTTGCTATTGTAAAGATATATTCATGTCAGAGATTAGCAATAAGCAATATTCAGATCTAAATCTACAGTTAGATTTTGTTGTTGTTGTGGGGGTCCTATCTCTAGCAAACAACAAATACAGGAAGAAAAATAACTGATGCTTACCCACATTTCTAATTAGACTGGCAAGCCTTTTTGAAAAGGACACAAATGCAGACAACCATTCTCCCCATACTAGAACTAAGCCATTTAAATCTCATCTCTTTCTTTTCATTCCTCATTACTTTTCATTTATAGACACTGCCAGGTGCCAGCTGGGGCACAAGACAGAAACAGTAAACTGCAGAAGATGGCTATTTGTGATGTCTCAAGCATAACCAGAAGCTGAATCTGTTAGGGGGGGGAAAAAAACCCCAAACCCCACTGAAAAGCAGAAGTTCTGAGATGTTCACCCCAGATTTGCAGATACATTGAATCTGGTTCGTTTAGATAATCATCCAAGCTATTCTTATAGATGTAATGCATTGTTGCAGGAAATCTTGAAACATTTTGCTGTGCATCTGTTTCTTGCACCTATAAGTAATTTATTTTGTTTATATCAGCAGGTAACACTATATCCTTTTGCTGTAAACTAATAGTATGAGCTTTGAGCAAAAGTTAAAGATGTCCTTGTGAATTATTTGTCAGTTATTCTCATGTTTGTTATTTTGAAGTTGTTTTTTTCTGAGTTCAGAATCTAAAATGAATAGGTTGAATTGGTTTTTAAGTAAAAATGGGAAAATACTTAGGCTCTAGGAATACCCATTACGTAGCCTGTCAGAGCAGGATATCCCATGATGTTGTATTACAGGGCTGCTGAAAACGTGGAATATCCTTCAATTCCAGCGGACATAATGAAAGGATAAGAATTTTCTGGTCTGTTAACAAATGTTATCAAGACTAAATTTAAGCTTTGTTATTTATTTCGGGTTTCCAGAAACTTACAAGTACTCTCTTATTTAACTGTTCTTTTTAAGCAAGTCTCAAAGTGGGATTAATTGTCACCACCTACAAGAATTGCTCTAAAATCAGCAACAGAGGTAGGAAGGTCCCTTTCAGCATAAGCCTGATACTGAACCGCTGCCTGATGCTTTGAGTGGCTCTATGTCTGCTCAGCCTGAACCACGGACTGCAGACAAATAATCATATAATGTTAGTGCAGTTATTTCCTGATTTTGTTCAGCTAATTCTTATCTAATTCATATTTTCTTTGAAAATGTTATTTTAATTTAAGAGACAGCTGTAATTACTAATGATGAAGCTGGAAGATAGTTTCTTTTTAGTGAAGCTTTATGTGTTACTCAACCTTCTGAATAATAAGATTTCGAGTTTAAAGAAAGCTTTAAAATAGGGAAAGAATACTTTGATGTTTGTACTTCTCTTTGTAAGTAAAGCTTCCAAGAGTCTTTTGGTAGCCTGATCATGCATCAGAGATGAGGTAGGCAAGACTAAAATGTGTGGAATGACTTAGGCAACTTATAATGAAGAATGGAAGGCAAACTTTTTTTAAAGCCCTTTCTGGGGAAGAAAAAAAAAACAACAAAAAATCAAAAACAAACATTGCTTTCGTTTATTGGTTGTGATGAAATCTTCAGCTCAGGTCTAATAAAAGATACTTAGTTTAGGTTGACAGGAAGAACATACTCTGAAGAAACTAAAAATATATATGCATTCTACAGAAGTTTCTAGAATGACCAGACTTCCAGCAGGTTTCACTATAAAATCAGTATTTTGCAGAAAGTTTTGTCTATGTTCCTGACATTGACTTGATTTTAGTGGTGTAGGGTTTTTAAATGTGAGAAGAGGTGGGATTCTAAATGATACTTGCTGAGTGAAAAGTGTGACATTCAACTTAAATTGTCTTGATTACAAGTAAAATTTTAATGAGGTCAGTGTGGCTGGTGAATAAAAACAATCTATGATTCCAGATGTCAGTCCATGTAACTGGAGTCCTGAGATTATGAGTTTTTACAGCTCAGTCACAGGTAGTCTAACGGTTTCTCACATGGCCTGGGCATGGGAATGTATCATTTTCCCCCTCCTATTAGAATTGCAAACACTATGGGAATGAGGTAGACTGTTCACTGATAAAATGACTTGTGTAAGGTCAGAAATCAGAGGACATTCACTTTATAGCTGTAGAGTGTTTTAAAGTCAGTTCTGAACAAAATGTTAACACTGAAATAATCTAAACTATTCCTTTAAGCAATGATGTTCTTTCCTGATGCACTCTTAAATCGATTGTTTAAACTGCACTTAATTGTATTAAGGAGAAGAATAACACAAATCATGCCACAAACAAATGATTTAGCAACTGAACTACTTATTGAACATGTATTAAGAATTTTGATGTGTGAAATATTTTAATTTATATGAATGGGTCTTCAACCACATGGTAATTTTAATGCTGGCTTTGTTTAATCTCTTACAGGAAGCTTCAAAAGATGGTGCATGACATCAAGAAAAATGAAACTGGGATAATAAACAAGTTCAAAAAGTAAGTTTGAAATGCCAATTCTAGTTTTATTAATTTGGTGAAGTTCAGATTGCTATCATAGTGTATAGTACTTTACTTTAGTGATGGGACCGTGTTATTCTAGAGGGATGTACTTCAGCGTATGTAAAGAGTCCAGAATGCAACATGCGGAATTGCTGTCAGTATTAAGAGTATCGCGAAGTAGTTGCAGAACTGGCCTCCAACAGGAGGTTGTATTTGTAGCCCTGAAAAAGAATATTTGGATTAAATGCATTTTTCTTACGTATTCTTTGGGAATGATCATCGCTTGTTACTTGGGTGTGCGCCTTTCTCCTCAGGCCGCTGTTTAGGCTACCTGGTACAATTAAGTTTTAATTTGAGCTCCACCTTGAACCAACTGGTCAGACATGATAGAATTTCCATAAAAATGCTAAGTCCTCCTCTGTTTCAGTCTCCCCCTCAGTAAGTTTGCAGATGACACCAAGCTGGGTGGGAGTGTTGATCTCCTTAAGGGTAGGAAGGCTCTGCAGAGGGATCTGGACAGACTGGATCGATGGGCTGAGGCCAATTGTATGAGATTTAAAAAGGCCAAGTGCCAGATTCTGCACTTGGGCCACAACAACCTCATGCAATGCTCCACGCCTGGGGAAGAGTGGCTGGAAAGCTGCCCAGCAGAAAAGGACCTGGGGGTGCTGGTTGACAGCTGGCTGAACATGAGCCAGCAGTGTGCCCAAGTGGCCAAGAAGGCCAGCGGCATCCTGGCTTGTATAAGGAGTACTGTGGCGAGCAGGAACAGGGAAGTGGTTGTCCCCCTGTACTCAGCACTGATGCGGCCGCTCCTCAAATACTGTGTTCAGTTTTGGGCCCCTCACTACAAGAAGGATATTGAGGTGCTGGAGCGTGTCCAGAGCAGGGCAACGAAGCTGGTGAAGGGCCTAAAGCACAAGTCTTATCAGAAGCGGCTGAGGGAATTGGGATTGGTTAGTCTGGAGAAAAGGAGGCTCAGAGGAGACCTTATTGCTCTCTATAGCTACCTGAAAGGAGGTTGTAGTGAGGCGTGTGTTAGTCTCTTCTCGCAAGTAACAGCCAATAGGACAAGGGGAAGTGGCCTCAAGTCATGTCAGGGCAGGTTTAGATTGGATATTGGGAAAAATTTCTTTACTGAAAGAGCTGTAAAGCATTGGAACAGGCTGCCCAGGGAAGTGGCTGAGACATCATCCCTGGAGGTATTTAAAAGACGTACAGATGTGGAATCTGGGGACATGGTTTAGTGGTGGAATTGACAATGTTAGGTCAATGATTGGACTCTATGATTTTGAAGGTCTTCTCCAACGTAGACAATTCTATGATTCTGTTCTATGAAACAAAACTCAGCATTACCTAACATCCTTATTCTAGTAAGAAATGCTGAACAGCATGCATACTGATGTCACGTGCATATGAGTATCATAAAATATTCATGTGTATTTATACATAGAAAGAAATTTCAGTAATTCTGCATCCTTGTCAAATGAATACACTGTTCACTGTTTCCGGTCAAACATCTATTTAAACCAATTAGCTATTTAGCACACTTTTTCTTAATGCAGTAGCTCATTTGCATTGAACTTCCATTTGGATCCGATTTTCTCATTCAAATGTCTTTCTTTACATGGGTCATTGACAACAAAAGTACTAAATACTTTTAAAAGTTAATTAGTACACAGTATCTGCACTGTTTCCATGACAACCATATTAAATTCTAGAAATACAGCTCTCGTACATAAAAGGCACATACAAACGTTGTTTAAAATTGTTTTTAAAGAGTGACCATGATGGCTCAGATCAAGGAAAAGAAAAAGTATGGTTGTAACAAGAGCTAATTCTAGGTGTATACGAAGCAATCAGTAGGCTGGTGGGAGAAGTGGTAGGGCTGTGCCAGGTCTGGCTGGGCAAGAGCTCTGGAAAGCCAGGCTGGTGTTTATGGGGCTGTTGCTGGCAGAGGAGGGGGACACACTTTTGGGAGCAGCAGCGACCACCTGGCTTTCCCATTCCCCAGGCAGGAGGAGTAACCTTAGGCTGCAAACCCTCCTTTGTGGCCTCTTTACCACAGCTGTGTTTCTGTCCACAAGCCTGGAGCAAGATTTGATGGTACACCTGATGTATCAGATTCTTGAGGTCACTTTTTTGCTTTACTCATTCTCTTTCACTCCAGCACTGCTGCAATTCGCAGTAAGTCACAGTCATGTGGTATACATACTTGTTTCCACACAAACACAAAAGCAAATTTTCCTGTAAAATGGCCCTCTTTCAGCTGCTTGGATCTTTAATTTAATCTAAGTGTGTTTTTTGTTTTTAACACAGTGTGTATGTAAATAGACCACTGTGTTCAGAGATCCGTCTCCAAAAACTCATAGTTTCACCTGGAACCAGCTCACAGGGAAGAGCTTCTAGGCTGTCAAGGTTTTTGGTGGGTTTTTGGAGGGAAGAGGTATGAGGGGGATTGATTTTTGTTGTTGCTTTCTAATAAAGGGTGGCTTCCTCCTTCACAGTAGTGGTTTAAGTGTAGTTGTTAATGTTGCAGTAGGTCCAGTTCAAATGTCTCGAGAGGAAAGCAGATGTCCGAAACAATAGAAGCATATCAAGTTTATAATCTGAAGCAACAAATTGTCTCCCACAGTTGCCTGGACGTGAATTCTGCTGTTAATCAGTATTGCTCTGACTGTGTATCCTTCCCTGAGAGGAAGTCGGGAAGGACAGACAAGGGAAAAATAACAAGAACTAAATGTAGCTGAAGCTGGGAAGGTCAGAGGTGCCATCATTAAATGTCAGATACAAGATTGCTGCTATAAAACTGCAATTCTTTGATTCTCTCAAGATTAAAAAAAAATCCACAAAAAAGAGCAGGCTCATGAAAACTCTCTTAATGTATGACTGCAGCACAAAGCTCACATTTCACCTCCCCTAGCTATAAGAATACAAATTGAGATGTAAAAAAAAATACATATAATAAACTTTCTGATAATTCTATGTATGGTTCACTTGAGTCATATTAATCTGTTCTGCAATTATGAAGATCAGAAACTTACTCTTATTTTTGAAAAAATTCTCACATTTTCATGACTTCAGAACTCAAATCTTTAACACAGCACATAACTAGACTTGCAATAAAAGCCTGAGTTGACAACACTGATAAGGATATGTGGAAGAGACACTGAACTTTGCAGAATTAGAACTGGCTATATTCTTCTGAATGTGCCCTTTGGGGGCTTTAAGTTTGATTTTCAGATGCTTTTTCTAAAAAATGCAGTTATCCAGTTGATTGCTTCCTTCATTTCAGTTATGGCATTATTTTATTAAATGTCAAGGATCTAAACATGACTGAAATGGGAAAAATTGTATTAAAAAAATTGCTTTATTTAGTGCAGATTTGGAATTTGTCTTTATGCTGGAAAAAACATTGTTTTGACTCAAATTCAAACCTATTATAAGTAGAAATAATTTTAGAGATGTCAGACAGTGTACTTGCTTATCCCAAGCCTAAAGTTGTCACACATGTATACTGTAAGACTCTGCAACTGAAACTGAAAGGAAGATCAAATACTCATGAAATACATTTGACTTATTACCAGTATTTGTTAAGACACTTCTAAAATCTGGACTGGCTCTTGATTATGCAGAAAAGAGAAGTTCTTGTATCAAGTGTCTTGCGCGCTGATCTAGTTCATTTGCAAGGTGCAGGTGGGGAGCAATACGTCTACCATCCATGTGTGTCTTAGAGGTCTGTGGAAAGCAGTCTGAACAATGGTGGTAACAGGAAAGAAAACTGCAGATTGTTTCTTCATTGCTTAAAAGTTTCTGTTGCTTAGTCCCCATCCTGACTCAAAATTTTCTGATGGTAAAAATACCGCCCACTGCAGGATCACGTTTACCTTCTTGCCCTTAAACAGTTTTGTGTGTGATTAATACTGGAGTCCCAGCTGCTGTGCAGATCATGATGTCAAAGAGGATGTCGGGTGTAGAAGCAATAGGTATAGCCAAAGTTGTATAAACAATGAAAGCTGGGGCCATTTTTTTATACTGACATCCTTGGTAATACAGAACAGGGAAGTAAGAGAGAAATCCCAGGTTTCACTCTGCAGGATGGTTGCCTATGCTTGAAACGCTGTAAAGATGTAGCACTCATCTGTAAATCATAAGCTTTACGCCTCTGCACTTTGTTCAGTGGGATGCTAGCTCACTGAAGTCAGTGCTAAAAGTCATACTGTATATGCAGCAAAGTCAGGATTTCACCCTAAAGGTTTGGTACATGCTGACCTGCTGTGTTAAATTAGAATCTAGACATTCAGGTTACTCACCCTGTTAAAATATTGCATCATATCAAAACTTCCTTTGCAAAGCCATCAGAAATCATGGACTTCTAGTTATTCATTTAACAAAGACATCCACTTCTTGAAATCACATTTGCCACGTGACCTGAAACATGGAAAGAAGATGCATCTTCATCTAATCTGCTCTACCTAGCTCTTTAGCTGGGTAAGTTTTTACTTCAGATAGGTCTGGTCCATTTTTCTATACCACTTATAACTTAGGCAGTAACTTCAGGCAGAAAAATAGAGTTGTGTCACTAAATGTCTCTTCAACCTGCATAGCTGCGACTAGAAGACATCCATGATCAAACCCTTGGCAGAGGTAAAAGTGGTATGTTATGGATGAAACAGTGAGAGAAAAGTACTAACATCAAGCTGTACCACACTTAAAAAAAGAAACCATGGAAAAGTATAATGCTTAATTTTAATTGTATTCTGAAGAAACATGAATGTCAATATAATGTTTTGAATTCCAGGATTTTCATTAATGTAACAATATTTCATCAAAGTCAAGATAAATGTCTCAGCTATATGCGATTTCACTTCCACGGCGCATTGTAAAGAAAATGTGCAAAAGAGTAATAATAACACTTAAAAAAAAAATCCAGATTAATTTTATTTTGTACGATTTCCAGATACTTCCAAAGCTGTAACAAACTACTCCATGAAGTCATTTCAGCTCATGAAAAGTTTATCTGTCAGATGGATTGCACCTGTTTAGAACTCTGAAAAAGTTTTTGGCAAAGTTCAATTAATTCATCTTCTAATCACAAGTGTGATGATCTAGTGCACTTAGGACTACTACATGCTATAAATACCCAACTCAGTAAAGATGTCAATATCATTTTTGTAAGACTTCAGTTAAAATGGTTCATCAGAAGGGAGTGGACTTTGTACAGAGCTAACAACAGAAAAAGTGAAGGACTCTTGAACACAAAGATGTTTTAGGCACAGCTTAAATGCTGGGGGAGGGAGCAGAAACACTAGCGAGGAAATGCATCTGTGGGAGAATTAAGTGCTACGCATGAAGGGCTACTACTACATATGTTTGGTTACTTTTCTGGGTGTAGCCTGTAAAAACAAGTGTTGCTAGAGCAGCATACCCAGACTTCTGCTGCAGTTTATTTAAAAATTCTCCATTTAGTGCAGGAAAACACAAAAATGTGCTATGACCTCAAAGCATGTGATTAATATTTGCAATTCTTACAGGAATCCTTACATAAGGAAAGTTAAGTACGTGCCTAAATGTTTTGTTGGATCAACCTCGGCATGCTGTAGAGGGGAAATCTCAGAATACATTGGGGTTTTTAAAATGAAATAGATTATTCTCCTGAAAGTTATTATGAATTTCTGTACAGTGCATTCTGTTCTTGTGTGAGCAGCATCTAGACCCATTACATTAAATGTCTCAAATGCTACCTGGTTATTTGTTGAAGCTAAAATGTTTATAGTAAGATGTGGTTTGTTGCTTTTAAAACCTGTAAACGTACTCTCAGAAATGTACTTGAATTTTATTGAGTCCTTTAGAACTGAAATTTCTCAGTGATATTTCAAAATCTCCACAGAATTACTTGTTTTCTATTAATTTTAGAAAAATACTAGTCCCATTAAAGTAAATGTAAACTTGAGTTATTTAACTGCGTTCGATCACAGCTAACGCAGAGATATTTCACCAACTGTAACATGTCCAGAACAGAGTAGCGCTAGAATGTTTTACTTGGAAATTGCATTTGCCATAATTTTAGATAACTTTGTGAAGAGATATGTTAGGAAATCATTCTGTCCTCTACATAAATATGTATTCTCAGTTGGATATACAGGATGGAGTCAGTTGTCACTCTTGCAAGCTTCTATGTGGATAATTACGTCAGAATCTGCAATATGTTCGTCAGCACAGGCGTTACGTCTTCTGAGTTTGCATTGTTGTTTGCACACTCAGTGAAGTTCTGACTCTTGTAAAGCGAAGCTCCAACTGACTTCAAAAGAGCCTGGATTTCAGTTCTGACACTCAGTAAATCATACCAGTACAGTGAGAATTATTTTTTTAAGTGGATTTGAATTTTAGAATAAATAACATATTTGAAGAGATTCTAGCAAATATAGATGTGGCCGCGAACTGTTTCAGCTCTGTGACAGAAACATTATTTCTTTTCTTCTATTGATATTCAGGTTCCAAAATGAACAAGTGGCCTTAATTTGCAAAACTGGGAAAGATACTTGGGACCGGTATGCTATTTCAGAGCTGCACAACAGCATGATAGGCTGCTTAGACACAGACCTCTGTTCTGTGCTTTGTATGCTTTCGTTATAACATATTTACATTTTCTGTCAGGGCCACTGCCAGGATTTACAGGGCCTGGGACAAAGTGTTGAAGTCTTCTGCTTAGCAGCTGGGAAGTGTATGATGTGGCTTAAGCCACATACTTCACGCTGTGACCCAGGCAGCCTCTTACTGTTGCCTCAGTTCCACTATTTTCCAAGTCTCTGCTGTCTCTGAACAACTCACAACAGACATGTTGCAAAGTACATTAGTAGATTTTGGCCTGCCCTCTCTGAGACCTGAGATCTGCCCTGGCAGTGACCCTGGATTTTTCTTTCTAACATGCCTGTGCTAACCTGGACAGAAGACAACAGCAGGGCTGTTGAGAATGGTTTTTCATTTACTGTTCATACACTAAGTTATATTATGCTGCCGGCAGTTAAAGACTCGGAGGCGACAGCTATCCACCATTAGTGTTGTTAGTAACAAAGCAGGTAAACACTTCAAAAGCAATGTGCTTAGATTGTTTTTGGGTTGGTTTTGGGGGGTTGGGTTTTTTGAGCTTTAGCAATGCCTGCACCATTTAGTTATTGATTCATGCATGTGCATTTTTTTGGTGACTATCTGAACAACAGAATTCTATTAATTCAACTTAAAAGTAGCCAAAGCATTTCTCAAAACAGACAGGAAAAGTTTGTAAATTGATGTGTTTGGTTTGCTGGCATGCTGGCACTGAGTTACACTGGCACCTGAAAAGTGACACCTAAGCAGCATGCTCAGGACCTAAATACTGAGTGTCAAATTCCTGTGGTAAAGCAAAATCACAGAAAAAAACACTATTTACCAGAGATCACAGGAAAACATTTTGAATTCTTTGTGGACAATTTTTTTTGTAAATAATTTGCTTATTTTTTGCCAATGAATTTGTTAGGACCTGATTGAAAAATGAGTGAAGCCATCAATTCAGTGGACAGAGATTTAGGAGCATGGTGAGGTCTCATCAGTGCTACAGGGACGTTGTCAGAAAATGTTCAAAAGTCATTTTGCAGAGTCATTTTAATGTAAATTGTGTTAATGTCTTATGTGACTGAAAAAAGCAAAGCATTTTTTTTTTCTCTTCAGATGCAACAGTCTGGCCTCTGAAGTCACATATGCACCATTCATTTTGACTTTGAACCCAAAATCTTCTCTTTTTTTACAGGGTAATGAAATAATTGGTATATCAACTGACTGTAATTCAGTGTCTTCTCTGGATAGCTGCAATTTAGCTAGCGGGAGCGTACATATGGAGTACACACATATATATGTGTATACATGTTACATATATGTATACTCCTGTTTGCTAAATATATATACATGCACATATGTATATGTATAGCCACAAAGATCTTTTCAGTATTTCTACAAATTATCTTTTGATTCACTTGGTATTACAGATGCCATTATAACAGTATTTACCAAAAAAGGGGCATAACACCATAAAAAAAAAAAAGAAATGGAAACAGCATCTGGCCCTGAGAGACCTGGTATGCATTTAAACATTAATCTGAAAATAAAGTGCATGCAAAATGATAGTCATAAAAATATGACTGGAGAGTTCTGCACCTTTCTTATGCCATAGTCTTAGCAAAGCCTCTGTGAGCCTGAACAGATTTTCATCTTCAGATAGATGCGCATTTATCTCTGACCCCTATATTATCTGTTTCTGCGTTGGAAATTAAAAGGAGGGTAGGCAAGCAGGCTGCTCTTTCAAAATATGATCTTAGCAAAAAAAAAAAAAAAAAAAAAAAAA
>Ga0065711_1042433_pt1 | contig 15386 bp, 5 predicted proteins | sample Hoacrofraction12_FD_59098 | JGI IMG/M metagenome (GOLD analysis project Ga0065711, IMG submission 59098) | Hoatzin crop microbial communities from Cojedes, Venezuela - Epithelial fraction 12 v2 (version 2) | ecosystem: Host-associated > Birds > Digestive system > Esophagus > Crop | place... | reverse complement strand
ATCTCCAGAGAAGGAGACTCCACAACCTCCCTGGGCAACCTGTTCCAGGGCTCCGTCACCCTCAGAGGGAAGAAGTTCTTCCTCATGTTCAGACGGAACTTCCTATGCTTCTGTTTTCACTGATGCCTATAAAATACTGCTACTCATAATACCCTTGTTATTAAACTCGTATGCTTTCTCTAACTGCATTATGAATATAGGGCTAATTAATAAGTTAATATATATAATTACATTATTTTCAGACAAGTTTCTATACATTTGAATTAAAACTTAAGTAGTTTCCAACATAAAGGATGTATATTGAAAATAGGTAATTTTAGGAAGGAGAGAATTCCATTGACACCTAAGATTTAAACACAAGTTCCCTCTTTTCAAATACAACTAAGAATTTGACAGTTTTCTAAGTCCTGTTTCATTCCTTTATTAATAGAATTTATAAAATCTTGTAGTTACGAAGTCATAAAATTATTATCTTTAAACATTTCACTACAGTAAAAGGAATGAAAATCTACCCTTTCAAAATAAAGTTCCTGCGTGCAGTTTCTGTGGGGTAACATTGTGTTTGACTCCACTGGGGAGTCAAATTTGACTCTCCAGCCTATCTTTTTTCCTAAAACATGTGCTAAAGAGATGTTTAGCATGAATGTGTTTTAAATCTTTTATCTCTTAGTTTCAGCCATAAGTTGCCAGTTCCTTGCAGACTTGAAGTTAAATTTCTGATATATAATGGGTTTTTTGCAAGACAGGTGATGATGAGGAGAAAATGAAATGATGATATAGAAGCAAAACAAGTAGGTGCTGTACCAAATGTGTAAACTGTATCACCAGCCTACTTAATTCCAATAGAATGTCTCTTCACATTTCAGCTTCATTTATGTACTGGAAAATAAGTGTACTGTTAGTGTATGATCAAGAGGTCATGTTTCTTCCTTCATAAGTCCTTCTGCTTAAAAAATGAGGCAATTAATTGCTAGTCATCTTTTTTTTACTCATTACAGATTTCTTTTCTCCTCTTTCTCCTTTCAATTTATACTTATGACACTTCCTTTCAGTTTGTACTTATGACATGCCTTTGTATATGTAACTATTTTAGAACTTTCTGTTTTGTAGAAGCTGAGTGGGTTTTTGTTTATTTTTAATTTCAGCTTGGAATGAAAACCATAAATTCAGCTTTTTATGAAATGTATATGCGACAGACCCATTTCTAGTTTCAGTCTGCTTCAGTCTATCTTTGGAACGCTTTGAGTCACTGTTTGTACCTCTGCCACCAACATTTTCAGTCCTAGTGAATGTTTCACTGCAGGCTCTGCTACAGAAATACAACATATACCTGATAGTCAATGCACTTGTTAAATGAATTACTGATTTGTGACCGTAATTTTAAAATATCATGGAAAATTAACCATAAAAAAATTAACCAGAAAAAAATATTTTTTTTTCTTTTCTTGGATTTCAATATTTGTTCTATAAACCAAGAAAACCAAAAAAGTCCTGTGAAACGAACACTGCCCAGAAAACATTCTAAAACAGAACAGTTTGAAAGAAGGATTTTCATTTCAGTAGTCCATAGCTGGACCGTTACAGACTGAAAAATAGACTCCATCAGTTGTGTGGTGTGGATGCTTAGCATGGTAAACATGAGGCACCTGAGCTTCTATTAGTAATGACAGTTGGAGACTTAATAGTTACAGTGTCCATGTCCTATCTGTCTCAATTCTTTAAGACATATTTTTAAGAAAGAATCTTGTAATCCTGAGAAGCACTGAGAAAGCTGTCTTCTAAATATGGTTTGTAAAATCCAATATAAGTCAATATCTGTGGTGGATGTCGTCTTTTCTAATTCCACCCGCTTCTTGTCAGAACATTGTATTTGATTATTTTTCTTAATGTTTTGATGGACACTGTTCTCTCTAGTCCTTAATAGTCATCTAGCAGCCTTAAGAAAATCATTTTCAGTGACAGACAAAGGCCAGCTTACAGAAATCTATCCTAAGACACAGAAAATATAATTGACTCTAAAAATAGAAAATTAAGTTTTGCTTTTGAAGTAGGAAGCAGTGGAATAACTTCCAGTATCGAGGCTTCTTTTATTTATATGAGACAGGTCCTATTTTTGTTCCACTGAAATTAACATAGTAAAAATATCAGTACCAAGGACTTTGGTTAGAGAAAGATTAACTCTCTAAATATTGATTGACATGTGTAATGGAAATAATATTTGGACCATAGCTTGGAACACAAATACTTTTATAAGGAAAAATGTGTGTTACTGGTACTATCATCAGTTTAAAATCAATGATACTGCTCTGTAGCATTCTGCCTGGCTTTTCTCATTTTTCACTGGGAACTCGTAAATATTTAGTTTAGTTTCCTTATTACCTGAGAATTTAAAATATGTCATATAGTGTCACAGGCTTTACCTATATATCAGCTAATGTGGGAGAAAGTGCAGCAGAAAATAATATTTGATATGACTGAAATAACAAATTGCAGTTTTGAGTAAGACTTTAGGGTCACTCACTGGCCATGTCTAATAGGAATAAATCCAGAGAGGCCAGTAGAGTAGAGATAATTTGGCACATCTCAGAGAATCTGGCTATGATTTGATTTATTTTGTTAGCACGTCATGTCATGAAGCTGGCTGGAAAGCTGCGCAGCGCCTGAGGACAGGCCCAAAGCCAACAGGCTCTCACGCGTGTGTACGTTTCAATGACACTTGCCACACTGATTGCAGTCAGAGCCCTTGACTCATCAGTAGAGAGAAAATAACCCCACTCTGCCTTCGACCTTCTGTCCACATGTTGCTTTCAAATTTGGTCTGTGCAAAATCCAGCTTCAGCTTTTCAAGAATGCCTTGTATGGTTATTAGGAGACAAAATAACAAGTAAGTTTTATAAAATACTGCAATACCTAGGGTGGAATTAGAGCTGCGGCATGTCAGAGTACAGGAATTGTCTATACTGAACTCTTACTGGATCAAGCCATGAAAGAAATTTGGAAAGAGAAGAACAAGCCATACATTTCTTGCAGGGTATGGTGGAACATGTACGTGGAAGGGAAAGAAAGGAGGATTATTATTGAACAAAGGTGTGGTTCTTGGTAAAATAGATGGTGACATATCTAAACTTAATTTAACAAAATCATCATTATTTATAGTTTTAAAGCTTTTAATGGGGAGTAGGAGGAGTATAATTAGACCTAAAAAACAGAAGATTGGGCTGTGATGTTTTTGTTTTTCCAGAGGCTTCCTTAAGTAAAGACTCGTGATTATTATTTCAGTCCTTCCTAGTGTCTAAGCAAACCGTTGCTTCTAACTTGGTAAGGATTATTTAACGTTAGGATGTATCTGAATCAAGATTTGAGCTATGTTCGTAAGGGTAGTGGCTACTCAGTTTGGACACAGCTGATCAGAGTAAATCTCCTGCTGGTAATTCACTGAGGTTTCATTTCAACAAGGTACACGTATTTCATTAAATTTGTTTCAATCAGTTAAATTTTTGCTTTCATCATTTTTATTGTCTGGTATATGAGAGATACCATGATGCCATTTCATACAAAATTATTTATTACCAGAGTTGATATTTTGGTGTCAGTTCAGGACTTTTTTTTCCATAATTGCTATGAAGTAATAGCTATATAATTGTGGCTTTACTATTCATTAAAGTTAGAAACAAAGACATGTTTGTAAAATGTTGGAATGAGAATTTCACTTTGCGTGGTCAACCATACAGTTCCTTTAACGGATTGAAAGACAATACAACTGATTTGAAGTAGAGATTTGAAAAATGTTATATTACAGAAGAAATCGAACATATAGTGAAATCCAGGACTTTATTTAGTGCTTATTTTAGCACTTCATCTTAAGCTTATGCCAAAAAAATATTTAAATATAGTGAAGCAATTGCACATCCTTTTGTGTTTTAAATGAATGGAATATTTCTTTTTAAAAAAAAAGCGGAAGAATGTCCATCTTTCATGTAAAGATATCGTGGAAATATCATTGAAATCCATAACTCTAAAAACACACTGTTCAGAGAACATTGTTCTGAACATCATTCACTTTGACTTTTAAGCACTCTTGTTTTAAAATAAGTAGGCTAGAAAATAGTTACCATGTTATTACAAGTTTAATTTTCTTAGATGCACAATGGATTAATAGATTGTTAAAATAGCTTTAGAATGTATCTCCCCCCTTTCTAGCTCAGATTCTTCTGATACTTTCTGTATTTGTCACAGTAATAGATAGATAAAACCATCTGTCATATGAAAATCATACTATACACAAAGAATTCTTTTGATAAATATGGTGATAATTAATTTTTCTCATATATCTGGTAGGATTTTTGAAAATGTGTGACAGAACTTCTACATAGCTTTGTCTAGTTAATCAGTGTCTTTATCACTAGTGAAGTAGGAATATTTCCTTTTTTTGTCTTTGTGTCATTTCCAGGTTTTGCTCTTCAATGACTATGGAGGAATGTGGCATAAACCTTTACTGGTTTATTCTGAAATTGCTGCAGTTCTTTAAAAATATATAAACTTGGTTTTCTTTTAAAATCTATACCTATTTGAAAGTGCATTTTAAATTACAGTACCCGGTATTAGGGTCTAGATCTATTTTAATATACCACATTAGCTAATATAGTCACAAAGAACAATCAGACAATAAATTTATGCTAATACAGGTTTAAAGAAAGCTAAGTCACTGAAAGGGGAAGATTACCGATTACACACCCTCGTTGGGAATTTCTTCAGTGAGGCACCTGCTTTTCATCACTGTGGCTTCTGAACATGTGAATAAAAATTATTTTCTTACTGCAGTTTAATAATTTAAATTCAGTAATTAAAACATGGATTGCAGATTAATATTTTAAAATGTGGGCCAGAGGAGAGGGAGGGAATAACTAACTGATGGGTGTCAGGGGAAAAAAGCGAAAACAGTGGGAGGATAAATGCAGAAGGAAGAGTAACTGAGAAACAGGCGACTTCATTTTCCATGCTTCTACTTCCTGCATTTTGCTGTTATCGACCTGTAGAGAAAGCTTAAAGTAAGAACAAGTGTTCTAAACAATGATGTTACAATTTAAGGAGTTACTTTCTCAGCTGAGTCTCAGTAACTGACTCTGTGATTCTCGAAGTTTATTTCAAGTGCAGAATTAAATGTTAGTTCAAACTGTTATAATTATAACTAATCTTAATTGTTTTAGAAGAACTAGTGAATGTCACTGTAAGAGAAAATGAATATGAAAAGAATATGCACAAATAGCGTATACTGGAAGCACTGGATGCTTTTTTGCATTCCTACAGTGGTAGCTACTCCTACATGAAGTTCTTCAAAACTTGCTTGATATTTGTCCTTTGCAAAAAAAAAATTAAAAAAAAAATGAAGCAGACATTTATTTTTCTCCTAGGTATGGGCAAGAGAATTTGCCAGCTTTTCACTATGAATTTCCATTGCAAACCTGTAAAATCTTGAAAGAAGATTTACAACAGCAAGTATCGCTAGCCCTTCACACTTGCAAAGGCAATAACATAGTAAACTACAAGAGTGGAATTACGTTAAGGGGTGATACTAATGTGAAAAGCCATCCAATGAAAAAATGCAAGACTTGCTCTTCCATTCATGTTCCTGCTTTCCATGCAGGACTTTCTATGACAGGAGCTTATGAGTCTAAAAAAATTGATTATGTCCTTGATAGATTTCTTTATTTCAAAGTAGATTAACCTTGTTCATACTAACAATCTTATAAATTATTGCAACTGTACTCATGTCTGATTGAATTAAGTGTACCAGGATTGTATTTTAAAGTTTAAATGTATTTTGCTTTGCTTGAAACTAAGACTGAATTACAGTGGCCCAGATGGTTTAAAATTTTCCTTTAGTGGGTTTTAAGCACTGAATTGTAGTTAATATTTGTTTCTATTTTTCTGAGAAAGCAGAAAATTTTCTCACTAAGTGTAAATAGGGGTTGATACACCAGATCATACAGCTTCAGCTGGGTTTTTTTCAGTGTAAGGTAATTACAGTACTAACCACGCACTGATGGAGTGCTGCAAGTAATCTTACTGCACTGTTTGTTGAGGCCACTCACAAGGGTAAAGACTGCATGGAGCGGGAGGCATCAGCAGGGCCAAAGCCCATCTCTAATAAGAGCATGGGGCTGACAGCATATCTGGCAGCAAGCCTTTCATAAAGACCTAACTGCATCCTTGCTGCTAACTTTGGTGATCACAGTGATCTTGCTCCACAGTGAGACTTGTCCTGCAGTGATCCAAGAGGGTCATAGATTGTGCTCTCCTTTATTAGGCAATAGATCCAGACTCTTTTGGACCCCCATTTAACACAGTGTGTGTTCTGTTTGGTGAATTTGTTATGTCCACAGTAAATAGATTTTTATAAGTCTAAAAACCTAAAATTAGTCCAGCTATGAGCAGAAGAACATGAGATGAAAAAAGCTATTTTTTCTTTTCCTGCAGGTGTTTTAGTTAGGTAGGAACCAAAATCCACAATTCCCACGGTAAGAAAAATCAAAGTGTCTGTACGAAAGCAGTGAACAGTACCTCTTCAAGTAAAATAAACAAGGCAACTTTTTATCTTTTGCATTTATAGCAGGAACTCACAAAGTTATGGTGGTTGCAATTACGTGGATGCAGCAGCTTTCTAAATATGAATAATATCTAGATTACATATTGATTGGTTTCTTTCGGTTCATAACTTACTTTCAGCCTTTGTGCTTAGATTTGTACAAAAGTTTGCATTGGATATAAAAGGCAGAAAAAGGGCAAACTTTTGTCTTCTGGTCTAATCAATTTTATAGCTATAAAAGTGTGGTTTTTTTATAAAGTAGTGTCTTCAGTTTTTTGATGATGATTTCCTACAATAAATTCCGTCCCTCCACACTGGAGCTTTAATGCAATAGAACTTGCTAATCTGAACCAAAGCAATGGCAAGCCGTGACATTCATGGGAACACGTTAAATTCTGTCCTTCCACTGAGAATTGAGCTCCCTAGGTCCTGTTTCGGTAGTGAGGGCTGATTCAGCAGGTGGGATAAGTTGCAAGGAAGCGGTTTGAACTAAATAATCTCTTACTACACTGTTTTGCTTCCTGGTTTCAGGAAAAAACTTGTATTGCTCCACCCTTCTACTTCATCCTAGGTCACAGTCCTCAGCCAACACTCGTCGGCTGCTCTAGTCTTCCACACGTTGCTGGCAGTACCACCTCCCTTGCCTCTTGTCCATCTCCTCCTTTTCCCCCAGTAGTTAAGAATTTTACTTTCATTTTCTCACATTTATGGGTTTCCCTCCATTTATCAGATTATAGCCTAAGATCTAGTTATATCCCAGGCTAGAAGTTATTTATTTGCAAATTCAGTGTTTCTAGTCACCTCTGAGTTCCTAGTATTTCTAGATATTGTTTTGCTTTCCTGTTAATTCCACTCTTCTGCTTGTGCAAGCCTGCCAAGACCTGCTGCTGCCACCACAGTTAGGCACCCTGCTCATGGCCAGAATGGCGGTTTCAGTAGCAGCACTCTGTAAATATTTGTTTTCATAAAGGACTTTAAGCTTTTAAGACAAAACCAGGTTATCATGAAGCAAAGTGCCTCGAACGACAGCAGACAACTGGCTTATTGTCTGTCTGCCCACAGATGAGTTTACCAGTGTCTCTTCCAAACTTCTGCTCGAGTTCCCTGAAGATTGCTATAAGTAATTCCCATTTACATTTTCCAGGTAGTAAATATGGACTGCATATGGGCATGTGTTTCCTTTGGTATGTCATCTTCCTTTTTTTTCATGTTTTCTTGAAAATGTATCTTTTTAGAAGTAACATTAATGAATTCTGTATTAATTGCCTTTTGCCTTTCACATTTCACCTCCTTTCCTGAAAAGGTTAGAGGAGCCATTTGAAACAGGAGCCACATGTTAGAGTAGCAGAAAATATTTGGTCTAAGTCCTGTGGGATGCATCGAGTTGACTTGCCCAGAACCTAGAGTGTGGTTATACTTTTGTCAAGTAAATAAGAAGGTTTGCTCATTGCTGTCAGCTGAACAACACAAGTCAAATACTGCAAAACTTTTCTTTGCATATAGCTGGATCAAATGTACACAATTACATTCAGCAAGGAACACAAGTGAAGACATAAATGAAGTGAAGACGATTGCATCTAACTGATATGGTGAGCTACTTTTTTTTTCCCTAAAATTTGTTGTTTAACTCTGGGGAAGAGAGAGAGAAAAAAAAATGCATAACTGGTGTCCTTCATATTAGTTCCCTGAACTTTCATGGACAAAATCCCTGCTTTGCCTCTAAGGTGCACAAAACTCCTACCACGAGTATTGCAACAAGTTGGGGGGGGGGGCAGTACTTGTGTAATTAATTAAATAAATTGATATAATTGTTTCTGAGATGTACAAGACAGCTTGTGAGCTTTATGAGATCTGTGGTTACTGGTGGCTTTCAAAGAGCGCGTCTTTGTCTGCCTCATCCACCGTGGGAAAGTGCATTGCAGTCCCGCTTTGCTTTGGTCGGAGAATATCGTAAATCACAGAGCTCTAGACACACTGTGCGGTACTTCCTTCTGACTCTAATGCCTGAATCCAAAAGAAATGGTATCTTCCCCCAGAAAGCCAAGGCTCGCTCATGGTGTGTAGTACTTTCCAGTGTGAGAAAGGCCACTATTGTCCTACTCTCTGTGACCACGCTGTGAAGAATCAGACTGCATAAAATCGTGTTTGCTAAATAATCAAATTATATTTCCTGAATGAAGGACAGTTGGACTTAGATTTGCTGCTCAGACCTTGCGGTGATTATTAGCCTGTTAGATTTTAAACAAAAATTTCATCTTGGGCAAAACGCTGTCCTTTCAAAATTGCATGCAGACTTCTTTTGATGAAAGAAGCCTATTTCTGTACAAACCAATGTTTACCTATGAGAATTAGAGAATGTGTTAGCTGGTTTTTGGTCTTCAAAGATGCAAGATAGAGGCTGTATTTCTAAGGAGTAGCAGCCACAAATTATGGAAGCTAGGCATTCAAAACCCAGATTTTATGCAGGTAGAAAGAAGGGGTAGGACAATACGGGAGCAGCAGCTGAGCCCTAGGAGTGTTTCCTGCTTACTGTTCTTGGAGTAGGCAGCTGAAAAAGCAGAAATGGTGATATTGATGGAGGCGTGAGAAATCCACAGGACTCTGCACTTTCCATTTTCTTCTTACTATGCTTGCTGACTCCACAAAATGCTGAATCTTCATTTCACTGAAGTTTTTCCATAATATCAAAGGCTTTATAGAAGAAGTGCACTAATCTTCTAGAATGCTACACTTGAAAAAAGTACACTTTGACTTCTTCAAGCGTCTTCTATATTTTTTTAATACAATTTAGATTTATAATACTGCAAATGAGAATGTAATTTATATTCATTATTGATAAAACAGGGACTGTCCAAATTAGTGAAAACAAAAATGAGTACTGCTTGAATAAGATGGACATCATGAGAAATGATGAAACTGTCATTAGATTCTTCAGGAGAAAATTTGACTTTGTTTTATTTGAAAGAGATTGATCAACAGTACTTATCAAATCTGTGGTATTTACACTAAACAAATAGTTTACTAGCACAGCTGAGTTGTTTGATACTTGTGTCTAAGGAAAAGCAATATCCTAATTACTGTCAAATCACTGCAATTGCCTGGTGACACTTTTGCTATTGTATTCTCATCAGACATGACCTCAAATTCTGCAAGGTGTCTCCAAATGTTGACTGAATTGGTCATTTATTGATCATACCTTTGTGCTAATGCAGTGTAACATTTCACATGCAATTGAGATGCTTATTAATTCAGAGGAAAGGTAGCAGATTGATTCCCACAGGAATCCGCTGAAACATACATTACCAGAAGCAAGAATATTGGAAAAAAAAATAGAGAAAAAACCAAAAGGTATTGAATTTTGTATTTAGAGAGGGCATATTTTTTATTTATTGTCTTCTGAACACAATTGTTTCTTTAACTGCATCACTATTTAAAGAAACTTATAGATGTTATATACAGTAAATTATGGTAAGTCCAAATGGTCATAATAAAACCCATAAAACATATGCATGATTAGATGGAGTCCTCGTATACTGTGAAGATAATAGATACATTGAACTATGAAAGCGTACTCATCTCTGAGCATTAAGAGAACGTGACTTGTAGGCTTTCTCATATCTGGTATAGTGAAAATATACCCTGCATACAAACTATTTTCAAGGTGACAATGAGAAAAAGTTTAATATGCAGTACACAGAGTTTTAGATAAATTGCCTTCTGGTTTATTTGGAAAATGTTCTTGAATGTTTCTCAAATAAAATTATTTTACTATCTGTTTTTCAGACATCTGGTTTAATTGAACTCAAGGGATATAGGGACCCAAATTCTGATTTACTATGTCATTAAGTGGAAAGGAATGTAAAATCTCATATATCTAGCATATTTGGTTATTGTGAAATAAATTATCTATTACTTCCCCAGACAGGCTCTCAAATATCAACTCACAAATGCACAGGACATAATTATATGTACTTTCAAAAGAATATGCCATAAACCAGAGTAGTCTACACTGTTTCCATTGTTAGTTGTTTATGCAGATGTCTCAGCAGTTCATTAAGAGCAAGTTATGAAGGGCGCTACATGGGAAGGACATGTGTTTCCAAATTGATAAAAATCTGTACAGTTACTTCATTGGAGATGTGCCATGGCTGCGAACAGCTAAAATGGTTTTTTTTTTCCATACTTTTTTTTTTTGGTGGAATTTAAAGGTATTAATTTATACTTAGATTAGTATAATTGTATCTGGAAGAATTATCAATGTTCATCTTCCCTTTCTGTTGCTTGGTGTTTGGTTTCGGTTTTCTAATGTACCATAAGTGTGCAGGTTTTCATTAAAATTTTAATCACATAGAAAAATTCATTTAAAAACCATGTTAATTCAGGATTTTCTACAAAGGAAAACAGATGGACTTAATATTTCAATTTGCACCCAAACATGCTAATAGAAAGTCAGCTCTGGACCTACCAGCTATTATGGATATTCACTTGAATTTAACTGTTTTTCTTAAAATTAGTCACACTGAAAATATATTAAGTGTGAACTCAAAAGCGAAATTGCATATGCTCATAAAGTTTTACAAATTAAATCCAGAGTTTTATGTTATTTATATGCTGATCATTGAGTTAATCTCCCTCTTTTTTTCCTCACTGAACTCACATTTTAAAAGCTTCTAGAGATCTTGTATCATTGTCGCTCAGAAATCCTAAAAGCATGGTGGTAAGATAGCTTTAAGACAATAAATGTGACTATAAATGAACTGTGACTGAACTTTAAGATTGTTGAGATCAAGGGCACTAAGTCTGATTATTAAATGTAGGGATTCATGTGAAATTTAGATCTGGATTCATAGTAAATGCTCACCAGTTTCAAAGAATATGTTCTTACCGCATGTTCCTCTCCATTTTTAAACTATTTTAAAAATAGATGCTTGTGAATGGCCACATTGTAGAAAGTAACCGTTATGTCTAAAATGAACTTCTTTGACATGAATTTGTCATCTTCTGTTAAATCCACCTCTAGCTGTATTCCAATGCTAACATGACAACTGTAATTTAAGTGTTTTTTGCAGACTCTGTGTGGTATGCTTAACTAGAGTGGAAATAGTAGGTGAACTTTTATTTTTAGTGAGAAACACTGCACCCCTCTACATTCTTCATTATCATCTTCAGCTCTACCTGGCCTTAACTTTGCAGCTGAGACATATGCTTATCCAGGTTGGAAAATCTGACCATAACTGACTCTAACTTGAATACTTGAACTGAAATGTTTTGCTTTTTCATGGATGAAGATTCATCTCTAACCTTAATGGAACAGAATAATATTTTGAGAACTGACCATCTCAGCACACTTTAGCCCTGGTCCAGGCAGCAGGTAGTCTTCAAAGCAGCACAGGTCTGAAGGAGGTCCTCAGTTTTACTGATGTGATCTCATGGACATCCATGCTTTACAGGCGCTTCCAATGGTCTTTTGCCATTTCCTGGTACACTTCCCTCCTACTCTTACTCCTACTAGAATTACTGCTTCAGAATCACAAGTTTTCCTTGTTCTGGTAGGGGTGAGACGTAGCATTTTAACCACAGCAGAGCGCAGCTACAGATAAAACATTTATACAGGGAGGAAGAAAAGGGCAGGAGTTTAGGTCGAGAGGTATCACTGTTAAGCAGGGAGTAAGCCTTCTTATCGATGATTTCATTTTTGACTCTCCAAGCCTGCTGGCTCCAGCAAGGAAAGACAAAAGGTGAGCAGGAAATAACAAGCATTTGGTTTTATTGCCAAAAGTTAACGTGAGCTGTTGAAAGCCTTTTTCCAACAGACCATCCCCGTGAAGGTATGGATGGGGAAGGTTTTTGCTGGTGAACATTAGAGCTTAGGGAGCATTTGTCATATAGATCTCAAAGACATTTCCTTTGCCTCCAAATCAGTCTTTCGGCATCGTAGGCGAACATGTAATTAAAGACCATTCAACATTTAAGCTCCCTTAGGCGAGAAGCCCAGGAAAATATATGAGAAGATTTAGTGACTAGAAAGTTCCAGGCAATATTTAACCTGACAAGCTGCTTTAGCAGCAGCACAAGTGGGCTTGTTTTAGTAGTAGCCAGATGAAGTGTGATGAGATCCATGGCTGGCCATTGCTTTGAGATGCAGGTGCACAGACCCATCTGTGGGTCTGCACATCTGCTCACACAGTGAGCTTCCCAAAGATGGCCCAAAGGCGCTTAAGCTCAAAATGAGGTTTGATTAGTGTCTGAACTATAATTCTTACTTGCTAAATAGAAACTCATAATTTAGAGAATGTATTTTCACAATATTCCAGGAGGAAAGTTCCTTTAAAGGCACGTATCCTGCCCAATATCTGAAATGCACCTGGCGATCTTTGGTGCAAAACTGCTCAACACCACGATTATAAGACTTATCTTCAAGGTGGGTTATGTCTGTGAGGTGTGTAGCCACAAAGACAATTGCAATCTCAGGAGAGGTTCCAATAGCAGATCTTTAATTTTTTTTTTTTTCACCCTTTGTTTTCTACCAGATCTTTCATTCAAGCTCAAAATAAACCCAAAAGCACCCGAGATTTTTTGATAAGTACATCATCACTGGCCTAGAAATTACAAAGTTGGTTGTTTTTTATATTCTTTGATGGTTAAAAAAGAGGGATAGAAAAGTTTGTACTTGTTTATTTGTGGCAATGTTACTTACTACACAGTATGAATAACTGCATCCACTGAAAGGCAAGATTCAGTACATGTGTTTCTGTAATTCCTTAGAAATACTTCACAGGCAGCAAAATCCACAAGTAACCTGTTACAAAAGAAAAAACAATTAATTAATTAGGTACACTTTGTGCATGCTATTTTAAAACCATAATTCACCTCATAAGTCACCTTCAGAAGGCCAGGTTAGAGGTATATTCGTTTGGAACTAAAGCTAGTCCTTTCAGACTTGAATGCCGTAAAATCAGGTACTTCAAGGAACATTTAACATAGTTACCTGTATTTAGAGTAGTTAGTACTCATAGATTTCATTAGTGGTTCAAGGATCTGAACACTGATCAATTAAAGCACAATTAGCACAGAAAAAAAAAAAAAAGGTAGTTTTTTTAAAATGAAAATGTCAATTTAAGTGTTGTAAAAGCTGTTAGCAAGGTGTCCAAACTTCTGAATGCTTCTTTGAAAAGATGTCTTGGCAGTAGCTGGACTCAAATGTAAAGAAATACCATGGTTGTTATCGCATGGGAATTACAAAGTCATGAATACACATATTGGTTTTAACATGTGTGAATGTATACTGTTAAGTTTATTTTACTAATGAATTTACTAGGAAAGACCCTAGAAAACACCCTTCTTTTCATGATGATTGCATAATTATGTCCACTGCAAGTCTGAGCCTTGAGCAGCTCCTAAAACGCAAGAAGGAAAAGGATCACTTTGACCTGTATCTGAAATCTCCTGCAGCTAAAAAATGCCTTTACTATACTATTTTGTAGTGCTGTACAAATCTGGTTTTTATTACTAGTGAAGCAGTAGCCACACATCTGGCAGAAGAAAGGAAATAAATGCATTAGGGATGTGTCTATATGTGCAAAATGTTGATGAATGGAGCAATTAGTTAACCAGTGGCTTACCATTATTTATTAATTCTTTATGATAATTACACACTGCTTGGAGTGATTTATTTCTCTTTATTTGTAAATCATTCTGCATTCCTGAGTGCCCAGGGACAGTGCATGTGTATCTTGGATATACAGAGCTCTGCACTGCAAGGTGCAGCTGCCATGTTCTCTTGCAGTTACGTGTGGCCTGAGGGACTATGGTTTTTCATCATGAGCCATTCCTCCTTGATTCAGTTGGGGAACTGGAATGGGGATGGACATTATACTACGGGAAATGCAATCCCTATGGATTCTACCCGTGAATAAAATAGTGAGGAAGCCATTCTGTTATAGAAGTACTGAGCAAAGCCTTAAGCAATGTACAGTCCTAGTTGAGGTAAATACTGATGGTATGTATTAAAGGTAAAAAAACAAAAAAATCACAGTGATGTGAGTAAAAAGTGAATTAAAATAACTTTCATTTCACTTCCTTTGAACACTTGGAGTCCAATCTGTAACGTTTCTCCCCTGGTATTAGCAGAATTATATGAAGGATACATTTTTTTCAAAATGTTACCATTTTATCAAACAACACATTCTATTCTCTTTCAGTTCTACGCCATTCAGGATCTGCTGAGACTAGACTGATCAGTGAGCTCTTTTTATACTTCTGATAGTGGCCACTTCCAGTAATGGAGGAGATGGTGCAGTCTGTTCAGATGAAAGATACTGATCTCAGCTAAGTGCCAAAAAATGCAGGTTCTGTTGAACTGGTAGAAGTGATGCCCACAGGCCACACCATTGCTCCTGTCTGATTTATGTGAAAATATATGCTAAGTATTCATATGCCTGGGGTGAAAAGACTTATAGCTCTTTTACACATACTCCTCTAAAATAACTCACTTCGTTGCTGGAGAAGCTGTCCCAAGAAATTCTAACTGTCATCACAATACAGTGCTTTTTTTAAAAATTGTCCTACATATCAAGAGACACGGCGTATACACTGAAACAGCCTGATGATAGTTGCAATAACCTTTCTTTCCTTCATTTTCTAATTATCAGTCCAGATCCATTACACAGAATCACAGAATGGTTGGGGTTGGAAGGGACCTCTGTGGATCATCTAGTCCAACCCCCCTGCCGAAGCAGGGTCACCTACAGCAGGCTGCACAGGACCTTGTCCAGGCGGGGCTTGAATATCTCCAGAGAGG
>Ga0065711_1010758_pt1 | contig 15386 bp, 11 predicted proteins | sample Hoacrofraction12_FD_59098 | JGI IMG/M metagenome (GOLD analysis project Ga0065711, IMG submission 59098) | Hoatzin crop microbial communities from Cojedes, Venezuela - Epithelial fraction 12 v2 (version 2) | ecosystem: Host-associated > Birds > Digestive system > Esophagus > Crop | place... | reverse complement strand
AGAAGGAGACTCCACACCCTCCCTGGGCAGCCTGTTCCAGTGCTCCGTCACCCTCAGAGGGAAGAAGTTCTTCCTCGTGTTCAGCTGGAACTTCCTGTGCTTCACTTTGTGCCCATTGCCCCTTGTGCTGTCGCTGGGCACCACTGAAAAGAGCTGGGCCTCATCCTCCTGACACCCACCCTTAAGACATTTGTAGGCATTTATAAGGTCCCTTCACAGCCTTCTCTTCTCCAGGCTAAACAAGCCCAGGTCCCTCAGCCTCTCCTTGTAGGAGAGATGCTCCAGTCTCCTCATCATCCTCGTAGGCCTCCGCTGGACTCTCTCCAGTAACTCCTCAACAACAAGAAGGTGCAATGGAGTTTTAATACTGCTGAAAGTATATTAACTCTGAGTGTCCGTGCTTCCCCTTGCTGTTGGATTTGCCAGCTTTTCCACTGTAGATTTGACACTGGGGGAGGGAGGGCAAAGCAAGGCTATTTATCCCCTCTGCACTGGCAAACCACAGCTCTGCATAGCATGGGAATTTTTCCTGCTGCAAGGTTTTTCTGGGCATGGGAGTGGAAGGGCAGGTTGGTAACTGTTTCCCAGAGTTTTACATTAGACTTGTGGAAGGCTCAAACTAGCCTGTGCTGTACAGGATGGTAAAACGTGACCTGATGTTGCAACTCCCATTCCAAATTGCCTCTCAGCTTAATTCAACTCAGGCTGGGTGTGCAGACAGTTAAGAGTTGACTGCTTGCTCAGACTGTTCCTTTGGTTTCTCAGACATGCTGGAATCATGAAACAAAAAAATTCTGTCACAAAGTCCAAAGTTTTTGCTTTGAGATCCCTGCAGATATAGGATCTATCTTCATTTTTCTATATGGCAAAGAGTGCAAAGCATACAGATAATCCTAATATTCCCAAGGGACCTAATGGAAAGAAAACAAGAAAATGAAAACCACAAAATGATGAAAAGATTCGTTGTAATGTAAAGTTATTCCAGTTCACTAAGGATTCTGAACAAGTTGTGGATCCAAAAATCACCCTGTTCCTTGGGGTTCCTCAGCCTGAGAGGGCTGAGCATAAGAAAAGCGCAGCTACTGCTTCATGGTTATAAGGAAACGCCAGCAATTATTTCCTAAGTATGTGACTATACTTAAAGATTGTGTTTGGCTCACATTTTATACAGTGCAAAGTTCTGTAACTTAGGAGGTGGCGTAAGTTATTTAGTGCTGAAAAGTAAAAGCGAATGTCTTTAAGCATTTGAAGTTCACTTCTGAATTGAAAACTGTGAACAGGAAAAGCAAGAAACTACATACTGGAAAATACTTTTTACTTATTGCTCCAAGCAAATATTTCAAGAGCCTATTTAACAGCTAAATTGTAAAGAGGAAAGTCTGTTGTAAATCGTTAGAAGTGAACGTTGTAGGATATACTTGGTCAGCAGTATAACAGTAGAAACTTCTAGATGTATAGCAGGCATGCTGAGAAGCAAATAATTGACCAGCTGAGCTAATAGCAAATAGAAATGGATTAGCCGTTTTCTAAAAGCTGTCCTAATTGTTTATTTTGATTCTATAAGCCATGTGTATGTCTTTGGCCTAAGGAAACTTGAGAACCTTGAACTTCGTAGAGGACTCTGCTCTCTGTTTGATATATCAGAACAGATGAGGGTAAAAGTTTTAACTTCTACTTTACTCCAGACTTACAATCAGACTTTACTCCTGATTTACAACCGGTCACATTCATCAACTGCTGCTTGAGTTAAATTGCTTTTTTCCTCTCTAATACATCATTTTTTAGAATTAGATGGGTACTTTATAAAAGACTTTGGTGAGAATACAGAATTGGTCAGGCAAAAGCTTCTCCACAATACTATCTGCTCTTTCAAGTACTATTTTCATTGCCAGATATCTCCATTTTGATGTTGTCTCCTTGTGGTTTGCAGTGAAACTGGCTCAAGACGTTCCCTTACCAAGGCTTTTCTAGTCCTGAGAAACCATTCTATGGTCACAGAAATCTGTCCCAAAGAATATGATGCTGAAGCCTGAATGTCGTCGCTAAGCGTCTGATTTGTAGCAACTCCTTAAAGTTATGTTGGACTATTTTTTTTAAGAAAAAATCCCTTATTAACAACAAAGTAGACAGTATTCAAAGAAATGTTTCCTAAATGGAAATGGATGAAGAGATAGCAACCCAATGTATAATGAAAATTAAATAAATTTTTTAAAGTGGGAAATAAAGGTCAATGAATTGCTGTTGGCAGAAAGATACTTCTGCAGGGCCTTGTTAGCCCAACATCTTTACTATATTTGTGGTTATTATTAAATGAAGATAGTAATATTGTTATAAGATTGTAAATATAACTTCCCATTACATTTGTGGACAACACAAATTGGCCTGATTAGTTACATGCACAGACAGGGCACTTGTACAAAGCGTTCTGAGTCATTTTGGGATGGCATGGACATTTTCAAATAAGTCGTAGCCAAATATGCAACTGCACGAGAAGCGGAGGCTCTGCCCACAGCACGGGAGGCTGCAGGCTGGACAGCAGTGACGCTGGGAGGAGTTGCAGGCGCCGGTAGCTGAACAGAGTCTCCAAGTGCGATGCTGAGGATTGGCATGGCTTGGAAAAGAACGCAGAGAGAAACGGTAGGAAGGAGGGAGCTGAGAACTAGGACTACACTAGAAGTCTGCCTAACTGCATTAGCTATCCTTATCGAAAAGGATTTTGAAAATGGGTGTTGATACAGAAGAAAGCAGCAATATTTATCACAGACCTGTAGAAAATGCTGTATAAACAGAGACCTGAAAATTGCAATCTGTTATAAAAATCAGGTTTGATTACAGTGTATAAGCATTCTCTGAAGAAGGAAGTACTGAACGACTGTAGGCTAACGGAAAAACATTAAAATAACAATCGGTGACTGGAAATTGGAGCCGTGTACTTCGAAACAGACCATAAGCTCAAATGATCAAGATGGATAAATTTTTTAAAAAGTGGGGAATATTCCATCCCTTTTGATATAGAAACTAAGTTTTAATTTCTTTCCAGGAACTGTAGTTTAGTATTCTAATAAAACACAAGTCATTAGGTGAACTAGTAAGATATATCAGAGAAATAATATAATATCCTCCAAAACAGGGTGGCCACATCCACGTAGTTCACCAGGAATGGTCCTGGGCCCATAGCGACTTCTGAACTGCCCCCAGAACCATTCTGGGAGAATGGTGGCTAGTCTGGACAAAAAACTTTCCAGCAACTGTTCTAATAATTGCAGAGTTTTACAAAAAAATAAATCCGTGTTCCCCGATGCTCTTTAATTTCTTACTAACACATTAGGGTCTGGACAGATAACCTCACGTGAGAATTTTGCTTCTAGGTTTCTTTGTTTATTTCTCTCTTTATTACAGAAAAAGGCACAAATTATGTCATCTTTTAAATTCAGGCCTAGAGGAATTAAGGTGCACATGATTCAGTAGCACACAAAAATTAAGCTCTTCCTCAGCAAAGCTCTAAGTTAGAGAAAAATCAGGGGAAAGAATTACTCAACAGAACAGTTTATGAGTGCAGAGCACTGAATCAACCCACCCACAAACCTCATCCCACCTTCTTTTGACCCATCTCCAGCCACCACCAAGGCAAAGGGAAAGGGAAAAAAAGAGAAAAGGAAAGGGAAAAGGTGAAGGGAAAGGGAAAGGGAAAGGGAAAAAAGAAGATTATGATGATGATGATGACGAAGACAACACAACATTGCACACCTGGTGCCAAAAGATCTCAAGATACGCATCATCTGAACCTAAACGGGTCTTCCTGAAACAAAATCTGCGGAAATATTGAAACTCAGAAGCAGAGAATGATTGTTGTTCCTCAGCCTGCACCCCACTCCCTGCCTGTTAACAGCAGGGTAACTTCTGTTGCTCCTTTCATTTACATTCCAATTTAAACCGTTAATGCTTGTACATTGGTTCAACATAACCAGTTAATTCTGTATGAAGGGTAACTTCATTTTAACATTGTCAGAGACTGTCTTCAGATGCCTAGGAGTGAGCAGGTGCAATAACAGTTTTCTGTTGCTGTTATAATTTCAATGAGCACAAGAAGATGCTCTTTAAACAGATAGCCCTGCTTTAGGCAAGGAACCTCAGCGGCAGGCAGAAGCAAGCTGTATTGACTTTATTAACATACTCTGCTGGCATTCCTGCGAAATCAGTATTCACCGAATTACTCATTGACCTCATACTTATACTAGCACAGCCAATTTTTTTGACCTTAAATCGCAGTCAGCCTAAATAGGTACCACCAAGGAAACCTAGCTATTAAGAAAGCTTGACTGCATTAAATTATTAGGTTTGTAAGTATTTTCTCAGCAGCAATCCTTGCTTCCCTAAGTACTACACAATGATTTAAAAATGTAAACCGGCAGTGGGTGGAAAAGGATTCTGAGCAACAGTTGAGAAGACCTGGATATGTATCTTTTTGTTTGTTGTTATTTTGCTTGGCGGCTTCTTGGTAGGTGAGAAGGGCTTTTATAAATGGGAAGAGAACAGAGAGTTGGCAGTCAACTGAGGAAGCGTGTATGGGTAAGGTTATGACCAGTGCCTCTGGAAGAAAAACAGAATCTATTGTTTGTTATAGGGGTGCTGGTAATCAGAGGATCGTTCTGCTGTCTGTTGTGACACTTCCATTTCAAGGTCACATCTGGCTTGATCTAGTCAGGCAATAGTTCAGCTTCAAGCAGGAGACCGACCTGCATAGCCACCACATGTCATGGCAGCCTTCTCTGCTTCTACAGCTCTCTGCTGAGTGGACGCCAGTATCCCCCATCAGCAGCATGTGAACCTGTCAAGTACATGCACACGATGCTTGGCTCTTCGTACCGCAGCATGGCACCCGTTCAGAGGCTTCTGTCAGTCCTTAGATCAACACAGCAATCTTCAGGCAGCGCATTTTATAATGCTCCTTAGGCTTTTTGTGTATTTATTTCAGTAGTGCTACCCCATTGGGAAAATCAGGAGTATGCAATTATCCTGTTGTCTTTACCTCAAAAATGAGATTTCTCCTATCTCTGAGAGATTGTGGAGTTACTCATGGTGTTTCCTGGAATGCAAAGAGACAGAACGTTTGATACAACATTGATGAATTTGTTGAGTAGTTCATGAAGATCTCACTAATCTCAGTACAACAGTCTCCAAAGTTTCCAAGCTCCCAAGGTTTCCCATCTGTCTCACAAGCTTAGAAATGGCACACTGCAAAATCAGATGAATGTGAGATCTGAAGAAATATGCTGTTTCCCAGCTGGTTTGCTGCCATCTCATTCCCAGAAAGACACGATCTTCCCAGATGAGTCAGACATAAAAGTGAATTGAGGACCAAAACAAGAATATATTTATACCCCCGCACAGCTAACTCAACTTGCATCAAACATTTTCTGAAATTCAAACGCTAAATTATTTATGAAAAACACAGCACAAGCCTCTATTTTCTATTCTGCTAAGTTTAGAATTTAAATCTGAGGCATGAATTATCTTTGTTCTGATTATAATAAGAAAGGTATTTTACACACACAAAGAACTAGAATCAGAGAAACATTTCCCTTCTGTTCACCTTGAAGAAATAATAATATCCTTTGCAAGTACGTGTTTCAATAGCTCCTCTCTTTAATTTCAGAATACTGATGTCTGGCTAACAAGGATTTTCAGGGACTTGAATCTCTTTGTTTATGTGAAAGGTCCATAAGAGGACTGATCATTTTGACAATCAAATCCTAAAATCTTTATGCATGACCAGATTGTGCTCAAACCTGGGGACACCTAGGGAGCAGGAAAGCTGACAAGAGATTTTCCTCGTGGGCAAGGACTGCATCACAACAGACACTATTCTCTTCCAGAAGTACAGAACGATGTACATGGCATACACAGTGTCTTATCTCACAACTGCCCATTCCACAAGCTTCATCGCTTTCTAAGAGTTTGACAGCCACATTGTAGCACCCCAGCTTTTGCATTTGGAAGTTCTCCAGAGGAAGGGCGAAAGATTTGCTCATCTTTGTGATATTACTCGGAGTTCCTCCCATTTCGCCACTACCACTCGCAACCTCAACAGCTGACTATTCTGGTATTTGTAATCCTCGTCCTTGCAATGGTGACCACGGAGTGCAACGATACTCAGTTATAAAGAGGTTATTTTTGTTTTGAAGAGACAAAGACTGGTGAGATCAAAGCAAAGTCAACTGCAATGAAGTGGCAGGAAATGGTGCGGTGTGGTGGGAGGAGGTTCTGAGAAAGGCCAGCCTGAGAAAATAATAAGAAAAACAGGCAAAAGGGACCTTGCCAAGGATAGGCGTGCTTGAAAACTGAGACTGAGAGGCTGATCAACAGCTACTCCTGCAGCTGTTCGTCCCAGCTGTGTCTGCAGCTGGTTCTTCCCTAGATTTTGGGGGCAGATGGTATCACCCGTACACGTATTTTATGCAGAGGATTCTGGAGAGCGGGACAGTGCCAGCTGGCCTCTACTATATCAGGTTTTACTGCCAGGTCTGAGGAAACTTGGATCTGCAGCAGCACTCCAACAAACCAAACACAGCCCAGAGCCACAGCAACAAGAGAAAGCATCAGCCCTGTTAAGATCCCTGCTACAGATCGCCTGCTCTGGGTGACCCTGCTTCAGCAGGGGGGTTGGACTAGGTGACCCCCAGAGGTCCCTTCCAACCCCAACCATTCTGTGATTCGGTGATTCTGTGATACAGTCAACGCAACGCAGAGACTGCTGTTAGGAACGCGTGGTGTGAAGCAGTTTGTCCAGCTGTGGTTCAGCCAAGAGGAAGCCTGTCTGGGGCTGCCGTGCGGATGGAGCAGAAGCTGTAAGGCCAAGGCTGCTTGCTGACGATCTCACCAGTGGAAGGTGAGAGCTCCTTGCTGCAATTTTCTCTTTGACCGTGAAAGTGAGAGCTCCTTGGCTGCAATTTTCTCTTTGACCGTGAAGGTGAGAGCTCCTTGGCTGCAATTTTCTCTTTGACCACCAGACTCCGCTGTCCTGCCTGGGGTGTAGGCAACTGAGACAGAGATATATATATATATTTATAGCGCCACGTTTTCACTGAAGTCAGTGCTCCCAGGGTCCCACCTTGGAAAGCAGGAGTGGTAAGAAAAGCCCAGAGGAGCAGGAAGCAGTGTAGATCAATTCTTATGCAGAGATGGATGAGGAATAACTGAAACATGGCAAAACAGCCAAAATTCAACTGACATTATTTACCGAACTCCTGCAAAGCACAATCAAGAAAAAGGCTGGAGTTGCATGAACTCTGAGCTGGTGGTGTCTCAGCTCCCTTTTTTCCAGGTACCTGGATCATCCCTGCCTCCACGTTGTCCCCTCCTTTCTGCTGGCACAAAAAAACTCTTTGCAGCCCTGCAGTGAAACAGATCAGGAACTGATACAAGCTAAGACTAACCCAGCCCAAATAGTAGTTGGCTCTAACTCTGATCGGTTCCCCAGCCACAAGCAAAGGGAGGGGTAGCACAAGAACAGGAATAAATGATAAGTGAAAGGCAGGACTGCTTCTTCTGGTGGCAGTGACAGCTTATGCCTGCTGAAGTTGCACATGCAGCTGCACATGCACACGTAAGCCTCTGCTCTCAGGGTCAGTGCTCAAGCCAGAATCAGCTATAGATGATATTGGGTCGCTCTTCTGGTACCCTATGTTCCTGTGACTCCAAGAGGTGCCTAGTGTGAACAGCTCTGGACAAAAGAGAAGGCCAGAAGTCAGAAAACAGAAATTCCCCAACCGTCTTCATTAGTATCATGTAGGGTAGGGAGAAAACAGTCCCACAGGGGTAGTTCTGACCCAGGGTAGAAACCTTGGGCTCTTTGCTAACTTGGTTTCCACTGTAGTCTAAAAAGAATGGATTTCTGAACCCTTTATATGCTGAAATAATGTTCAAACATTATTTGAAAGTATTATTATTTGCTGTAAATACTTCTGATGCCTCCGAAATGCATGTCTTGCAGTTACACTCCTGTGGTGATGAAGTAGGAGATTTTGGACAAGCTGCCAGGTATTGGAGAAGTAAGGCCATATTCCTGCAAAAGCTGTATTGAGAAAACAATTCAAACCAAATAAAAATGATAATTGATGTTCTATCCAGGCGTACTACAGAGGAAAATAAGGATGAATATAACTCTACTTATGGAAACCCACTGTGATGTGAAAAGTGGATTTAGTTCAGAAAAAATTAAAAAGCACAGTAAAGAAATGCCTCTTCACAAGTCACGGGAAAAAAACTATGATCTCAAAGCTAACTTTACAAAAATTATTGATCCACTAAGAGTTAGTGAAATGTTAGGGAAGTTTGGAAGTGAAAGAGAAGGGAGAAAGGGATTTTCATCTCCAAAAATGGTAGTGACTATACCCATCAAACAATAGATAACAGGAATTATTTAAAAGTCCAGAAGGAAACTTGTAATTTTGGTAGCACAGTATATTCTGTGCAACTCTGTACCTTTCTAGAAGCAAGGACTGTTGGTTTTCTGGTTAATAAATAATAAATCTCACCATTTTGCCAAAGCCTGTAAATAAAGAGTCGGTTCCAAAAGTCAGCACATTATAAGAAACAGCTTCAGTGCATAGATTCTTTAGGCAAGCATTCAAAAAAGTAAATACAGCACGCAATTTATCTGATCTGGATGAATGTGGAAAAGCAACCTAACAAACCTGCCTTGAATTACGATATTCCACTAGTATAACTTTCCTGCAACAAGCCCACTAGTTCAAGAAGGATAAAGGAGACCTTGTGTACACAGAGATGAAAATCTCGCTACAGAAGAGGCAGCACCCTAATAAAGCAGTCCTGCTCCAGTCTCCTCTAATAGGAGGTAACTTCGAGCTGGATTGATGGAGCGGATGGAAGCTCAGCACTATGGTGCCTGTTTTGTAGGCCCTGACCCAGGGAAGAAAACAGTCCCCCAGCACTCAGCCATCAATGCCCTTCCTCACTGCCTGCTGCCCACCTAACCTCATCCCCAGCCCGGGCTCCCACCATGCAGCTGTGTGCTCAGCAGCCGTTCCTGCTCCACCAAGGGAAACCAACGGCACCTACCCAAGCTCTTCTTCTTCACTGCACACAGAGAAACAGGCACCCAAGGTGAAGAACTGGCCTTCCACCCTCAAAAAAACACTGAAATGAGGAGGAGGTTTCAGAGGGGTCCTTACTCCAGTGCTTCCACAGCAAATTACTTCCTGAGCAGAAGTTGAGATTTTGTCTCCTTGTTTACTCACAGCAACCAGAACATTTGTGATGATACTGGAGGCCTGGGTTCAAATTTGTCACCTGTCTGCTTTGGAAAATAGGTTTGAACATACATCTCTGTCCTAGGAGAGTGTGCGGGCTGTGGCCACCCTCCAATGGAGCCGTTCCACTGCCAGCCAGGCCACTGTCAGAGCACCTTCTCAGTGGGTGATTTCAAGTGATCGATCCAGAGACCTGGACTGCAGCCCTTGCTCCAGGGAAGAAAACTGGAGAAAACTACAGAAGATGAAATTGAAACAGATTCATATCAGAATGCCCTGGAACTGGCTCCCACCCAAAAAGTCCCTAAATAACTTGCTCTTTAAAAAGAAAGCCTTGAAGATAAAGGTGTGTATTCACACAAAAATGAACAAAACATATATTATCAATATTATACACCTGATCTTAGCAACCTTCTGAAGCCAGTGCTTCTGAAATGAAGAGCCTCCGAGGTTGAGGCTCTTCACTGTCCCACAGATTTCTGCATTCTCCAGCGGACAGAGTGGAGGCAAAGCAATCCTCTTTGGATGCAGAGTCTCTTCACAAACAGTTGTTTGGGCTGGATTATTACAAGGGGATCGTTTGGTCTTTTGGAAGGCAGTCGGTTCAGTTATACAAAGGCTGAAAGAACTTAAAGATTGGTGGTCTGAGTAGTAGACTTAAGAGGGTTAGATGCCTTGAAAGCAGCTTTATTTCATGTTGCTTTGTGTTTTAAACAGCACTTGATCAAGACGAGCAAGGTTTCAGTGGATTGCTGTGTGAGGACACAGCGCAGGAGCCTACTACGGACATTAACTCTTCATGTGAAGTTGGGCTGAATTGACAAAAGGGGTTGGAACTGGCCATAGAGGAAGAGATCTCACGTCTCTTCTCCCTCCTAGTGAAATCCCTTGCACTGGGCCGTGTTCTCAGTGGGTAAGAAGTCTGAGGTGCAATGTAACCCCACAAAAGGAAAGGCAGAAAGTTGCAACAGAAGGGCCCACAGTCCAGCGAGTAGCCAATCCCCTAATCCTGCAAAGCACAGACACTTTAAGCCACCTTGTGATAACTAGCCCACGTAAGGTCAAGTACATTTCTGTCTTTCCATGATAGGGGCGTAGCACCCTTCTGTCTCCTCAAGCAGATAGTCAGACTTGACGTTCCTCACTAAAATCCTCCCTAAAGCAGAACTATGCTGACATACAGAATTTATAATGCATGCATGATTATTGCTGTATTTTCATAAGTATAGTTTGCCAAAAATCAAAATTATGTGTTTACCAATGTATGTAGGTAGTGAAGTATAGAAACGGAAGACATTAACAAGTTTAGAGATACATACAGGAGGGGTTTTTAACATAGATACATGACAATGTACATGGGCAATCCCAAACACAAGTACAGGCTGGGCAGAGAGTGGCTCGAGAGCAGCCCTGAGGAAAAGGACTTGGGGGTACTGGTGGACGAGAAGCTCAACATGAGCCAGCAATGTGCGCTTGCAGCCCAGAAAGCCACCTGTATCCTGGGCTGCGTCAAGAGAAGCGTGGCCAGCAGGTCGAGGGAGGGGATTCTGCCCCTTTACTCCACTCTGGTGAGACCCCCACCTGGAGTCCTGCGTCCAGCTCTGGAGCCCCCAACATAAGAAGGACCTGGATGTGTTGGAGCGGGTCCAGAGGAGGGCCACGAAGATGATCAGAGGGCTGGAACACCTCTCCTATGAGGAAAGGCTGAGAGAGTTGGGGCTGTTCAGCCTGGAGAAGAGAAGGCTCTGGGGTGACCTGGGGCAGGATTAGATTAGATATGAGGAAGAAATTCTTCACCGTGAGAGTGGTGAAGCACTGGAACAGGTTGCCCAGAGAAGCTGTGGCTGCCCCCTCCCTGGCAGTGTCCAAGGTCAGGTTGGACGGAGCTCTGAGCAACCTGGTCTGGTGGAAGATGTCCCTGCTCATGGCAGGGGGGTTGGAACCAGATGATCTTTAAGGTCCCTTCCAACCCGAACCATTCTCTGATTCTATGATTCTATGAAAGCAAATGTCAACTCGTCTTCAAGAAGGGCAAGAAGGAGGATTGAAGAACTACAGACCTGTCAGCCTCACCTCAATCCCTAACAAGGTGATGGAACAAATTATCCAGGTAACCATTTCCAAGCACGTGAAGTACAGGAAGATGACTGGGAGTAGTCGTCTTGGATTTATAAAGAGAACAATATGCTTGACCAAGCAGATAGCCTGCTAGAGTGAGACTGGCTGGTTCAGTGGATGAGAGGAGAGCAGTGGATGATGTTTATCTTGACTTCAACAAGGCTTTTGGCAATGTCTGCTGTAACATCCTCATAGACAAATGTGTGAAGTGCGGGCTCTGTGAGTGGACAGTGAAGTGGACTGAAAGCTGGCTGAACTGCGAGGCCCGAAGGGTTCTCATCAACAGCACAAAATCCAGCTGGAGGGCAATCATTAGTGGCATCTGGTAGGGGTCAATACTGGGGCTGACAATGTTCAGCATCTTCTTTAATGACCTGGATGATGGGATGTCACACTTTCAACAACAGCAGGAAGCGTGTATCCCACCACTCTCAGTACTCCCTCCAGATGTCCATTTGCTCTCATGCAAGCTGTGTTCCAGGTGTGTGATCACGAGCACGTAATCCCCTCCCTGCCTTCTCGAGTTTTCCTTGCCTACTTGTGAAGTCAAGCTCTGAAATTTAAGAAATTGAGTTCTTAAAGGTTAATAATTAGGGAAGTGGAGTTTTGTACAATTCAGTTCAGCCCCTTGCAAGTGTGCATAATGATGCAGTCTTTCATTACGTGAACATTACTTCTGCATAACTCTTCATTCAGTATGAAGGATGGGCAGGTCTCATGCAGTAAGTAGCTACTCAGTATTTTCTGTCCTCATAATTCTTCCATATGCAGGGCTATACATTTACTTACTATTACTATTCAAACCTTTTTTAACTCAGGAACTTTTTTGCAATCTGCATTTCTACATTGTCCAGAATCTTCTTCACGGGAGAACCTACATTAGAAGCCGGGTCTCTGGGGCAGCTTTTAACGATTCTAGCATTGGGGCAAAGCTTAATCTCTTGTTGCTTCCACTACCTGCAACAACAGTCAGAATCCCAGCGAAACCAGTCCTCATTACACAGGTCCATCCATTTTCAGGACGAACGGAGCCTTTTCCCTAAATGACGCTGTGTGGGTAAAATTTCGTATCATCATACAGATAAAGACAGTATCATAGTACCATACTCACAAGGAAAGATAAATCATAGCTGCACACCAGTCTTAATTATGGTATCTCCTAGGCCTTTGAGTTCTGCAGGGTATTTTCTCTGCAGTAGATACCTGGATGCTGACTTCTCAGTAGGCAGCAATTTGTTTTTTATAGACCAACAGCAGTTCTCGGGCCTGCAGTTAGCTTCCTTTGTGTAGCTATCTGTACACTCCTTACGTAGGTTTTGCTTTCCACTTTCTTTAGGTTCCTTCCATTAGCCCTAGCAGGTGAATTACACGTTTAACAGGTCCTGCTGCAAACTGAAACATGTGCCACAGAACTGTGTTTAAAGAAAAGAAAACGCACCTCTTCTCCTGCAGTGTTTTCTGCACAAGCCAGTTTATGGACAGCAAAGTTGCTCCTCAGATGAACCCCATGCTGTTGTTCAAGTTTCCCCACCGGCCCTGCCACAGTCACAGCACAACTCCAATTCTAGAACACGGGAACATGCGACCTTCCCATCCGGATGATTCAGGCCCCGTCTCCTGGCCATCCCATTCGGCTGGGACTATTTTGGGACTAGCCTTTTGCAGCTGGGTAACAGAGAATTGAATTGCTCACTGGCAGAGCTTCTGCTCCTGCTGGGCTATTTGTTTCTGATTCTTTTTCTTATGTAAAAATAGATGTTGTCTTTCTGGATTTATTGCAGTCCAGTTGAAGTGCCCTGATCTGTCCTTCTGAGTATAGCAGGGTTTTGCCTGTTTCTTGCGAACTGTTAACCTTTCTTATGCATTAAGCCAGACTCTTTTCCTTCATAATTTAAACAAAAAACAACACAGAAAGAAACAGTATCGGATTTAAGTGTTAATAGTTTACCTTTATTTCAGCTTCTTGACTTACCCCTTTTATAGACTGATGAGCTGCTAGAAACTTTGATAATGAAGAAACGGAGACATGAAAGTGAATTCTGAAGCGTGGCGTGTCATAGCCTGTGCACTGCCTCCTTTGCTCCCTCTGACTGCGTTTTGCTTCTGCTCCTGGGACCCTGGCTTTCCCTACTATACCTATGTGGCTATTTTTATACTTTTGTCTTGCTCTGTTCTTTCACTTTAAAGGTCTGCTCTAAGGACACTCTATTTTTGCAGTTATCACTTTGTTATGCTCGTACTCTGTTTCTTTCTTTATCGCTTTTCCTTCTTTATGATGTAATGGCATGGCCCATGTTTCTTCTCTTCGTCTTGCAGGATCCTTGATTATTTCCCTTTTTCCCTGTTTTCTCTTTTTTTACTTACTGTTGTCTCTGTCCACCTTGTTTCCTAGATGCCTTTTTTCCTCTTCTCTCTTTCCTGAAGAGTCCACTTTACTCCTTTCACAGCTGCTGACAGCTGCCATTCTTTCCTGCTATTTCCATTCCCTTTCCTCTAGCATATGCAAAAGCAATGTAGCGTTACAATTTCCATACATCAAAAAAAAATTCTTATTCTGAACTATAAGCAAGCTTACTGCCTGCCCACATATTTCTCTATATCTGGACTTTCCCCCCTCCTCCCCCCTTCACCTGCTGTCCTTGCACCTCACCTTCTGCCCAGCTTTGGCCCTCAGATGTGCCCCAGCAACCTTCTCCTGCCAAGAGGCAGCGAGTCCTGGCGTAGGATGCCCTCGCACGATGGGTGGTGATGGTGGCAGAGACCATGGCAGAGGAAAAACCATAAAAGACGCTCCGGAGTAAGACTGAGCTCTGCAGCAGGGAGAGACTGGTGTTTCTCCCCTGCTCCGATGCGGATACGCCTCGTGGGGCCAGCAAGGTGCTGCTGTAGCTGCCGTGGCCGAGGCACGCTGAGCACAGCTCTCAGCTGCGTCACACCGTGCGTGGGCACAAAGGCGGACATTGCTGGCTGACTCCTGAAGAGCCGTCCACAGTAGCAGAACTGCAGATTTAGATAACATTCTAAACAGTGCTAAGGTTCTGCAGATGAACATGAAAGTTTTCAGCCGAGCCCTGCTCCTGCCTGGGCTGGATCATCATGAAGACTTGGAAAGGCTTTTAGGCTTGGAAGGGTCCTGGGTGCCCAGCCCGAACTTGCGTCACCCCTAAAAGAAGTCTTCACTGACTGCTGAAAACCCTCCAGTAGCCCTGGGTGGGCAGCTGCAGGGTTTTCTCACTTCGACATCCAATTCTCTAGATGAAATCTGGCATAGCTAAAAAAGTGAGTTACCTTCCCTGCAGAGGAAGAGCGATCTCTGTGTGACCTGCTGCCTATCAGATCACCCACTGCTCGGTCCCCATCCCTGGAGGCATTTAGAAAACGTGTAGATGTGGCACTTCAGGACATGGTTTAGCAGGCATGGTGGTGTTGGGTGGATGGTTGGACTTGATGATCTTAGAGGTCTTTCCCAACCTATGATTCTGTGATTCTATGATTCTCTTCCCTGCTTTTCGCCCCGACGAGACAAAAGCCAACCTTCGTGGCAGGACATGTGTTTCTGACCGTGCTTTACTGTTTTGGTTTGTCCTCTGGGTTCTCTCGGGGCTGCATCCTCCCGACCACGCAGTGTCCAGCACTGCGCACAGTAGCTTCACCCAGGCCTCGGCAGCGCCAGAGGGAGCAGAAATTCCCCCTTGGGGCAAGGCGGGGCGGGGGGGGTAAGTTGAGGGGGCATTTAAGTTTGGGGGGCGTTCAGTAAGTGACGCCGCCGCTGCGCAGAAAGCGGGCGGTGCTGGTGGGCACAGCCCCACCGCTTTATTTCTTAGGGGTCTCGCAGGAGGGACGCGGGAAGGCGTGAAACCCCGCGCCGGGACGCCTCGAAGGGCTCCCGGACCGCTCTCGCTGGGGCTGCGCCTTTCCCGGGCCGCGAACCCGCGACCTCCGCCCCGGGGGGAGCCCGGCGGGCCCTGGCCGGTCGCGCCGAGGGGGCGGGGCGGG
>Ga0065711_1007701_pt1 | contig 15387 bp, 14 predicted proteins | sample Hoacrofraction12_FD_59098 | JGI IMG/M metagenome (GOLD analysis project Ga0065711, IMG submission 59098) | Hoatzin crop microbial communities from Cojedes, Venezuela - Epithelial fraction 12 v2 (version 2) | ecosystem: Host-associated > Birds > Digestive system > Esophagus > Crop | place... | reverse complement strand
AAAAAAAAAAAAAAAGCCAAATTCAGTCCTTGCTGTCACGCTTGTCCTTCCAACTCTGCCATCTATCCCTTGCTTACACACACCAGGTCTCACACCACGGGTTGCCTCCTACACCCTCGGAGCTGACTAGGTGAACAGCATTTTTTTCTGAGGAAGAAAAACCTCCAGGTAAAACAGTACGGTGCAAAATTTGTGCTGAAAAGGTACCCACTGCCACAGAAATGGGAGCTTTTGCCAAATAACGGGACAATCTGAACTGATCTCCAAGCGATTTGAGTTTCCACTTTCTAGCAACCTCCTCCTTAAAGCAACTGAAAAGGTGGAGTCAGCAACGTTCACCCTGGGTGATTTAGCACGATGCACTTGGCTATTTCTGTATTAGTGATGATAATTCAGGGCTCTTCCGTCGTGACAGAGGAAATTTTAAGTAAGTATTTTAGCAAGCAGAGGTTCAGGGGCAATAGGACTGTGCTGCCCCTGCCCCTGGAGCTGGTCACACCCCACAGCCCACTCTCACCAGCACCCCCTCTCCCGCCTTTTGTGCCCACTCCCAGCTGAAGGATCTTGCTTTCCTTACGACTCCTAAGAGTTCCCTGCAAAGCGCTGACCCGTCTCAGCTCTGCATGTGGGGAGATCCCATCAATCCAAGCTGAAAAACCCCAGGAGCAACACTCTCACCACACCTGAGGAACGTCACAAGCAGCAGAGCAAGCGCAGCAGGGAGTGCCAGAGGACACTGCCTTGCAAAGGACATTTGATGGCAGCTGTCTGGCGCCGATACCTGCGTAAGTAAAAGCGTCTTTGCTCTGTCTGCTTCTCTCCGAGGTTTTTCCCACATCTGTACCGTGTGTGCGGCTCCCTGCCTGCTCGTGTGTTTTCGCACCCCTGCTCAGCTGGGAATGCTCAGAGTCCACAGGTCTGCTGCTCTCCGTCTTGATGGGATGGAAAGACAAAAGACCGCAGGATCCCAGATTCCCACCTGTTTTATTAAGGCTGGTGGCACCCTGCGGCAAGGGCTGCCGTGACTGTGGGCACGGGGGGTGGCGGGGGAACACACACCTGGGACAGATCTGTAGGAAACCACACTCTGTTATTTCTCTTGCTCATGGCAGGATTACTTTGTCTTGGAGAAAGAGTTAACTCTAATGCTTTTTTTTGTTTTAGCCTGAAGTAAATCCTTCCCTAACGAGCCTTTTAAGGCAGGGGCTATTTCCACAGCCCGGACAGCACCAGGACTGTTTCCTACACTGGCTCATGCTGCTGCACTCCCGGCCTGGCTTCTCCCGCACCGATGCTCTGGAGCCGCAGCCAGCATCGCCGTTGTTACCACAAGAACCACCAAAATTTCCATGCTCATATATTTGCTTTCACCAAAATCCCCCTGCAAGGAGAGGCTGAGGGAAGCTCGTCTCCAGGCCCTCCCATTCCCTCCCACCCAACACCTTTCTGTACCCAGCAGAGAGCTCCCACCACCTCCTCCAACACCCACCGGGCCCCCCACCAGCCGGCAATCCCATCACGGCTATTGCCAGACAAAGCCAACATCTCCTATGAGTTTGCACCAGAGCAGACAGGCGTGCACCACCAACACAGCAGTCACAGCTCTGCGAGATCTCCGTCCCTTGTTTCCACGCCTAGACGCATAAGGGGGGGAAAATGAGTCAGTCTGTGTACACTGAACACGACTGATTTTAAAAGACTTAGGGTTTGAAAGAAATTGCAACGTTTTCAGCTTTACGACTAAGAGCACATTTGAAAGGTCCCCACCTGCTATTAAACTGGTTATCAGTGCTGTGGCAATCTGCAAGAGGAGGTGGCAAGCACAGCTGTAAAAACCGATGAAGAAAGCCCATCTGCGCACCCAGGGGATAGTTCTGTATCCTCTAACCCCTCCCCAGAGGCACTGCGACTGCAGACGGGAAGAGAGCACAGACTCATGCTCCGGGGTTAAACAGTTAACAGCCCGGCGGGCAGCCCGCAGCCACGAGAGCCCTCCAGGCTGAAGCTCCCGAGCTCTGGGACCCCTTCCATTAACACGACGGCAGCGGGTTCAAACCCTTCTCACGGATTTTGGGCAAGGCTTTTTCCAGACCACGACCTGTCACTTCCAAAGGAGCAGACAATGCACATCTGATTTGAGCAAACACTCGTGCTCAGATTAATTGAATGCTTACATCTAAAATTAGCCTGCCTTTTAAAAACTTCATTCCTCCGGGCTTTGACTCCGGCGTGATCATACTTCTTGATGGCGAACAGGCTGCCCGCACGACGACACAGACCCGGAGAGGTTCGCGATAGCCTTTCACACGACTCCGGAGCTATTTGCAATCCTGTGACGAAATGTTCCCAAGTCTCCAAGGCGGCGGTGGCTGGGGACAGCAGCTCTGGTTTGGGGAGGACGAGCTAACGACCTCGACTCGCCTCCGGCTACAGGTGGTTTTCTTCATTTTTCTTTGTCGTTGTTGTTGAAATTATTAAACTATACCAGAGGTCAGCACAGCCCCAAGGGTGGAAGCTAGACAGCAAACCTCATTTTTCCAGCAAATTAAAGCGCTTACGGAAAGAGCGCAGTTCAACAAGCTGGTCAGGTTTTGCCTCCTTTCATCGGTGAGGTCTCTCCCAGCCACAGCCGAGCAGGAGAGCGATGTTCCCGTGAACAGCACGACGGGGAAACCACCCCCACAGCAACTCCCTACAGCCACAAATGCGAACCACCCCGGCGCAAGGGCTCTTGCAGCTTGCTTAAAGCCTCTCGCTGCAGAGGCACCCTCCCAAGTTTCCTTCCACCCATCCTCCTTCCCAAAGCCACAGACGCAGGTCTCCAACGAACCACCACCATTGGGCTCTGCTCAGAGCACGGGCCCGGCAGGTCTCCCGCTAACACAGAAAGGAAAAGGCTGCTTACTCTGAGCGTCTTTGCGATCGGGGAAGGAGAGGACGGGGGAGAATCTGACTGCGCCTTCCTGCTGCGGGTGTACTCTTTACTCCTGGTGTACAAGGACGACATGGCCTCTCGGGCTGGGTGGCTTGGAGAAGCAACCCAAGTCTTGCTCTACGGCGCTGGGCAGGTCCTTCTTCCAAGGTCAGAACAAACTCATTAAACTATTCACAGCTCCGGTAATTAAACCCTGCTGTTTAGGGTGTATAATTTTAGGCATTAATCTGCTGCAGGGAGAGCTGAGGCTCCACAATGCTTCTTGTCCGAGCAGAAGAGAAAGTGTCAAGGACTCGCTGTGCTCCAGCGCCGGGCGCTGCTCCGTGCCAGCCTCACCGGCCGGGCCCCGTCCCAGCTTCTCCGCAAAAAGACATTTCCACTCGACCGGAGCGATCTCCCCCCGAGACCACAGGAGGCAAAAACTCCTGGCTCAAGACAGCGAGCCGGAAAACCTGCTGGGTTTATCTAGACACGAAGCTTTGGCCAAAAAAAGAAAAAAAAAAAAGAAAACCAAACCCTGTGTTACTCCGGAGCGCTGCTGCGAGCTCTCTGCCGTCACTGCGCAGAGCTGCACGCTTTAAGCGCAACGCAAAAGCATAAATCAGGAACAAACGCTGGTTTGGAAAGGGGCAGTCCGGCTGAAGTTGTGTTTTGTTCCGTCCTCCTCCTCCTCCTCCTCCTCCCGGGCGCCGTTACCCACGCGCAGGCTTCTCCGGGCCCTGCGCCGCTGCCTCCTGACATTCCAGATCCTGACTCGCTCCGAGAGGAATGCTGGAGGGCGGCCAGCAGCAGCGATTCACTTTCAGCTTGGGATTTGGGCTGCCACTTGTAGGGAAAAAAGGGGAAGAAAAAAAAAAAGAAAAGGAGAAAAAAAAAAGAGGCGGGGGGAGAAAAGAAAATAACTCACGAGCTCGCAGGGCCTGGCGGGCTGCGCGCCGCAGGTCGGAGGCCACTCGACGGCACTCTGCAAAGCTTTAATTCCAGCTCGCGCGTTGCGGCTGCGACACGGGGCGGCACCTGACAGGACACGGAGCGGTTCGCACCGCTACAGGGAGGACACGCTCCTGCGGCACAACAGGATTGTTGTTGTGTGCTCATCAGCCCGTTCCGAGCTGCGAGCAGGCGACGCGGAGCTTGTGTAGCGTACACCCATCGAAACGAGCGTTTGGGATGGAGGAGGAGGGGAGAGGAGCTTGGAGGAAAGGAAGGAGGGTGGGGAGAGCATGTACCGCTCTCGCCAAACTTCCAGCGAGCTCTCTGGGAGCTCTGCTGCTGCTGCACAAGTTGCTTTTCACCAGAAAGCCGCGCTCCGCAGTGTCTCGGAGACGGCAAGATTGCTGGCTGCAAAGGCAAGTGGACGTCCCTTGTGTCCCATCTACATAAGCACGTGATGTTCATCTGAAAAATACCCTCAAACCCACAGAGGGTGTGCTGGTTTTACAGCTCTCGTACGCTACGTAGAGTCTTGCAGCCATAAAGTTGCAAATCTGTGTTTTTCTCTGCTGGAAAGGCATCAGCCCAGGTATCTGCAGCGGACCAGTTCCAGTAAGGCCGCCCTTAAGAACCAGTACCACCCCGAATGATGTGTCCTCATCCGGACACCTGCCCAAACCAGCTCCTGACCAGGTCACTGGGTGCCTGGAGTCAACATATCTGCAGCACACGTTCTGCTCCAGCTCCACAGCCTGCTTCGTCACGAAACATTTCCTAGCAAGCGCATAAGAACATCTACACAAGAATCCTTTCAGAGTATTACTACACTTGGATATCTGTCTGTTGATCTGAAATCTTGCCCCTTTTTTGCACGCTGCTTCACAGCTGTGTCATTTTACTGACATACGTAGCTGGGGAAGGGTGCCTGGAACAGCAGCTGCGATGCTTCCTCCTGCCATCCTGCATCTTCGCTACCAAGGGGTGACGCAGCGTCGCTGCGTGACCACGGAGAGAGGACACCGGGGCAGCCGGATTGTTCTTCTCTAGGAAAGTCCCTTCCAGCCCAGGTTTCTGCTTCACACCCTGTCTTGAGGAAGGAGGGGATTCATTATTCACTGACTGCAGGAGGGCGGGGGGAAGTTCGGAGAGGTCTAATTCTGCCTGGCAATATTTCTGTGTTCCCTTTTAAAGGTATGGGAATCCAGTCCAGACACAGAAGGCAGCAGGGACAGGCACCCCGCTGCTCCAGGACCTTGATCTTTCCAGCCTCCATCTGCCGCACTCATCACCTCCACCTCTCCCAGGGGCCCGGAGCCCGACGCTGTCGTTCAGCCACAGCACAGAAATGCAGACATTTCAAACACCTATTTACAGAACTCACGCACGCGGGTTACCCTTTCGCAGCAGTCTCAGTTTCTGGGGTTTCAAAACAGCGAGTGAAACTGGGCTAACCCGTGTGGCCACCAGCAGACTGGAGTGTCCCAATCCCAAGGCTGACAAAGCCCAGCTTAGTCACCAAGGTGGAGTTCAACAGCTCTGAATTGCAGGGTTCTGCTTCTCCTCCCACCCCGTCCCAAAGGAACTGTTGCCACATCCCTCCCTGGTTTCTGCTGAGGAGGGGCGGGAAAGCTCCAGAATCAACGTTTCAGAACAGAACTCACAGCCAGAGCCTCAAACCAAAACAAAAACTGAGCCTTCTATTCCCTACTAATTAAAAGTTAATTAGTCATCCAGTGCAGATGCCTCACAGATTGACAAAACGCATCTTGGTGGACAATAACTCATTTTAAAGAGAAGGGGCGGCATGAGAATTAGCATCCTTATTCGCCAGGAGAAAGGGAGCAGAATGAGGTGCAATACGGCAAAACAGACTGCGGTTCATCGTTATTTCAAGGTGGCTAATTTCTGGGTTTGTTCCTGCCGTTTTGTACGGTTTACTCTCAAGTTTTCCCCTGTATAGGTATGAAAGGCGACTCCTCCTCTGCAGCGCTGCCGTCCTTGCACCCTGATGTTCTGATATCCAAGGTCAGGGTTTAGATCTGGCTGCTCCTCTCCGTCAGGGACCGCCCGACGAGACCGGCAGCCTGGTCTGCGCTCTGCCAGCGGGGCTGCTGATTCTGCTCAGGAATATTTACACAGCACCCGGAGAGACATGCAAAAATATCGTCTTCCATGAGCGTTTCCACAGCCACTGGACACAAACCCCTGAGACTGCCCGGGCTGTTAACTTCACGCTGCATCGTATTTCTGGGCAAAATCACCTCAAAGTTTCTTCTTGTCTTTTGAGCACAGCAGCACAGCTGTACTATAGTATAGTATACACCCCATACTTGTACGAAATAGTGCATTTCCTACACTTAGAGCAGTGGTCTTGACTATGACCACTCTTTTCAGACATCTTTCCTTTCCCTTTGAGATGGCTGACCTCTCCTTCCCTTTGGTAATGACAACTGTGTTTGCACCCATTTTTTTAATTAGTTAGAGGGCGAGACCCATATCCAAGAAAACGATGTACCAGAAAGAGGATGAAGCCTTGAGCTAAATATCTGGGGGGAAAACCACAAACACCCCTTCTATGTGTGGAGAAAATCTTCACCTACAGAATGCGACACTGATAAATTTAGGCAGCACTGTAACTTTCCAGCTGCAGCAGACAAAAGTGGGAAACAAAGCTAGGAGCTAAAGCCAGAGCTGCAGAGTGATGCTCACGGGTGCTGGGAGCCCACGGCATCTCTGGGAGAGCAGAGGAGAAGGAAAGGAGAAGCCCTCTTGGGAGACTAATAAAACACGAAGGATGAGGTAGAGTAGTTGGTATTTTTGGAACAAATGATCCCCAAACTATCTTCTCAAAGTCCTAGCTGTCATTTTCCACGCTCTCTTGTACATCACTGCATCCCTTCCCACTCAGCTGACTGCTGTCCTTCATCGCCAGGCCTCCCTATCTCCCCAGCGCAGGCACGCATTGAAGCGCGCGCTGGCGTCTCCAGCTGATGGAGGGGCTGAGCTGAAGACACCAACCACGGCTACACAGCACCAGGATGCTCTCCATGCCATGCACCTTCCCGCAGGGCCTCCTTGGCTACATCAGTGCAATCAAACACAGTCAGGGACCATCCCTGCCCAAGAGCACACAACCCTGCAGACCACCCAGCTGTCGGAAGGTCACCGGCATCGTCTCATCCTTGGCCAACCAACGCTCTTCCACACACAACCTGGGCTGTCCCTTGCAGGGACTGTTCCCAGCAGGCGCCTTGGACACAGCCCCACCGATCTGGAGGGTAAGAGGGTTTGGTAACACGGCCTTCGCTGCACGCTGGCCTCAGTGCTAGAGAGCAGTTTAAGTTGCGTACGCTGGGACTCATGCACTCAGCCTCTGAGGACGGGCTCTCACCGGGGCGCAGCTCTCTGTCACCCTCTCCTACGCTGGGCCAAGCAATGCAAGAACAACGGGGCTGTACCTCAGGGACACAAGATGCGAGTTACAACCCAGCTGGCCGAGCAGCACAAGGGAGAGGCAGGCAGCACGCTGCATGTTTGCCTTTGAACCTAATGGTGAGATCATTTTGCTTCCTTTTCTTCGAGCAGCAGAGAATTCCCGGTCGTTGCTTTGTGCGGCCCCAGACACCAGGGGTACCCCCTTCCGCAGAGCTGTTTGCTCCTCAGTTCACAACTCTCGCTCCTGGCTTTCCCTCCTGCAGGAGGAGAGCACGCTGTCTGTGTGCTGAGTCATGGCCCACTCCAAGGAAAACACCAAAACCTGTAATTTTATACATAAAATCAATTCTAAAGCTGCATTTATTCTTATGACACTTCTCTGGAGAAATGGAGCAAACGAAACTGTCCTGGCAGCTGTTTCCAAGAGCCAGGCTGCAAAGCCACTATATCCCCACAAAATAATTGTTCTGGGTCTAAAGTAGTTCTGTAAAAAATCCAGAGAAACTCAGTTTAAACATGAAAAATCTGCTAACTATTGACATAGGCCACCGAGAGCAGAGTCAAGATTAGATTTCCTATTGCCTTTCTGTTACTGGAGTGGCACACAGAACTGAAATCCACAGCGTCAGAGTACTGTACCTCCCCTTTGTAACAACATTGATACTGCGGACAAAGTTTAATGAATCTTGTGATTCCCTTCACCTCAGGATGCCCTGTATTTGTGAGTATTTAAGCCCTAAGTAACACACAGCCTTTGCACACACTCAATGGTACCACTGCTTTGACCCTAGAATAGTTTCTTACTTGCCTTGCTCTTGCTTCCACTCTGCCTAAAATCGGACACAAACGTTGCTGCTTGCAAAGCAGAAGCCCGTGACCGATCCGAGGTCGGGTCTGACACGCCAGCAATACCGGTTTGGTTTAACACGCAGGGCTCCAGAGCCAGCCAAAAGGCTGCAGACCCGGTGATTACTGCACCTCGAGTACCTGCACACCAGTTACTTCTTCCTCTACACAGCATCTTGCAGTAAAAAGTCTCTCGAGCATTACCCAAACTTTTGGAAAGGAGTTCACCTGCAAAGGAAAGGCCGTCCTGCTCACCCTCCTGCTCTTCCACCTTGGCTCGCTGCACCCATCGCCTTCTGGGCAAAGAAATTCTGCTGGTTCTGCAGAGAAACCGTTCCTTTCAGCGCGTGATTTCGAATTAGCAGCACTGTTACTTAACCCAGGAGGTGCCATGAGAAGCCAGCCTTTCAAAGCTGCAACAATAAACCTCCTTTTTTGTCCACCTAACTCCCCGTTACCTCTGAACCGCCACGCAGTCTGCAGACACGCGGCAAGAGCCCCGAGGGCTGGAGGGCGGCTGCTGCTGGGTGGGACAGCTCGGGGTCAGAGCTGTAGCAGCCGCATTCACCGAAACACCCAACCCACTGTTCTTCTGGGTAATGAAAAGTTGATTGAAAATACATGCTATATAAAAACCCCTTTAAAACACTTTAAATAAATCACTTTAGAATTATATGCAAGCTTTAACAGGTTCACTTATAGCTTCGTGGGGTTTATTTAGAACTGGAGAAGGCAGTAATGGTTATGTTCGGTAACAGAAGGCTGAAGGGCTGTAGCAAAGAAATTATTGGCCAGGCAATAAGCTGTGTTATAAACGTGATGTGAGGCACTGCAGCAGTTTGCCATAAATGGAATACGAACCGTGGAAGGGATGGGGCTCTCCTCCGCAGTGCCCTGACTAGGATTCCCACGAGCAGACCTGGCGTTGCGTCTCGCAGATCAGAAGCTGAAGGAAAGGATCTTCCTCTCCTCCCAGCACACACACGGCAGCTGACAGTCTATAACTGCACGTATAGCATCAGCATTCCCCCACTTTTCATTCCCATCACTAAATTTGTCACAGAAAGGCTGGAAGCTGTACCCATTAGGCATACCTGGATTAGCACTCAGCCACAGAAGCAGATAATTTTAGTGTGGGCTGAGAATAGTACTTTTTAAATATAAAACTTCAGAATTCTTTTCTTTATGCTTTCTTACAAATATACAAAACAAAAAGCAGCAGCGAATAGTTTAAAAAGCACCATTCTCAGCACAGAAACACCATTTTAGCACCTGTAAGTGTCCAATTATCCACACAGGAGAAAAATACTGCAGCAGTTCTGTGGAGGAGAATGGAGTTTTTGGAAGAACGGACAAGGTGCCTGGAACGCTCAGATCCAGCATTTACAACAGGAGCAGGAGAAGAAGGGGCGTTCAGCGACACCTCAGGGACCTCCCTAGACTCTGAAGCTGAGAACTAAACTTACCCTCCCGGACGCGGTGCTGTGCAGCCTGCTGCAAGGGACCCTGCTTGGGCAGGGGGTTGGGCTGGGTGACCCACAGAGGGCCCTGCCAACCCCGAACATTCTGTGATTCTGTGAAGGGTGTAGAAGAGGGAAAATGATTTCATTATCTTCAGTTCATCATCTCCACGAGGGATGATGGCGAGAGGTTACAGAAATGGATGGCAATGGCAGCAATCATCAGCAACGACAAAACCACGCTGCAGCAACCGAGTCCCATCAGAGGGAGACAGATGGGGCAGTCGCTGCTTCGCCAAAAATAAACGCTTCCGAGACCACAGATTTGATTCCATTCAAGGCTGTAAACGCAGCCACGGTTACAAACCCAGAGGCCTGGAGCGACCTCGGCACTGCGTGTTTTCACGCCATAACCCTCACGATGCCTACACACCAGTGGGAAGACTGATGTCTACAGATAACTTGCTTCATGTCCACCCCAAACCTGGTTCTGCCTTCCCACAGTCCGGCTTCTTTCCCAAACTCCATACCACTTTTCGTTCAAATAAAGCAGCACGATAAAATCCAGAGAGCTGCTTCCCACTCTCCACTCAGTTGAGTTTAGAGCGTTGCTCACGCCCAGAATCAAATGATTTCACCCAGTTCCCGTCGCTGAGGACAAGGCAGTGTTAGAACACGGTATTTTCCAGTCAAAGGTGTTCAGCAGTTGCACTCTGCAAGTATTTACTGACAGGCTGCCTCCTCCCTGCCCCAGCTTTCTTGCAAAGGATGGAGCAGCACAAACACGTGGCGTTAGGAAGGAGAACCGCAGCAGAACTCTGCAAAGATATGAACAGGCCATGTCAGGGAAACCGAGAAAGCAAACACTAAATAGAAGCACCAGATGTAAACACAGCTATTTCAAGCTGAGGGGACTTTCCAAAATATGACATAGAGAAACAGAAATCTCAGGGCACTCAGAACAGAGTCACAATCCATTCTGCTCTTTAGCTAAATTCATCAGATTCCCTGTACCTCCCACCCGCCCCAGCCCCTCCACCGCTGTGGAACCTTTCGCTCAGCTCCCCTGGGGAAGCGACTGGCGGACACAAACCAATATTCTCGTGCCACTGGCCAAACAGACGTATAACTTCAACACATTGCTATCTAGCTATGTTTCAAGCCTATTTCTGGCCTTCCTTCAGCAGCAGATTGCGGTGCAGAAGGTTATGTTCACTCCCGAGGATGAAATCTAGGAGAAATAAAAAAAGCCTACACATATATATACACACACGCACAACAGCGCCCAGCATTAGCTACATGCTAGGTACCTACTCTAATGGATAACGAAATGTGCTGAGGTGTGAATTAAACCAAAGCTGGTGGGAAATTCCTGCCAGGAAGTTTTGCAGCTTCAGGATTCTCCAGCTTGACCTACCAAATAATGAAGTAGCTTCTGCCAAATAATGTTACTTCTGGCAGGCAAACTCCATGTCCAAAAGCAAAAAAAACTAACAATGACTTTCCAAAGACGAGGCTTTTTCTGAAGAGAAGCATGTGGGAGGAACAAACTCAGAACAAAAAGTGACCTTTTAAAGACAAGGGGGACAAACAGCATCACCACACTTGAATTACTGGAACACAGAATTTTTCCTACAGTGGTAGTTTCCAAAGGACATTTTATTGCTAGGGAATTTGACTTCAGTTTTCCAAACAAGTTTAGATTACTCTTCAATTCCTCGTTAGTCATCTGGCAATACAGCTTCTGCTTTTCGCTCCTTCTGGGTGTATCTGGGAGATAAATCATTTACTGCCTAACCATGGGACTGCACCAGTCCGCGTGGTACGTCCAGGCAACAAGGCCTATCAGCTTCACGGGGGCTTGGCCACAAAGAACCACGCACCAGCACACCGGTGAGCAGGGCCAGAAAGCACGATACGTAGGGGCTGCATCTGCTGAAGCCATCGCCTGCTGCCCATGCACCATTCGCCCATCCTCCGAGGCAGCCAGTCACATCCACACGACACAGCCATCAGGGGCTACCCAGACATCTACTGCCGCAAGCAGGAATTCTCCTCCAGCAGATCAGATTTTTTTGGAGGATGTCTTCAAGCACATCAGGAGAGACATCCTCTCCGCAGCCTGCCAGATGACTGACAGTGAAGTACGATCACCAGCTCCCAGAGGGGCAGGGAATCTGCTAGAAGTAGTTCAGCAGTTAGAGATATTTTTTCCTTCCCATAATTTTGAGCATGTCAGGATGAGACAGACTTTGACAGTTTCAAACTAAAATTGCCATGACACTCCATTACATGCATAAGCAAAAACATATGCTGTTAGCCTTTAAACAGTCAAAAATCATAAACACAATCAGACGTAAAGCAACAGTTAGGTCTACTCTGTCTTTGGGAGTCAGGGAGCAATGCTGTCCCTCGGGCCAACGGGTCCAGGCTACCAGCCAGACCAAACACGGCCAGTCGAGTCTCCTGGAGAGGCTGCGCTGCATCCACACGGCACTGGAGCTGGAGAGACGCACAGACGTGGCACCGATCCTGCTGCCGCCCTGTCCACCACACTGCTCCCAGTTCCTTCTGGGAAGAAAGCAAAAGGACCCCAGGACACCTTGAGATAGCTGCCACGGAGGCAAAGGGACAGCACCCTGGGGTGTGATGGGATAACGTGACCCGACTGCGCAGGCCTCCCAGCAACACCAGCAAAAGCCAAGGTATCTGGTGGGTATCCGACACGTCGCTCAGCTCAGCTCCACTGCCTCTGGAGAAACTGCCTGCTGACAACCGAGAAAGATCAGTCACCTCGGAATACACCGACATTCCGAGAGTAATTTACTAAACAAGAAGTTAAAGCATAAAGTCACCTTAAATAGTTCTGAGGCTTTGACCTCGTACACCATTCCCGGAGGACTCGCTATTTTGCTCCATCTTCCTGGGACTCACAGATTGGATTTTAGCTGGTTTTGTGTTACTCATCTCCATCATGGACACTGCTTCACACTACACCTTCCTAATTCAGCAGCTCCATGAATTAGAGGAATTAACCTGAACGCATTTAGCCGTAACCCTGCAGTCCACACAGCCAGCTTGGACTGCCTGGCTTTCAGCACAAACAATGTTTTCCCAGAGCTGCAAATAGGCACTGGGCAGCCTCGCTGACGATTTAAATGCTGTACCAACAGGGACAGCAGCCAGCAAGTCTGATGCCCTTCTCAAAACATTAAGGTTAAGAAAAGCCAACACAAGCGTATTAGGCTTGGAGAACTCATCAGGCAATTTATCTGTGCAGATGTGAAAATATTTTGTAGGAATATTTGCAGAATTAATTTAAATTTCTATAGTGTCTTCCCCCTCTGCCTCCCAAAGAACCCAGGGCACTATGAACACAATAAAACTGTTCTTCAGCATATTTAAAGCTCTATGGCAGAACGTTAGCTCATGCTCTTGCAGCAATTTTCTGCTATTTTCAACTCAGTTTTATACTGCCGGTTATACACATACTAAAGATCTGCTTTCCTCGCAGCATACACAACCCATGACCGCATTTTGTTTACAAACAGGACTAAACAGAGCCAATCTCTCACAGCCTTACTTTCCACATCATTAACTGCTCTCTAATTTAACGACCAAGTGACGCCCAGTACCACCTACGCCACCTTGGACGGGGGCCAGATGGCTTCCCTCCCCGTGTCCCACTGCCTCTAGGCCAGCAGTAAACATTCATGGGTAAAACCAGGGACAAACACTGGCATCCCGCGTGCCCCGGAGGGGCCCCGGGCCGGCAGCGGCAAGGCGCAGGATGAACGGGGCCACGGAGCGCTGTCTGGATTCAGAGAGCTCCCTTCCGGATCAGCTGGCAGGAGGCTCACCTATTCTGTTCCCTTCTTCCAGCCAACTCTCCCTCGCATCCCAGCAGCACAGCGCAGCCCGGGAAGACATACCTTACCATATTAGGCAACCCGAGCCCAGAAAGTGGAGGACTCGGAGCCTTCCTCAGCTTCAGCAGACTGGCAGGCACGTCGGCAGCCCGCCCAGCGGCACGCGACGCCGTGCGGCGTCGGGGAGAGCGGGCAATAAAACACGGGGTAGTTGCTGGGATCCTAGGGCAGTCCGGCTACGACAGGCGAGTGGCAAAACACTACCTCAAGCTATTTCTCATCTTTTAGCTGTTTACCTTTTTTAAAAGATGGACTGGATAAACAGCATGACCACAGAAACTACGTTGGAAGTCTCTGCAGAAGACAAAATGCCACTAAAAGCAAAAATATAGGCGGGAGACAGAACACTGCAAAATCAGGGCTCCCAAGTTCTAACTCTATTACATCAAGACATTTGGTTTGCGTAAGGAATTTTCCAGTTCATTGGTCTTCCCTTTGAATTCATGGCATCGAGCTTAGAAATTCAGTCCTCCTAAGACAGAGTTAGTTTTTGTCGATGTCCCGTTGCATCCGGTGATTTCCTGTTAATAGCACAATTAGGCAGAACACGTAATATTTACAAAACAGCGTGGGCTTGAATAGTGTTTTGCAGAATTTAAAACACTTGTGTTTTGTACATCTAAGTACAGGGAGAGAAGAATGGAGCCCATTTAATACATGTACTGTGACTGTAACCCATCATCACACGTTTCAGTGTTGTTGCTGCATAGAAGTTCATTCCATTAATGCATCTGGGTTTTATATGGTGCTATACAGACTGTCCTAGAAGAAGTTCCTNAGAACAGATGTTTTCTTTGACACTTTTACTGCCCAGAAATTGTTACNTTACCAACACGACACTCCGTGCATTCCCCTGTATTTAAAGCTTTCCCTTGACGAGCTCTCTAACACACGAGTGAGGCACATCTGTAATGCCACCGAAGAGAAACGCAAGGTGATGAAATTCCTTAAATGATTACACACATTTTTCTATTCCTCTTGTGCATGGTATGTCATTTAAAATATGCTTTTCTTCCGAAATTGTTCCCAATTTCTCCTGCTGTGTAACAGCAATGGCAGAAGTCAGGTATAAGTCAAAGCCAGAAGAGCTGAGGATAGAGAAAACCCTCTCCAAAATGTAACATCAGACCATTCTATACAGTCTTCATCATCATCCTTCAAATGCTGCATCCCAAACTAGAGCTGCTGACTGGTGTCTGCACTGACGGTTCGCGTTCCTACGCGCTGGCCCCACCACGACCGAGTGCTCGCCGATATTTCCCAGTCACTGGCGTGCGGGGAGCAGGAACAGTTTCCCAACGCCAGCCTACCCACGCTGCTCAGCCTGGTACTAACGGGATTTTTCAGACCCCCGTAATTTGTACTTTCTGAGAAACAGAGACGAGACTGTGGCCAAATTTTTTCCCCACCTCTGGTTCGAGCTCAGGCCTCCCCAGACCAAAAAAATCCTTCCCAGTGGAACCATGCAAAAAACTCTTCAAGCTGCTTCCCCAGGGGCTTTTTCCAGCTGAAGTCCTTGTGCCCTTGAACATTTATTCCACAATAAAACTTGATCTGCTCTTCCAACTTTCCACAACGCATCCAAGCAGCCTGCATCAAGGAGAACGTGGGCTTGGGAGCAAAGACACGAACGTGGCCTGACTGCTCGCAGCTGCCCAGAACTCAGCCGAAGCGCCTGGGCTGGTTTCCCACGCTGGTGCTCATCAGTTTGAGCCACAAGAAATTCCTCCACTTCCAAGAATTAAAACAAAATGTATTTGTTCCTTTTTCAAAAATTGCATCCACCTTTCCTTTGCGGAGCTCCAGCGCTGCATGGTTTGGAGGGGGGAACTTGAGCACGGCCTTCTTG
>Ga0065711_1042432_pt1 | contig 15389 bp, 24 predicted proteins | sample Hoacrofraction12_FD_59098 | JGI IMG/M metagenome (GOLD analysis project Ga0065711, IMG submission 59098) | Hoatzin crop microbial communities from Cojedes, Venezuela - Epithelial fraction 12 v2 (version 2) | ecosystem: Host-associated > Birds > Digestive system > Esophagus > Crop | place... | reverse complement strand
CCCCCTCCCCCGGAGCCCAGCCCCACCACTGCCCCCACCCCACCTCCACAACCATCTCTACTTGCCCCGAACCCCCGGGATTTGACCCGCTCAGTCCCCAACACCTGGGTGGGGGTCACAGCCCCACTGCCCATCCCTGCCAGCCCTCCTGCCAGCCAGTGCTGCGGGACACACGATGCCTCTGGGTGCTGGGGGTCCCTGGGGCCTCCAGGTGCTGGGGGGCACTGGGTGACTCTGGGTGCTGGATGCCCTTGGGTGTTGGGGGTCCGTGGGTACCCTTTGGAGCTGGGGGGTGTGGGGAGGTCCTTTGGGCACTGAGGGTCCTTGGGTACCCCTTGGAGATGGGTGGTGTGGGGGGTCCCTTGGGTGCTGGGGGTCCCTGGGTACCCCTTGGAGCTGGGGGGTGTGGGGAGGTCCCTTGGGTGCCAGGGGTCCCTGGGTACCCCTTGGAGCTGGGGGGTGCTGGGGGGTCTCCAGGAACCCTTTGTAGCTGAGGGGTGCTGGGCATCCCCAGATGACCCTTGGCACTGGTGAGGCTGGGGGTCTCTGGGTGCCCCTTGATGCTGGGGGTCCCTGGGGGTCCCTGAGTGCAAGGGGTGCTAGATCTCCCTCGGGGCCACAGGGTGTCCCTGGGCACTGGGTGTCCCCAAGGACTGCGTGGCACTGGGGCCCATCGGGGTGCCAGGTACCCTCAGGTGCCACCACCCCCTCACTGCAGGGCCAAGGGGTGCTCATGGCCCCCCCAGCAGCTGAGCCAGCAGCACCGGGGGGGGTCAGCCCCCCACAACGTCCCAGCTCCCCCCCAGGGCTCCCACTGCCGCCCTCAGCCCGCGCCCGGGGGATGCTGCCGAGCCCCTGGGGCGATGCCAGCCCACTCCGCGCCCCTCGCCCCCCCCCAGCGACCCCCCCAGCCCTCCTAGAGGTGAAGCACCGACACCCACGCAGAGGTCATGGGCGGGGGGGGGACAGACACATCAGTATGTATATTTTTTTCCTCTTTTTTTTTTTTCCTTTCTACATTTTATTATTTCAAACCATGTGAACAATTCGGTAAAACATCCTGTGGGAAAAGCGAGGCCGCGGGCACCGGCTGAGGGGGCCCCCCCGGGCTGGGGGGGAACAGCGGGGGCCGCTCTGTACAGCGGGCTCTCCTCGCCCAACGCAACAGCTAGCCCTACAAAACTAGGCTTAGAAAGAGAGGGGGCGGGGGGGACACACACAGGCAGCGGGCAGCACCCCCTGCCCGCCCTCCTGCCCAGCCGCTGCCCGTCCCTCCGAGCGGCCGGGCGGGGGGCAGCGAGGCGGGGTGGGCTGCGGACCCCCCCCCCCAAGGCACACGGTTGGGGGGTGGGCTGGCCACGGAGGACACCGCCACCACGTAGCACTTGACGCTTTTAAATAGTTTGGTAAAAAGGTTTCTCTAAAAAGCAACCTCGACCCAGCCGGTGTGGTGTGGTTTTTTTTGCGCGGTTTTGAATTTCTTTTTTTTTTCTTTTCTTCTTTTTCTGGTTTACGAAAAGGAATGTTGTCTGTTGTGTTTTCGGCCGGGTGGGCATCCCCGAGGGGACCCCCGTGTCCCCCCCCCGTGCCAGCAACACTTGCCATGTAAACAGTGAGAGTGCCAGGGCTCGGGAGCGAACGAACGGGGGGGTGGAGTGGTTCAGGACTTAAAAACCCAGATTAAAACCTCATCTTCCCCAGGAAGGCAGAAACGGTGACGCCGGTGAGGAGGAGGATGGCGGGGGGGACACGAGCCCTGCCACCACACCGGCACCCAAAAAGTCTCTTTAGGGGGTGGGGGCAGAGGGATGAAACCGAGGAGAAGCAGGAGTCGGGGGGCGGCACGGTTCTTCCTTCGCCGGCGCGGCCGCGGGTCCTAGGAGAGAGCGGGCGGTGAGCGGGTGGGCTCTGGGGACAGGGGGGCACGGGCAGCCCCCACCAGCCTCTGCCACAGCAGGGACAGCCGGCAGCACCCGTCCCGTCCCCGGAAGGCGCTCCATGAGCATCCCATTCGGGGGGGGCACCACCGGGACCACCACCCACCTGGGCAGCGCTGGCCCTCAGAAGAGCCCGCAGTCCTTCAGGTTGTTTTTGATGATGACGTCGGTGACGGCGTCGAAGACAAACTGCACGTTCTTGGTGTCGGTGGCGCAGGTGAAGTGGGTGTAGATCTCCTTGGTGTCCTTCCGCTTGTTCAGGTCCTCAAACTTGCTCTGGATGTAGCCAGCTGCCTCGTCGTACGTGTTGGACCCTGGGAGGAGGAGATGCTGGGCTGCCTCGTGGCTGCCCGGGGATGCCGGCACCCCCCTGTCACCGGCACCAAAGGGGTCTGGGCTTGGTTTGGCTCCCCACGATGCCCCGACGCCCAATGGATGCTCCACAGGCACGACGAGCCTCAGCTAAACCCCGCAGGGCTGCTGCCCCTTGTTGTGTGTCCCCCCCCCCCACCTTCCCCCATTCCTGGGGCAAACACCACCACACCCCACTTGCTGCCCCAACACATGGCTCCCCGGGCGCAGCAAAGCCACCACCTCCATCCCCAGCATCTCCTGCTACACCACCCGGAAAGGCTCTGCCCGCTGCTCCTGGCAGGGGGGCACCGAGAGCCCGGCGGTACCTGTGTACTCGGGGAAGCAGATGGTCAGGGGGCTGTGCACGATCTTCTCCTCGAAGAGGTCCTTCTTGTTGAGGAAGAGGATGATGGACGTGTCCGTGAACCACTTGTTGTTGCAGATGCTGTCGAACAGCTTCATGCTCTCGTGCATCCGGTTCTGGCGGGGAAGATGGCGGCCTGAGCCGGGCATGGACCCCCAGGCAGTGCCCGCCCCACTGCTGCCATCCCCGCTGCTCCTGCCTGCCTGGGCAGGGGATGCCAAGGGCCCTGCAAGGCCTGGGCCATGCTGGCCAGGGCACTGGTGGCCACCAGCAGAGGGGGTGCACCCCTGGGCCCCCCCAAAGAGGAGACAGCTCGTGGTGCCAGGTCCATGCCCCCCGACTCACCATCTCCTCGTCTTCAGCCAGCACCAGGTCGTAGGCGCTCAGGGCCACGCAGAAGATGATGGCCGTCACCCCCTCGAAGCAGTGGATCCACTTCTTCCGCTCGGAGCGCTGGCCGCCCACGTCGAACATCCTGGGCAGGGATGCGGCATGGCGACGGGCGGCAGGTCCCGGCCCCACCGCCCTCATCCTGCTCCCTGCCTCGGTTTCCCCGGCTGCCCGGAGCAGGAGCGGCACCGGGGTGGGCAGAGCACAGTGCCTCTGCCCCATGGATTTTGCTGGTGCCACGGATCTGCCCCAGCACCCACATCCCAGGGACAGGGGGGTGTCCGGGCTCATTTCCCAGCCGGAGCAAATCCTCGCCGTGATCTGGGCAGGCTCAGGCCGCCTTCCCCAGGGGATGTCAGCACGGTGCTCCCCCCGGACCACCCTCTCTGCCTCCGAACCACAGCCCTGGCAACGCGCGATGAGGCACCGCCACCCCCGGGCTGGCACAGGGGTCCCCGCGAGCCCCCGCACGCGGGGAGGACCCCAGCAGATCTTTCTGCCGGCAGCTCCGTTGCCAAGTGACGAAATCCCCCGGGATGCGCGCGATGCCAGCCTTCTGCCTTGGAAACCGCAGCCCTGACTATTTCCCGTGGGTTTTCGGTGGAGAACAACCGTGGGCTGCCGGCGGGGACCAGTGCGGGTTCCCGAGCCCGAGACCCCCGGCTCCCGCCCTGCGCCCTTCCCGTGGCGGAAACGGCGTCACGGCACCCGGAGACGCCTTCCCCCTTGCCCTCCTCGCCAGAGGCTGGATCCGCCCCCGGGCCGAGCCCTGTGAGGCGTTTTTGAGGCTGCTCCAGCTATTTCGGCGGTTTCCGCTCTCTCCGAGGCAGCAGCTCCCGCCATGAGCAAAGCCGGGGAGGGGGGCTCGGTGCGTGCAGCGTGCAAGCAGGATCCAGCCCAAGATGGGAAGGAAGGGTTGGGGGTTATTTTTTGCCTTGGAAAAGACAAAAGGGAAAGGGTCGGACATACTTGAAGTGCAGGTCCTTGAAGGTGAAGTGGGTCTCTACGATGCCGGTGGTCTTCACCCTGGTGCGCAGCACGTCCTGCTGGGTGGGGATGTAGTCGGCACGGGCTATCCTCTCCAGGTCGTTCAGGTAGCTGGGGAGGGAGCAGAGAGGCGCTGCGGAAGCTGGACCGCGGGGCACGACCCACCCGAATCCCACGGGGCATCCCCACGCCGCCCCAGGGTCCCCTGCCCACAGCCCGGCACCATCCAGTTGGGGTGGGCAGCACCGAGCTGGGCAGCACAGCAGACCCCACCCGCACCCCGGGGTCACCCCGCAGGACGGGACGGCCAGCCGCCGGGGGGCCAAGGGGACACACAGGGACGAGGGATCGGGGGGCAGCGTGCCCGCACCGGGGGCCTGGCAGGGGAGGCAGCCGGGGCTGGGGGGCTCCCCCCATTCCCCCAGCCGTTTGCACAGGGGGAAACGGCAAGAGGAAAGTATTCACTGCTATGGCAACCGGCCGCAGCGCCGGCGGAAACAATCGATGGCGCCGTGCCATTTATAGTCAAAAAACACAAAGGGCCGGCGTCCTGGGAGGAAGCGGGACGCGGGAGGCCGGAGGGATGGGGAGCAGCATGGCCGGGGGGCTGCTGCCCACCCCGAGCCCCCCAGGGCAGCACCGTGCTGCCCGGCCCTGCCAGATCCCGGCTGCCAGCAGCGGTGGAGGCTCAGGCCCCAAGCAGCCGCCGGGACAGGGTGAGGGATGCTGGGGGGGATCAAGGCGGGTTTCGATTTCTCCAGCTCACGTTGCTTTAATTGGGTTATTATAAACGGGCTCCTTTAAGCAAATTAGGCTTGCGCTAATTAAGGCCTTTGCAGCTCCGTAATCTGGTGAAAGCCAGATTACAGCTCGCGAGGCCGTGGGGATCCCCGGCTCCGATGGCAGCATGACTGCTCACCAGCTCCCGGGAAGCCCTCCGGCGTGCCGGGGCAAAGCCGGGGCCGCGGGCGCCCCGGGACCCTGCGCCAGGCACGAGGGCGGGGGGGCCAGCACGCCGCTGCCACGGAGCAGCTCGAAAACAGCCGGAAACACACGCAGCCTCCGGCTGACTAAAAAACAGGAAACACTGCAGCAGGGCCGTGCGCGGCACCGACGGCACTCGGACCTCACGCCCAGCCCCGGGGTGCTGGTGAGCACCCGCCCCGGCACCCCAAGGGGCTGCAGAGGAGGAGGCTGGGGGCTGCTGCAGAGGGTGGGGGTTGCGTGCCGGGCACGGCACGGGGCTCCTCATCCCCAGGGTGCCCCGTGCCGGCAGCGCCGCAGGCACAGCACCATCCCTGCAGGGATGGACAGGGCACTGGCTGCCGCACTGGCACCGCCGCGGGGCTGGAGAAAGGCTGGAGCAACAGCTCGAGGGGGCTCCTAATTTACAACGCCTGCATTGTGCCAAATGCTCCATAAATGCGCTTGCGGCGATACTCGATCTGCAGAACCTTTGCAGATGTATTTGCTCAAACCACGCACGCCAGCTGCCAGGCATCTGCCAGGTCACCCGCGCCTCCGAACCAGCACCCGCGGCTCTGCGCTGGCTGGGGAGCGACGGGGCTGAGCGGCACCGGGGCTGGGGAGGGCGGGAGGGCGGCTGCCGGGCAGGAGGAAGTGAAAACTGCGGGCGACGGAGGAGCTTCTCCGGGGTTGGTGCTTGCCGGGAGCTTTCCTGCAACCTCTTCCCCCCAGTGACCTCAGCGCCAAAGAGGGACTCGCCAGGGCCAAGCGGGAGGGGACGGCTGGGCTGGCACGCAGGAGGACCGAGCAGCCCCCGGGATGGCGGCGAGCCCTAGAGGTGCTCAGTCCCCGGCGTGGCCAGCCTTGGCGGGGGTTTGCCAGCACACTATGAGCTCCCCCGGGCACTGCTTTACTGCAACGGGTCTAGGCAGGAGGGCACTGTGCGAGCTGAGCGCAGCCTTGGCCGCTCTCCCTCTCCAGCAATCATACTTTAGGCAGATTAACTTATTTATTAAATCTCTTCGGGGATAAACCCAACCAGATGCAGGCAATTTATCTACCTAAACACTAGTTTGCTGGCTAATACGCTCGTGTAATGCCAGGTCTTTCCACATAAACTCAGCTAAAAAGTAAAAGAAAAGCCTCTTGTGCGTCCTGTTCCTCCTGTTCAGACATAAGGGTCCCCAGTGCTTTCTTTGGGGCTTTTTCTTGCCTTCGTAGCCCCCACGAAGGGCCATGAGGACGGGCAGGACCCCTGGCTGTGCTCACGTGGTGGGAGCCATCTCAGGGGGCCCAAGGGAGAGCATCCCCCCCAGGGAAGGGCAGTGGGCACAGAGCAGGGACGGGAGGGAGATGGCCCGGTGCCCCCCGCCCGGGGGACGCAGCACCCGGCCAGAGGAGGAAACAGCTTTCGAAACATCCACCTTCCCAGTTCTGCTCCGGCTCAGCCCCCGCGCCGGGTGGGAAGCGGCAGCTCCAGGCCCCAAGCCTGGCGATGGAGAAGAGCAGAGCCCAGGAGGACTAACGCGGCCTGCAGGGCTCAGATCCGGCCGAGCTGCGGGAGAGGAGCGGGGGTACTCACTAGGCAGCGGAGTCGTTCAGCTGGTACTCTCGGGAGCGGTTAAAACAAGCCTGGACCCCGTTGTCAGCCCACAGCCTTCGGATCACGTTGGCCAGGTCCTCCGGCATGATGCCCTGCTCCTCGGCAGTGCAGGAGAGCGCAAACAGCTGCCGAGCATCGTCCTGCAGGGAAAAAACACGGCTTGAGCATCGGCACGGGATTATCAAAGCTCGCTCTGCCCCAAAGGCATTGGCACAGGCTGCCCAGGGAAGTGGTGGAGTCACCATCCCTGGAAGTGTTCAAAAAACATGTGGATATGGCACTTACAGACATGGTGGTGTTAGGTTGACGGTTGGACTTGATGATCTTTGAGGTCTTTTCCAACCTTAACGATTCCATGATTCAAAGGACCTGACCGGAGCCCACCGTGTCCCACCCAGGCAGCAGGGCAGGAGCACCAGTGGTGGACAGGGACAAGACCCAAGAGAAGCAGCGGGACCCCCTCCCCTGCACCCATCCAGGGCCCATCTGCTTTTGCCCCCAAAAGACCCCCACCCCTGTCAGGTATGGAGGGAGCAGGAGGGCACCCACCGCTCTGGAGGAGTCTCCAAAGTCAATCTGGAGGTTCCCCATTGCCTTGATGATGGCCATGATGGACTGGATGGTGTTGCTGTAGACCACAGCTTTGTACTGCCGGCATTCCTCCTCTGAGTAGCCATCCTCATGGATGATCCTGGGGCAGGGGAGAGACACAGGCAAGATCAGCCCTTTCCTGGGTACCCGGGGTGCTGCTCCCCACCAACACCGGTGGGGAGCTTTCCCCAGCTGCCACCGGTTTTGGAACCCGTGGCCGAGGTCTGCGTGGTGTCAGCCACAGCGACAGTGCGGGGACCACTCACTTCATCTGTTTGACGATGGTGCTCTTCCCAGACTCGCCAGCACCTGTGGAGAAACGAGAAGGGGCGACTAGCAGTGAGGTGCTGCCCAAAGCCGAGGACCCCCCGCCTTCTGGGACCCCCCCAGCCTAGGGAGGCAGGGCAGCAGGCACCCCAGCCACTGCGGAAGAGCTCCCAGCGTCAGCCAGAGTAGATGCTTGGACGGCACCGGGAATGTCAGGGCCAAGAAAGTTGGAGGAAAAGGCAAGCCAGGGGGGGATCTTGCCATAGCTCCTGAGGGGAGAAACGTCACCTGCTCCAGGCCAGGAAAATGGCATCAATGCATTAATGTTTGCCCCGCAGTCGTGGCACGCTGCAGCCCAGACGACTGGCAGCCCCGCCTTCGGCTGAGCTTGGGGAGCCCTTGCAACAGGGGGGCTAAGCCCTGCCCATCACAGCTCCAGGCAGAGCCTGAGCTTCCCCATCCCACATCCCTACCACGCCGGGGGACGATGGAGGCTGGCCTCGCCGCGTGCCCACGGCTGGAGCCGGCAGCGGCCAGGATGCGGAGATGTTCGTGCCAGCAGGTACGGGCAGGGGCCGGGCACCCAAAGCTGAGCACCCCCGGAACTCGGGAAGAAGCTGCCGCCTCCGCCAGCCAGCTCGGCAGCTCCCGGTGGGATCTGCCGCCCCCGGGTTGATTTTTAAATAGCCCGCACTTTCCAGCCTGCCGGGTCCCGTGTCCCAGCCCGGCTGCGGAGGCGGCTGCCAGCAGGGAAAGCCGACAGCCTTTGGGGTGGGTTTATTTTTTAGCATCTGAACGCAGGATGCCAGGGGTTCAGAGGGGACGGCCAGGCCACCTAAGGCTCCCCCTCCGCCACCCTGTCCCTCTTGGGGATGTCATCCCGGAGCAGGGGACGTGCAGCTCCCAGCCCAGCCCTCCCTTCCCGGGCCGGGAGTGGGGAAGGAGCAAAGTCACCCCGGCTGCAGAAAAAGGGAAGCTCAAAGGGGAAGCTGCAAGGGATGGCGCATGTCCCTTGTCCCCTCTCTGGGCAGGGAGTGCCACCAAGATGGATGAGCGCCTGGCTCGCCTCACCCCAGGACACCCAGTGGGATGAGCGCCCTTCGGCCAGGGACCCATGCTGTCCCCGCTCCAGGTGCCAGTCCCAGGGGATCCCCGAGCCGAGCCCGGCGCCGTGTCCTCTCCCAGCCCTTGTGGGGGATCTCCCTGCTGCTGCCCTCAGCCCCGGAGCTGCCCTAATGGGGGGCCCCAAGCAGGCAGCGGCAGGGCTGTGCCAGCACAGCCGCAGAGGGGGAAGAGAGATTACAGAGGAGTTTAAAAAAAATAAAAGAAATTTTTTAAAAAATGGAGATTATGCTAAAATTAACCAGGAAAAACAGCCAGCCATGCCAGCTGAGACACGGTGGCAGGGAGAGAACGCCTTGTGCCCGTGCGCATGTGGGTGCCACCAGCCAGGGCACGGAGACCCCCAGGCTGGGGCCATACCGGGGCCGCAGAGACCCCCTATTTACTGCCACAACCACCCTGCTCCACGGTTTCCGTGCTGTACACGCTGGGGGAGAGGCTTTGCCCAGCCCCGAGGCGAGCGTTCGGCTCGGCGGCGGCTCCCCAGTGCCACTGGGACCCGGCACCGGCCGGCTCTGCCGACCACATCGCGGTGCTGACGCGGCACCCGGCACAGCCCGGCCAACGCCGCTGGGCCGGCCCTCGTGGTCAGCGCTGGCAACTCCTGCCCAGAGCTGGGAGCAGGGGAGGGAAAGGACTCTGCGTATCCCTTCATTTTTTCCGTTAAATATCTCTGGTTTCTGGCAAGGCCGCCCCGTGCTGCTGGGCTCGGTGGCCAGGACCGGCTGCATTCACTGCACCTTTCCCAATGGGTGCCTGGACAGGGAAACTGAGGCAAGACAGCAAGAGGACCCTGCTCGTGAGCATCCCCAGGGCGAGGTGCCAGGCAGTCGTCCCCCAGCCTCCCGCTCTGCCTGCCCCTGCCTGCCACTGCCCCTGCCCAGGGGGGAACAACCCCTCCGGGACCTCCTGCAGGGACCTGCCTCCAGCAGGGCGGCAGGCGCTGGCAGCCGACGCCGGCCATCTCCCCGCGGCTCCGGGCTCCCTCCCGGCAGCCTGCGGAAGGCGGCTGTCCCATTGCCCCCCCATTTCAGGCTTGCACCTCTGCTCGCCCGGCACGCGAGCCCGCGGGGAGCAGAAATTCAGGTCTGGGTTAATGACACCTCCGGCTGCCCCGCCAGCGCCCAGAAGGAAGCCAGGACGGCCGCAATCTGTCCGCCCCTCTCCCGTTTCCCTTTCAAATCACCGCCTTTGCCTCACGGAGGGGCCAGGTAACTGCCAGCCGTGCCCCCCCAGCTCCCACCGTGCCCAACGGGTGCCCCAGCACCCCCATTCCCACCCAGACGGGGCGGAGGGGACCCCTCCTGGCCCCCCCAGCGAGCGTGGCGGAGGGGAAGGGTTTCCAATCCCCGGAAAACCCCGTCCGCCGTCCATTCAGCCCAGCAACAATCCCCGGGCAGGGCGCCAGCCCAGGCATCGGGGGCACCGGGAGAGCCCCCCCGCCATGGGGTGACCCCGCCGCTGGGCTCTCTCCAGCCCTGCCTGCTCCCTGCCTGCCCGCCGGGACCTGGCAGTGCTCGGTCCCCGAGCAGTGCCTCTCAAAAATAAGGGGGGAAGTGCTCTCTTAGGCTGCTTTCCCCCTTTTTTCGTTAAAAATAATCTTCAAAAATTTAAAATAAGCAAGTAGCTGCCCGGCTACAAAATACCCTGTTAACGCACCAGCGAGAAATTTCTTTAGCCAACATGTATTTTGCAGCCACGATTTAAGCTGCCTTCTGGCCAGCATATATTTAATGCAATATACGTTGCATATTTCTGGCCAGCACATATTTAATTCCACATACTTAAGCAGCTGGTCACAAGTTTTGGGGTCCACCTCACCCCTCATTGCCAAGAGAGGATTTTCCACCTCGCCGCACGGCACCATCCTGTTTAATGCCTTCAAATGTCCAGGCGCGGATGGAAGCGATGCATAGCTGGAAAATATTTCTTATTACGGTGGAGAAGCTGGAATTTAATCCACCAGCAGGTCCGGTGGGCTGCGGAGCCCACCCCCTTAGCACCCATGGGGTCCGCGCCATCAAACGGGACTTTCAAAGGTGTGTGTTAAAAGCAGAGTTACCGTAAAGACTCAAAAAATACTAATAAAAAGAGATTCTCCTTGACATTTTCCTTCCTACCTAAAATAGATGGAAAATTGCTGTAAAAATAATCGCATTTTTTTAAAACCCCGCAGCGACACGGGGTGTTTTTCCCAGGGGCCGTCCCGTTGCGACGCAGGGCTGGCCGCTTCCCAGGAGAAGCCCACGCATCGGCACCCGGTGGGATGCTGTGTCCTGGGCAGGACCCCCAAAAAATGGGGGGCACCAGGGAGGCACAGACCCTCCCGTCCAAGGCAGCTGATGGGAGACATGGCTCAGCCCGGAAAAAAACCCACAAAAATAAATAAAACAGAAACAAATCGGCAACGGGAAGGACGTTCGGAGCACACGGGGGAGGAGGGGCCGGGCTGGGGATGTTTTCCCGGGGGGAGCACGGCAAACGCACCCCCGGTGCCCACAAGGGCTGCCGGTGTTGGCAGGCTGGACAAAACCATCCTTGTGCTGTTTTTTTCCAGGAATCCCAGAACTTTGCTGCTGTTTCACCCCCGCGGTGGCCGGAGCAGTCCCTCGCCCCCCGCACCGGCCATGCCAGCACCGGGGCGGCTGGGGAAGAGCCCCCCACGCCTCGGCAGCAAGCGGCCCCCTCCTCCCGCACACATTTGGGGTCACCAGCATCAATGTGGGGGCTCAGCCCTACAACGGGGGGTTCCTGATGACTGTCACCCACCACGCCTCCCCAGCCGCTCCGGGCACGGCGATGCCACAATACTCGCGGTGCGTCCCCCCCAAATGCCCAGTGCAGCCCGTGCCGGAGAGCTGTCCCTGGCGGTGCCGTGCCCCTGCGCCTGGGTGCCAGCATCCCCTCCGTCCCGCCCTGATGGCGTCGGGGTCACCCGCCAGCGCAGCTGGGATGCCGCCGGCACCCTGCTCCCCCCCGGGTTACCCGCCAGCGGGGGCAGAGGATTACTCAGCTGCCCCGGCTCCGGTGATTCAGCCAGCCTCCGGCCCGGAAACCCGCACTCCAGCCTGGAGCAGGAACCCAGCGGCTGCGGAGAGGCCAGGCTGGCCCCGGCACAGTGCTCGGGCACACCGCGATCCCAGCCCCGGCACCCACAGCCCTAGGTGGGCTTAGCTCATGGGAGACCTTCTTCTGTATATCTGTGTGTAAAGCAGTATATATATATGCTTTTTAATACATATATATTAAAAAAATTATATATATATATTGCACCACATAAAAAAGCAATATATATATACAAAAAAGTAATACATATACACACACACACAAAAAAGATATTTTTAAATATAAAAAAATGTTTCTAATACTCACATGTAAAAAAAAAATGTATATATATACACATAAGCCTGTCGCCTCTCCTGGGCAAAGCCTAAGCACTCATCTCGGAGCAGAGGGCAGCTGCCTGCACCTGCGACGTCACCAGCGGGGACACCGGGGTGACCCGTCCCAGGGCGTGGGTGCCAGGCTCCTTCCTCCCGTCCCATCCCGAGCCTGGCTGCCAGCTCCAGGGGGTTGGATGCGGGGTCCCCCCGGATCTAACAGCACCGAGCTCTTCCCTGCTCCCCCTGCACCGCAACACCTCCCAGTCCATGGCCAGAAACACCATCGGGGCCCCACTGGTGTCCCCGCCGAAGGGGGGACTTGGTCCCCTCCTGTCACCCCAGGCTGGGGCAGGAGGGAGGACAAAAACAAACCCCCAGGACAGGACAAAGCGCAGCAAACCGGGTGGCTCGCACACAAGCCCAGGGCAGCGCCGGGGCAACGCAGCCTCCGAAAGTCGCAGCTGGTCCCTCCCTTCCTCTATTTTTATGCAAGCCCTAAAAAAAAATACATAACGCTGCCGAGCCCTGCCCCAGCTACCGGCTCGCCCAGGCAGGGTCCTGTGCTGGCGGCTGCCTGCGTGCCTTGCCCCGGTGCGACCCAGCCTGGGTGGGGTGTGAGGGGAGCATCCTCGCCACGGGGTTTGCACCTCCAGCATCGAAAACCGCCCAGGATGGACCTGACCCAACCACCACCGCCGACTCCTGAGCGGCCGAGAAACCCTTCTGCGCTCCTAATCCTCCAAAGATAAGGAGCTGGGGGCTCCGAGCGCGGCGAGCGCTTGCCTGCCGCCGAGCCTGAGCCCCCAGAGCACCCTGACGGGGAGGTGGGTGGGCAGCACCCGACCTCCACGGCCGCCCGGCACCAACGGCCGGCGACCCCAGCAGTCTGAGCCCTGGTGATACCCAGGAGCCGGCGTCGGCACCGGCAGCACTGCTGCACGGCGTGGATGCTCCGGGGCTGGGGACCTTTGGGTGCTGGCGGCAGCTCCTGGCCTCTCCCAGCACCAACACCTTGGGAGGTTGCTGGTTTCCAGTGGCAGGGAGGGAATGCTTCGTTAGGGGGGACGATTGCTTCGTTAGGGGGGACGATTGCTTCGTTAGGGGGGACGATTGCCTCGTTAGGGTCTTCTCCCCATCGGAGACCGGAGCTTCAAACCATCCGGCCAGCGACCGATTTGGCAGAGCCGGCAAACGGCACAGCAGAACCCCGGGCCAGCGGCAGGCACCGGGGCAGGATCGGTGCTGTGCCAGGCCTGCAGTGCTGGGTGCCATCAGGGGGTCCTGCCTGCCCCTGTCACGGGTCCAGCCCTCTCGAGGAATGGCAGAAGCGGGCTCGTGGCCACACACGGGGCACGGCACCGAGCCACGGCGGCTCCACCAGTCACCCCAAGCCCTCCCCGGTGCCCAGCACGGTCCCGCGCTCCCGCTTGCCATCACCGCGCACCGAGACCGGTGCTGCCCACTCACACCGCGGCCGGCCCCCCGGCACGGCTGCGGGACGGCACGAGTCGCCGGCAAAAGCCACAGCGGTGCTTGGAAGAGGCACCTCCGATTTGGCACGGAGGTTGAAACCATTTTCCTCCCTAGTTCTTCCTCCCAAATTTTCCGCCCCGGGGAGGCAACGCCGGCCCCACCTCCCCAGCCGCTCCCTGACGGCTCGGGAGGATTTTCCGGCCGCGGCTCGGAAACGGGCAGCAGCGACCCAAGGCTCCGGCGCTATTTACACCTGAACAGCTGCGAGGGGAAAGAATGAACTTTGAAAAAAAAAAAATTAAAAAGAGCCATTTTGCTCTATTTTTGGCTTTAGAAACCAGCTGAGATCAGAAACGTCACTCGTAAATGCTGGCCTCCTGCCTCCGCTTCGGCACGGAGCGGGACGCGGGGAAAGGGACGCCGGCCAGGCAGCCCCCACCATGATCCTCGGCGATCAGCGAGCCCCCGCCCGGGCTCCCCCATGCCACGCCGGGGCGATGCTGCCCACCAGCCCCCTCGGAGCCTCCCAGCCCCCGGCACCGTTATCCCACGCCGGGCAGCGGTCCGAGCGGAGCAGTGCCCGGCGCGGGAGCAGCTCACGGCGAAGGGGGGACCACGTGTTTCCCCCACAGCCTGCCAGCCCCGTGGGGTTTCGCTCCAGCGGAGCCCTCCCCACCCCGGAAACCAGCGGGGCAGCGAGCTCGCACCACCGGCGAGCCCCCCGCGACGGCGCAGACCCCCACCCAGCCCCCCGCAAGAGGGGTCTCGCCAACGGCACGGCTCACGCCGAGCCCAAAAAGAGCGTAAAGCCAAAAAACCCCGGCGCTCCGTTAAAGGAGCGTTTCGAGGCGTCGGCGCGGTATTTCTCAAGGCAGGCAGGGGTTGAGCAAATACAGGGCTGCCGGATTTCGGCGTGACTTCCTGCTGCCGCCGGCTTCCTTCGCCGCCGGGCGACGAGCCCAAAGACATTTTCTGCCGGGGATTTCTCGGCCCGCCCCGGCTCCCGCCGCCCCGCGTGCTCCCGCGTCACCGCCGGAGCGAGGCCCTCCCTGGGAATTTCGGAAAGGGAATAAAAAAAACCCAGCTGGGAGTTATTTAAAAAAAGAGAATAAATTAAAATAAGTAAGCGGCGGCCTTGCCCGCAGGCACGGGGCAGGTCTGCCAACGCCCACGGGAGCATCGCCGGGCGCTCTGGAGAGCGCGAGCGGCCCGTTATCGGTGTGAAAACGGGGTACCCGTGGGGCAGAGCTGGCCGAGCCCCCCACCTCCGCATGGCGAGGGGGGTGCGAAGGTGGGATGGAGGGGCTCAGGCCCGTCCCAGCGCCCCAGCACAGGGCAGCGGGTGCCCGCTGGCCCCGTTACCCCCTCCCCAGCCAGCCTGGGGCTGGGCAACAGGAGCCCGCAGAGGGGCCCCCCAGCACGGGTGGGCAGCCGGGGGTCCCGGGCAGGCAGGATGGGGTGCCCAGGCTTGTGAGGTCTTTACTGGGGGGCCCAGCCAGGAGGGTGGGGATGCCCCCCCTTGCACCCCCAAGGGGTGTGCCCAGGCTGGACACGGAAGGGGCTGGGGGGGGCGGCACCTCAGCAGGGTGGGGCTGGCACCCCACTTCTGGGGGGAGCCCCCTGGCCCCGCGTGGGGCTGCCACCTTGCTCCTGGGGGACACCCAAGGCTTGCTGCAGTGCCAGCACCCCCCTCCCTGGGGGCATCCCCAAAGCAGGGGGTATGGCGGGCACACCACTCCAGAGAGGATCCCCAAAGTGTGGGGTATGGCCAGAACCCCACTCCGTGGAGGGATCCCCGAGACCTGCTGCAGGGCCAGCACTCCACTCCTGGGGGGCATCCCTGGGGCCAGGGATGGGGTCAACACCCCACTCCTGCGGGGGGGATCCCCGAGGCCTGGGGCGGGACCATCACCCACTGCTGGGGGGATCCCGGGCGCCCGGGGCGGGGCCGA